>Ga0116129_1000564_pt1 | contig 23518 bp, 15 predicted proteins | sample June2015DPH_17_2_FD_89732 | JGI IMG/M metagenome (GOLD analysis project Ga0116129, IMG submission 89732) | Peatland microbial communities from SPRUCE experiment site at the Marcell Experimental Forest, Minnesota, USA - June2015DPH_17_10 | ecosystem: Environmental > Terrestrial > Soil > Wetlands...
CCTTGTGGCGGCTCGTCCTGAGCGACAAGTATGGTTGCCGCAGTTAGAGCCAATAAAATAGCCGGTAAGCTTCGCTTCATCGAGAAACTCCTTTCAGGGGTTGTGGATTATAGTACCAGGAAAGAGGTAATGGCGTGCAGCGGAGCGGGGACAGTTGCTGCGGCGCAGACCAATGGCTGCTGCCCCGACTACCACGCTTAGCGTCCACCGCGCCGCCTGCTTGTCTGTTTCATGCCGAGGATGTCGCTCCGTCGCCGTCAACGCACCAGGCAGGGTCGTTTCGGGTCAAATTTCCACTCCGGGATCAGGTACTGCATCCCGGCGGCGTCGTTGCGGCCGCCCAGGCTGGCCTCATTATATAGACGGTTAGCGCGCGCGACTTCGTCCATATCCAGTTCGATGCCCAGGCCGGGAGCCGTGGGCACGTCGATCCAGCCGTCGACGATCGGCAAAGGGTTGCGAGTGAGGCGTTCGCCATCCTGCCAGATCCAGTGCGTATCGATCGCGGTGACGCGGCCGGGCGCGGCGGCGGCTACGTGGGTGAACATGGCCAGTGAGACGTCGAAGTGGTTGTTGGAGTGGGAGCCCCAGGTGAGTCCCCACTCGCTGCAGAGTTGGGCGACGCGCACGGAGCCTTCGAGGGTCCAGAAATGGGGGTCTGCGAGCGGGATGTCGACGGATTGCAACTGCATGGCGTAGCCGAGCTGTCGCCAGTCTGTAGCGATCATGTTGGTAGCGGTGGGCAGACCGGTGGCGCGGCGGAATTCGGCCATGATTTCGCGGCCGGAGTAGCCTTGCTCGGCGCCGCAGGGATCTTCGGCATAAGCCAGAACGTCGCCGCGACCGCGGCAGAGCTGGATCGCTTCGCCGAGTGACCAGGCTCCGTTGGGGTCGAGCGTGATGCGGGCCTCGGGGAAACGGGAGGCGAGCGCGGTGATGGCTTCCATTTCTTCGGCGCCCGAGAAGACGCCGCCTTTGAGCTTGAAATCGTGGAAGCCGTAGCGGGCGTGGGCGGCTTCGGCGAGACGGACGATGGCTTCGGAGGTGAGGGCCTGCTGGTCGCGGAGGCGCAGCCAATCGTCGGAAGGATCTGTGTCGCGACGGTAGGGGAGACCGGTGCGGCGGGAATCGCCTACATAGAACAGGTAGCCGAGGACCTGGACGCGGGCGCGCTGCTGGCCGTCGCCGAGGAGAGCGGCGACCGGGACGCCGAGAAACTGGCCGAGAAGGTCGAGGAGGGCGGCTTCGAGGGCGGTGACGACGTGGATGGCGGTGCGGAGGTCGAAGGTCTGCGAGCCGCGGCCAGTTGAATCGCGATCGGCGAATTGGCGGCGGACGGCCTGGAGGATGTTGCGGTAGTTGCCGATGGAGCCGGTGACGAGAGGGCACGCCTCTTCAAGGGTACGGCGGATGGATTCGCCGCCAGGGACTTCGCCGACGCCGGTGCGGCCGTCGCTATCGCGGATGATGGCGAGGTTGCGGGTGAAGTAGGGGGCGTGTGCGCCGCTGAGATTCAGCAGCATGCTGTCATGGCCGGCGACGGGGATGACTTCGATGGCGCGGATCTCGGGGGCGGCGGTGAGGCTCGGTGTGGGCACGTTCCAGTGTAAACAAAGATTGGACGGCGGGGAGGGCGCGTGGGAACAGGCACGATCAATTCGCTCTCCACCCCCGCGGAAGGCGAAACTGCGGCGAAGCGGCCATCCCGGCGCCGAACCCGCTATACAATAGAACCACTGAGACGGATATGAAGAACGAAATCCTGCTCGCAGTCCTGGCGTGTGCCCCCGCATGCGCCGCTCCCGACGTCCCCGCCATCCTTCAGAAGAATTGCGCGCAGTGCCACGGCGCATCGAGCGGCATGTCCGGCCTCAGGGTCACGTCGCGCGAAGGTCTCCTCAAGGGCGGTAGCCGCGGCGCCGCGCTCATTCCCGGCAAATCCGCCGACAGCCTTCTTTATAAAGCGGTCGCGCACATCGGAGACCTCTCGATGCCCCCGGGCGGCGCCGCGCTGCCGCCCGACGAGGTTGCCGCTATCAAAGACTGGATAGACGCCGGCGCAGTGTGGACAGCCGGAACCTCCACTTCGGCCTCCGTCTGGTGGGCATTCCGCAAACCCGTCCGTCCAATGGCGCCCGGCGACCCGGCGGCCAAGAATCCTATCGACGCGTTCATCGATCGAAAACTTGCAGCTGCCGGCGTCCCCAAGTCTCCCGTAGCGGATCGCCTGACCCTGCTCCGCCGCGCATCTTACGATCTGCTGGGTCTCCCTCCGGCCCAGCAGGAAATCGACCGGTTCCTCAACGATAAATCCCCGGAAGCATGGGAACATGAAATCGACCGCCTGCTTGCCTCGCCCCGCTACGGCGAAAAATGGGGACGCCACTGGCTCGACCTCGCACGCTATGGCGACACCGCCGGCTTCGAACAGGATCCCTACCTTTTGATTGCGTGGCGTTATCGCGACTACGTGATCAAATCCTTCAACGACGATAAACCCTACGACCGTTTCGTAAAAGAGCAGATCGCCGGCGACGAACTCTATCCCACCGACGCCGATGCGCGTACGGGTACCGGCTTCTATCGCGTCGGCGTCAACCGCGACATGCTCTTTAAGGTTGAAGACATCAACCTGGTTGAGAAGCGCATCGATATGGTAGACACCACCGGCGCGGTTTTCCTTGGGCTCACGGTAGGCTGCGCGCGCTGCCACGATCATAAGTTCGACCCGATCCCGCAGCGCGATTACTATCGGATGCAGGCCATCTTCCAGCCGGCCGTCGCCGATCGCGTCTTCCTCGATTACAATCCCGCCCGCAACTACGACATCGCCGAAAACAGCCGTACCTTCAAACTCTGGCAGACTTCGGAGGAAATTCAGGGAATTCTGAAAAAATATCAGGGCGAACTGCGCGAGAAGAAGCTCGCCGCGCTTCCCGAAGATGTTCAAGCCGCGTTCAAAGTCCCGGAAGACAAGCGCACGAAGGAACAGCGCGATATGGTTACCGAGAACGAGAACAAAGTTCGGGTTTCGCCCGGCGAGGTGAACGGCCTGATGAGCCAGGCCGACAAGGAGCGCATGGACGCGATCGGCAAGCGCCTGCTCCAGACCTTCAGTAACTATGGGCCGCCGCCCATGTCGCCCGGCATTATCGATGCCGGCCGCGACGCGCCGAAGACTTTCGTCGCCATACGCGGCAATCCCGAGGCCCCGGGCGAGGAAGTGCTGCCCGGCTTCCTCAGCGCGCTCGGCGGCGCGGATATTCCGGAAGCCCCGCTGCACGCCGCCTCCACCGGCCGCCGCAAAGCCCTCGCCGAGTTCATCGCCAGTCCGGATAATCCGCTCACTGCGCGCGTGATGGTGAACCGTATCTGGCAGTTTCACTTCGGCTCCGGCCTGGTGAAGACGGCGAGCGACTTCGGAATCCGCGGCGGCATGCCCAGCCATCCGGAACTCCTCGACTGGCTGGCTGACGAATTTGTCGCGCGCAAGTGGTCCGTCAAATCGATGAACAAGCTCATCATGCTGTCGGAAGCTTACCAGCGCGGTTCCAACCCGACGGCCGTCGCGAGCGCGAAGGACCCCGAAAACGAGCTGCTCTCGCACGCGAATCGCCGCAGGCTCGATGCCGAAGAGATCCGCGACGCCTCGCTCGCCATTACCGGTGAACTGAACTTCAAGATGGGCGGGCTGCCTGTGGTGCCGCCGCTTTCGCGCGAAGAAATGTTCGGCATGATCGGAGGCCAGGGCGCCTGGCCGGTGACGCCCGACCCGGCCGAGCACAAGCGGCGCACTATCTATATGATCGTGAAACGCACTTTCCAGCAGCCGATGGCGCAGTCTTTCGACGGTCCGGATGGCGTGCTGAGCTGCCCGCGGAGAAATGAAAGCACTACCGCGCCGCAGTCGCTCGAACTGCTGAACAGCGCTTTTACCGTGGACCGGGCGAAAGCTCTGGCGGAAAAAGCGACGTCGCCCGAAGATGCGTGGAAAGCAATCTATGGCCGTGAGCCTTCAGCCGAAGAACGAAAAGCGGCGGAAGAATTCTTAACCAGGCAACCGATGACAGAGCTTATCCGGGCTCTGATGAACACCAATGAGTTCCTTTATGTTGACTAGAAGACAGCTTCTCACCCGCACTGCGAACGGCTTCGGCCTCGCGGCCCTCGCCGGTATCCTCGACGCCGCCGAAGTGAACCCGCTCGCGCCCAAGGCCCCGCCGCTGCCTGCCACCGCCAGGAGCGTCATCTACCTCTTCATGCACGGAGGCGTGAGCCACGTGGATACTTTCGACCCCAAGCCCGAGCTGACTCGCAACTCGGGTAAGCCGCTCTCGCTGGAGCTGGCAAAATTGATAAAGACCAGCTTCATCCACGATCCGACTAAGGCAATCCTTAGAGGAAGTCCCTGGGCTTTTCAGCCCGGCGGAACCTGCGGCACGCCGGTGTCCGACCTCTATCCCAACGTCCGCAGCCTGATGGACGACATTACGGTGATCCGGAGCTGCTACGGAGACCAGTTCGATCACGCTCCTGCGATTTATCTGCGAAGCACCGGCTTCCAGCTGCCCGGCCGCCCCTGCATTGGATCCTGGGTGACCTACGGCCTGGGCACGGAGAATCAGAACCTGCCGGCCTTCGTGGTTATGTCCGACGGCTCGACCAAGTCCGGGCCGCCGGCTTACAGCTCCGGCTTTCTGCCGGCCGTTTATCAGGGCACGATATTTCGCGGCGGAGAAAGCCCGATCCTCTATCTGAAGAGCCCGGACGGCGTCAACAGCGACACGCAGCGCGCTACCCTCGACTTCATCAATAAGATCGATAAGATTCAGGAACGAACCCGCACGGGGGATTCCACGCTCGAAGCCCGCATCGCGTCCTACGAACTGGCCTGGCGCATGCAAAGCTCCGCCCCCGAGGCGGTTGACATCACCCACGAGACCGATGCGACAAAAAAGCTCTACGGCGTCGGTGAAGGCGTAACTGACGATTTCGGTCGCAAGTGCCTGCTTGCCCGCCGCCTGGTGGAGCGGGGAGTTCGTTTTGTAGAGCTGATCTCAGGCACCAACGTAGGGCAGGACTGGGACGACGCGCACACCGATCTCACCGGCTCCCACAACCGCATGACGCGCAAGACGGACAAGCCGATAGCGGGTCTTCTGCGCGATCTGAAGGGCCGGGGTCTGCTGGACTCGACTCTGGTCGTCTGGGGTGGAGAGTTCGGACGCACGCCGCTGTCACAGGGCGATAACGGGCGAGACCATCACCCCTACGGCTTCTCGATCTGGATGGCCGGCGGAGGAGTTAAGGGCGGCCGAATCCTGGGAAGCACCGACGAATTCGGGGTCCAGGCGGCCGAGATGCGCGTAGACGCTCACGATGTCAACGCGACGATTCTGAGGCTGATGGGTATCGACCACAAGAAGCTGACTTACCTCTACCAGGGCCGGGACATGCGCCTCACGGACGTCAAAGGTGACAACGAATTCACCTCAAAACTGACGTAGTCCGGGCCGAAGGCGCGCTTGCGAACCTATGGGTAGTCGCCGGCTGCAAGCCATGCCAGCGCGCCATACCAAGGTGGATCGCGGCGGACCCTTCAAGGGCCGGGTTCCGCGTGTTCATTACCGGCGGGAACGGATTCAAGCGCACCGTAACGTTCGCCATCGACGAGGACGAAAGCGCCTGAGATGTTGCCTATACGCTCTATGATCGATCCATGCCAGATTTTGCCGATAGGAGAATCACGCGTACAATGTTCTGGAACCGGCCCGACGAACGTGAGTGGGTCTGCACCGTTTGAAGTCGTCGCCGACTCTCCGGGGGCAGACTGCGGAGCTTTCCCGCAGGGCTCAAACCAGGCACCCGAACTGCGCTACGGTGTCCACTTGACAAGGTCTAGGTAGGTTAGGGGAGAAGTCCACCGATGGCGGGCTGTTTGGGGGCGCTGACGGTTACGGGTCTAACTAATCAGTTCGTAGAAGGATTCACTTCGCCCCAGCGCGGAATCGCCGCCTCAGGCTTTTTACGGCTTTTAACGGCCGATTGGCGAACGCCCTTCGGCGTTCGCCAATGCTTGTTCCAGCTTCATTCACGCCAAGCTCTCCGTTCGGAGCAAGACTCCGGTACCAGATTGTTAGACTCGACCCAATGACATGTGCAACAAGTAGTTCCCTACACTCCGCTTCGGTGGAAAAGGCCAGGTTCCCGAAGCGTCGTGGGCGTCAAGCTCTGTTGAGCTTCTTTTTGCGGTAAACCAAGCTGACCCCAACCAAACCGATCCCCATCATCAGCTCAAACAAACTGCTGGGTTCCGGAGTGGTCGTCGGGGCAGTGACGGCGAATTGTGCGGAGAAGGGCGTCGTGATCGTGTCGCCAGCTTCAACATCCGACAACAATTGCTGGAAATTCATGTTTGTGAACGGTGTGGTGAACGTGCCGACAACCGCGGCGGTGACGCCCGGGTTAGTGCTGTCCACCTCTACTCCGTCAATAGTGAAAGAAGCCGTCGAAGTCGAGGTAGACGTATTCTGCAGGTTGAACGGGGACTGGTCGGGCAGATCTGGCGTGCATAGCTGGTTGGCCGCTGGAACGGCATCTGTGCAACCCGCCACTCCGTCGATTCCCGCCAAAAGGACTGTAAATGTAAAAGTGATGTTCGGCGCCGCAGTGAACGTCATAAAGTCTGTTACGGCGGGAAAGCTCCCGGGGGGGGTTGTTACCTCGGGCGGATTCGATATATTGTCGATCGTACCCGTGGTATCCTCCAAAGCCATAAACCCACCTTGCTGCGAAGAGGCGGGACTGTTTATGAGGAAATCGTTACCCACGAAGGAAACCGCTCCGAGGGATATGTTAGCCGTACCCGTGATATTCAGCACACCTGTTATGAAACTTGCCTGCGCGGCAAAGGGCATGCCGACCAGCGCTAAAACACTCAGCGTTAAAATACTTTTCGTCATTGGTTCAATCCTTCCTTGGCCTTACCTTCCTTAGACTAATGCGCTTCTGCCGCAAAGACAAGCATCAAAAATGCCCCAGTACGAAGTTAATGTAAATTTACCCACGTTGGCAACACGCCAAAGTGCACCAAAGACCGATTTGCAAAACATCTCCGCGGCCCCCAGGGAAACAGGTCTCGTCCCATTGCGCCGATTCCCGTTACGATGCCGCGAATAAGGTCCCGATGGTCTCCCCCGCCTCTTCTTTCAGCCGCCGTTTTCCCGTATTGCCATTGTCCCGGCGCGAGGTCGGCATACCCCTCCGCTTTTCCGCCTTCCCACGCTCAGTCGCATCGCGATAGTTCTGTAAGAAACGCAGTGACGGGCCGCTTTCTCCGCATCCGCTCCATTCGCTGGGCCGGCGTCAACTGGGCCGGATTCCGGCCCTTTCAGCGGGTGTTTCCTAAAAAATCGTTGTGGTCTGGCACCGATCGACCGGTTGCCGACGGCGCGCCGTTCTCCATACTCACCGTGTGCCCCGGAAACGCGATTCCGCCCTTCATCCTGGCAGATCGCGCCTCGGCGCCCACTCCCAAATGGGGCGTCTTCCTTTGTCCTTTTCGGCCGATACCGGCGAGGTCTTCTGAGTTGGTATAAATCGATCCAGGATTGCAGCCGCAACCGGCTCCTAAACCCGCCGCACGATGGACCACATGGCCGCATTCACCTCCAATGCCCGTTGTATCCACCCCGACGGTTTTACTCTTTCGGACAGACCACGATCAGGTACCACGCGTAGTACTCCGAGGCAAGATTTGCCCCTGCGTCTCCACATCGATGGGCAGCCGCGTTCCGGAGAATGTCAAATGATTAGGGCATTTTATCCGGCAGCATCCGCAGAAACGTCCGCAACCGGAGCGAGGTGGTGGTTCAACATGCAATGCGGGTTCGGACTCGATGGCGTCGCGATGTCGCACGCGCGCGCGCGCAGGTGTCCGCCGGAAATAAGTTCCCGTAAGGCAGCAGGTTCAGGCGTTGTTAGTAGATAGAGCCCCGGCGCTATAGCCGACTCCGTGTGCTTAACCCAGAGGGGCCGCTCGCAGGTCCACGAAATAGGCGGACCGAGTGAGCAAAACGCAAAAGGGCCCGCCGCTAGCGCTGCCGATGTTTCCACGTGTGGGCAAGATTTGCCGCCACGGCGCCATAAAAGAGCATTTCAGAGCCAGATGCGCTGAAGGCAGGGAATCTGCCGCCAATTTAGGCGCAAGCCGGTAGGGAGAATTGCGTGTTTCGACTGGAGGGCGCGTCAACGCAGAAGACCGGCGAGGTAAGTAGCCGGCGCCTCGCCGATTCCAACGTGGCCTCGAATCGGGGGTTAAGGGAGTTCGTATCGAATCGGAGCAGTTCCATATCGCAGCCCCATGCAGGCTCGAAGAATTTGGGAATTGTTTTCCCTTCCGTTTGCAGATGACGGCCCCCGAGACGATGCAGGATTGTCGAGGAGCCATGTTTCACCGTAGCCGTCAGATATCCGATGCAGTCGCCCAGAATCTGCGACCACGCGAAAGCGTTGAGGGCAATGGAAACAGCCTCACGAGTGCCGCGAAGATCTTCGTCGACCACCCATCCGCCCGGTTCGATCACGGTCTGGCCGTTGAGCCGTGCGTGCTTGAGGTCGGATTCGACGGAATCGCGTACCTGCCGCGCCCAAACCGCGCATCGCGCGACCGACGAAGCGGCAATCCGGAGCCGCGGGAATTTCACATCGCGCGGGTGGACGAGGATTCGAGCGCAGCCGGCGACTTTCCCGTCTCTCCGAAGGCGGAGCAGGTGCCAGCCCTTCTCGTCGCCCGGCATCAGATGACGTCCGGAGGAATCCAGCATGGACGGGGTGATGGCGTTTTCGTGCAGGGCGACCCGCCCTCGCAGGCGCTGCATGTCGCCAAGCAGGCGCGCATGCTGTGTTCTGTCGCGCCTGACGTTTGTGGATGAACCGGGAATCCGCGCTCCCTGTGGCGCCAGTATTGCGAATTGCAGGCAGTCGTCAATAGCGGTCATTGCGGGAACCTCGCTCCTAAACAAACTCAACAAAAATTCGAAGTCGGCTCGACAGCCTTTTGTCGGGGGAAAATCCCTTGCCCTTTTCGATTTTGTTTATGGTACTTAAAAATACCGGCTGAAGTGTAGCAAATCTTTCCAGTTTACGCGTGGAACTGTATTGCCGTACAGCTTCTCTTAATTTGTACGTTTTAGTGCTTTAGCTGAGAACCTAATAGGAAATTAGCATGGGCGGCTTTTGCGGATAAGATGCCCTTTAGTAGATGCCCTTTAGTTAACCAAAATCTGTTGCGGCGGGATAGATGTTTAGAGCATGCCGCCGTTCAGGAAGGCTGCCTCTGATTGGTACGGTAAAGTTTTTAAAATCTTAAATTTAGGCGGCAGACGCACTCTCAGCAGCCGGGTCGCATTAGGAGTACGAAGGCATCGCGCCGCCAGTGTGAATCGACGCGGCCGAAGGGCAGGCCTTGCCGCATGGTTGCCGGGCGGCGGCACCAGGGCCGGATCTGCGCGAAAGTGAAGCTGGACGAGTAATGCAGCCCGCCTGAAAGCGGACTTTTCGGCGAAGATCGGCATCCGGCGGGTTCAACCGCGCGACGCGGGTCCGCAATCTTCTGTCGATCGCCGCCTATCCACTGCGTTATTAGAACCCGCGACGGCGTCCTGTCCCAGGAAAAAATCATAAAGCCTGGTTAATGTTTTCCTGGACGGCTGGGGGGATGCAAGATTGGTTTCGTGCAGCGAGTGCGGGGGCGCGACCGGCTCGAATTCCAGCGGGGTTGTTGACGAACTCCTGGCGGCTCGAAGCCGAGATGATTTCCGCCGGGGATGCGGCCGGAACAACAATCGCGGATGGGACGCCGCGGAGTCGCAAGGCGGCGAGGCATTCGGGGAGAACGGCCCTGAACATGGACGGGAGCCTCGGACATCGACTAACCTATCGACGCGCCGGCGCCGCCTCCGCGTCGAAAGACAGCCACACTGTTTCCCGCCCGGCACTCTTGACAGGCGGCGCTTTCTCCTGCTATTTTTCTAGCATATATGCTAAATATCTAGCATACGCGGTGAAACCCATGCCAGACGATCATCTTTCCCGTCTCCTTCTTTCCGATAGCGAGCAACCCTTCTACAAATCGCTTTTCCAGAGTCTCAAGGAACTCGTCCATCCGCCACAGCTGCCGCCACTCGAGCTGACTTCGCAGCCAGTCGCGGTGAAGGACATTTGGGGGCTCTACGGCCGGCAGAAAAAATCGTTTCTGATGTCCACGGGTTTCCAAGCGGCGGCTGTGGTTCTCCTCTTTACGGCGCTTTCCTCCAAGACCGTGCAGAAACAGCTTCAGCAAGTGGTCCCGCTGATCATGCCCACGGATGCGGACATTCCCAAACCCGCGGTGCATCAGGGCGGCGGCGGCGGCGGCGACCGTTCCCCGCTTCCGGCCAACAAGGGCAAACTGCCCAAGCCCGCCCTGCGCCAGTTCGTGCCGCCCTCGGCGGTGATCAACAACCCGCAGCCGAAGCTGGTGATGGAAGCCTCTATTCTCGCGCCGCCCGATGCGGTGATGCCCAATGTGGACTTGCCCAATTACGGCGACCCGTTGGGCAAGCTGGGTCCGCCATCGAACGGCACTGGCTCCGGCGGCGGCATCGGCAGCGGTAAGGGCGGCGGCGTAGGTTCCGGAAGCGGCGGCGGCGCCGGGCCGGGCAGCGGCTTCGGCATATACACGCCCGGCCGCGGCGGCGTGACTTACCCCAAGGTGATCCACCAGGAAGATCCGGAATACTCGGACGAGGCCCGCAAAGCCCGGTTTCAGGGCCAGGTGGTGGTCTATATCGAAGTGGACGCCACCGGCAAAGTGATCAATCCGCGCGTGGTGAAGAGCGTGGGCGTGGGCCTGGATGAAAAGGCGATCGAATCGGTCATGAAGTGGACGTTCCGCCCCGGCACGCTCAACGGGAAACCGGTAACGACCACCGCCGCTATCTATATGAGCTTCCATTTGCTTTAATGACTGTGAAGAGATGATCCGCACAGTGTGGCTGGTGTTTCTCTCGCTCGCGTCCGCTTCCGCGCAACCGGATGACGCGGCGCAACTGCGCCAAAAGGCGGCCAAATTCATCGCGCAAGGCAACTACGCACAGGCCGAGCCGCTGCTGGCGCTCTCGCTGACGGTGGAGGAAAAATCCGCGGGCCCCGACGGCCTCAGCCTCACGGCGCCGCTCGATGCGCTGGCCGCGCTGTATCGCGCCGAGGGCCGCAACGCGGATGCGCAAAAGATGTACGAGCGCTCGCTGGCCATCCACCAGAAGGCCGCCGGCGCGAACAGCCTCGAGCTTATCCCCGACCTGAAATCTCTCGCCATCCTCTACGCCGCGATGCGCAAGGACGTCGAGGCGGAAATGGACTACCTGCGCGTGATTTCGGTTCGCGAGCAGGCCAAAGGCGCCGACGATCTGGATCTGGCGCACGATTGTTCCGATCTGGCCGGTTTTTACATCAGCCGCAAGCGCTTCGCCGTGGCGGAGCCGAACCTGCGGCGCGCCGTCTCCATTATTGAGAAGAACCTGGGCACGCTGGCGCCGCCGCTGATCGGGCCGCTCGATGCGCTGGTGGGCGTGTATATGAAGCAGTCCAATTTCCCGGCGGCCGAGGCGCCGCTGCGCCAGGAAATCTCTATCGAGGAGAGCGTCTACGGCCCGACCCACGAGAATGTGGCCACCTATCTGGACCGTTTGGCGATGGTGTACTACCAGGAAAAGCGCTTCGCCGACGCGCAGCCGCTTTACGAGAGATCGCTGCCCATCTGGGAAGCGACGCTGGACCCGGACGACCCTCAACTCGCCCCCTCGCTCGACAACCTGGCTGTGGTTTACGCCGCGCAGCAGAAGTTCGCGAAGGCGGAGCCGCTTTACCACCGCGCGCTGGCGATCCGCGAAAAATCGACCGTGCAGAGCATGAATAACCTGGCGCTTTCGCTGGAGGGCAAGGACGATAACGCCGCCGCCGAGCGCGTCTACCAGCGCGCCATCCCTCTGGCTGAACATATTCCCCATCTGCCCGGCCGCGCCAATGTCGGCGAAGTATCGCTTCTGACCAAGACGCTGCGCAATTACGCCGACTTGTTGCGTAAGCTTGATCGCGCCGCCGATGCCGCCAAGCTGGAAGCGCGCGCGGCCGGCTTGGGAAAAACGGCGCAGTAGTCGCGAGAGCGACGTCGGGGGATGAGATCGAGGGGAGAATGCATGGATGGCGTCGCGGTGTTTGCGGCCCTTGCGGCAGTGGAGAAATTGTTGGCGCAGAAGGTAGCCCCCTCCGAACTGTAAGGTCGGATGTAGGACGGGCCTCCTGGCCTGTCAGGTAGCGGCGCTTCTGAGAGTGAGACAGAGGATCGGTTTTTGTCGTCGACGATTAGCGGGTTGATCTCCGACACGCATAGCCTTATGCGCCACACGGCGTTGGCCGCCCTGGAAGGCTGCGATCTGATTATTCATGCCGGCGATGTCGGCAAGCCTGAGGTCGTCGAACAGTTACGCGCCGTGGCGCCGGTGGTCGCGGTTAGAGGAAATATTGACAAAGGGGCGTGGGCGTCCCGGTTGCCGTTGACGGCGGTCGTTGAAGCTCACCTGGCGCGGATATATGTCCTGCACGATCTTCAGCAACTGGATCTCGATCCGGCGGCCGCCGGGTTTCACATCGTCGTCAGTGGACACTCCCACAAAGCTGGCCGCACGGAACGCGACGGCGTCATGTACGTGAACCCCGGGAGCTCCGGCCCGCGGCGTTTCCGGTTGCCGATCACGCTTGCACGCCTTGACTTGCGACACTCCCCGTGGCGGGTGGAATTTATCGATCTCGCGGATGGAGCGACTTAGCTTCGCTTTGGCAGGCGAAAGCGCCTGCCCACATATGGCGGAAGGCCAATTTCTGCATAAGCATTATCGGAGCTTCACCGGCGGGCGGATCGGGTACACTGGGGAATTGTTTGCCGCGTCGACACCATGCTTGGGGTTGCCAGCGTATGGTGAAATCCAAGCGAAGTTTGCGGCGCCCGGCGGCGAAGTAAGTTGTGCGGCTCAAGCGCCTGGTTGCGCACTTTCGAGCCCGAAATTGAGATTGAGTTATGTTATAAGGTACGCCAGGAGCGACTCGCAATGCGATACATACGGAACGCACAAATCCTGTTGGTGATCATGCTGAGCATGCCGCTCGCTGCCTGGGCCCAGGGCGGCAACGGTCGAGCCGGCCGGGCGGCCGCAGCAGCGCAAACGGGCGCAGCGCCTGCAACCGGAGCGCCGGCGGCCGCGGCCGGAGCGCCCGCTGGAGCGCCTGCGGCTGGACGCGGCGGGCGCGGTGGCGCCGCGGCTGCCCCCAGCACCAGCGAGTTTTACAACTACGATACGACCGCGGGCATGGGCGCGCCGATTCCCGAAAGCCAGCCCACGGAAACTCACCAGAAGATCACGCTCAACGGCGAAGCCCTCGCTTACACTGCGCGGGTGGGCTATCTGGCTCTGCGTAACGCCACCACCGGACAATCGGAAGCGCATGTGTTTTACACCTGCTATGCCAAGGACGGAGTCAGCGACTCCGCCACGCGCCCGGTCTTGTTTTTCATGGGCGGCGCGCCGGGCGTAGCGGCCACCTGGCAGGAGTTTGGCGGTTTGGGTCCGAAGCGGATGAAGTGGTCAAGTGACGGAACCGCGGGGATGCCGCCCTATGGGTGGGTGGACAATCCTAATACGCTGCTGGGCGAGGCGGATCTGGTTTTCGTGAATCCTGTGGGCACGGCATTCAGCCGGCCCGACCAGCCCAGCCGGGGCCCGAGCTTTTGGAATACGTCCGCCGACATAGCTTCACTGGGCGAGTTCGTGCGGAGTTTCATCAACGCAAATAATCGCCGGAATTCACCGCTTTTCCTGGCGGGAGAAGATACCGGCACGGGCCGGGTGGCTGGTTTGGCAGCCTATCTCACGGAGCACGAGATTCCGGTTAGCGGCGTGGTGCTGCTATCGATGACTACGGCCGCCGACGCGCTTGCCGGCGATGCGCAATACATGACGCTGCTGCCGAGCCTGATCATGGCGTCCTGGTACAACAAGAAGCTGGCGCCGGAATTGAATTCGATGAGCGCGGAACAGATTTCGGGGCAGGCGCGCCAGTTTGCCTCGCGCGAGTATCTGCACGCGCTCTACAAGGGCGATCGCATGACGCCGGAAGAGCGCACTAAAGCGATAGCGGGCCTCGCGCGGCTGACCGGCCTATCGAAGGCATTCATCGTCAACAACGATTTGCGCATTACCGCGGAGCGCTTTAACACCGAGCTGCTGCGCGACCAGCACCGTGGACTATCCAATTCGGATGTGCGGGTGACTGGCTTTATACCGGGAGCGGGCGGCGGTGGGCGCGGGGGCGGAGGCGGCGGTGGTGGCTTTGGCGGCGCCGTGAGCGCCATCGACTTCAATTTGAGCAATCTTGCCGGCGGATTCCAGACGGCGTATGAGACCTACCTGCGGCGCGAGTTGACGTTCAACGGCAACAGCAACGGGATCTTTTACCTGTCGAGCGGCGGCGGCGGCGCGTTCACGTCCACCGGGAACGACGACGCGAGCCTTTCCGGCGCTTTCGCCCGCAACCCCAACCTGCGCCTTTTCGTGGGCGTGAGCTACTACGATCTGAATGCGCCGTTCTATGCGACTGAGTTTACACTGGCTCACCTGAACGTGTCGCCGGAGGTCCGCGCGCATAACATCACTGTAAGTCATTTCGAGGCCGGGCAGATGGCCTATGTCGACAACAAGGCGTTGGTCAAACTACATGGCGACCTGGTCAGGTTCGTCAACGAAGCGACGGCGCCGGCGCACAAATAAAGGGCCCATTAATAAGGAGCAAATGCCATGAGAATCCACGGACAATTTAGCCAAAGGTTTTGCCTGTTCCTCACGATCGCCACTGTCACGTGCGTGGGAGCCTTCGCACAGGGCCGCGGACGGGGCGGCGGCGCCACTAACGACTTCTATCGCTTCAATTACAACGACGAAGGGGGGATGCAGCCGATCCACTATCCCGCGGAACCAATCACTACGCAGCATAAGATCACGCTGCATGGCGAGACAATTGATTACACCGCCCACGTCGGATTCCTGCCTATCCACCAAGCCACCAGCGGCGTCACTGAAGGGCATCTGTTCTATGTCTACTATTCGAAGAACGGCGTCACGGACAAATCCAAACGGCCGGTCTGGTTCTTGTTCAACGGCGGACCGGGCGCGGCCTCGGTCTGGCTGCACATGGGCGCCTTTGGCCCGAAGATGGTGAAACTGGAGTCGAATGGCATGGCGACGCCGCCGCCATACACTTACGTGGACAATCCCAACAGCCTGCTGGACACCGGTGACCTGGTCTTCATCGACGCCATGGGTACGGGCTTCAGCCGGCCAGACCAGCCCCATTTTGGCCCCGACTTTGGGGGAGTGGAGAACGATCTGGCGGCATTCGGCGAGTTCATTCGCAGCTTCCTGAACGAATACAATCTCTGGGGCTCGCCGCTCTTTGTCGGCGGTGAGAGCTATGGCACCACGCGCGCGGCGGGCCTCGCCGGCTACCTTACCGATCACGATATGCCGATTAACGGCGTAATGCTGCTCTCGGCGACTTTCGACGTCAACGCCAACGCGGGGGAACAGCGGCAGTTGATGACGCTGCCGACAGAAATCATGACCGCGCATTTTCACAAGAAGCAGCCGCCCGATCTTCAGAAGCTCAGTGTGGAACAGATGGCCAAACAGGCGCGCGAGTTTTCCTCCGGCGAATACCTGGAGTATCTGTTCGATGGTGCGCGCGCGACGCAAGCTCAGCGCGAAAAGGTGCTGACTGACATGTCGCGCTACACGGGACTCGCTAAGACCTTCATCGACGGCCTGGATCTGCGAGTCGGGTTAGGACCTTTCAGCACGGAGTTGATGCGCGATCAGCACATGATGACGTCGCGCCTCGATTCGCGCTTCGCCGGCTACCAACTGGACGCGGGCGCCAACAATACGAGTTTTGATTTCAGTAACGCCAACATTGAAGACTGTTTCCTCACCGCCTTCGAGGCTTACGTCCGTAATGACTTGAACTACAAGAATGACAACCTATATTACGTCGCGGGAAACGCGCCGCCGTGGTCGGGTGAATACAATACGGTAGTCAATCTGGAGGATGGCTTCGCGAAGAATCCGCACATGCATCTTTTCGTGGGAATGGGTTATTACGATTTCGCCTGCCCGTTCTATCCGGTAGAGTGGACCCTGGCTCACTTGAAGGCGTCGGATGAAGTCAAGAAGAATAACATCTCCATGGGTTACTACGAGGCGGGTCACATGGTCTACATCGACCAGCCTTCGGCGGCCAAGTACCATGCCGATCTGGTGAAGTTCGTGCAGGGCGCTATGCCTAAGTAGGGTACGCTTTAGCTTGCCCGCGGCCGAGCGAAGCTCGCAGCGCCGTTCTTCTGCCGCCCGATCGCCTAAAGCAGGGCGAACTGATCGCGCGTTCCGCGGAATCGACATTCACGTTCCGGTCTTCATCGATGACCGAGCCATGGCGCAATCGAGCCTGAACGCCTCAAAGTATGCCCGTGGCGCGCCTCTAAGATCCGCCAGAGCTTCCTCTTCCATACTGCCCTCGCCGTAGGAGTGTGCCCCCAATTCCGGATCGGGAATCATTTCTATAAAGCCTGTCCGAGGCCAGGCTAGTTATCGGGCGGGGATTCCGCAGCTTGCGGCCAGCCCTAATGTTATCGCCGAATCGCCCGATACGATTCTTTGTGGGACCTCTCCAACGAGAGCCGAACATAGATGCCTGGGAAATCTCTGCCAATTGTCGCGTTGTTGCTGAGCATTGGCGCGGCCGTCAGCGCGCAAGAGCCAGTTAAGCCCGCGGCCACCGATCCGCCGCCGGCGGAGGACGCCCTCTTCCAGGACCTGCCGGTGGTCGAGGCGGCCTCGCTGCACATGCAGACGCTGGCACAGGCCCCCGCCAATGTGACGATCATTTCCGACGCCGACATCCGGAAATACGGGTATCGCACGCTGGCCGAGGCGCTGGCGGGCGTCCGCGGATTTACCATTACCTACGACCGCATTTACCACTATCTGGGGGTGCAGGGATTTTCCCTTCCGGGGGATTACAACACGCGGGTCATCGTGATGCTGAACGGGCACTCGCTGACCGAGATCGTATACGATTCCGCCAACTTCCTGGGACAGGATTTTGGACTCGACATGGATCTGGTGCAGAGAATCGAAATCGTTCGCGGACCGTCCTCGGCGCTCTATGGAAGTAACGGCATCTTCGCGACGATCAACGTAATTACGAAGTCGCCGGTGGATCAGCCTAAGGCCCAGGCGAGCACTGAAACCGATAGTCTCGGCGAGCGTAAGGCAATGGCCTCAACCTCCTTGTATCTGGGCAATGGAGCAAACCTGCTGGTTTCGGCATCGGTGTTCAACAATGCCTCCCAAACGCTTTACTTTCCGCAATTCAATACTCCGCAGACTAATAACGGAATCTCGAGCAACGACGATGGCGAGCGCGGCTATCACACCTTCGCCAATCTGGTCTGGCATAACTGGAGCCTGACGGCTTACTTCAACAGCCGTGAGAAACAGACGCCGGTAGCCTATGACAACTCCGCCATTTTTGACAACTCGGGAAGCCATATTCAGGATCAGCGCGATTTCATCCGCCTGTCGCACTCCAGCGATATCGGCGCGGGGCAACTGCGATTCGACGTCTCCTACGATTACTATGCCTATCACGACCGCTACTTTTACCCATTAGCGGTAGGCGTGCAGGATTTCCGCAATCTTGGACGCGGCGAATGGATCAGCTCGCAGCTCACCTATAGCCTTCCCGTGTCGAAGTTGGGCATTCTCACGGTCGGCGTTCAGGGAACCCTGGAATTGCAGAATCTGCAGTTGAACTACGCGGTCAGCCCCGTGCCTTACGTGCAGCTCAGAATCAACCGTCCGGACCGGAAGGCGGCCGTATTCGCACAGCAGGAGTGGGAGATCTCGCAACGATGGAAGGCATACCTCGGATTACGGTATGACGTAAGCCAGAATTTTCAGAGCGCTCTGTCGCCTAAAGTCGCCCTGGTTTATCAACAAAGCCCACAGACGGTCTTCAAGTTTGTCTATGGGCATCCTTTCCGCAATCCAAGCGCCTATGAGCAGTACTTTGCGGACAATCTCTCAATTATCGCCGCCGGTCCCCTGCGCCCGGAGACGGCGCATACTTTCGAGGTCGCGGTAGAGCGGAAGTTCGGCCACGACTTGAGCGGCGTCGTCAACGTTTACGACTATTACATCCACGATCTGATTCAGGCGGTTTTCATCGACGATACCGACGCGCTCCAGCAGTATCGTAATATCGGCGCGGCCACTTCGACGGGAATCGAATTTGAGTTATCGGGCAAGCCCTGGGGTCAATTGGAGGTGACGGGCAGCCTGGCTTTGCAGCGGACTGTCGATAGCCAGACAGGCATTGCGCTGCCCAATTCGCCCCAGGTGGTTCCCAAGCTGCGCTTTGCAGTTCCTTTGATCAAGCGAAAAATTACATTGAGCTCCAGCCAACAGTATATGAGCGCGCGGGAAACCCGCGATGGCGACTACTCGGTGCGGCCGGTGTTGCTATTGGATTTCACCGCTACCACCGACCGCGTCTTTAAACGCTTCGATATCAGTTTCGGGGTCCGGAACCTGCTCAACTGGATCTATTCCGATCCTACGGCGATCGCCGTGGACAGCATACAGCAAGACGGCCGATCCGTCTTCTTGAAGCTGGTCTATCGGGCGGTGGAGTAACGGTGGACCCTAGCCGTCAAACATATCGCGGGATTCGGCGCAGGGCGCTGATTTGCGCGCTCGCCATTTTTCAACTTCCGTGGCGATCCGCGCTGGCCGGCGAGGCTCCTCGTCAGGTGGTTGTGCTCTTCGCGTCTGGAGTGGAGGCGTACGCGGAGGCGGTAGACGGTTTGCGTTCCGGCCTTGGCGCGCTGCTGCAAGGCGCCGTATTCATCGACGTGAAGGCGCCTCAAGCCGAATCCGAAATCTCCGACGCCGTGCGGCCTGGCTCCCAGCGACTGGTAATAACGGTTGGGAGCGAAGCCTTCACCGCATTAGCGTCCCGCACTACGGATGCAGTGATGATACCGACGATGACCCTGCGTTCCGACGCGGCGCGCGCAGCCACAACCCTGCAACGGGCCGGATCGGTTCATTTGGATGTCCCGGTGACCAACCTTCTTACCGAGCTAAAGGTGATGTTTCCGCGCCGGAATCGGATTGCGATCATTCGAAACCCGCTGCGCGACGGCGCCGAGCCCGCCCTTGCCGGTTGGGCCAAACAACAGGGATTCGCTCTTCAAGCGGCCGACTGCTCGCGCGCGGAAGATCTGATCAGGACATTTCTAACCCTCAAGGGTAAAGCGGATTTTGTGATTGTACTTCCCGACAGCTCGCTGTACAACAACACTACCGTCACGCCCCTGATCGTGGCTTCGCTAGAGAATCAATTGCCGATTGTGGCGTTCTCATCGAGTTTCGTGAGGGCGGGCGCCGCGGTGGGCATCTACCCTGATTTTCGGGACATAGGAGCGCAGGCGGCCAGTATGGCGCTCAGATATTCCGCGGCTCCTGCAGCGGCTTCCGGGCCGACCCTGGCCGCAATGCCCGACGAAGGTCCTCGAAAACTTCAAGTAGCGGTCAACCAGCGTGTGATGCGGCTGCTGGGACTCGACTACAAACAACCGCGCAACGGCGGTTTGGTGGTCTTCAAGTGATGCGGATTCGGCGGTGGAACAAAGACCCGAGTCTGCTTAAGCAGGCGCTGTTTTCGAATTTCATTCTTGGAGGCGCATCGGTTGTGCTGCTGACGGCCCTCTTCGTCCTGGCGCAGCTTTCGGCAGCCGGACGCCAGATGGGCTTGCGCGCGGAGGTTCTCGCCGACTTCGTGGCTACGCAGAGCGAGTTTGCCATGCTGGTGGGCGACCGGACCGAGTTGGAGCGTATCGCGCATAATGCGCTGAACGTCGAGGATGTCCTGTTCGTCGTTATGACCGGCACAGCAGGCGACTCGATCTGTCTCAGCCAGCCGGGATTTCCGGTCGAGAAGATTTGCCGGATTTCGGCTACCGGGCGGAACTCCGGGCCGACATTGCACACCGACGGCGCACGCCGCTTTTCGGAAGTGATCCGATCCGTTTCGTCGCAGACGGCAAGCTCGGTTGTGGAGTGGGAGAGCGCGAAAACGCCTGCAAAGCAGATCGGCGCCATACAAATCGGTGTCTCCATGGATCAACAGGACCGGCTCTTGAGGCGGGGCCTGTGGTTGGAGATACTCTCCGCCCTATCCTCGTTCATTCTGATCCTCGCCTTTCAATACGCTCAATTGCGCCGCCTGCTCGAGCCACTAAAAGGACTGATCGCATTTACACGGCAGGTGGGCCAGGGGGACCTGTCGCGGAGGGCTCCGGTCGGGCGCCTCGATGAGGTAGGACGGCTGGCTAAGGCATTCAACCGCATGGTGGAGGAGCTCGGATCGACGACGGTTTCGAAGAACTACATTGACAACATTATCCGGTCCATGGGCGAAGCCCTGATTGTGACTGGCCCGGACAGGACGATCCGGACGGTAAATCAGGAAGCGCTAACCATGCTCGGGTATTCCGAAGAGGAACTGCTGGGTCAGCCGACGGCTTTGGTACTGAGCGCGAATGGATCGGACGCGGAAATCGCGGGATCGACCGGAGCTGAGCTCGAGTACCGGACCAAGAGCGGGGCCCGTATCCCGGTGTTGTTCTCGGCGTCGCCGATGCGCGGCGAAGACGGGCGCGACGCAGGTCAGGTCTGGCTGGCTCAGGACATCACGGCGCGGAAGGTTGTCGAAGCGCAGCTACGGGAAGCCAAGCAGCAAGCCGAGGCAGCCAACCAGGCCAAGAGTGAGTTCCTGTCGCGAACCAGCCATGAGCTGCGGACTCCGCTGAACGCCATCCTGGGCTTTGGCCAACTGCTCGAAATTGTCGATCTGGAGGAAGACGATCGCGAAAGCCTGGAGCAGATCATGAAGGCCGGCCGGCATCTTCTGTGCCTCATCAATGAGGTCCTGGACATCGCAGGAATCGAGTCGGGGCGCCGGAGCCTTTCCCGCGAGCCGGTGCGGATTGGCGATGTAGCTCGCGACGCGCTGGATATGACGCGGGGGCTCGCCCTGGCGCGCAGCATCGAAATCCGCACGGAACTGGGCTTACAGGAGGACGATTACGTGGTGGCCGACCGCCAGCGACTGCAGCAGGTCTTGCTCAACCTGCTCTCGAACGCCGTGAAATACAACCGCGCCGGCGGCACAGTTACGCTCACCTGCGAGGATCGGACTGAGGGGGAGGTCCGGATCAGCGTTCGCGACACAGGTTTGGGTATCCCGCCGGAGGATTTGGCCAAGCTCTTTGTTCCGTTCGAGCGGCTCGGAGCGGCTGAGGCCGGCATCGAAGGCACCGGTCTTGGACTGGCTTCCTCCAGGATCTTTGTCGAAGCCATGAATGCCGTGATGGGCGTTGACAGCGTGGTCGGAGAGGGAAGCGTGTTTTGGCTCGATCTGCAGCGGGCGGCGGCGCCTTTAGAAGAACTCGAGCGCGTGCCGGAAGCCGGGATAGCAAGTCGCGCCGTGGATGAAGGGCATAAGGGCATCGTGCTTTATATCGAAGATAACCTGACGAACCTAAAGCTGGTCAAGCGAGTTCTGGCGCGATATCCGCAGATCGAGTTCCTTTCAGCTTCCCGGGGCGAGGACGGCGTGCGGCTGGCGCGAGAGGCGCATCCGGACCTGATACTCTTGGATCTGCACCTCCCGGATTTCTGGGGCGATGAGGTGCTCCGCAGACTGCGGGAAGATCCCATAACCCGTGAAATCCCGGTGGTGATGCTCAGCGCCGACGCAACGCAGCATCAGATAGACCGGCTGTTGGCGGCAGGAGCATACAGTTACATGACGAAGCCGATCGATTGCCAACGGCTGATTGAAATGGTGGACGAGGTTTTCAGCGAGACATTAGCCAATGCCTGAACATATACACACTACCGCCAGGATACTGATTGTCGACGATCAGGAAGCCAATGTGCGTCTGCTTGAGAAGATCCTGAAACGCGCCGGATACGCCGCCCTGAGCAGCATCCGGGACCCCCGGCAGGTACTGGCAGCGTTCCTTGAGCATCAACCCGACCTGATCCTGCTCGATCTCAACATGCCGCACCTCGATGGGATCGGCGTAATGCGACAACTTGCGCCCTACATTCCCGAGGGAGCATATGTTCCAATCCTGGTATTAACGGCGGATATACTTCCGGCCGCCAAGCAGACAGCGCTCTCCATCGGCGCCAAGGACTTCCTTACCAAACCGTTCGATACAACCGAAGTCCTGCTCCGCATCCATAATCTGCTGGAAACGCGTTGTCTTTACGTCAAGCTGCAAAACCTCAATGAGACATTAGAGGCCAAGGTGAGGGAGCGCACGCAGGAACTGGAAGAAGCGCAGTTCGAGATGCTGGAACGGCTGGCGCGGGCCGCGGAATTTCGCGATGACGATACCGGTCAACACACTCAGCGAGTGGGCCAGCTGGCAAGCATCGTGGCGCGGGCCGCGGGACTTCCGGAACAGCAGTGTGAGCTCATTCGACAAGCCGCCAAACTGCACGATATCGGAAAAATCGGCATTCCCGACAGTATCCTTCTGAAGCCGGGCAAGCTTCTGGCGGAGGAATACGCGCAAATGAAATTCCATACCGCCTGGGGAGCGGAGATACTCGCTGCGAGCCGGTTCCCTATGATACAACTGGCTGCGGAGATCGCGATGTATCACCACGAAAGATGGGATGGGACTGGATACAACGGCATGTCCGGCGAGGAGATACCCTTGCCGGCCCGCATCGTGGCTTTGGCAGACGTCTTCGACGTTCTGACCCACGTGCGTCCATACAAAGAGGCATGGCCCCTCGAAGACACACTGGCTGAGATCAGAAGCCAGAGCGGCAGATTATTCGATCCGAAACTGGTGGAGATGTTCCTAAGCGATCCGTTTCAGTCGGGCTTGTCGTGCTTGCTGGAAGCCTTGGCCAGCCAGGGAGCCAAAGCCTTCAGCCCTTATACTCATGCCTCAGCCGTTCTCGAAACCCGCTGAGTCGGGAGCCGGGCAGGCGATCTTGTTTGCGGCTTTTTCCACGCGGCCCTAACCATCCGCCGCCGCCCGAGTCTAAGGTGGTAGACATTCGACTACTATGGACCGCATCGAGCTGTTGCAAGGCACCCTGGACATGCTGATCCTGCGAACTCTGCAATGGGGCGCGCAGCACGGCCACGGTATCGGCGTCGCCATCCGCGCCAGCTCCGGCGACGCTTTGCAGGTGGAACACGGCTCGCTCTATCCCGCGCTGCACCGGCTGCGAAAGCAGGGGCTCATCGACGCCGAGTGGAAGCTCAGCGAGAA
>Ga0116129_1000565_pt1 | contig 23506 bp, 18 predicted proteins | sample June2015DPH_17_2_FD_89732 | JGI IMG/M metagenome (GOLD analysis project Ga0116129, IMG submission 89732) | Peatland microbial communities from SPRUCE experiment site at the Marcell Experimental Forest, Minnesota, USA - June2015DPH_17_10 | ecosystem: Environmental > Terrestrial > Soil > Wetlands...
GCCTTCGGCTTCGCGGCGCAGTTGGAATTTCGCCAGCCACAGGAGGGGATGGAACCAGAACAAGGCCGTCAGCACGCTGGCAAACATCTGCCACAGCCAATCGTGGCGTGCAATGTGGGCGCGCTCATGACGGAGGACCAGGTCGCGCTCGGCGGTGGACCAGCCTTCCGCATAGGCGGGCAGGATCACGACGGGGCGCAGGAATCCCCAGGTCATGGGAGTGGTGGCGCGGTCGCTATAAAGGACGCCGTCGAGATTTCGCGCCGAGCGGGTAATGCGCGCGGCGGTCGCGATGCCGATGAGGAGGCGGGCCAGCACGAGGCTCGCGCCGGCGGTCCAGATCATGAGCAGCCAGGGCGTTTTCCTCACAGCGGCCTGCGCGCCGAGTGTGACCGTGGGCACAACGATCTGCACCGCATTCGGGATCGCACTTTGCGGGATCGCGAGCGCCGCGGGGAGTATCGCGACGGCCAATAGCGCGGCCAGCCAGATGGTATGCCGCACATCGGCTGAGGCGCGGCGCAGCGCGAGCGACGCGGTCCAGGCGGCGAGCAGGATCAATGTTGCTTTGAGAGCGGAATCGAATAGCAAGTTCATTTTTGCTCCTTTCCAATCTGCTGCTGGCGCGCACGGGCGATCAATTCTTCAATCCGGTCGAGCTCGGCGGGCTTCAATTTTGCGGCGGATGCGCCGAGCAGGCTGGCCACGGCTTCGGCCGCCGAATCGTCAAAAAACGTTTGTAAGAGGTGCTTCACCGCGTTGCGGCGCGCTTTCGACCGGGGGATGCTCGGCGTGAAAACGTAGCGCGGGCCGTCTTCCTGATGCTTGACGTGGCCTTTGTCCTCCAGCACCTTGATCAAGGCGCGGATGGAAGAATAGCTGGGCGGATCGGGCAGAGCGGCCAGAATTTCGGCGGCGGTGGCGCGGCCACGCTCATAAAGGACGTCCATGATCTGGCGCTCGCGGCGGCTGAGTTTTTCCATATTCGTATGCTAAATTTCTAGCATACGAATATGGTGGCACAGGATTAATGGAATTGCAAGACCCTGGTTGCGATATTCTATGAATATGACGCTGACCATCGAATTGCCGGCAGAGATCGAGGCCAATCTGGTGGCGAAGGCGGAGGCGCAGGGACTTCCGTTACCGCAGTATGTAGCGAATTTGTTGCGGAGGCAGGTTCTTTCGCCTGAAGAACGCGCGGCGGCGTGGCTGGAGTCCGTGAAGGGTCTTCCTCACACTCCGCCGCTTTCAGACGAGGCGATCAGCCGCGAGTCCCTTTACCCCGATCGCGATTAAGATGAGGGTTCTTGTCGATACGAACGTCCTGCTACGCAGAACTCAGCCCGACCACGAACATCACAACGTGGCAGTCAAAAGTATCGCGCACTTACTCGCGCATGGCGATCTTCTGTATTTCACGCTTCAGAACATGTCGGAATTCTGGAACGTCACTACGCGTCCCATTGCAAATAACGGTCTTGGATTTTCAGTGGCGGCGGCAATGGCGGAGATCGAAAAAATAGGGCAGTTCCTGGAATTTCTGCCAGATTCAGAGGCGGTTTATACGGAGTGGAAGCGTCTTGTGCTCGCCCACAGCGTCGTCGGAAGCAAGGTCCATGACGCCAAGCTCGTTGCCGCAATGAACGCGCACGGAGTCCGCAGAATCCTCACGTTCAATGCGGGCGATTTTGGACGCTATGACGTCGAGGCGATTCACCCTGCCGTGTTGCTGTCTTAACTAATTCCCCGAGGCTAGGCCGCGCAGGTTCCAGCCGCAGATGGTGCTTGCTTCGAGCTTATTGCCGCCTGGGCCGGGCCAGTGGGTTTCCAGACTCAGCCATCCTTTATAACCGTCGTGAATCAGCGCTTCGATCTGCCCTTTCCAATCCACCGATCGCGTGCCTAGCGGACCCCATTCCGGCTTGTGATCCACGATCTGGCAGTCCTTGGCATGCACGTGGGCGACGCGTTTCGGGTCCAGCACCCGATAGCCGTCTGGGATCGGCCTCTCACCGGCGACCAGCGCGTTCGCCGGGTCCCAGACCACTTTGAGATTCGGATGATCGAGCGCGGCCAGCACGCGGGCGGTTTCGCGGCCGGTCCCGATGTTGCAGGCGTGTTCGTTCTCCAGGCCGATGATCAGATTTTCTTTCGCGGCATTTTCAGCCAGCTTGCGCAGAGCCTTCACCACGGCGTCGAAACACTCCTCCGGCTTCACCGTCCGCCAGTAGGAGAAAACGCGCACGATGGGCGCGCCCATGCGCTTGGCGATCGAAAATGCGTGCTCCGTGAGGCGCGGCTGATCCTCATAAGTATGCTTCGATGCGAAGACATCGTGCTGAAACCGGGTATCGATCGCGGGCGCGCCGGGCAGCACGCACTTTAACAGAGGCGACGCGATCGACACCACCTCAAATCCTTCGGCGTCGAGCAGCGCCTTGGCGCTTGAAAGCTCCTCCGGCGAAAGATCCATGATGTTTTTCCCGCCCACCACGCGCAGCTCGGCGCCGGTCATGCCGATCGGCTTCATGGCCTGCAACGCGACACTCAGGTCTGGGGAAAATTCATCCGTAATCGCGGCAATTCTAAATTTAGGAGTCATTAGGCGGTTTCGATATTGGCGGCTTTTTCAAGATGGCGAGCCTGAATTTCGGTCTGGCGGATCACGTATTTCTGAATTTTGCCGGTCACGGTCATCGGGAACGAATCCACGAAGCGGATATGCTGCGGGATTTTGAAGTGCGCGATCTTCCCCTTCGAAAACTCACGGATCTCGTCTTCCACAGCGGTTTCGCCTGCTTTCAGCTTAATCCAAGCGGCCACGGTTTCGCCGAGCCGTTCATCGGGCAGCCCCACCACCTGTACGTCGGCGATCTTGGGATGGGTGTAGAGAAACTCCTCGACTTCGCGCGGATAAATGTTTTCTCCGCCCCGGATAATCATGTCCGTCAGGCGTCCGGTGATGCGGAAATAGCCGTCAGGACGCATAGTAGCGAGGTCGCCTGTGTGCAGCCAGCCATCCTGATCGACGGCACGCGCGGTGGCGCCGGGGTCCTGATCGTAACCCTTCATGTTGGCGTAGCCACGGGTACACAACTCGCCCTGTTCGCCGATGGGAACGGTTGCGCCTTCGGCGGAAATGATCTTGATTTCCGTCTCCGGACAGGTGCAGCCGACGGTCGAAACGCGCAAATCCACCGAATCGTCGACGCTCGCCATAGTGATGATGGGGGAGCACTCGGTCTGCCCGTACATGATCGTCATTTGCGTGCAATGCATATCGTGGACGACGCGATTCATCACTTCAATAGGACAGGGAGCGCCGGCCATGACGCCGGTGCGGAGGCTGGAAAAATCGAAGCGCGAAAATTCGGGATGCGTGAGCTGCGCGATAAACATCGTCGGCACGCCGTAGATCGAAGTCGCGCGCTCGTCGTGAATCGCCTGCATGGTCGCCAGAGGATCGAAACTGGGCGCGGGCAGGATGAGCGCGGCGCCCGAAGCGATCACCGCCATGGTCCCGATCACGCAGCCGAAGCAGTGATACATGGGCACGGGCGAGCACAAACGGTCCTGTTCGGAATAGCGAAGGCCGTGCGCGATGATGCGTCCATTATTGACCAGATTGCGATGCGTGAGCAGCACGCCTTTCGGCGATCCGGTGGTGCCGGAGGTGTATTGAATATTGAGGACGTCGTGGCAGCTTGCGTTTAGTAAAGGTATATCGACTCCGTTCGCGATCATCGCATCCCACGATTCTTCGCCGAGATAAGCGACGTGTTCCAGTGCGAGCGTTTCGCCGCGAGTCGCCTGTTCGAGAATCTCGCGATACTTCGATCGCGCATCTTCGCAGCGGAGGATGAGCGCCTTCATTCCCGATCGCTTCAGCACGTAGGCCAGCTCCAGCGCGCGGTAAGCTGGATTCACGTTCACCAAAACCAAGCCAGCCTGGGCGCAGCCGAGCTGTAGATAGATCCACTCCGCGCAATTGGTGGCCCAGACGCCAACCCGGTCGCCGGGAACAAGGCCAAGCCCCGTCAATCCGCGCGCGGTCTTCTCTACTTCGATGGCGAGTTGCTTCCAGGTCAGCCGGATCTTCTGATGAGGAACGACGAGGGCTTCCCGCTCAGGAAATCGGCGAGCCGTATCTAAAAACGCCTGAGGCGCCGTATTCGTCGCCAGCGCAAACGCGGGGCCGCGAGCATAAGATTCCATCGGGTCGATTCTATCGCAAGCGGCAGCTCGATATACGCTTTGAGAACGCGGCGATCAAAGGAACATAGCAAAACTTGCGAGCGCGGTATGCTGGTGGAAGAGCAAGATTGATGACAATCGTCCCTACAGGGTTGGTGAGCGGCGAGGAAATCTCAGCCCGGGTTCATCGACTGCGATTGCGGTACGCGGACAATCCCCTTGTGAAGGGAATCGATTATCGTATTGGTTTTGACTGGAGTGACGACCCCGCCGTGTTCATCGACATACGGCTGACCGGAAACAAGATCGTTGCTTCGGAATTGCAGCGATTGGCCGAAGACATTCGGGTCGATCTCCTTCGGCTCGTTCGTACTGATGAGATCGGGCTGCATTCCTACCTAAACTTCGTGAATTGAATTGGCCACGTGATTACCGATCTGCCTGAACAACTGATGGCTCAGGCTGAGCTTCTGATCCGCAGTTCCGATTCCAACGAAGCAAATGTGCGCAGGGCTGTCTCGTCGGCTTACTATGCGCTTTTTCACCTTCTTGTTCGCGATGCGATTTTAAACTGGAAGCACGCTGGCCATCGCTCCCGATTGGCCCGTACATTCGAACACAAACGGATGAAAGATGCCTCTATCGCAATCCTGAAAAAGATCGGAAACATCCAGAATCAGGAGATTGTGGAGCCCGATCCGCTGCAAGATCATCGTTTCAGGCTATCGACCGTGGCTCAAGCGTTTGTGGATCTCCCGCAAGCTCGGCACAGGGCCGACTACGACATTGATAAACCGTTTCAGGCCACTCGATGCCGCGCTAGACGTCGCGCAAGCACGGCTGGCTTTTCTAACCTGGGCCGAGGTTAAGCACGAGCCACTCGCGCAAGAGTACTTGTACTCCCTTCTGTTCAAAGACCGTTCCTGAGACAGTTCGATCGCTGAACCGGGTCAGCCTGTAAATCGCCAGATCGAGACGGAGTTTCTACTCATTGCGCGAGCATGTACTCGAACTCATAGGAGTGTTTCCCGCCGTCAACGATAATCTTCATCTTGCCGCTGAGCCCGGCCAACTCTCCTGTGCCCGAATCCGGCACGACTGTCACACTCAGCTCTGGAACCCCGCGCGTCATCGTACCCGTGTGTTGCAGCGCGAACGACCCTTTGCGGCCGGCGAGCGTTCCGGTCACCCGCTCCATCGCGACGTAGCCAGCGGAGCCGTTCGGATTGCCAACGGCGAGCATCTGCCCCTTGCTGGTTGCTTCCAGGTCGCCGTGAAACTGCTTATCGATCGACATCCTGCCTACGGTCGGATCGCCCACGTTCTCGTCCGTCTGAGGTTTCATCTTCACTTCGAACGTTCCAGTAGCGTGCATCACTGCCTCTTTCATTTGGGAATACGCGGAGGAGCCGAGGATCAGGCAGATCGCCGCAATGATTTTCATACAAGTGCCTCCATGTTTATCTAATAGCCTGCCCCGCGTCAAGATCTGCCGTGTGCGAAAATCGCGTGATATGAGATTCGCCCTCCTCGCCCTTCCTCTTGCGTTCGCCAGTGCCGCAAATATTGACCAATATTTGAACGCGCCCTTCTCCTCGGGCATGACGGCCGCGCCCTCCGGCGGAAAGGTCGCATGGCTGATGAAGGAGCGCGGCGCGAATAATCTATGGGTCGCCGCCGCGCCCGATTTCAAGGGACGCCGCCTCACTGCGATTACCGAGGACGATGGGCAGGAGATCGGCGAGGTCACCTGGACCGCCGACGGCAAGTCCATCGTCTATGTCCGCGGGGGCGATCTCGAAACCAACGGCGACAATCCGAATCCGGAGAGCCTCGCCAAGACTCCTGAAATGGACGTCTGGATTATTCCCTTCGAAGGCGGCGCGCCGAAGAAACTGAGCGAGGGCCGCATGCCCGCTGTCTCGAAGAACGGCGAAGTGGCGTTGGTGCGCAACGGACAAATCTGGCTGACGAACCTCAATGGCGACAAGCCGGTCGAGATCGTTCACACCAAGGGACGTGCGACGGAGCTGCGCTGGTCGCCCGATGGGACGACGCTCGCTTTCGTGAGCAATCGCGCCGAGCACGCGTTCATCGGCGTGTTCAAAATCGGCGCGAAATCGGTGGGCTATCTCGATCCCAGCGTCGATGAGGACACGGCGCCGGTCTGGAGCTCCGATAGCCGCCGCCTTGCTTTTATCCGAATTCCTACAGAAACTCGCGCCGGAGGTGCGAGCCCTGTAAGAGACGCCCCGCAGCCATGGTCGATCCGCATTGCCGACGCCACCACGTTCACCGGGCGCGAAGTGTGGCGCGCGAAGCCGGGCGCGGGCAGCGCGTTTCACCCCGTGGTCGCCGACAATCAGATTTTGTGGGCCGATGGAGACCGCCTGGTGTTCCCGTGGGAGAGCGACGGCTGGTGTCATCTCTATTCGGTTTCAACTGAGGGCGGCCCGGCGAAGCTGCTGACGCCCGGCGCGTTTGAGATCGAACATGTTTCGCTCTCGCGCGACCGGCGGGAGTTGCTGTTCTCCTCCAATCAGGACGATATCGATCGCCGCCACATCTGGCGCGTGCCCGCATCCGGCGGCAGCGCTACACCCATCGTCAAATTGAGCGAAGGTATCGAATGGGAGCCGCAGGACGCGGGCAATGGCACGGTCGCGTACCTGCGCTCCAGCCCGAAGGAAATCGGCCGCGCGGCCGTAATGACGAGCACTGCACACGACCTTGCGCCGGAGACGATCCCCGCCGATTTTCCGATCAACGAGCAAGTCGTCCCGCAGCAGGTGATCTTCGCGGCCTCAGATGGCATGCAGATTCACGGCCAGCTTTTTCTGCCCAAAGGTGCGGGAAAACATCCGGCGATTGTTTTCTTCCACGGCGGATCGCGGCGCCAAATGGTGCTTGGCTGGCACTCCATGTATTACTACTCGAACGCCTACGGCATGAATCAGTATCTGGCGAGTAAGGGCTACGTCGTGCTGAGCGTGAATTACCGCAGCGGCATCGGCTACGGCCTCAATTTCCGGGAGGCGCTGAATTACGGCGCATCGGGCGGCAGCGAATATAACGATGTGATGGGCGCCGGTCTTTATATTGCCGCGCGCACCGATGTCGATCCGAAGCGCATCGGCGTGTGGGGCGGATCCTACGGCGGCTATCTTACCGCGATGGCCTTGTCGCGTTCGAGCGACCTGTTCGCCGCCGGCGTCGATCTGCACGGCGTGCATGATTGGTCCGCGCGCGGAGGCAGCGTGGCGAATCCAAATCTCGATCCCGATAAGCAACGCGAGCAGGCTCGCATCGCGTTTGAAGCATCGCCCATGGCGACCGTGAAAGGATGGCGCTCGCCGGTGTTGCTGATTCATGGCGATGACGACCGCAACGTGAATTTCAGCCAGACCATTAAACTGGTAGAGGCACTCCGAAATCAAAACACCGAGTTCGAGGAACTGATCTTCCCCGACGAAATCCACGATTTTCTAAGAGTGCAGGATTGGTCGCGCGCGATGCACGCCGCGGACTCGTTCTTCGATCGGAAGCTGGGAGCAGTCCGGTAAAATGAAACATGAATTTCACCGCCGGAAAAAGACCCGGACGGCTGAGAACGATGCGTCCATCCCGGCAGGTTGGTTTAAGTTTTGTCACAGGCCTTCGCGACGATTGCGCTCCTGGCGGCCGGGAATGCTGGAATCGCTGGTTCCACCTTGCTGAGTCTCTTTTATCCCGGGCTGGTCATCGCAACGATACTCCGATTTGGATCTCACGACATCGAGACCCCAATCGTAGTCTTTCTGACTAGCACAGTGATCTTCGGCTTTGTGCTATTGTTCTGGACGATTATAGAAACATGCCGTAAAAGCTGGAGCAAGGCAGGCTCCCAGCAATAGCCTAGCCCCTCGACGATCTTCCCTCGCGCGCCGCGGGCGCGCCTCATTCACTTCCGATACGATGCGGGACGCGGCTATCCCGGCGTTTAGTCGAGCGCGGCAAACAGCTCGTCGATACTGACGGCCACATCGCCGGCGCGAAGCGCTTCCGTGGCTCGGACGGGCTCGCCGCCAGAATGATATTCCCACGCCGCTCTTTTCACCGGATCAACGACCCAACAATACGGCACACCCCAGGCGTGATATTCCTCGCATTTGGCGAGCATCGCGCCTAGCCGGTCTTCGGGCGACAGGATTTCGCAACAAAGCCGCACGGCCTCGGTCGGATAGGGTCCGGGAAAATCGTCGGCCATAGCCACATCAGGGATCAGGTATTTCGTCGCGGAAATACGCACGGTTAATTCGGAAAATGCCAGGACACCCTGATTTCGAAGCATCGTTACCAGGACCCACTGGATGATGGAGTGCAACTTGGTGGGCATCGTCTTGGGGTAAAGCACTCCATCCCGATACTCGCGGTAAGGCTTCTCCGTCAAGCGAAGGTAATCGTCAACCGGCACGAGAGCCGCGGTGCTCATGAGTCCATTCTACTCCGGCGAAGTTTCCGCGATACGAACCCGGGCCTATCTCGATCCCCGCGCGCCGCGGTGCTCTCCGCCACCCTCTCTCGCTGCCATCGGCCGAGCCTCATTCACTACCACGGCGCGACCCATCAGGTCCTTCCCGTGGCAATTCTCGACCGCCGCCTGCGCCGCTGCGTCGTCTTGAATTTCGACGAATCCGAAGCCGCGGGCTTGTCCTGTAAACCGGTCGCGCATCACCGTGACCGTATCCACCGTCACTCCATGTCCTGAAAAGAAATTCTGAATATCCGGCTCACTCGCCGCGTATGGGAGATTTCCTACAAAGAGCTTTTTCACCTGAGAACTCCTCAAAACACGAAGCATTATGCCACGCGTTTTTGACGAAGTCAAAGGGGGTTATTGCTCGAAGTAACCGGTGGCCAGCTCGGGTTTATGCTCCAGCGCCTGACGCCAGTAATTGCGTGCCTCCTCGACATTTCCCTGCGCCTTCAACGCATGGCCCAGGTTCAGCAATGCCTCGGCGAAATTCGGCCGCTCCGTCAGCGCTTCCTGATAGAGGCGAATCGCATCTTCGTGCTGGCCGGCCTTCTGCAACAGCAACCCGGTGTTGTAGAACAGCTCCGGCGTCCGCTCCCCTGCTTCGATCAGCTTCGCTTGCAGATCGAGCGCCTTTTCGACATCTTCACGCTCCACCGCCAGCGCCGCTAAGCCGCGCAGCGCGTCGATCGAATGCGGATCCGCTTCGAGCACACTCTCAAAGGCCTTCGCCGCACCATCGTGATCGCCCAGATTCCAATAGGACAGCCCGAGATTCAACTGCGCTTCCGGCCAGGGCGAACGCTTCCGCACGCATGCCTGGAACGCTTCCGCCGCGCCGCGATGGTCGGCTCTCTGCAACCGCAGATAGCCTAAGCGGAACCACGCGTCTTCCCATTCCGGATTGCGGCTCAGCAGTTTTACATATAACCGCTCGGCGTCTTCTTTCTCGCCCTGCTGCTCCAGCACGCTGGCCAGATTGTAAATCACGTCTGCCAGATCGGGTGCGATTTGCAGCGCTCTCTCATACGATTCCCGAGCCTGCTTCAGCTCACCCAGCTCCTGCCGCACGATGCCCAGATTCACATGCGCTTGCTTCGCGTCGGGACGCACCCGAACCGCTTCCGCATACGCTTTGGCGGCCTGTTCCAATCGTCCGCACTTCTGTTCCGCGACTCCCAGGTTGAACCAGCGCTCGAAATGATCGGGCGTAAATTCGACAAGCTTGGTGCAATAGCGCGACGCCGCTTCGTATTCGTTGCCCTGGAACGCGCACGTCGCCAGACCCTCCAGCGCGGCCTGCGAGAACGGACGCATGGTCAGCAATCGCTCGGAATATTGTTGAATGAACGCGTGATCTTTGCGCGCCATGCCGATCGTGATCAGATTCACCAGGCATTCTTCCGACTGCGGATTCTTTTCGAGAATCTTCAAATAAAGCGCCGTCGATTCATCGAATTTCCACAACAATTGCAGCGAAACCGCCTTCCCGAACGTGGCTGTTTCGTGGCCCGGCTGGCGCGCCAGCACCTTGTCAAAGCAGGCGATTGCCGGTTCCGGCTTTTCCTGATGCAGCAGGCAGATCCCCAGTCCCAACTGCGCCTCTTCGCGCTGCGGATCCACTTCGAGAGCCTTGCTGAACGCATCGGTCGCGTCCTGCCAGCGTCCCAGTTTTTCGTAGCAGATGCCCAGGTTGAAATTCGCCGTCGCGTGCTTCGGCGCCAGCGTCAGCAGTTTTTCATACGTTTTGATCGCGTCGTCGTATTGCTCCAGTTCGAACTGGATGTGCCCCTTGGCGGCGAACACTTCGGGCGTCTCCTCGCCGTTCTCGATCGCGTTGTTCAGCTCCCGCAGCGCTTCCTTGCGCTTCCCTTCGAGATGCAGCGATACCGACCTGGCCAATGCGGGCGACACCGCCTTGCCACTGGCGCGCAGCGCCGAGTCCGTTCCGTTTTTCCGTCCGCTCATGGTTGCCAACCTCCGTTTGTCGATGGAATGTTATAGGGTGCCAGATACGCGCAAAGCCGCCCCAGCATGTCGTACTGATGCGTAACCTGCACCCAGCGCAGACGCGAGGCTTCCCCGCGCGCCGTAAAGAACCCGACGCCGCCCTTGCGCAATCGCGGCTCAGACCAGCTATCGACCATTTGCCCCTGAACCGTTAGGGACAAGGTATCGCCATGAATATCCATCCGCACCCGGTACAGCATGTCTTCCCGGGCATTAATGAATGCCATCGTGTCCACCCGGTCCTGCGCCACGCCGTGAATCACCGCATAGCGGATCACGCCCACCGTCGGCACCGGTCCCGGTTTGAGGACAACTAATTTCACTACGTAGTAATCGTCAAAATCGGCTGCGCGCACTACCCAGCTCAGCGCTTTTTTGTCGATCATTCCTAAAAATTGCAGTTGATAATCGGTCAGATCGATCGAAGGCCGGTACAGCGCCAGCGGCCCGGGCCGCACAAATCCAGTCGCATCGAAGGCCCAGTCGGTCGTGCCCCCGCGGCTGGTCCAGTCATCCAGACCGGCGCGAAAATCCTCGTCCAGCGCGATGGCGGCGCGGTCCACCATGTTCTGCTTCACTGTCACCCACTGCTCGTTCAACTTGCTCTTGAACGTCTTCTCAATCCCGCGCTGAATGCCCACCGCCTGCGCCTGCGCGGGCGCCGTATAAGGGATTTTCTTCAACGACGGATGCAGAGCCAGCGCCAGCAGGATCGGGATCCCGAACACCAGCAGCTTCAGATCGCGCGGCGCGTGTTTCCAGAACCCCGTTACATGGGTCCACGCCGCGGCAGCCTTTTCACCTTTTCCCGGCGGCATCAGATCCTCAAGCACGTTCGCCGGTTCGTCCTTCGGTTCCGGCGCCGTGATGAAATCCGCGATCGGCTTCGCGTCAATCGGCTCCAGATGCGACGCCGGACGCCGCGGCTCCGTCCACAACGGCTGCGGCGGATTAAAGGTCGGCGCGGGTTGCGGAGCCTTCGGCTCATTCGGCTTGGCGCTGGCTAGAGGGATCAACCCCGCCGCGCCCGGCGCTGGAATTTCTAAAGATTTGCCGGACGACGCACCAGCCGCCGCCGACATCGACATCGCCTTCCGTTCCGGAATCGCGACCTCTTTGCCCGACGGCAATAGATTTTCCGGCTCGATCGTCGCGACCGTCATCGCCGCATCGCGCGTAGCCACCTGATAGCGGCTCCCGGCAGCCAGCCGCAGACGCGGACGCATCGCCGGCGTCGATAACTCGTAGCGCGGCGATTCAGTCTCGCTTCCCATCGCCCGCAGGCTATCGATCCACGTTCCATGCACCAGCGGCACCAGGTCGATCGACAGCGGCCGCAATCCGGCCAACACCGGCATCGCGAGGGCAGGAGTTATCCCGCACTCCGTCGTCCCCAGCGGCAAATGCGCCCGCTGCAAAATGGCGAAAGGAGCAGCCGGCCACGGATCCCTCCGCGCGTTGTCTTCTGAAATCTGTACCGCGAACCTGGCCAGAGCCATCAACTGCTCCGCCCGCGGAATATGATCCTGCTCCGCTCCTGCCTCTGCCAGCACCCCGCCTTTGGGCGATGCGGAAAGAGTAATGTCGCGGCACGGCAGCATTACGGAGCTCACCGGTTCTGCCCGTTGCGCGGATTTATGACGCCTCGGCGCCACCGGAATTTTCGTAATGCCGGCCGGCACGACCGTCCTTATAATGGTTGCCGCCGCGCGCAGCGGCAGTCTCACCGATAAGCTGGCTGCCAGCGGATTCGGCGCCGCCGCTTCCAGACGATCCGTCGGCCATTGCGCCTGGGGCAGTGTGTAAACACGAATCAATTCAGCCACCGGACCCGGCGCTTCCACTTCTTCCTCCGCTGCGATCTGAGGAGCCCAAATGCTCTGCGGAGTCCATAAAGGAGTATGCGGGCGAATTTCCGATTTATAGGCGGCCGGCTCCTCCGCCACAAACGGCGGCGTGTCGAATTTCGGCGCGGCGAATTTCAGCGCCACCGGCTGCGCGATAATCCCGCTGGGCGGCGGCGGCTCCGGCGCCGGTACAGGCTGTTCCGGCGGCTGTTCCAAAATGCCCGCACCCAGAATCGCCTGGACCCCCTCCGGTGGACGAAATGCGCGCAGCGAATCGTGCGTCTGATTCAGACGCTCCACGCACAACCGCTCCTGCTCCTGCCAGTACAGCTTTCTGTGCGGCGCGGAGCAAAATTGCCCATTCGTAATTTTCCGGTAAAGCGGCAGTCTCCCGTCGCAATACAGGCATCGTACGTCACTAGACCACGACATCAACTTAATGGTACGGGTACCGCGCGTCAATGAACACTGAGCGAACCCCCTAGCAGGCGGGTAGGGTTTTAGCTTACGGAACCAGACTTTATTACGGTACCTTTTGGCGAGTTTCACTCGTCAAACTGTGGTAAGTTGTGAGGAAACATGCGTTTCGCCATCCTCCTTAGTGCCGTCGCGTTGCTCTCCGCGCAATCCACCGCCCCTAAGACGAAGGCATCAGATTATCCCCTTCACGTCCAGTTGGGCACCGTCACGCTGGCCGCCGAATACCTGGTCCGCTCCCTTCCTACCCCCTCTGGAACCCTCGTCGCCACGGACTATCTGGTGGTCGAAACCGCCTTTTTCGGCCCCTCGATGTCCCGCCTCCAGATGTCTCCCGCCAATTTCACCTTGCGCATCAACGGCCGTGGGACCCCTCTTTCGACCGAGCTCCCCGGCATGGTCGCCGCCTCGATTAAATTTCCCAGCCAGCATCCCGGTCTGACCGCGGCCGGCAGCGTCGGCATGAACGACGGCACCGTCACCGTCGGCCCCCGTCCACCGCCCAGCCAGTTCCCCGGCGATGGGAATGAGCGTGTGCCCGCCAACCAGCCCGTCACCATCATTCAGAAGGAGCAGGAGGATTCGATCGAAGCCCGCGTCCAGGGCGCATCGCTCCCCGAAGGTGAGAAATCCCTGCCTCGTTCCGGCCTGATTTATTTCCCCTACCGGGGCAAAACCAAGAGCATCCATTCGCTGGAATTGATTTACGAGGGCGCGATGGGAAAGGCAACCCTCAAACTCCTGCCGTAATGATGCCCTCTATCGTTTTTCTCTTCCTGAGCCCCGCTTTTCTTTTCACCCAGGACCAGCCCGACGCACGCGACCTGCTGCTCCACGCCTCGGACGCGTTGCACAAATCCAACAGCTACCAGATCCACTCTCTCAGCCTGGTCGAAACCACCGGCGGCATCAACAACCGCACCCGCATCGCGACTTCCATGAGCGTCCGCCGCCCGGACCTCATGCGCCTCGAATCGAAGAATGAAGCCGCCGCCATGACCGTCGTCAGCAACGGCTCCAATACTTACATCTACTTCGAGAAGGAAAATAAGTACGTAAAACGCGCCGCCACCCAGTCCCCTGAATCGGCCCTCGGCGAAAACGGCATCTTAAAGGATCTGCCCGACATCAACAGCGCCATTCTCTCCGTGAAAATCACCGGTGAAAAGACGATGGAGATCGACGACAAGTCCTATGAATGCTGGGTCGTCGAAGCCGCCTACGACACCATCAAACTCCCCGCCCAGCAATTGACCATCACCAAAGCCGTCCAGATCAATTGGATTTCGAAAACCCTCGGCCTGTCCCTCCAGAGCAGTTTCACCGCGCACCTCGTCATGGGCGCCCTTCCGGAGCCAGTCGAGATCACTCAAGCCACCACCACCATGGGCATCACTCTCGACGCCGCTCTGCCCGATTCCTTGTTCGTCTTCACCCCGCCCACAGGCGCCGTCGAAACCGCCGACTGGACCCTCCCCGGCCTCACCAAACCGGACGTCGAAGGCAAACCCGCCCCCGCAATCCCAGGTGCCCCGCCCACCAAAGGAAAGGTCGTCCTGCTCGAATTCTGGACCAACTGGTCGACCCCCAGTAAACGCGAATTGCAGACCCTCCAAAAACTCCAAAGTAAAGGATTGGTCGTCCTGCCCGTGAATGTAGGCCGCGAAAAAGTAGCCGGCCTCCAAGTCCCCCCCGATAGCGAAATCCTGAAGTCCCTCTCCATCAGCGCCTATCCAACCCTCGTCCTGATCGACCGCGAAGGCAAAGTGTCCCTCTACGAAATCGGCGCCAAAAGCGAAGCCTCCCTCCGCGCAGCCCTGGCAAAGCTAGGAATCCAGTAGCCGCGTAATTCTGGCTACTGGCTCCTGGCTACTTCTGCTAATCTAGTTCTTTGCGTCGAACCTATGCCCGCGCGGATGAGCGAGACGTTCGTCCTGCGTACGTATCCCTTCCGGGAATCGGATCTGATCGTCAGCTTTTTCACGCGCGATCTGGGGAAACTGCGCGGTGTCGCCCGGCGCGCTCGCCGGCCGAAGAGTCCTTTCGGGTCAGGTTTGGAGCGTTTATCTCAAGTCCGTATGGCCTATTTTCAAAAGGAAAATGCCGAGCTCGTCAATCTCTCCGGCTGCGATCTGATTCAGTCGCAGTTCGCCCTGCAATCCGAATACGCGCGCAGTCTCGCGCTTGATTATTTCACTGAGGTCGCCGAGCAACTCTTGCCCCCGCACGAACCAAACGAAAAATTCTTCCGGCTCCTCATGGCCGTGTTGACGGACCTCCGCGCCGGCGGCAACATCTGGCGAGCCACCGCCTATTTCACCCTCTGGGCCGTCCGTCTCACCGGCGTCCTCCCGGAGCTTCGCGTGACCAATGAAACCGCCGAAATCGTAGCCGAAATATTTGGAACTCCCATCGCCGCCCTTACTCCCCGCGAGTGGACCAAGTCCACAGCCAGCGACCTCCGCCGAGGCCTGATCCGTACCATGGAACACCACGTAGAACGCCGCTTTCTGACAGTCCCTCTCCTGGAGGCCCTATAAATGTCTCCTAGCCTCTGTCTTTGTGGTCCGTCGTGGGGCAGGTTGGTAACCTGCGGACCGATTGCCAATCAGTCCATCCGGGCGCAGCCCGGACGCCCGGCACGGGAACGAGCCGTGACCGCAGGGAGCGGTTTCCCCAACCAAACCCCGACCGTCAGGGAGGGGATAAGCCAGTAACCCATGGACTCCTACCAACAAACCATCCTGAAACTCAAGCGATACTGGTCCGATCGCGGAGCCATCATCACGGAGCCCTATGACATCGAAGTCGGCGCTGGCACCATGGCCCCCGAAACCTTCCTCCGCGTCCTCGGCCCCAAGCCCTATCGAGTCGCCTACGTCCAACCCAGCCGCCGCCCGGCGGATGGAAGGTATGGCGACAACCCAAATCGCCTCTACAAACACCAGCAACTACAAGTCATCCTAAAACCCTCCCCTGCCGACGTTTTAGACCAATACCTGGCCAGCCTCGAAGCCATCGGTATCGATCTCTCCAAGCACGACATTAAATTCGAAGAAGACAACTGGGAAGCCCCCACCCTGGGAGCCTGGGGAGTCGGCTGGCAAGTCATGCTGGACGGCATGGAAATCACCCAGTTTACCTACTTCCAACAATGCGGCGGCATCGAACTCGACCTCGTCCCCGCCGAAATTACCTACGGATTAGAGCGCCTGGTAGCGTTCTTGCAAAACGTAGATAGCGTCTACGAAATCGAATGGACCGACGGAGTAAAATACCGCGACGTCCGCCTGGCCGACGAATTGCAATTCAGCGTCTACAACTTCGAAATGGCCAACGTCGACCGCCTCTGGCGCCTTTTTTCAGAGCACGAATCAGAGTGCAAAGAGCTGCTCTCGCAGTATGAAAAGTACCCCGACAAACACCGCTTCCCGGTCCTCGCCACCTACGATCAAGTCCTGAAATGTTCGAACCTCTTCAACCTCCTAGACGCGAGAGGAGCCATCAGCGTAACCGAACGAGTAGCCGTAATCAAAAGGGTCCGCGACCTGGCCGTAGGCACCGCCAAACTCTGGGCCGCCCAACAGGAGCACCCATGAAGCCTACTCCGATTGTGGGGCAGGTTGCCAACCTGCGGACCGATTGCCAATCGGTCCATCCGGGCGCAGCCCGGACACCAGCACGAAACTGCCCGCCGCTTCCACACGACTACCGAGCCGTGACCGTAGGGAGCGGTGCCGCATGAACTTCCTCCTCGAAATCGGCACCGAAGAAATCCCCCACTGGATGATCCCCAGTGCCTTAGCCCAGCTATCAAAACTAGATCTCTTTGGCGCAACCATTGAAGTAGATGCAACCCCGCGCCGCCTGGTAGTCCGAGCCACCGGTCTACCCAACCGCACCCCCGACCAGGAGCAGTTAGTCAAAGGCCCACCCATCTCCGCGGGCGAAAAAGCCGCCGCCGGATTCGCCAAAAAACAAGGCGTCGATCCATCCGCCATGCAGAAGGTAGGCGACTACTACGAGCTCCGCAAAAAAATCGAAGGCCGCGAAGTCCGGGACCTGCTAGCCGAATCCCTGCCGGCCACCATCCTCGGAATCCAATGGCCGAAGACCATGTATTGGGGCGCCAAAGGCAGCCCCAGGTTCATCCGCCCCATCCGCTGGATCGTAGCCCTCCTCGACGACAAAATCATCGACTTCGAAATCGCCGGAGTCAAAACCGGCGAGTTCTCCCGAGGCCATAGGATCCTCGGAAACGCGAAAATTAAGGTCGATTATGCCTCCTTCGACGCTGCTTTAGAGCACAATAAGGTCATATTATCCGCATCTAAGCGCCGAGCTAAGATCGAAACCGAGTCGAAATCTCTCGGCGCAACCCTCGATCCCGACCTGGTCGAGACCCTCACTTACATCACCGAATACCCCGCGGCAATAAAGGGCGATTTCGACCCCGCCTATCTGGAACTCCCCGCCGAAGTCCTGACCACCGTAATGCGCCACCACCAGAAATACTTCGCAGTAGAGAAGGAGCCCGGCGTCCTAGCCCCGCATTTTGTTGCAGTTATGAACATCCCAGCCGACCCCGACGGCCTGGTGAAACACGGCAACGAACGAGTCCTAAAAGCCCGCTTCAACGACGCCAAATTCTTCTGGGAAGTCGATCAAAAGAAAAGACTTGAGGATCGAGTAGAAGACCTTTCCAAGGTTACCTTCCAAGCCAAACTGGGCAGCTATCTAGAAAAAACCCACCGCGTAGTAGCCCTGGTAAAAGAACTAGGCGGCGACCAACACGCCCAGCGCGCGGCATTATTAGCAAAAGCTGACCTGACCACAGAAATGGTCAAAGAATTCACCGACTTACAAGGTATAGTCGGCGGCTTATACGCCAAACATCAAGGCGAACCGGAAGCGGTCAGTAAAGCAATCTACGAGCATTATAAGCCGTTGAGCATGGAAGATTCGATCCCCTCGACGAAAGCCGGCCAAATCCTGGCAATCGCCGACAAACTAGATAACCTCCGCGAATTCTTCAAGATAGATATGGTCCCGACAGGCTCCAAAGACCCCTTCGCCCTCCGCCGAGCCGCCCAAGGAATCGTCAAAATCCTAGTCGAATCCAAGGCAACTTATACATTGAAGTCATTGATGGACAATGACTTCATGCGCGAGCGCATCCAATATTACTTCCGCGAAATCCGAGGTTTCAGGTACGACGAAGTCAACGCCGTGATGGCGGTTGGCATCGGAACACTCACGGACGTAGAAGCCCGTTTGAAAAAGATTGCTGAAGTGCGGGCCACGCCAGATTTCGAACCCTTGGCCGCTAGCTTCAAGCGAATCAATAACATCCTTAAGCAAGCAAACTTCGCGCCCGGAATTCTTGAGATTGGACTTTTAGAGGCTGGACCGGAACAGGAACTCTATAACGCATTCTGGGACAAGGACTTCAGTAATTTGGAAGGCATTGCCTCCTTGCGCCCCGTCGTCGACAAGTTCTTTGACAAAGTCATGGTCAATGTGCCGGATGAGAAACTCCGCGCTAACCGATTGACTTTATTGCATAATCTTTTAATCAAGTTTTCCACGATCGCCGATTTTTCGGAGATCGTTACTTCAGGAGACCAAAAATGAAAAACTACGTGTTTAACTTCGGCGGAGGTAAAGCCGACGGCGATGGGAAGATGAAAGATGTTTTGGGCGGGAAGGGCGCCGGCTTGGCTGAAATGTCGAAGGCGGGCGTGCCTGTTCCTCCTGGATTCACGATCTCGACTGAAGTCTGTAACATATACTTCCAGAACGGGAATTCGGTTCCCACCGAGATCAACGACCAGGTTCTGAAGGCGCTCACCAAGCTCGAAAAACAGATCGGCAAAAAACTTGGCGACCCAAAAAATCCGCTGCTCGTCAGCGTTCGTTCCGGCGCGAAATTCTCCATGCCGGGCATGATGAACACGATTCTTAACTTAGGTTTGAATGATGCAACTACGGAGGGTCTGGCGCTGCTCACCAGCAATCCGAGGTTCGCCTACGACTCCTATCGCCGTTTTATTCAGATGTTTGGCGAAGTCGCGCTCGATATTCACATGGAGAAATTCGACGATATCTTCGACGCCCGTAAACATAAAGCCAAAGTCAAATCCGACACCGATTTATCCGCTGACGATTTGAAGGCAATTATCGTCGATTATAAGAAACTCGTTGAAAAAGAAACGAAAAAGCCGTTCCCGCAGGACGCGCATGAACAGCTTGCAATGTCCCGCGATGCCGTGTTTCGCTCCTGGTGGAACCCTAAGGCCAAGTATTACCGTACGATGGAAAAGATCCCCGATGAAATCGGTACCGCCGCGAATGTACAGGCGATGGTCTACGGAAACTTAGGTGACACCTCAGCTACCGGAGTCGGTTTCACCCGCGATCCCGCTACCGGCGAGAATACCTTCTACGGCGAATTTCTGGTCAATGCGCAGGGCGAAGATGTGGTCGCCGGGATTCGTACGCCGGAGCCGATTACCGATCTCGAAAAGATCATGCCGGCCGCCTACGCCCAGTTGCGCGAGATTACTTCGAGCCTCGAAAAGCATTATCGGGACATGCAGGATTTTGAGTTCACCATCGAAGACAACAAGCTCTATATGTTGCAGACACGCAACGGAAAACGCACCGGTCCCGCGGCCGTTCGCGTTGCAGTGGAGATGGTGGCGGAAGGCCTCATCGATAAGAAGGAAGCCGTGCTGCGCGTGCAGCCGCAACAGCTCGATCAGTTGCTCCATCCCGTGTTCGACAACGCGTCGCTGAAAGCGCTAAAGCTTGTAGCCAATGGAATTGCAGCATCGCCCGGAGCCGCTGTGGGTCGTGCGGCCTTCTCGGCCGACGATGCGGTGGAGCTGGCAAAAAACGGTCCGGTAATTCTGGTCCGCAAAGAAACCACTCCCGATGATATTCACGGCATGGACGTGGCGAAGGGCATTCTGACCGCGGTCGGTGGCAAGTCGAGCCACGCCGCCGTGGTTGCTCGCGGAATGGGCCGGCCGTGCGTGGTGGGCGCAGGCACTCTCGCGATTTCAGAACGGAATAAACAATTCACGACAACTGTTGCGGGCAAGGCAGTTACGGTGAAAGAAGGCGACTGGATTTCACTCGACGGCACCACCGCCAATGTCTATTTAGGGAAGGCCACCACCAACGATCCCGATCCGAATTCGTCTTATTTCGGCCAATTAATGAAATGGGCCGATGAATTCCGGGGAAAATTCGGTGTCCGCGCGAATGCCGATATTCCTCGCGACGCAAAAGCCGCTCGCTTATTCGGCGCGGAAGGAATTGGGCTGTGCCGCACGGAACACATGTTCTTCGCCGAAGACCGGATTCCGCATGTGCAAGCCATGATTCTGGCTCGCGACGAAAAGACGCGCCGGCAAGCTCTCAAAAAGCTGCTGCCCATGCAAAAGGCTGATTTTGTTGGCCTTTTCAAGGCGATGGATGGGTTTCCGGTGGTCATTCGAACCCTCGATCCTCCGCTTCATGAGTTTTTGCCGAAGCGCGAAGACCTGATGGTCGACCAGGTTCGTCTGCCGCACGCCGATGCGAAGACCAAGAAAGAGATGTCCGAGAAATATCGCATTCCGGTGGGAGAGTTGAAGAAGAGGCTGCCGGAATTGCTGCATCGTGTTGAAGAATTACATGAATTCAACCCGATGCTGGGTCATCGCGGCTGCCGTTTGGGAATTACTTATCCGGAAATCACGGAAATGCAGGCCCGCGCGATTTTCGAGGCGGCGGCGCAGGTCGCAAAACGCGGCGTGAAGGTGCTGCCCGAAGTGATGATTCCTCTGATTGGGAGCGCCAAAGAGCTTGAGAATCAGAAGGCTATCGTTGACAAAGTTGCCAAGGAAGTTCTGGAAAAAGCGGGCGTGCCGGGCCTAATTTATATGGTCGGCACGATGATCGAGATTCCGCGCGCGGCCATTACGGCGGATAAAGTTGCTCAATTCGCGGAGTTTTTCAGCTTCGGAACCAACGACTTGACGCAGACGACGATGGGCCTTTCCCGCGACGATTATACGAAGTTTTCGCGCGAGTATGAGAACCTGAAAATCTTCACCGCCGATCCGTTCGCCGCGATCGACCAGGAAGGCGTGGGCAAGCTGATCGAAATGGCGATCAAGTTGGGCCGCAAGACCAAGCCTGACTTGGAGATCGGTATTTGCGGCGAGCACGGCGGCGAGCCCAGCTCGGTTGAATTTTGTTACCGGGTGGGGATGAATTACGTTTCGTGCTCTCCCTATCGAGTGCCGATCGCAAGATTGGCAGCCGCACAGGCGGCGATTTCGGGCGATAAAGGCGAGCGGAACCGGACGGCTTAATTGAAGGAAGGCCCTGCTCGACCAGCAGGGCCTTTTTTTATTTCAGATTTCTGTCAAAGAAATCGAGGATGCTCGAGTTCATCTGATCCTCGGCCGCGCCGCTGACACCGTGGGTCTTCTGCGAGTACAACATGTATTCAAATTGTTTCCCGGCATTCTGGAGCGCGTTGGTCATCTGTAGCGAATTCTGGAACAGCACATTATCGTCTTCGTAATTGTGGACCAGCATCAGCCGCGCTTTCAAATTCGCGGCTTTCGGAGGCAGCGCGGTGTTCTTGTAGGCGTCCACATTTTCCTTGGGCAGCCCCATGTAGCGCTCCGTGTAGATGGTGTCGTAATTCAACCAAGAAGTCACCGGCGCGCCTGAAATTCCGCATCGAAATACATCCGGAGCATTCAACAGCGCGTTGAGTGTCATGAAGCCTCCATAGCTCCAGCCATGAATGCCGATGCGGTTCTCATCGGCGAATCCCAAGGACACCAGATACTTCACGCCGGCCACTTGATCCGCCAATTCCACGGCGCCCAGATTGCGAAAAATCGCCGTCTCGAAGCGATGGCCCCGGCCCATGCCGCCGCGATTCTCACACTCCCAGACGACGTAGCCTTTGTGCGCGTAGACCTGATCCATGCCTACGCCGGGCCATCGATTCCCGACCGGCAGCATCACGCCCGGACCTCCGTAAACGCTCACGATCACCGGATACTTTTTGCCTGCCTGAAATCCCGCCGGCTTGATGATGCGTCCGTACAGCTCTGTTCCATCGGCACCCTTAAACTTTACGATCTCCGTCGGCAGAATCTCAAATTCGTCTGTCTGTTTCGTATTCGCCTCGCGATAGACGCCGAGCTCGGCTCCGTCTCCGGCGTGGAGTGTCGTCCTTGGCGGTGACTTCAACGTCGAATGGGAATCGAGATAGTAAGCGCCTCCAGGTCCCCCAGAAACACTGTGCACTCCCTCAGTTTTATCGAGCTGTTGCTTGCCGGAACCGTTGAACTTCACGCTGTACAGATGCTGCTCCAGCGGATTACCCTCGTCCGACGTATATAAAACCCGTTCGTCTTTCTCATTGACTGAGACAATGCCGCGCACCTCCCAATCTCCCTTGGTCAACTGCTTCGATTCCTTCCCGTCGTTCGAGTAAAGGTAAATGTGCCGGTAGCCGTCCTTCTCGCTGGTCCACAAAAATCTTTTCCCGTCCTTGAGAAACCGCACATCGCCGGCGAGATTGATCCAATAAGGATCCGCCTCTCTTAAAATCTCCGACGGCATGTTCGATTCGACGCCGATGGAAAACAATTCCAATCGATTCTGCACCCGGTTCATGCGCACCACGTAGACCCTGCGCGAATCCGGCATCCATCCCGCGCGCGCGATCAAATACGAATTGCGCGTATCGCCGACCTCCAGCCATCGCGTCACGCCTCCCGCTGCCGGAACCACACCGAAGTGCACGTCGGCATTATTCTCGCCCGCCTGCGGATACCGCTCCGGCTCATATTGGGCGCGCACGCCGAGAACATCTTCATGCGGCACGATGGGCTCCCGGCTGGTATCGAATTGCAGATACGCAATCGATTTCGAGTCGGGCGACCACCAGTACGCGGTCGACAATTCCAGCTCTTCCGGATACACCCAGTCGAGCTCGCCATTGAGCAGCGTCTCCGACCCATCATGCGTCAGACGAGTCTCCTTGCCGCTCGCGATCTCCATCGTATATAGGTCCGAAGCCCTGCGAAATGAGACCATCTTGCCATCGGGCGAAAGCTTCGCATCCTCCTCCGCCTCCGCCGTTTTCGTCAATTGCTGCCACTTACCCGTGTCCACATGAATGAGGAATAAATCGCCGCCCGTTGAATAGAGCAGCTCTTTCCCGGACGCGGAAAACTCCACGCCGCCCGACTCCACGTATCGATTCGTCCAGCCGTACGCCCCTTCTTCGGGACCCTTTACCGCAGCCTCATCCAGCTTGTCGATCGATACCAATTCCCGAGACGTCTTCGTCGCCGGATCATAAATTCTCAGCGATTGACCGCGTTGGAATAGGAACGTTTTCCCGTCCGGAGCCCAGGTGGGCGGCCCGTCTCCTTCATAC
>Ga0116129_1000567_pt1 | contig 23432 bp, 16 predicted proteins | sample June2015DPH_17_2_FD_89732 | JGI IMG/M metagenome (GOLD analysis project Ga0116129, IMG submission 89732) | Peatland microbial communities from SPRUCE experiment site at the Marcell Experimental Forest, Minnesota, USA - June2015DPH_17_10 | ecosystem: Environmental > Terrestrial > Soil > Wetlands...
ATGCTTTTCGCAGTCCCAGATCCGCCGATGCATCTTCAAATGTGATTAAAACCGGGCGCGCCTCGGCCACGATCTGCGCACACCGTTCTTCGACGCGTTCGACCTGCCTCGGGTCAAGCGAAGCCGCGCTGACGTCGATGCTCGACACCTCCGCGCCCATGTGAAAGCTGACGGTCGCGATACCGAACAGTTCCTCAAACACCGCCGACAGCAGATGCTGCCCGGTGTGCTGCTGCATATGGTCGAAGCGCCGCGTCCAGTCGATTTCTCCCGATATCTCGCCTGGCGCAACCATCCCATCGAGTACGTGCACCACCCGATCCCCTTCGTCAATCACGTCGCGCACCGCAACCCCGCCCAGCGTCCCCACATCGAACGGCTGACCGCCCGAACTTGGATAAAACGCCGTCCGGTCCAGACAAATCCGCCGCCCGTCGTCCGCTATTTCGACTACGCGCGCCTGAAACTGGCGCAGATAGGAATCGTTGTAATAAAGCCGATCGGTCATCGTGAATTAGCTTAACAGTGCCGCTAGCGGGCAGTCGATCCCGGCGTTCCTTTTTTGATCAGGTGGCGGCAATGTCACAATGGAGCGATGAGCCTCGGACCCGTCGCCGCTCGCCTCTAACCTAAATGACTAGAACCAATCCCTCCCTCGCTGAAGGTCCTCAAAACGATCTGGGTACCCCTTCCGGCAGCCGTGCGCGCCACGCCGTGGTTGCTGTTTTCATGCAGATGATCGTCTCCGTGGTGTATTCCTGGTCCGTTTTTCGAGGACCCCTCGCCGTTTTGCACGGCTGGTCCAAGGCGCAGACCATCATGCCGTATCGATACTGTCTGATCATCGTCGCGCTCGGTTGCGTGATCGGCGGCGCCTGGCAGGATCGGCGTGGCGCGCGCGTGGTTGCATCGGTGGGAGGAGCGCTGGTCGCCGCCGGATTTCTAGTCTCGGCGTTTTCGGGCAACAGCCTGCTCGGCTTGGTCCTGGGATACGGCGTCCTCGGCGGGCTTGGTGGAGGTTTTGCTTACGTCACGCCGATCGCGAATCTGGTGAAGTGGTTCCCCGATAAACGCGGTACCATGGTTGGCCTTGCCGTCATGGGGTCCGGGCTCAGTCCCTTGTTTTGGGGTCCTTTGATTGAAGCGATCGTCGGGAAGGATCCATCCCGGTTTCACGAGTCCGTTCCTCTGACGTTCATTGCCATGGCGATCATCTTCGCGGTAGGCGTGATCGGAGTGGCCCAATTCTACGAAGTTCCTCCGCCCGGTTGGAGGCCCGCAGGCTGGACGCCCACCGTTGAAGGCCCGCGCGTACCAGATGCTTCCGCCCGCGAAATGCTCGCGACCTGGCAGTTTTACGCTCTCTGGTTGATCTTTCTGTTGGGAGCCGCCGTTGGACTCACCGTCATCGGCCAAGCCTCCCCGCTGATCCACGAATTCGCGAAAACCAGTGCGCCGGTATCGGCAGGCGTTGCGGTCGGCATCATGGGGATTTTTAACGGCGCCGGAAGACTGGGATGGGGCACTGTTTCCGACCGCATTGGCAGAAGGTCCGCGCTGCTGGCAATGAGCTGCGTATCGATCGTCGCTTGTCTCGGTTTTCTGCGTTCCGCGGCCGGCTTCTGGGATCTGATCGCAGGCCTTTGCCTGGCGGCCTTCGCCTATGGAGGATTTCTCGCCGTGATGCCGTCGCTTTCGGCGGATTATTTCGGGCAAAGCCATGTCGGAGGAAATTACGGCCTTCTTTTTTCAGCTTGGGGAATCTGCGGTTTTCTCGTACCCGGATACTTTGAAGCCCGTCTGGATCGGGCTCGGGAAACCGGAAATCTGGTAGCAGGCTACCAGGACGTGTACTTGAAGCTCGCCATCCTGGCTGCGATTGTCGCCGCCATTGCCGCCATTCTCCGATCGCCGCGTTCGGTCCCGAAATAAGCCTCGCTATCCCGCGGCCGCGCCTTTGGATTTTGCCTTCGTCATCAGAAATACGATCGGCACACAAAGAACACAAATGATCGTCAGGTATCGGAAGTCATCGATATATGCCAGCAACTGCGCCTGCCGGTCCAGGTCTTGCTGCACCAGGGAGAGCGCTCTGCGAGTGGCGACCCCCGGTCCGGCATGGAGATGCATGCGTATCGCGAGCTCCGAAAGCTGACGATGCAGGTTGACATTCGCGCCACTCAATGACGGCACAAGCTGATCGCGATGCGTCTGGAGATGGCGCGTCGCAATCGTATTCGCAGCGGCGATTCCAATGCTTCCCCCGATGTTGCGGAGCAGGTTGAACAAGCCGCTGGCGCCTCCGATCTGCTGTTTTTTGAGCGTGCCGAACGCCACTTCGGAGAGCGCGATGAAAACCAGCGGCAATGCCGCGCCGCTCAACGCCACCGGCCAGAATAGCGACGTCGGTGAAATATCGAGCGTCAAAAAACTCGTCCAGAAGCTCATCGCCCCGAACAGCCCATAGCCCAGCGCCACCAGTTTGCGCCCATCGACTTTGGCGGCAATCCTGCCGACGATCAAGGCACTGACAATCGATCCCAGTCCGCGGGGACTGACCGCAATACCAGCCGCCGTGGCGCTATACCCCAGCAGGGTTTGATAAAACAGCGGCAGGATGGTGGTCAGGCCATAAATTCCCATCCCAAACAGGAAAATCAACAGGCACCCAATCGCGAAATTGCGATTCGCCAACAAACGAAGCTCCACCAACGGCTTGCGGCTCAAAAACTCGCGAAACAGAAAAGCGGTGAACGCGACCACGAACAGTACCGCCGCCACCCGGATAAGATTGCTGCCGAACCAATCTTCTTCCTGTCCTTTGTCGCAGATAAACTGAAGCGAACCGGACCAGAGGGCAAGCAGTCCGAATCCCCATTTATCGAAGCGTCCGGGGTGTGCGTCCTTAATATAGGGCGGATCTTCCAGGAACTTGCTTTGCAGCAGAACCGCCAGAATTCCGAACGGGACGTTGATATAGAACGCCCAGCGCCAGGAAATATGATCGGTAAGATATCCGCCGAGAGTGGGTCCGAGGACCGGTGCGACCACCACTCCCAATGCATACAAACCCAGCGCCTGTCCCTGTTTTTCTTTGGGAAAACTCTCCAGCAGAATCGCCTGGGAGAGCGGTTGCAGCGCTCCTCCGCCCATTCCCTGCACCGCCCGCGCCACCAGAATGAACCCCAAGCTGGGAGCGATCCCGCAGGCAAACGAGGCAATCGTGAACAGGATCACGGACCCAATCAAGAATCGCTTTCGTCCGAATTTCTGCGAAAGCCAGGAGCTCGACGGAAGGAACACCGCGTTGGCCACCAGATAAGAGGTCAACACCCAGGTCGCTTCGTCATTGGTCGCCGATAAACTTCCGGCAATGTATGGCAGCGCGACACTGGCAATGCTGGTGTCGATCACTTCCATGAACGTCGCCACCATGACCGCAATCGCGATCAGCCAAGGACTATGCGAAGGCTTCCATTGTTTTTCCCCGGGCATTCGAAACGCCCCCGGCTACTGCACCCACACTTTAGGCTCCACCGACATGCCGGGCCGCAGCCGTTCTTCACCCTTCTGGCCGTGCTTGAAGCGAATGCGCACCGGTAAACGCTGCACCACTTTCACATAGTTGCCGGTGGCATTTTCCGGCGGAAGCAGGCTGTATTTCGCTCCCGTCGCGCCCGGCATATTTTCGATGTAGCCGTCGAAATCCTGCGTCAGCGTATCGACATAAATGGTCACTGCCTGCTGAGGCTTCATCCTGCGGACCTGCGTCTCTTTGAAATTCGCCGTGACCCAGATATCGTCAATCTGCGTAATCGCGAAGAGCTCCTGGCCAATCGAAACCTGCGTCCCCACCTCCACCGTTTTGTCGCCGATAATGCCATCCACCGGCGCCAGAACTTTGGCGTAGCTCAGGTTCAGCAGCGCTTGATCCATCTGCGCCCTGGCGGCCTGCGCGCCCGCTTGCCGGTTCGCCACGTTTGCCCGCTGAATAGCAACTTGCCGCGGCTGATTGGCTCGCGCTTCCTCAGCCCGCTCGTGAGCCTGATTGAGCTCGGCTTTCCGCTGATCGACTACTTTGAGACTCGCGTCGGCAGCCGCGCGCCGCGACGATACCGCCGCCTGTTGTGCCCGCGCCGCAGTCGCCCGCTGATCATAAACCTCACGCGAGACTTCCTCTTTATCCACCAGTTCGCGGTAACGGCGCTCTTCCGTGGCGGCGTTAGCAGCATCCGCTTCGGCCTGGCGCAAGTCAGCCTCGGCCGCCTCATAGGTCCTTTGCGCCGAAACCACCCCCGCCTCCGCGCTGACCACGCTTTGGTCGGTGGTCGAGACCTGCGTCGCCTGGCTGGTTGTCGTGATCGGTACGTTCGGATTTTGAACCTCGACATTCGCCTGCGCCTGCGACAGATTGGCCTTCGACTGCGCCAGCGCCACCTGATAATCGCGTGGATCGAGATCCACCAGGACCTCGCCCTTCTTCACATTTTGCGAATTTTCAACGTAAACGCCGACCACTGTTCCATTGATCCGACTGCTGATCTGGTCGATATGGCCATCGACTTCGGCGTCGTCGGTCGATTCGAAGCTTTCGAGATATCTCCAAAGAAAGAATCCGGCGACGAGCAAAATCACAAACCCTGCGATCATCGCGACGACCGCTAAGGGATGAGCCTTGCTCCAGTTGGAAGCACGAGTGAAGAACGGCTCTTTAGGTTTTTCCTTGCCTTTTTCGCCGCCCTCCTTGTCGTCGCCTTCGTCCTCGTCCTGATCGCCGTCGTCACCTTTTTTCTTGTCTTTGCCCTTTTCTTGCCCCTTTTCCTCTTTTAACTTTTTCTGCTCATCCCGCAGTTGTTCCACTTCTTCACGCAGCCGCGCATACGCTTCGACCAGCAGACGCACTTCGGTGTGATCGTTCGCGGTCCCGTCACCGAGCAGGATCGGTTCCTCGCGGCCCTCCAGAGTGTGATTCGGATCCGCCATGGCTACTTCCGGACAAGAAGTTTCGCGATTCCTTCTTCTGCCTTGCCCAAAGCTCGCGCCAGCGAAACCTTGGCCAAATTATGTTCGAACACGGCGCTGATGTAATCGTTGTCAGCCTGGACCACGCTCTGCTGCGCCTGCACCACTTCCACCGTGTCCGCGACTCCGGACCCGAAGCGGTCGCGGGCTTGCCGCAGCGTATCGTGCGCCAGTTCCACGTTGCTCTGGGCCACCGAAACCTGATCCGCCGCCACGCCCAGATCGATGAACGCTTGCCGTACATCACGATCCACCTGGCCGCGAAGGTCATCGAGTTCCGCCTGCCTTTGACGCTGCGCGGCCAGCGCCTGTTCGATCTCGCCGCGGATCCGGCCGCCCGTATAAAGAGGAATGGTCACTGTTCCCGTCACCGTGAACGTACCGTGCGCCTCATCCGTGGGCCGCAGTCCGGCCGCACCGTAGTCGGCATAGAGATTCACGTTCGGAAGACGCTCGGCATGCGCCGCTTTGAGTGACGCATTAGAGGCGCGCAGGCTGGCTTCGGCCGATTGCAGATCCGCCCGATCGCGATTTGCCTGCTCCAGCGCCTGCTCAAGCGTCAGACCGGAGAGAGGAGCATAAGGAAAATCGTCGGTGATGCTGAACCTTTGGCCCAGCGGCAAGCCGATCACCCGCGAAAGCGCCAGCATTTCACGATCGCGATCGCCCAGAAGAGAGCGCAAACGCTGCTGGTCGGTCTGCAATTGAACCTGCGTGCGCGTGACGTCGATCCGCGCGGCGACTCCCGCATGTAACCGGGCCGCCGCCTGCCCGTACACGGCCTGCGAAGAATCCACTTGCGCCATCGCCGCGGCGATGCGGGCATTGCTTGCGATCAACTGCAAGTACGCGCCGCCGACGGCGAGCACGATCAGATCGCGGGCATCGCGCGCCGCGTGTTTCGCCGCCGCCACATTTTCGTTCGCGCTACGCAGATTCCCAAGCCGCACGAAATCCAAAACACTTTGATTGAGCCTCGCCGCCCGGGCGTCAAAGTAATTGAAAGGCCCGACGACCGCGGGAAAGCTGGCGATTTCCACGCCCAGCGTTCGCAGGTTGATCTGCTGAACATTTTCACTGACGCTTGAATCGATATTCGGCATCAGCGTACTGCGCGCCACACGGCGAGCGCCCTCGGCCTGAAGCATCGCATTCGTCTGGCTGACGGCTCCCAGGTTATAACGCAACGCGAGCGTCAGCGCGTAATCCAAACGCAGCGGCAAAACAGCGCCGCTATTGGCCCCTGTCGCGACACTACCTGCGTATGGACCCTGCACATTGACCGAACTGTTCAGCACGTTGACGCTGTTCCCGCCGCCCGTATTCGTGGTCGATTGGTTTGTGGATACCGATCCAGTCTGGTTTTGCTTTCCAGACAGCGGAAGCTCCGTTGCCGACGATGGTCCGTTCGGCTTTTGTTGGCCACAGAGATGGCTTGAATGCAAAAAGAGGCCGGCGAAAATCAGTCGGAGCCACAGCCGCAAGATTACGATCCCCGTTCGCATGCGGGGCGCCCATCCCTCATGTCGAATAGAGCCTTGTGAAGCAACCTTGTTACAGGTTTTCACGGGCGTCAGTCAGGGAATTGCCGTGCGGTCTAATTCGACGGCAGCGCCTGCTCGATCCGGCGCGAAGCCGCCGGCCGTTTTCCTTTGATGCGCTTCAAAACATCTTTCATCTGGAACTGACTCGCGGATTTCAGCCTCGCCAATTCCTTCCAATCCAGCGGGAGCGCCACCGGCGCACCAGGTAGCGCCCGTACCCCGTAATCAGCGATGGCCGTAGCCGTATAGTCGTTCCGGAAATAGTCGATGAAAATTTTCCCGGCGCGCTTCGCCTTGCTCATGGTCGCAACGTAGGCGTCCGGCTCCGCGGCCACCATTTCCTCCGCGATAGAGGCCGCGAAGGATTTTACCGCCGCCCAGTTGTCCTTGCCGGCCAGCGGCGCCGTCACGTGCAATCCTTTGCCGCCAGTGCATTTGAGAACCGACTTGAGTCCCTTTTTCTCAAGACGCTGCTTCAGCTCCCGCGCCCCCGATTTGACCGCATCGAACGGAACGTCGGAACCCGGATCGAGATCGAAAATCATCCGGTCCGGATAATCGATCGCATCCACCCGCGCGCCCCACGGATGCAGTTCGATCGCGCCCATCTGCACCACTTCGAGCAGTCCTTTTTCGTCCTCGATATAAAGGTATTCGTTGTCCCGGAAGGGAAAAGGTTTCACGTCGGCGCCCAGGCCCTTGCCCGGATTACGCTGAAAAAAACACTCCCCAATGCCGGAGGGACAGCGCAGTAGACTCAGTGGCCGCCGGACGATCGACGGAAGAATGAAAGCCGCCACGGCCGCGTAGTATTCAGCCAGTTCGCCTTTGGTGATGTGGCCGGTTTCGGAGATAACCCGGTCCGGGTGGGTGATCTCAATGCCCGAAATTATGGTCATTTAACACTTCTTACAGCGATGTTTACGGTCACTTATGGCGGTTTAAGCCTTAAAAATGATGCGTGAAAAGCGCCAGCAGCAGGATAATCGGAATCGGAACGCCGATGAAATAGAGTAAGAGGGAACGCATAATTAATTCTCCTTAATGGTCGCGCTGCCTGCCGCCGATGGTGGCTGCGTAGCTCGCGCTGAACGCGCCGGTGAGAAGCGCGAGGAAGATCCAAAGCAACAAATGCGAGGCGGCGCGCCGTGCAGTATCTTCAGCTTGGCGCGCGTCGGATACCACTTCAGAAACCCTTTGATCGGCGTCAGCCGGGGTAAGCCCGGTTTTTGCGGCAACCAGTTTTCCCAGATAAGCCCGGTCCGCACCCGCCATATCACTTAATAACAGCATGTTAGCGAGGATCCGACCCGCTTCCGCTTGCACCGGGGCCTCAACTGATTGCGAACCGCGGAACAACCGGTCCACAAAATAGCTGCCTGGATCCGTGGACCCTTTCGCCTGCTCCCGGCTGCCCACCATGGAGGTGGCGGAAGATGCCAGAAACGCCGCTGTGACGATGACTGCGACGGCCCACGCGAGAAACCCATTGGCGGTATCGCGGAAATAGACTTCATCTGTATGAACCGAAACCCATTTCGTTCGCAGCCGGCCGACGAGATAGCCTCCTAACGCACAGGAAATCAGCTCTGTGAAAATCAACCAGATGATCGCGGCGCTACCCGCGGCCGGTGCCGAGACGCCAACATTGGACCAGGGCGAAACAGCCGATAAACCGAATCCCGCGCCCAGCGCCAGCATGATCAAGGCGACGGAGGCTGCGACAAAAGCTCCGCCAATCACCGCGCTCCAGGACACTCCGGAGGAGTGTTCATCGGTCCTTACCGGAGCATCAATAAACACGGTACTTTCCATGTGTGGGTTGCTAGCAACTTACTAACCATTCGCAAAACCAATAGATTCAGGGCATTCAACGTCGTAGCGAATGCAATTTCCGTTACGAGAGTGTAGAATTGATAACCTCAGACGCCCAATGCACCGATTCGACGTAGGCAGTGCCCATTTCCGCTGCCGGGATTCCGAGGCTGTTCGCGTGGCGGGTGACCTTGTCCCAGTCTCCGGCTTCATAACCGCGAACCAGCGCATAGACGGCGGCCATCCGGTCCTCCGTCGACGCAGTACCTAATAACGCATCTTCCACCGCGGGAGTCAGTTTGATTTGCTGCAACGCGTACTGGATGCTCCGGTCGAGGAGCGCATCCAGCAATGAAAACAGTCCCATCTGAAAGCAGCTTGGCGCGGCGCTGAATCCCGCCAGACCCGCCAACCGCTCCGCAAACTGGGCGCGCACCAAAGATTGGACGATCAACTCGCGAGGTTTGTCATTCGCCAACCTGGCGATCGCGGCAATCGACACCCAGCGGCGAATTCCGTCTTCTCCGAGGACCATCAGTGCGTGCTCAATGGTTCGGATTTCCGATTTAAAGGCGAACAGCGCGGAGTTGGTAAAACGCAACAGCTTGTAGGAAAACGAAACGTCGTCTTTAATCAGCTCGCGCAGTTTCTCGAAGTCGAGCTCTTCCCGCTGCGCTTCCTGGAGCAGGCGCAGACAGGCCATCTTCGACGTGGAAATCTGGCGGCCGCGAATCACGATGGGTTTGGTAAAAAAATAGCCCTGGAAATAATCGAATCCGATGCTGCGTGCCCATTCGAACTCCTCCACCGTTTCCACTTTCTCGGCCAGCATGCGGATGCCGTGATTGCGATACTTCGACACTAAGCGCCGTTGTTCGCCGCGTGGCGTCGTGAGCAAATCGACTTTGATAAAGTGCACTTTCTCGACCAGCGGCTCGAATTTCGGATGATGCACAAAATCGTCGAGCGCCAGAGTATAGCCGTCTTCACTCAGACGGGCGCAGGCGGCGATCACTTCCTCGTCCGGCTCGACCGATTCCAGCACCTCGATGACAAGAGTGTCCTTCGGCAGAATCGAGAAAGCGCCGTTTAACAGCATCGTGCGATCGAAATTGATGAACGCCTTCTTTCCGCCGGTGATCCCTTCGAGGCCGGCGGAGAACAGGGTGTTGGCGATCACCTGGCTGGTAGCCGACGAGGAGTCGGTGCCGTCATAAAGGTTCTTCTCGCCGCTGGAGCGGAACAACAGTTCGTAGCCGTAGAGATCCTTATTACGATTCAGAATCGCTTGACGGGCTACAAAAACGTCCATAGACGCCATATCGGCGCGGGATTGAGATTTTCTAATGCCATCCCCTTACCGGTCGGGGTTCGGTCGAGGCGTGGCCGACCGCGTTAGTGTCGAACGCCCTGGGCGTCGATTGCCTTCAGCAATCGCTGCGCTTTACCGTATTGGGAATCCTGCGGCGGGATGGTCAGCAGGATTTCGCGTGCTGTGGCGACGTCGCCTTTTTGAATGTAGGCGGCGGCCAGCAGATATTGCGCGGGACTCTGCGGATCGATGCGCAGGCTGGTTTGAAATGCGCGGATGGCGCGTGCGATGTCCCCGGTCAGGTAGTAGAATCGGCCAGCGCCGATCTCCTGCCCTGCGTCGTCGGAATCGGCGTCGGCGCGGACTCGAATCAGTTCCTTGGCTCGCTCCAGGCGCTCGCCGTCTTCACCGGGAAGATCGTGAACTCCGAGACTGATCAGCGAAGCGGCCGCACCGATGCGCACCGGCGCCTCGCGATCGCCGAGCGAGTGCGTCAGCGCTTTCACGGCTTCCTCACGGTCGGCAGGACCCGGCTCCATGCGCAACGCCGCGACCATGCGAACCGCTGGTTCTCCATCTGTCAACGAACGTAGGAGCGCGGAAAAAACCGTCGGGTCGCGCGAGAACTGGCCGAGATGACCCAGAGCGTTGGCACGCACCAGCGGACCTTCCGCGGGCTCAGCCAGAATCGCCAGCAGGCCTTCAATGGCGCGCGGATCACCCTTCGCTCCGAGGGCAAAAGAATCGGCGCGGCGGATGAGTTTCTGACGCGACCGGTCTCCATACCAGGCGTCCATCGTCTTGATGGACCAGGCCGCGTCGCGATCCTTGTGGCACAGATTGCAGGCGTTCGGAATCCCGTGATGAATGGTGTTCTCAGGCACCGGAATGCTCATCGAATGATCGCGAATTTCCGCCTTGATGCTGAACACGGTTCGCGGCATGTGGCACTCGATGCACGAACTTCCGGCGCTGGCGGCGGCATGATGCGTATGAGCCGGAATCGCCTGCCCGATGGCCGTGTGGCAGCGCGTACAAAGCGCATTCGCGGTGGGCCGGAGCTGCGGATTCTTCTCGATCTCCACCTGATGCACCGCGCTGTGACAGGCCACGCAGGTGGCTCCGCCTTTAAGGAAACACTCGCTCTGCCACAATCCGAAAGCGTCATTCGAAAAACGGCGGGTGCGGCCGTCGGCCCAATACGCGGGATCCTTATCGCGCGGCTGATTATATTCGAGAATCGGCACGAAATAGTTGTAATAATCGCCGCCCGAAGCGTAGCCCTTTTGGAACATGTCGCGAAAGGAATGACACTGCGCGCAAACCATCGTATTGCGGGTAGGATCCAGGCGCGTCTGCACCACCATGTCGTTGCTCGAATCTTTGGGCGGCGTCGGCTGCGAAGGAGGTGACGAATATCGCGCCACGTGTTCACTGCCCGGACCGTGGCAGCGCTCGCAATTGGTGCCGAAGTCGAGCCACGCGCTCTTATACTCGTTCTTCTCGGTGTCGAAATTCTTCTCCTGCTGGCTGACGTGACAGGAAATGCAATTCTTATTCCAGATTTGGACCTGCACGCCCTCCACTTCATCCGGATCGGCGATATCGAGATTGTGGAACCAGCCCTTGCGCGAAATGTCCCAGCTCGGCGGCAGGACGATCACTTTTCCGTCGGCTAAGGTCGTCAGGTAATGCTGGATGCGGCGGTTGCCCAGCGTATAATCGACGCGATGTTCCTGCGGCTTACCGGTAAGATAAGTTTCCGTGATATAGAAAACGCCGTCACGTTCGCGCAAGCCGTAAATTTCGTCCCGCAGCTTCACGCGAGCCAGCTTGAAATCGCCCTGCACGCTTTCTTTGGTCGCCGGTTGCACCATTTTGCTGTGCCGGGAGTGCGTCCATTGGCGATGAATTTCGACGTGGCATTTCGCGCAAGCAGCCATCCCGACGTAGGCCGGAGTGGTCGCTGCCGAGGCGGCAACCGTGGTCAGAAGCAGGAACAAGGCACTTCGCCAAATCATGTGCAGTCCTTCAGACTAGCAAAGATAGGATAGGCTGTTCCTCATCGATTCCCGGTTAGGGTGACCACCGTCGCATCCCCGGGCTAACGCTACGGGGTTATAACCCCGCACGTCAGTGCGGGGACATGGAGAAGCGACGCGGTTAGCGCGCCAGAAATTGCGCCTGGCTATCTACTGCCGGCTCGCCCGATTGATCCCAAACGTAGCTTCCATCGGGCAGCATGCGCCGGGCATTGCGATTATCAGCCAGATAAGTCGAAAGAATTTCGTCCTTCAACCGAGCCATGATGCGTTTATTCTCCACCGGGAACAGCAGTTCCACGCGATGGTGCAGGTTGCGATTCATCAGATCGGCGCTACCCAGATAAATTTCCTCATGGCCGCCGTTTCCGAAATAGTAAATGCGGCTGTGTTCCAGAAATCTGCCCACGATGCTGGTCACCCGGATATTTTCGCTGACCACCGGCACTCCCGCGCGCAGCACGCAAATTCCCCGGACCAGAAGATCCACCTCGACGCCCGCCTGCGATGCCTGATAGAGCAGCTTGATCATATGCTGATCTTCGAGGCCGTTCATTTTCAGGATCAGGTGCCCTTTCGCGCCCCGCTCGGCATGGGAAATTTCGCGCCGGATCAGTTCCTCCAGCTTTTCGTGCAAGTTGATGGGAGCGACGAGAAGCTTGCGAAATTCGTTCTTGGCGGAGTAGCCGGTCACGTAGTTGAACAGGTCCGTGACGTCCGCGCCGATCTGCTCGTCGGAGGTGAAAAAACTCAGGTCGGTATAGAGACGCGCGGTGGTCGGATTATAATTTCCCGTGCCCAGATGAACGTAGCGGCGCATGGCATCGCCTTCGCGGCGAACGACCAGCGCCACCTTCGAATGAACTTTCAGTCCCACCAGTCCATAGACCACGTGGACGCCCGCGGCTTCGAGCGCGCGCGCCCATTCGATGTTGCTCTCTTCATCGAAGCGCGCTTTCAACTCAACGAGCACGGCCACCTGCTTGCCGTTTTCGATGGCGCTGAGCAGACTTTCGACGATCGGTGAATTGCGGCCCACCCGATAAAGCGTGATCTTGATCGCCAGCACGTCCGGATCGACCGCCGCACGGCGCAGGAATTCCACCACCGGCTGGAACGAATCGAAAGGATGGTGCAACAACAGGTCGTCCCGGCGCAGGACAGCGAAAATATCGTCTTCCGATTTCGGATGCAGATCCGGCGGCGTGTAGGGCTGAAGCGGAGGGTCCTTCAAATCGGGCCGGTCGACCGCGAGAAGCTGCCGCAGACGGCTGAGGTCCAAAGGACCATCCACATGATAAACATCGCGCGGATCGAGCTCTAGATTGGCGACCAGCGTTTCGAGTAGATGGTCGGGAATATCGCGCGAAACCTGCATCCGCACCACGGCGCGAAAACGCCGCTGCCAGACGGCCTCTTCGATGGTCTCGAGCAGATCGTCGCTCTCCAGCTCCTGAATTTCGACCTCCGCATCGCGAGTCACGCGGAACGGATACGCCTCAATAATCTCGAGTCCGGGAAACAGCGCGTGCAGATTTTCGATGATAAGCTGCTCCAGCCAGATCAGCGCCGGACGCGATCCGGCCGGTTGATCGGGCATCGAAACGGGCACCAGTTGCGGAAGCGTGTCGGGAATTTTCACCCGCGCAAAACGCTCCACTCCTTTCAGATCCCGCACGGCAACGGCCAGATTCAAACTGAGGTTCGAAATGTGCGGGAACGGCCGCCCCGGATCGAAAGCAAGCGGAGTGAGCACCGGATAAACCACCTGGCGGAAATACGTTTCCATCAGGCTTTGCTCGCGGTTGGTCAGTTCGCGATAGTCGCGCAGTTCGATCCCGGATTGCTTGAGTGCGGTGTCGATTTCGCGCCATGCCTGGTAGGCATCCCCCATCAGACGTTGCACGCCGGCGCGGATGCGGTCCAGTTGTTCGGCAATCGCCCCATCCTGCGGCACTCCGGCGACCGGGCTGGCGGACAGCTTCTGCTTCAGCACGGCGAACCGGACCATGAAAAACTCGTCGACGTTCGAGAACAGGATGGAAAGAAACTTGACCCGTTCGAGCAGCGGATTGGCGGGATCCTGCGCCTCCTGGAGCACGCGGTGCTGAAACTGCAAAAGGCTGATTTCGCGGTCGACGTAAAGTCCGGGGTCGTTGAGTAAATCAACCGGGCTGGCAGTGGTCATACGCTTGTACCAGTCTATCGCAGCGTCTGTTACAACATCATGTGAAGAGCGGATCTGGTTTTATAGTACGGCTCAATCGTTTCTTGATAGACTGGAACGGCTTTATTTTGGTCAGGAGGAGATCATTAGATGACGCGGAGTAAAATCATTCTTTCCGCTCTGCTGTTGGTTGGCAGTCTTTCCGCAAATGTCGCGCCCCCCACTGTTTCCTATCAGGTCACCGGCAGTCCAGGAGCCTGGGTGCTGGATTTCACCGTGAACAACAACACCAATCAGGACTTGTCGCTTTCGGCGTGAAACTCAGTGTCGCCAATATCACGGCTACTCCTTTGGGTTTCTCTAAGAACCTGTTTCCGACCTGGAACAATAGCGGCGACGGAGGTTCGAACATAACCTACAACGACGTTTGGTATGACGCGTCTTTTTCTAAGTTTCCGGCGCGAACGACTGAGTCTGGGTTTGATGTGACGATTCCGGATGCCCTGGCGCAGGCGGCAGTCAATTGGTTCGCATTTACCGGCGGCGCCGACGCGTATACGGGCGGAGGAAATTTCTATATTGCCCCCAACCCCAACACTACGGGTTTTGAGGGTCTCGCGACCCCGGCTGCAAGTGCGACTCCCGAATCCGGTTTCTATGGGATTCTCACCTCGGGTCTGACAGGTCTGCTGTTCGTGGCACGCCGCCGGCTTCCGGCCTAGGCTTAGAAGGTGAACCGGAGCGAGAAATCGATACGCCGGTTGAAAGCCTGCGCATTCGCATTGGCGCCGAATCCGCTGGTGGCCTGCCCGATCGCTTCCCCGAATTCGGGGCTGATCAACGTACCGATCGGCAGTCCCGGATTCACGGTATTGAACAGGTTGTGGACCTGCGCGCTGGCGGTCAACGAGTAACGCTTTCCGCTCGAAGCGTCCCCGAATCCACCTGGACCGCCTCCTGGACCGCCGCCACGGGGACCGCCGCCACCACCGCCGCCGCCGCCAGGACGGCCTGCACCCGCAGTCTGTCCGAAACCGGGTCCGCGGTTGCCGCCGCCGGCATCTTGCTGCTGCTGCCGCGCCTGCCGAGCCTGCGCGAGCGATTCACCAAAACCCCAGGTCCGGCTGACGCGCAGGTTCACGTTGTACTGCGGAAAAGCCTTGCCGTAGTTGATCGGGATGATCGTCATGCCCTGCGTCGGATTCACGACAAACCCGTGGGAAATGCACGGCGGACCGCCGGCCACTACCGTCGAAGTACAGCTCGGGAGATTCGAACCTGCCGGAATAAACGCCGGCCGCTGGTTCAGCACCGAAGTCCCGGCGTCATCCAGTCCGGTCACAATGTTAAAAGGCGGCGCGGACCGGAGTCCGATATTCGGAGAAAATCGCAGGCCCCAGGGCGCCATGATGCTCCCGTTAATGTTCGCCTGATGCCTGTAATCGTAGCTGGCCCGGCCATAATCCTGGCGGAAATCATAGGGATTTGACGGCGAGGTATTGACGTCGGAATTCACATGTCCGTAAACGTAATACCCGAAGATGCTGACCCGGGAGTTAAGCCGCGCATTGGTATTGACCACCAGTTGATTCTGCCGGTACACACCGCTGTCAGAGAATTCATTGATAATTCCGGCCGCCTGCCCGTAGGGATAAAGGCCTTGCGCTGGGCTTCCGTTGATCGGAGGGATATAGGTTCCCGGCAGAGGCGAGTTGATATTCACCCCGCCTGGAAAAAGAATGTGCGTGCCACGCGTGTTCAGGTAATTGACCGAGAGCGTCACGTTATGGGGCAATTGCCGATCCATGCCAATCGCCGATTGCAGTTGCGTCGGCACATGCAGATTGGGATCGACGATGTCTCTGGTGGCGCCCACCGAGCTTTCCGCCGCCAGCGTTGTGAACGAAGGAATCGGGATGCCCACAAAGGGAGAATTGTTCGGATTCGTCACGCTGTTCGACGGAAAGAACGTGGGAAGAGGGACGGTGTAACTTAAATCGTTAATCCCGTTGAATCGCTCGGCGGTCAAAATATTCGTGACGCTGAAGCGATCATAAAAATACCCCGAGCCGGCGCGGATCACTGTCTTCGGAGTCCGGAACCGCCCTTGGCCGCCGCCAATCCCCCATGCCCAGCCGATACGCGGAGCGATATCGCCGTGGTCGCTGATATTGTCCTGAATTTCGTAGCGTAAGCCGAGGCTCAACGTCATGCTCGGAATCAGCTTCCAGTCGTCCTGGAAAAACACAGCCGCGTCGAACTGATTCGCTCGCAGCAGCGGAGTGCCCGTGGCGATCACAAACTGGATCGGCTGCCCGCCATTGGCAAAAATGGTGGGAAGTGACAATCCCTCCGCGATCCCCTGCTCCATGGCCGCATAGGAATTGATATTTGAAAAGTTGAACTGGCCATTGAAATTCATGTCGGTATAGTTGGTCTGCCGGACCTCCCGCAAACGTGTGCCGAACTTGATGAACTGCGTCCCGTGCGTGATCGACGTATAGTTCTGGAATTCGTAGTTGCCTTGATTGGTGTACTGCTGGGAATAACTGGAGCCGCTCGTGAACGCGCTGCCCACCGAAATATTCAATTCCGGATCGTCCCCGACGAATTGCGAATTGTTCTGGAAATACTGGAATCGCGATTCGTTAATGATGCTGGTGTTCACTACCTGCGTTTCCGTCAGGTAAAACTGCTGATTGTGGACGAAGTTCGAAGCCCCTGTGTTGGGAAGGTTGAAGCCGCCCACGCCGCTGTTGAACGTCTCGCTGCGGCTGTAAACGTAACGCGCATCGAGCGTGATTTTGGACGTCAACTGATAATTCACGCGCGGACTGATGCGCGTATTCGTGATCGGCGCAATAATTCCGAACGATTGCAAGCCCAGCGGCTGAAAAGTAGTCGGATCCAGCATTGCCGTATTCACCAGCGCAGCCTCGCGCAGTTGGCGGCGTGAAAAATCAAGGAAAAACGACGCTTTCTTGTTAATCGGACCGCTCAACGTCGCGATCAGATTCTTGGTGTCGGACGCCGGCAAACCGCTGGTCTGCGTGTTGAACGGATTGCGCGCGTCCCACAGGTGGTCGCTATAGCTGGCCAGCACGCTGCCGTGAAATTTATCCGTTCCCGGCTTGGTGAAAATCTCGATACGCCCGTGCCCCTGCGTGTCATATTCCGCCGAATAAGGATTCGAGTTGATGCGGATTTCGCGAATTGAATCTTTCGGCGGCAACTGTCCGCTCGAAAATCCGTCGACGAAAATCTGGCCGCCATCGGGACCAGCCGCCGGACCAGCCAGCGCCAGCAGGTCCGCCTGCAAATCGTCCGGATCGTCCGACAGCATGTCGAGATCCGCTTCTTTCAGCACCAGTGCGCCGGCGTTCTTGGCCGGATCCAGCTCCACCGTCTGGGTATCCCTGACCGTGACTTCCTGCTTCTCGCTGGCCACCGACATTTTGGCGTCGAACGTCGATGCGCGCCCGCCCGGCAGGTCCGCGATCGACCCTTCAAAAAGGTCGAAGCCCGCAGCGATCACACGGATCGTGTACTTGCCCGGCGGCAATCCCACCACCGAGTACGCGCCGTTGTTATCGCTCTGCGCCACCTTCACCACTCCGTTCGGACCCGTCAACGTAACGGTCGCTCCCGGCACCGCCGCGCCCGAAGGATCCAGCACCTGCCCCTTCAAGCTCCCCGGCACCTGCGCCATCAGCGCCGCCGACATCGTCAGCACCAGCAACAATAAAAATCCCAGTCGTTTTGAAAAAATCATTCCGTTTCCTTCAGCTTCTAGTTTCCGCCGCCCATATCGCCGCCAGCGCCGAGATTCCATCCGCCCAACGACATCTCAGGCTTCCCGGGCGACCGCAGAATAGGCTCCACTCCGGCCAGCATCGTGATCGCCGTGATGTGATCGGCCTCATTGCCCACCGCGCTCGAAATCACGATCGGCTCGCCGACCTTCAGATCCGCCAGCGTGACTGCCGGCTGCCGGTCGAGCATCTGTTGCAAATCTCCACCGCGTCCGCCGCCGCCGCGCATCCCGCCGCCTTCTCCGCCTCGCGGAGCGCCACCAGAAGCACCGCCAGCAGCATCACCACCACCCTCGCCCCGGCCGCCCCGAGCAGGATACGCATCCGGATGCACCCTCCGCGCGATCATCTGCGCAATCGGATCCGACAGGCGCTTCATATTGGAATCGGCGTTGACCTTCACCACCATCGTCTTCTTCGTTTCAAGATCCTTTACCGTCATCTGCTGATTCGCCGCGTCCACTGAAACCACCGTCGCCGCGATCGTCTTGAACGTGCCGGAGACAATCTCATCCGCCGTCATCTTCGTCCCGTCCTCGGACTTGTCCCCGCGCGCACGCACCTGATCGCCGACCTTGATCTCACCGAGCGTCCCGTCCTTGGCGTCGGAAAACTTCACCGAATCCGCCGTATACCGCCGCACCACAGCCTTCGCCACCGGAATCACCGTGATCGTCTTCGCGCCCGCCAGCGTCCGTACATTCAGCGTCACGGATTCCGGCGTCACCGCCGTCACAATTCCGTTCACGCCGCGCTTGTCCCAATCCTGACGCTCTTCCTGCTGCTTTTTCGCCACATCGGACGACGACATCACTACGATCAGCGTCGCCGCGATCGACTTCTTGTCGTCCGATTCTTTACCCCGCGCGAGCACCCGGTCGCCCACCGCAATGTCGGTGAATTCGATCGGCGCCGCGCCCGTCAAATCCTTCGCGCCCAGCGCGACTTTCCGTAACGTATGCTTCGCCGCCAGCGTCACGCCGATTTCTCCGCCACTATCCGCCTTCACCACAATTTCCTGCGCCCCCGCGTCGATCTTGGTCACGGTAGCGTACACGGACTTCGGCGCTTCCTGCGCGATCGTCAAACCGCACGATACCAGCGCATACACAACCAGCCACATGGCTTTGCTCTTCATAAAACTTCTCCCCCGCAGTGACATTTGTAATGACCTGATTCCTTTCCCGAGGGTTACAGGCCCTTAAGGTAAATTTACATTCGAAGCTATTGATTCTTTAGCCCAATAGCAGGTAGATACAACCCCTTGACGTTTCGCTTCCACCAATTTCCCGTTCTCCGCCGTTCCTCCGTATCCGTGAACGAGTAATCGTACAACACACCCCGCACATACTTGGGAGCCGTCCCTTGAAAAGGATCCGCCTCCATTAATCCCCTCACCTCAGCCGACCCTTCGAGCAATTTTACCGCGAAGTTCACGAACCACGGATTCTCCCGGTAACTCCCCAGCGCCGCGAACCACATCTGCCAGTCGAGCCTCGGCTGATGCGGCTCCGCCCACCGCGGCGCACGCCCTAAATCCCCCACCTTGTAGCGAAATGAATAAGCCCTCCACGTCTCCCCGTCCATCGACCCTTCCATCACGATCTCCGGCCGCGAAGTCGTCATCATCGCAAACAGCCCGTAAGAATTGACAATCTCCAGCGGCGCCGTATACTTCACAATCGCGAAAGAATGCCCCGAAAACGTCTCCACCGTGCGCGCAATGCCAATCGTGACAACTACAACCGCGACAATCGCCGTCAGCATGGTGGCGCGAGCTTTAGCTTCGAGCGGTGGCTTCAGCCACCGTTCAAAATCCCGATCATCAAACAAAAACACACACATCGCCATCGCCAGCAAATTAAAAAACGTATAATTCCCAGTCAAAAAAATCAGCACCTGCAACGACAATAAACACCACGCCCCGAATATCCTCATCCTCCGCGGCGCAAAAATAAGAAACGGAATCACCAGCTCCACCCCCAATACCACTGCCGTCGACATCTTTTGAAACCACAGCGACCCCTGCGCCATGTACCACGAAATCCGGTTCGGCAGCGGCTGCGTCCAGTAGTGATAGGACAGCGCCGTCAGATCCCTCCACGTCGAATCGTGACTCAGCAGCTTCACCGCCCCCGACATAAACATCAGCCGGAACAGCAGCCATCGATAGAGCCACACCACCACCCGTGAATTGCCCAGGAATATCGCTAAAAACCCAGTCTCAATCAACAGCGAGTCCCATTGGAACGACAAAAATTCCTGCCCCACCGCGCTCAGCGATAAATACAGGACAAACAGAATCGCCAGCCCCGCGCGCTCCAGAAATCCCACCGCCACCATCGCCGCGATCGCCACGCCCGCATAGCAAACGCCTTGTAAAGCCGCATCCGACGCGTTGATCCAGAACACCGTCGGAACATAATAAAACCGCACCACCCCCACGCTCTCCGCGACCGATTTTAAATATTCCGCCGCCGGCAAAATGCCATGCGCCCCCAGCAATCCCTTCACCTGCACGCTTAACGACCCGAACGCAATCGCATAAATCACCGCCAGCAAACGCACGAAAATCCATTGCGTCAGCGCAAATCGCACCGGCTCAATTTGCGTGCCGAAAGTCCATTTCGTGGCGTGATAAAAGAAATCGCGATGCCTTGCGATCAGCCGGTAAACCGGCTCAGTCAAGCCGAAATAAAACCTCTCATACCCCAGCGTCTCAAACACCGCCCGAGCCCCACGAGCAACCGACCCATCCCCCCGCACCAACTGCACCGACCGCGAAAATTCCTCCTGAGGAATCTGCGGGTATCGCGTCCCTACCTCCTGAGAAGCCGCATACTCCACCCGATCCCCCGTCAGCTTGCGCCAATAATCAAGCCAGATCCGGCAAAACCCGCACTTCCCGTCATAAATCAGCAGCGGTTTAGAAGAAGGCACGTATCCACTATCTTCCTACGGCGGGATACGCTGAGGGATAGGACACCCTCTATCGCTCACAAAATCTTGTATATTGAGCGATAGAAGCCCTCCCTATCGCTCATGGAATGGAACTGGCAACAGCCCGGCTGGCCGAATTTCTCCTGGGATGAGACTGGCCTGCGCAAGGCCGAAGACCATTTCCGGCTGGGAAGCGGCGTCTTCGCTGGCATCGTGAAACACCTCGCATTGCGCGATAAAGAGCAACTGACCATGGAAGCGATCAGCGTCGAAGCACTGACCACCTCGGAAATCGAGGGCGAGATTCTGGATCGTGCCAGTGTGCAGTCGTCTGTCCGCAGGCAACTAGGCATGGCCGCCGACTCCCGCCGCGCTAAGCCGGCCGAACAAGGAATCGCCGAGCTATCGGTCGATCTTTTCCGGTCTTTCGCCGATCCCCTGTCCGACGACACATTATTCGCCTGGCACCGCATGCTTTTAAAAGGCCGGGCAGACGTCAGGGACATTGGCCACTACCGCAGAGATGCCGAGGCGATGCAAGTGGTGTCGGGCGTTCTCCATTCGCCTAGAGTGCATTTCGAAGCGCCGCCGGCCGCGAGAGTGCCGAAAGAAATGGCCCGCTTCATCAAATGGTTTAACCATACGTCCCCAGCCGGCTCCGATCCGTTGCCCGCTCTGACCAGGGCCGGAATCGCGCATCTCTATTTCGAATCGATCCATCCATTCGAGGACGGTAACGGGCGCATCGGCCGCGCGATTTCCGAAAAAGCGCTCGCGCAATCCGCGGGCCGGCCGACACTCACAGCCTTGGCCGCGACAATATTGATCAGGCGCAAAGCGTACTACAGCGCACTCGAAGCAGCAAACAAGAGTAATGAAGTGACGCCATGGCTCAGCTGGTTCGCCGGCGTAGCGATCGAAGCTCAACAGCGGACAGAAGCGCGCGTCGAATTTCTGATCGATAAGACGCGGCTCCTCGATCGCTTGCGCGGCGAGCTGAATCCACGTCAGGAAAAATCGCTCCTCCGCATGCTCAAGGAGGGGCCGGAGGGATTCAAGGGCGGCCTGAGCGCGGGAAACTATTCCACCATCACCGGAGCATCCCCCGCCACCGCGACGCGCGACCTCGCGGACATGGTCGCAAAAGGTGCTCTAGTTCGCACCGGCGAACGCCGCCACGCCCGCTACTCCGCAGGAATTTCGCTGCGACCGATATCGTCTGTAAAAGTCGATGAAGCCGGCAATCTGAGCGGACTCCGAGATCCGTCGTAGCCCGCCCAGCAGTGCCGCGTCACCACTTATTATGGCAACGTGGGGCGGCGCCATGCGCTGCCGCTTCCGCATCGCTGCCGTGACCGCAGGGAGCGGTGTCAATGAGGAGTGCCGACGCGGAAAAACGCGAAAATATTCACCAACAAACTCGCTGCGACACGCAGCGAGTAAGATTGGAGGCACCATGACAAGAAGTCTCCCGACCCTCCTGCTGCTCGCATTCCTGGCGAGCGCCGCCTCGGCACAAGTGACGCTCATCGGTGGGGGTACGCAAATCCGGCGGCATTCGCGCTTGCCCCCGGACAGGTCACCACGCTGTTCGTATCAGGACTAAGCCTCCGCTTCCCTTCACCCGTTTTTGCTCCCTCCAAGCCGCTCCCGATAACGCTCGGAGGAATCTCCGTCCGGTTTATACAAGGATCGAGCACATACAACTTTGCCATATTTTCCATTTATCAGACGCAGACGTGCGTTACGGGGACCACGAATGAATGTTACTCCACCGGCGTCACCGTCCAAGTCCCCTTCGAAGTAAACTATACGACGATGAACCCACCGACGTTAGTGATCTCCGTGGATGGCGTCGATTCCCAATCTCTGCCCGTGGCGTTGCTGCCCAGGAATACTCACATCCTCAATAGCTGCGATAGCATTTTCGCCACTCCCGTGCCAAGTTCATCGGGGTTTCCCGTCTGCGTTCCTCTGGTCACCCATGCCGACGGCAGCCTTGCGACCGTTTTCAGCCACAGCACAACCACCGTGCAAGTCTCTTCTGGGGAAACGATTGTGGTTTATGTAACGGGATTGGGGATCTCTAGCCCAGCGGTAGCGACGGGAGCTGTTACGCCCACGCCGGCCCCACGGGTACAGTTCAGCTTGTCCAGCTAGGCTTTCTGATCAGCCCAAACGTTGGAGCAACCTTTCCCTGGCTTGAGACCTGCAACGCCGTCGGCGGCGTGTGCCCGCCGGTCGTCCCTCTTCCCGGACAGCCGGCCGTCTCCGCATGGCTCGTTCCCGGCGAAGTTGGTCTTTACCAGACCAGATAAACATCACGCTTCCCACATACACCGCCGCCGAACTGCCGACGATCTGCCAATTCGCAACGTCGAGCACACCAGCCTCCGCCGACGGCGTTTATTCGAATGTAACTATGACCATCTTCGACGGCGACGTTCTGGCAAGCCTGCCGCTCTGCATCCAGCCCGCGACCGGGACCCAATCGAGTAGCCGACCCCGGCTAGACATCCGCCTAATCCGGTAAATCTCCGTCGTAGCGCGCGCCCCCAGGCGTGCCGCATCGCCACTCGTGGCGATGCCACAACTCCCCGCCAATCAACAACGTGCCACTTCCATCCGCCCACCCAAAACTCCCCTCGCTGCTATATAAAAGCATGGCAACACCTTCAAGAATCGAAACTAACAGAGCAAACGCGCAGCACTCCACCGGACCCAAAACCGAGGCCGGCAAAAAACAATCTTCCCTGAACGCCCTCCGTCACGGCCTCA
>Ga0116129_1000569_pt1 | contig 23299 bp, 24 predicted proteins | sample June2015DPH_17_2_FD_89732 | JGI IMG/M metagenome (GOLD analysis project Ga0116129, IMG submission 89732) | Peatland microbial communities from SPRUCE experiment site at the Marcell Experimental Forest, Minnesota, USA - June2015DPH_17_10 | ecosystem: Environmental > Terrestrial > Soil > Wetlands...
CTCTCTAACTGTAAAAAAGAGAACGGCAACAAGCCTTACAGATTGCATTTTCGTTTCAGTCTCCTTCTCCGGTTCGCTACCATGGATGAGGAAAGGCGGGGTGAAATGAAACAGTTGATCGAAGACATCGCCAAAGCTCTTGTAGACATCCCGGACGAAGTTTCGGTAAATTTGGTGGAAGGGGAACAGGTCACCGTTCTCGAACTGAAGGTTGCCCCCAGCGATTTGGGCAAGGTGATTGGAAAACAAGGTCGTACGGCCCGCTCCATCCGCACCATTCTAGGAGCGGCCGGGATGAAGTTGAACCGCCGGTTTACGTTGGAAATCCTAGAGTGAATGCGCAGGAGGAGCCGCCCCCTCGAACCGAGGACGCCGGGTGGGTCGCGATTGCATTGTTAGGGAAAACCCGGGGCAATCGCGGTGAGCTCACCGCCATCCCTTTGAGCGGCAGACCCGAACGATTTCAGGCCTTGACCGAAGTCTACCTGTTCGGGCCGGGCGAGCGCCGTGAAGTGGAAACCACCTGGTTCCACAATGGCACGCTGATCTTCAAGTTTCGCGGCATCGATACCATTTCCGATGCGGAACCCTTGACCGGCTCGGAAGTGCGCGTCCCGCTGGCTGAGCGCGCGCCGCTCGAACCCGGCGAATTCTTCCAATCGGAACTGATCGGCTGCGACGTCTTCGATCACCAGAGCGGCGAGCGCATCGGCAGCGTCACGGATTGGGAAGACGCCGGCGGCGCGGGGATTCTGGTAGTCGATCGCCATCTCATGATTCCCTTCGCGCGCGCCATCTGCGTCGAAATCGACCCAGCCGCCAGGCGCATCGCGGTAGAATTGCCTCCAGGTCTCAGGGAACTCAACCAACCGTGATCTTCCATGTGCTAACGATCTTCCCCGAATTCTTCGCGGGGCCGTTCGCGCACGGAGTGGTCAGTCGGGGCAAAGAGGCCGGCATTCTCGACATTCGCATCCACAACCTGCGCGATTGGACCTTCGACCGCCACAAATCCGTGGACGACCGCCCGTTCGGCGGCGGCGAGGGCATGGTGATGAAGCCCGAGCCGCTCTTCCTCGCCGTGGAAAGCATCTGGCCCGAGCGCACGCCGCGCCAAAAGGCGATTCTGCTCTCCGCTCAGGGCCGCATGTTCGACCAGGCAATGGCCAATAGTCTCTCGCGCGAGGCCGAGCTGCTGCTGATCTGCGGCCGTTATGAAGGCGTGGACGAGCGTGTGGCCGAGCATCTGGCCGACGACGAAATATCCATTGGAAACTACGTATTGAGCGGCGGCGAACTGGCGGCGGCGGTGATAATCGACGCCGTTGCGCGGCTGCTTCCGGGCGTATTGGGCAACGAGACTTCGGCCGCGTTCGATTCGTTCCAGGAATCGGGCCATGGCGAAGGAATGCTCGATTGTCCGCACTGGACGCGTCCCGCCGATTTTCGTGGATGGAAAGCGCCGGAGGTTCTGCTCAACGGAAACCACGAAGAGATTCGCAAATTCCGCAAGCGACTGGCGCTGGAGAAGACGGCGCGGCTGCGGCCGGATCTGGTTCGTAATCCGTAAGTGAGTCTTTTGACGCAGAGACGCAGAGGCGCAGAGAAGACTCAATAAAGAGAAGCGTTCTCTGCGTCTCCGCGTCTCTGCGTCAAATTCACTGCCCAGCCCTTTCACAAATGCAGCCTGATACACTCGTAGTTTCCCGTGGAAGACCTTTACGCAGCCCTGAAGCGTTACTGGGGCTACGATTCGTTCCGCCCCCTGCAAGAGCGCATCGTCCAGAGTCTGGTATCGGGCTGCGACGCGGCGGTGGTTATGCCCACCGGCGGCGGAAAATCGCTCTGCTATCAGTTGCCGGCGCTGGTGATGGGTCAAACCGTCGTGGTGATCTCGCCGCTCATCGCGCTCATGCAAGACCAGGCCGCGCAGCTTGCGGACATGGGAATTCCGGCCGCCGTACTCAACAGCTCGCAATCGCAGGACGACCAGCGCGTTGTGATCAAAGCCGCGATAGATGGCGCCTACCGCCTGTTGTACCTTTCGCCTGAGCGCCTCGCGCGCAACGATACCATCGCATGGCTGCGCCGCGTGCCGCTGGCGTTCTTCGCCATCGACGAAGCCCACTGCATCTCCGAATGGGGCCACGAATTCCGCCCCGAGTACCGCCAGCTTAGCGCGCTGCGCCAGCATTTCCCCGATAAGCCCATCGCGGCGTTTACCGCGAGCGCCACCAAACGCGTGCGGCACGACATTCTGGAGCAGCTTCAGCTTCGCGACCCGCACAAATACATCGCCAGCTTCCACCGCGCCAACCTGCGCTACATCGCGCATCAGTGCGACAAGAAGAACCATCGCAAGCTGCTGCTGGCCGCGATGCGCGCCTACGCGGGGGAAAGCGTCATCGTCTATGCGCCCACCATCGCGCTGGTGGAAGAGACGGTGGACTATCTGGCGGAGCGAAGGATCGCGGCCATCCCCTATCACGGCCAGATGGAAAACAGGCTGCGCCGCCGCAACCAGGAGCGCTGGATGAACGACGAGGTGCGCGTGCTGGTGGGCACTATCGCCTTTGGCCTGGGCATCAACAAGCCGGCCGTACGCGCGGTGATTCATACCTCCATGCCGAAATCCATCGAGCAGTATTACCAGGAAGCGGGCCGCGCCGGGCGTGACGGATTGCCTTCCGACTGCGTGCTGCTGTGGCAGCCGAAAGACGCCGGCCTGCTGGCGTATTTTATCGATCAGCTCAACGACCCGGCCGAGAAGCAGCGCGCCTGGCAGCGCTACCATTCCATCCGGCAGTTCGTGGAAAGCGATCGCTGCCGGCACTTGCAAATCTGCGCGCACTTCGGCCAGACCCCGAAGTGGCAGCGGTGCGAAATGTGCGACGTTTGCGGCAACTCGCCGGCGTGGCTGTCGGCTGCGGAAACGGAAGCCGCGCCGGTGAAGCGCCGCGAGCCGAAGAGGGTGGAAATGGCGGCGCCGGCAGTCAAGACCGCCGCCGCAAAACGCGCGGAGCCCGATTCGCGCAGCGTGAATTCGCGCAAAGTGGATTCGCCGGATCTCGCGCTGCTGGACTTCTTCAAGCAGTGGCGCCGCGCCGCCGCCAACAAGGCGCAGGTTCCCGCATATGTGGTGCTGAGCGACGCCGCACTGGTGGACTTGTGCCAGAAGCGGCCCTCAAACCTGCGCGAGCTGCTGACGGTGGCCGGCATCGGCGAGCGCAAAGCGGAGTTATACGGCCGCGACATCTTCGCTGCCTTTGAGGCCTTCCAGAACGGCGCGCGCGCGGCGGTCCGTGAGGCGGCGCAAGCCTCGCCGGCGGAAGAAACCATTCGCCTCCTTGATGAAGGCAAGACCTTCGCGGAAATCGCCGAGCTTCGCGGACGTAGTATCGCAACCGTGGTGAACATGGTGGCCGATCTGATCGAGAAAGGCCGCGTGGAATACCGCGTCGAATGGGTAGGCGAGGACGATCACAAAGCGATTGCCGACGCCGTCGCCAAACTCGGCTCGCAGTGGCTGAAACCGCTGCGGGAAGCGCTTCCGGAGCGCATTGCCTACGATCAGATCCGCCTGGTTGTGGCGTTCACTAGAAAATCTGGACAATCGGCGCCAGCGTAGCGGTATTAGGCACGCATTGACGGAGTTACGCCAGAGGCGCAGCATAAAGCTGTTCCCGTTCATCGAGTCGGCCGCTTTCGAACGTCTGCGCGGGTCCGGCGGCGTCAGGAAACTCCGCTGGCGTCGCCAAGGCGGCGGCAAGCGCGGAGGGCTTCGGCTGATTTACTTTGTTCGCTACGAGCCGAATGAGTTTTGGATGCTGACACTCTACGCCAAGACGAAGAGGGAGAACGTGCCAGGACATGTTCTCAGCCAACTGAAGAAGGAGTTCGAAAATGAGTAAGAATGTGACCGGACGGGCACTAGCCCAATCGGAGGCACGGCGTGATGTCTGGCAGGAGGTACTCGATGGAGTGCGCGAGATCAAAGTTGGACGCGGCCGGCGCACTCGGGTTGAGCCCCATTCATCCGCTCTACGGGCGCGCTTGAACTCGGGTCTGACGCAGACGCAGTTCGCGGCGCTGCTGGGAGTCTCAAAGCGCACGCTGGAGCAATGGGAGCAGGGCCGCCGCGAACCAAGCGGGGCCGCCAAGACGCTCATCCGCGTGGCGGAACTGCATCCGGAAGTCCTGCGAGAAATAGCCGCCTGAGTTGGGGCGGCCCCGTCCTAGATAAACATCTCTTCGTCTTGCGTCGCCGTATCCACCGGGGCCTTCTTGCGTCCCAGCGCCGACACCGCAGCGGAAATTCCCGCCGCCACGCCGTTCACTTCGCGGACCGGCCGCATCACCGCGCGCTTCACCGTCTCACCCACCTGCTCCACCTGATGTATGGTGCTGTCCACCGAGCGGTCGATCTGGTCCAACCGCTGGCGCGTACGGCCCGCGGCGTCCTGCAGCAGTTCGCCCACGCGCTCCACCTGATCGCGGCCGGTTTTCACGATGGCCACGGCCTCATCGGAAATCTCCACGACCCTGGGCCGCGCGTCGTCCACAAGACGATTGACGCTTACCACCAGAGTGCCGGCCTTATCGGCTACGGATCCGATGCTTTCGAGTAACGGCCCAACCGCAGGACCGGCTTTCTCCAACACCGGTCCAACTTTCTCAAGCACCGGTCCTACCTTTTCCAGCACGACGCCCAACCGGTCCATCATCGGCTCGGCCTTGCGCAATAGCGGATCCGCGCGGTCGATAAACGGCGCGGCCTGTTCCTGAATTTTTCGGATAGAACGGTAGAACAGCAACAGCACAATGGCCTGCACCACCACGGCCAGGCAGGCGAGACCCACGCCCGCCGCCACCACCCATCGAAACAGTTCTTCCGTCATGCCTTGCGCCTCTCGCGCGGCGGCTTACGCCGTCGGCTCAGCGCCGCCCACGGTCTCGCGGTACGCTTGCTTGCCGGCCTCCACTGCGTCAGACAGGTTGTCTTTCTGGCGCCCCAGGGCGTCCTTGCCCTTATCCACCCATTCCGCGGCAGTCTGCTTCAATCCAGCGCCGCGCTGCTTCAAGTAGTCCGTGCCTTCGCCGGTCTTATTCTTGATAATTTCGCGGGTCTCTTCCCCCGATTTCGGGGCAAAAAGCATGCCGATAGCCACGCCCACGCCCAACCCCAGTAGAAAGCTCGATAGTCCGTTCTTGTCCATTTATCCTCTCTCCGTTACGGCAATTCCAGTATACTCCGCATAAGTGCTCCAATCATGAGAGAAGCCAAGCGCAAGCGTCTGGACGCCGAAGGATTGTGGCAGTACGCACTGAAAGTCCTCGGCGGACGCGCGCAATCCACCGGTGAGCTGCGCGAAAAGCTGCGCCTTCGCGCCGAGCGCGCCGACGATGTGGATGACGCCATGGCGCGTCTCAAGGACCTCGGCTACCTGGACGACAAGCGCTTCGCCGAAGGCTTCGCCGCCGCGCGCCTCAGCAACGACAGACTCGGAAGCACCCGCGTGATTCAGGACTTGCGCCGCCGCCGCGTGGCGCCTTCGCTGGCCGAAGCTACCGTGCAGAAAACCTACGAGAACGTCGACGAAATCGCCCTCATTGAAGATTGGATTCGCCGCAAGTATCGCATGACTCAGCGCGAAGGCCTGTTCCGCGAAGAGAAGGACCTGGCCGCGGCCTATCGGCGTTTGGCGCGCGCCGGGTTCCGTTCCGGCGAAATCATTCAGGTGTTGAAACGTTTTGCGAAGAATCCGGAGCTTCTCGATTCGTTCGAGCCTCCGGAGGAGCCGCCGGTGGACTAGCCGAAGGCGGTGTAGGTAGCGTAGCCGGAGGCTGTGCAGGCAGCGTACCGCCATCGCATAACGGGCCGGTCGCAAACGCCAGATCTTCCACCACGCGCCCGCCAATCAGGTGTTCCTGGATGATCCGCTCCAGCGCCTCCGGCCCCGCCGAGTGGTACCACACGCCCTCCGGATAAACCAGCGCGATGGGCCCCCGATCGCAGATGCGGAGGCAGTTGGCGCGCGTTCGATAGACCCGGTCGAGCAATCCAAGCTCGCCCAGCCGCCGCTTCAGATAGTCCCACGCCTCCAGACCCGCCTCGCGCGTACAGCACTTCGGTTTGGTCTGGTCGGCGCACAGAAAGATATGACGGCATACGCCGGCGATGTTCAGCTCGGCGGCGCGTTCGAGAATGCGTTCGGTATCGGCCATGTTCTCCTAACGGACGTCCTGTTCCGTAATCACGTAAGCGTCGATGCGCGAAAAGCCCGAGATCCTGGCGACGAGGTTATCCGGGAACCGCCGCAGCTGTGCATTGTAATGCTCGAGCAGCTCATTGTACTTGCGCCGCTCGATGGCGACGGCATTCTCGGCTTCCTTGATCTCCTCGCCGATCCTCCGGTAATCCCGGCCGGCGCTTAGCTTCGGATACCGTTCGGTTAGAAGAAACAGGCGCGCGCACGCCTGCATCAACCGCGCATTAGCTTGAATCTGCAGCTGCGCCGTAGGCCCGCTGGAAAGATCCGCGCGCGCGGCCGTGATGTCGGCGAAAACGGGGTTCTCCGGCCCAGCCACGCCCTTGACGGTCTCCGCGAGATTCGCCACCAGCTCCGCGCGCCGCTGCAGCGCTCCGGCGACCCTCGGCCACTCGGCTTGAATGGCCTCGCGCTGCGCCGAGAGGCCGCTGCGGGCGCTCACCCAGCCGCCGGCCGCCACGGCGGCCAGCGCAAGTACGGCGATCGCGATCAGCGCGCGCGTCAAAGCAGACTCCTACCTTTCCATCCGGCCGATCACCGCGCCGACGCCTTCCAGATACGGACCAAGCAGCGCCACCGGGTCCGCTTCCCGCGGCTTGATGCGGCCCTCGCGCACGTCGAGCAGCTTCTCGAACGGCGCGGCGTCGATCTGGAAATGCTCGCGCGCCAGCGCCATCACCGCGCGCTTCTTTTGCGGCGCATCCACTCCGCGCAGCGCCAGCGCATGCCCAAACAGCACGCAGAACGTCGAGACCGAATCGAGCAACAGGCGGCGGAGCAGATCGGGCCGGGACATCATGCCGGCCGCCTTCTGCCGTAGACGCAGCAATTTTGCGCGCAGCTCGCGCTCCACCTGCGCGCGGTAAAACTGGCGGCCGATCGTGAGAATGGATACCACGTCCTTACCGTACAACAACCGGTGGCTGCGCTGGATACCGGTGAACTCCACGGCGAAGCAGTCTGCGGATTCGGACACTTCGCGCTCCGTGATCAGCAGCAGCGCGGAGTTTCCGCGCTCTCTCCACCAGCGGGATATCTCATCGCAAGCCGCCAGCTCGCGCGGCGCGATTGCCCCCAAAACGCACAGAACGTTGATATCGGAAAACTTCGGCTGGTGGTCGCCGCAAGCGGCCGATCCGTAGAGCACCACCGAAATCAGGCGCTCGCCGTAGGCCTTTTGCAGCTTCTCCACCAATTGGCTTAGCAGTTTTTCCATTGGGATGTTACCAGCGCGGCCTCACCAGCCGCCGGTTTCGCCGCCGCCGAAGCCGCCGCCGGCCGGGCGGATGTGCCGCGCCGGAGGTCCAAGCACGCGGAACAGCCAGAAGAATAACAGCAAAGCGCCGGCCGCCAACAGCCATGGAATCGACTCCGCCAGCGACCTCCGCTCGCGCCGCGGCAGACGCACCGCAATGGTTTTGCGCTGCGCCGCCGCGATGCGCGATCCCATCTCATCGGCCGCCGCCATCAGCGCCAGCGCATACTGCTGCCGCGCCAAAGCGGGCCGCGCCTGGCGAAGAATGGCGGCCATTTCGCCACTGGTCAGAATGGTTGCGAGTCCGGGGCCCGCTTCCATCCAGTCGCGGCGGTTCTCGACGGCCACCAGCCAGATTACGGCGTTCTTTTGCGGCTTCTGGTCCAAGTTCCAGGCGCGAAAGATGGCGTGCGTAACATCCTCGATGGGCTCACGCTGCAATGACGCGATGGTTACGAGGGCGATCTGAGCGCCGGTAGCTTGCTCCACAGCCGCGCAGTAGGCATCCAATTGCCTCTTGCCGCCAGCATCCACGACGCCCGCAAAGTCGCTCACATATCCTTGCGGCCTGAAGGCGGCCCAATCCACCGCCCGCGCCGTCGGGGCGCACCACAATGCGCACCACCACACGGCGGCCGCCAGCCGCATTCGCCGGTTCATGTCGAAGCCTCAGTGTACTACGCGCGCGGGCGCGGATTTGCCACACGGGGCGCTGCATTTGCTAAAATGGACGACAGTTGGGACGTCGTCTAACGGTAAGACTGCAGCCTCTGGAGCTGCGTATCGGGGTTCGAATCCCTGCGTCCCAGCCAGATACCAGAAAGCCCGCCGCCGACCCCGAAGTCCCGTTGGACACCTGAGCTACCGGGTTCGAAACGCGTTATCGCCTTGGCCGCGATATACTCGAAAATACGAGGTAAAGCCGTGGCCGAATTGACCCGCCCGCGTCGGGATTCCGGTGAAGACGAGCGGTCGGGGTGCGTCCAGCATTCCGTCGCGGGACATCCGTCCATCGAGCAACTCACCGCGGAACAAGGCACTGGTCCGATCACGGACGTTTCCGTTCTTCACGGTGATTTCTGGCCCGAGGAGGAGTCCATCGAGGAGTTTCTCGCAACCCTCCATGAGTGGCGCGGCCATGCACGTACCAATCCCGCCGCATGAATCGCGTTGTCGCCGATACCGACGTTGTTTCGTTCCTCTTTAAGAACCACCCGATCGGCAAAGCGCTACGATCCGGAGCTCGCGGGCCGTGTCGCCCTGATTTCCTTCATGACTGTTGCCGAGGTCGAACGTTGGGCGATTCAGTATCGCTGGAGTGAACATCGCGTCCACTGGCTGCACTCGTATCTCAGGCGGTTCACTGTGGTTCCTTCCAGCCCGGACCTTTGCCGCAAATGGGCCGAGGTGATGGTCGCCGCTCAGGCAGTCGGACGGCGAATTGAGTGCGCCGAGGCTTGGATCGCCGCGACGGCGCTACTGTACGACGCGCCACTGGTCACCCACAACCGCGGCGACTACCTCGGTGTTCCGGGCTTGAACCTGGTCTCACACGGGGACCCACCCAGCTAGGTTCTCCACTCTCGCTGCCTCGGAATACGCATACGACAGGCCGGGAGGCCTGTCCCACTTATCCCCACAATTGGCGTTTCGCCACCTTGCGGGTGAGGCCGCGAATCACGCGCTCCGTGTAGTCGCCGAAGGGCATGTCGGTAGTAAGATACGTCCACGTGGCGCCGCGTTGTGACGGGTCGATCCCGCTCGCGCGAGCCTCCTCCAGTCGCGCCACGGTTTCCGGCTCTATGCGCTCGTCCAACTCGCGATACAACGCGTCCACTTTCGTCAGATAAGCGTATAGCGGATCGTGCCCCGTGTACCCCTGCCAGTGAATCCCCGCGCGCAGCTCGGTTACGGTTTCCAGATACACCGACCACAGATCGTCGATGGTGCGCAGCGCTACCAGCCGCTCCAGCTCCGGCTCGTCCGACTGCAGAATCGCCTGCCGCCGCTCCTGAATGCGCTGGCGCTGGCCTTCCATCACCGACTCGTACTTATTCAGGAACAAACGGATCTCCAGGTTCTGCCCCTCCACCAACCGCTGGATGCTCTCCGCGTCGTGATGATGCTCCGGATGATCGATGCCGTACTGCGCCATCAATTCGTCTTCCATGGAAACGAAAAAGCGCGAGCGGCCCGGATCGCCCTGACGGCCCGAGCGGCCGCGAAGCTGATGATCGATGCGGCGGCTCTCATGCCGGTTCATGCCGATCACGTAAAGGCCGCCCAGCTCCGCAACGCCTTCGCCCAGGCGGATATCGACGCCGCGCCCGGCCATGTTCGTCGATATCGTCACCACGCCGCACTCGCCGGCCCGCGCCACAATGCCGGCTTCTTCCTCTTCGTTGCGCGCGTTCAGCACGGCGTGCGGAATCCCGCTGAGCCGGGCGCTGAGCCGCTCGGATTCCTCCACGCTCGCCGTGCCCACCAGAATCGGCTGGCCGGTCGAATGAATGTTGCGGATCTCTTCGATCACGGTCTCTTCCTTGTCGCGCTTGGTGGGAAAGACCGCGTCGGGCTCGTCGACGCGGATCACGGGGCGGTTGGTCGGAATCACGGCGACGTCCATGCCGTAGAAGCGCTGGAACTGGTCGGCCTGCGTGGCGGCAGTGCCGGTCATGCCGCAGGCTTGCGGATAAAGCGCTACCAGATTCTGCAGCGTGACGGAGGCCAGCACGCGCCCCTGCTTGCGGAACGGCAGCCCCTCTTTGGCTTCGAGCGCCGTGTGCAATCCCGCCGGCCAGCGCCGGTCTGGCGCGATGCGCCCTTTGAACTGATCCACCGATTCAATAACGCGGCCCTTCACCACATAGTCCACATCGCGGCGCAGCAGCGCGTGCGCGTGGATGGCATTGTGCACCGCGGTATACGCGGCCAGATTCTCTTCCGCGTAGAGATTGCCAGTGCGAAAATAACTTTCGGCGGCGCGCGCGCCCGCGTCGGTGAGCGCGATGTTGCGGCCATACTCGTCCAGCGTGAAATCGAGGCCCCGGCGGAAGCGGCGCACCAGCGGATCCGCGCGCCGCGCCAGGGCTTCTTCATCCTCTTCGCCGCCCGCCAGTACCAGCGGGATGCGCGCTTCATCGATCAGGATGGAATCGGCCTCGTCGATCACCGCCGCTTGAAACGGCCGGTGGACCTGATCCTCCAGCCGCAGCGCCAACTGATCGCGCAGAAAATCGAAGCCAATCTCATTGGCCGTCGCGTACGTGATGTCGCATGCATACGCGCGGCGGCGTTCATCCGCGCTCATGGTCTGCTGAATGCAACCCACCGTGAGGCCGAGGGATTCGTAAATCGCGCCCATCCACCGGGCGTCGCGGCGGGCCAGGTAGTCGTTGACGGTCATCACGTGGACGCCGCGGCCTTCGCGCGCATACCACGCCACGGCGGGCGTGCAGGCCAATGTCTTGCCCTCGCCGGTCTGCATCTCAGCCACGCGGCCGCGCCCCAATGCGAGCGCGCCTTGCAACTGGACGTCGAACATTTCCATGCCCACGGTGCGCGCCGCGACTAGGGCGACAATGGCGACGGTCTCAGCGAGGTCTTTCGACTGGCGAAAGGCGTCGCGCAAGGCTTCACGCGATCCAACTATACCCGCCCTCACCAGCTCCGCGCGGCGGCGATTGATATGCGCGATCTCCGCGGCCGGCGAGGGGCCGCCGAACCACGAACGCAGCCGGCCCATCGCCGATATGCTCATGGCCATGCACTCATCGCGGTATCCTCATATGCACTCGACGGTCACGCGCGCCCAGTCTTAGCTGCGCAGTAATCGAAGAGCAGTTGCCACTCGGCGCGCTGCGTCTCGCGCGCCATACGCTCGGCATCGGAACCAGGCTGCTGCCGTGCGCGCTCGCACATTTCGATGAAGGCGATGGGGTCCCAGCGCGGGCCGAAATCCACGCCGATCTGCGCGGCCTGTTCCCGCAACGCGGGAAAGATGGCGTGCGCTCCCACCTGGTGGAACCAGTAGCCGGCATTCCCCGCGTCCGGCTCCTGCCGATGCACGATGGCGTGCCAGTAACTGCCCTCGGGCGTAGAGATGTTCTGCGCGATTTCGTGGGCCTCGTGCCAGCAGGAGAAGTAGAGATACAGGCCGGCCAGCGCGGCCTCGGGCAGCAACTTGCGCCGCGCCAAAGTTTCGATCGCCGCTTTCGCCTCGCCCGCAGAGCGCGGACCGTGGGCCGCAATGATGTGGACCAGCGGCATCAGCCGCTCGCCGTCGCCATCGAGCGTGAGAATCCCGGCCACTTCCGGGCCATAAGCTTTCGGATCGAATAGCATGTCTCAATGGTATCGATAGTCTGAGGGGACGAAAAGCGGTAGCAGGCTGCGGCGGCGCTATTTACCCGATTTCTAAGCGCCCAGCGAATAGCGTTTCAGCTTATTGATCAGCCCCTGCCGGCTCAATCCCAACAGCCGCGCAGCTTGCTGCTGATTGTTGCGCGTGGATTCGATGGCCTCGTGAATCATCCGCCGTTCCAGTTCCTCAATGGCGGTCTTCAGCGACTGCGGCCTGGAGACCGGCTGTTTGACCGCCAGCGCGGGCACGGGGAGATCGTCGAAAAGGTCATCTTCGGTGATGAGGCTCTGCCGCGCGCATGCTGCCAGGCGCATCACTTCGTTGCGCAACTGGCGCACGTTGCCGGGCCAGGCGGCGGCCGTCAACCGGCGTATAATCGCGGGCGCAAATTCCATCTCGCTGCGCCCGTTCTCGCGGCAATACTCCTTAAGAAAGTGGTTCGCGAGCAGGGGGATATCCTCGCGGATATCGCGCAGCGGCGGCATCTGGATGTGCAGCACCTTGATGCGGTAGTACAAGTCCTCGCGGAAATTTCCTTTGCCGATCTCCGCCTCAAGATCCTTATTCGTGGCCGCCAGCAGCCGCACATCCACCGGAACCGGTCCGCGGCTGCCGACGCGCTCCACCACGCGCTCCTGCAAGACGCGCAGGATTTTGGCCTGCGCCGTCATGCTGAGGTCGGCGATTTCATCGAGAAACAGCGTGCCGCCATCCGCCTTCTGAAAGTGCCCGATGCGCGGATTCACGCCTGTGGCCACGCCCTTTTCGATGCCGAACAGTTCGCTTTCCACCAGGGTTTCCGGCAACGCGGCGCAGTTGAGCGCCACGAACGGCTTGCGCGCGCGCGGACTGGTGAAGTGGATCGCCTTGGCCGCCATCTCTTTGCCCGTGCCGCTTTCGCCGGTGATAAGCACGTTCACCACGCTGTCGCGTATGCGCTCGATCAACCGCACCACCTGCTGGATGCGCGCGCTGGTTCCAATGATGCCGTGGCTGTTGTAACGGCCCTCCACCTGGCGCCAGAGGTGCGTGTTCTGCTCTACCAGCTCGTCCTGGCTGCGGCGAAGCTCGCCAATCAGCTGCGCAGTTTCAATGGCGATCGCGACGTGCGAGGCCAGGGTCAGCAGCGACTCTTCATCCTGGCGGTTGAACACCCCGGAGCGCTTGTTGAGCGTTTCGAACGCGCCGAGGATGGCGCCAAACTGGTTGCGCAGGGGCACGGCCAGGATGGTGCGGGTGCGGTAGCCGGTCTGCGAATCGATTCCGGTATAGAAGCGCGGGTCGCTATAGGCGTCGAGCACGTTGATCACGCGTCCGCTGGTCACGGCGGCGCCCGCAATGCCGGACGCCGCATCGAAGCGCAAAATTTCGTCGCTGCCCAGCGCCACCTTCGACCACAGCTCGCGCCGCTCGCCGTCCAGCAGGAAGATGCTGGCGCGATCGCAATCCAGCAGCTTGGTAGCCTCGCGGGCGATCAGGTCGAGCAGCGCGCCAAGGTCGCGCTCGGAATTAATTCGCTGGCAAATCGCCAGGATATCCGCGAAGTTCCCTCCATTCGTCTGAACAACCGTTCCCATTTGAAGGTTTCAGTCTAGCGTATTGACTCGACAGCGTGTATGAAGTATACACGCGTCCACGAATTTGACGATGGGCTCACTGAAAACAAAAGCGTTATCTTTGGCAGTCGTCCTGCTTACGTAAATTGCTGCGGGATCGACCCCCGCTTGGAGGGTGGCGCCAGTGGATTGCGGAGGGCATCCACTGGTTCCGGCTGTATCCTGGATGCGATGCCTGAACGCGGCCTTCGCCATCGGATCGGCGCCCGCTGGACCGGGAATTCGGGCTCTGGAACCTCGGCCTGCCAGGCCTATAGCCGCAACCTTGAAGTAACCGCGGCGGGGAGGGAGCGCCAATTCCCGGTTCTTCCGGTACGCTCTAGTGCGCCTTTAATCGCCTATGGCGCTTCTTTCGCGGGCCGCCGGTTTTCTGATTCTCTACGCTCTCCCGCTCCGCGCCCAAACTCCGGCCCGGGAGGTATTCATCCGCACTCACGCCTATACGCCCCCGTCGGCCATTCTGCACGCTGAATCCAACCTGGTCGAGTCCGGACTCACGGTTCGGGACTCGCGCGGCCGCGCGGTTGGCGGGCTGCACGCATCCGATTTCGAGGTCCTCGATAACGGAGTTCCCCAGCGAATCACGGCGTTCTCCAAGGTAGAGTCGGATGGCAAGGCCGGCGCGGCCGCCTCCGCGCCAGACTCTGCGAAACCGTCCGAGACTGTTCCCGCCGCCAGCGTGCCGCCGCCCGAACTGCGATTTGTCACCTTCTTCTTCGACGATTTTCACATGGGCATCGGCGACTTGTCGTTCGTGAAGCAGGCAGCCCGCGCCTTCATCGCCAAGGGTCTCAAGCCGCTGGACAGGATGTCGATCGTCACCGCATCCGGCCAGGGCGACCTCGATTTCACCAACGACGCCAAGTTGTTCGCCGAGAGACTCGAGCATCTAGGTCCGCATAACCGCTATGTTGTTCCCAGCTATTGCGGCGTCTCTCCCATCGATTCATATATCTTCCTTCACAATCTGGACGGTCAGATTATAGAGGAAGCCATCGGGGCCGCCGTACCCTGCGCCGGTTGCGCCGCACAGGATACGCCACAGGCGTGCCGGGCGAAGGCCATCCCGATTGCCCAACAAGCGGCCAGCTCAGCCTGGGAACAATTGCAGGCGCAATCGCACGACACGCTCGCCGCACTGACCTTCGCCGCCAAGAGATTGTCGGAGGTGAAGGGAACCCGCATCCTCGTGCTGACCTCCTCCGGGTTTCTCCTTCGCCCCGGCGTGCCCCCGGAACTGCAGCGCGTTATCGACGCGGCCGTCCACTGGAATATCGTCGTTCACGCCATCGGCGCGCAGGGCCTCGAAGCGCGCATGCCCGGCCCCAAGGATTCCCTGCGCCGCGATCTCTTTTTGATGCCCCTGGAAAACATCGCCAAGGGCACGGGCGGCCATTATTTCCGGGACAACAACGACATCGCCGGCGACATGGAACTCGCCGCCGGTCCCGCGGTCGCCTATCTGCTCGCCTTCCATCCCGGCAGCCCTGACGGCAAATTTCATACGCTGAAAATCCGCTTCAAAATCAAACGCGGGGACTCGCTGGAATTCCGCCCCGGCTACTTTTCGCGGACGGACGAATCGGAGAAGAAGCTATCCGCGCGCGCTCCGCTCGACGACGCGGTTTTTTCCAAACAGACCTTGCATGACGTTCCAGCCACGGTGACCCTGGCAGGCGGGCAGCCGGCGGACGGGACTACGGCTACCGTGTCCATCCGCATCGCCTTGGACGTGAATCGATTGCAATTCGCCACCGCCAATGGCCGACACATGCAGCAACTCGTTCTCCTCATGACGCTGCTCGATGCCAACGGAAACTTTGTCACCGGCAAAGAATCGATCATGGATCTGGCGCTGACAGACGAAAAGCTCGCCTCATTCCAGAAGGATGGATTGAATACCATCGCGACGCTGAATGCGCCGGCGGGGATCTATCAGCTCCGCACGATCGTCCGCGAAGGCATGAAAGGCGGCCTCAGCGCATCGACAACGGCAGTTGAGCTGCCTGCAAAGTAACTCTTGCCTCAGTCGGATAAAAGCGAGTCTTTCTTCAGCGAATCGTTACTGTGCCGGCTTCGCGCAGCTTCGCGGCGGCATCGGGCGGAATTTTCCAGTTTCCATCAAAGCGGCCTTCCGATACTACGTGGGTCAGTGAACCCTTAAAGAGAATGTAGTCGCCGAAAGTGCTAAGGACGCGATAGGGCTCGGGCGCGAGCGGGTCGCCGCCGCGATTGGCTTCGGCGGCGCCGGTCCACCAGGGCAGGCCGGATGCGATCACGGCGTAGTGGCGGCCGATAGGGACGACGAAGAGCAGGCCGTAATCGGCAGCGCCGGGGTTGAGCGCGAGCGGCAGTTGCGAGGCAAAGCGGGCGATGATGGAATTGGTGTCGTCCGTGCCAAGCAGGATGAGGTCGTAATCGGCGAAATCGGCGGGCGTCACTTCGGAATCGGCTTTGACGGGGAATGCGAGCGCAGTCCAGTTGGCGGCGCGCTCGGCGATGTGGCGGCGCGCGTCCAGCTCATCGGCGGCGCTCACGGCCTTGCTGCCGTATACGTAAAGCTGGCGTCCGGAGAATGCATCGGCGAGCGGGCCTTCGGCGCCGGGCCGTTTTCCAGCGGGCGTGAAGCGGCCGGCGCGCCATTGTCCGGACGAATGCGTGAATGAGAGCGTAGCGGCAGGAGTCACACGGACCGCGGCTCCGTTGATGGCGACGGACGCGGCGGCGCGGTCCAGAGTGAGCGTGAATCCATCCACATTGTGGGTCTCTACGGTAACGGACGCGGGGCCGGCGCGCTTCGGGGCATTGGCATCGATGGTGGCGATTGCGCCTGGAGTCAGCCCATCGACGCGAACCCAGTACGCGGAATTATACCGATAGGATTGCGTCACGAAATGCACACGTTCGGGAAAACGGTCGCGATGGAACTGCGCGAACCAATCGAAAATGGCGCCGTTCTTGTAGGCGAAGTTCCAGACGTCATGGCGCACGCCGGGGTAATCGAAATACTCGGCCGGGACGCCGGCATCGAGCAACAGCCGCTGCCAGGTGCGCGAAGATTGCACGGGAATAACGGGGTCCTGATCGCCATGGAAGAGGCGAATGGGCAAATCGAGCAGGTTGGGCGCGAGCGGCTCAGTACCGGGAATCCCCGGCGCGCACAACGGCGCCACGGCGGCCCAGATGTCCGGACGAGTCAGCGCATACCACAGCGCGCCGGCTCCGCCCATGGAGATGCCGGTCAGGTAGACGCGGTCGCGATCGATAGTGAAGCGGCGTTCGACGTCGGCCAGCATGTCGTAGACATCGCCCTCGGCGATGCCGCGATAGCCCACGGAGCCGCGGGCGAAGGGGAAAGCCACGATGAAATCGGCATCGCGCGCCACGGGATAGAAGCGCGGATCGTCGCCATAAACGTGGCGAAACTGGCTGGCGACGCCGAAGAGCTGGCGGAAGTTCAGGCGGTGCGTGGATTCCTCGGAGTGCAGGCTGACCACCAGCGGATAAGGCTTGGCGCTGTCGTAAGTGGGCGGCAGATAGAGCGCGTAGGGCTGCTCGGAGCCATCGGCGCTCGAGAAGAAAGTTAGAAGCCGCGGGCCGTTCTGAGCGAGAAGCGCGGGAGCGACGGCCAGCAGCGCCAACACTTCACGCATGATCTTCACGGATGATCTTCACGCATGAGCCGCGATCTTCTTCAGGCGCGCCAGCCAGCCTCGGAACCACTCGCGGAATTCGTCCAGCTTACACTGTTTGGCGGGAGTCAATGGAACCTGGAACGGTCCGGTCTTCAAGCCGCGTAAGTTAAGAGCCGCTTTCAGAGCAATAGTGGCCGGGAATTGGCGGGTCCAGTTAGTGAATTCCTGCACGTAGCCATCGCGTGCGGCGGCATCGTCGCGCAAGGCATGGATAAGCTCGGGGACGGCGCAGGCGGCCTCGGAAATGGTATCGGCGGCCAGTCCGGCAAAGTAACCCGTGGCGAGCAGGTCGCGCAGGGTGTCTGGCTCAATCGGTGTAGTGAGTTCGGGAGTATCTACTATATAGACTGGCGGTCCGGAGGCAGTGTGAGCGGCGAACTGGAGATAGAACTCGCGGATGTCGTCCTGCTCATAGCGGAAGAAGTATGGCGGCGGCAACAGAAGGGCGGCGGCGCCGGCGCCGCAGGCCTCGCGGGCGAGTGACAGGGAGGCATCGAGAGTGGCTGCGCCAATGCCCGCGAATAGCGGCGTGCGGCTGCGCTTCACGGCGAGGTAGAGCAGGCGCGAACGGTCATCGGCGGCTAGTGACGGATATTCGCCGACGGCCGTGAATAAGGCGATGCCATCCACGCGCGCGCGGCAGAGGAAATCGATCAGCTCAAAGGCGGCTCCGAAATCGATCTCTTCGTGCCGATTGCGCGGAGTCACAGCAGCGGCGATCAATCCCGAGATGCCAGACATGGCGGCCTCTACAGGGATCACTGTAACATAGGCAGCGGGCGCTAACAGGCGGATTGGCGGATCGGTGCGCGACGGCCAGCCGGATCAAGGCTTAGCAGGATAGCTTGAAACCGGCCGGTCCGTATGGAAGTACCTCTTATACGTTCCAATCCAATCCCTGGTAATGTCCTGCTGGGCGGAGGCCAAATCCAGTTCACCGGAACAAACCATGTTACGTGAGCTATGCGGGCCTGCGGCGTGCCGCGTGAAGCCTGACGGGCATCCTGAAGGTTGACGTTCTTGGTTGGCAAACAGGCGATATCGGGGCATGAGCCGCCGATATAGTTCCGTTCGATCACAGCAACCCGCCTGCCCTGCCTGGCAAGCGTCCAGGCAGAAATTTCGCCCCCTCGCCCGTACCCACAATCACGATTTCGTACGGTTGCGTTTCCATTGTGCGATCTCGATCTTACGAACTTTACCCGAGCGCCTTCTGTAGAAATTCCCGCATCGCGGAAGCGACCTCTTCTACGTGTGTTTCGAGGGCGAAATGCCCGGTCTCGAGGAATTGAACCGTCGCGTTGGGGTTGTCTCTCAGGAACGCCTCGGCGCCGGGCGGAATGAAGTATGGATCAAATTTGCCCCACACGGCCAGCAGGGGAGGCTGCGCCGATCGAAAGTACTCCTGAAACTTCGGGTACAACTTCACGTTGTTGGCATAATCCAGGAAAAGATCGAGCTGTATATCGACATTCCCGTGGCGCGCCAACAAGGCAGCGTCCAGGGTATAGCCCTCAGGTTTGATAAGAGTCGGGTCCGGGATTCCGACGGAGTATTCATGGCGTAGTCCTTCGAGGTTCAGGCCAACGCGGATAGTATTCCGATTCTCCAGCGTGGGTTCACGCCAATAGCGCTGGATCGGATGCCATGCGTCGCCAAGGCCCTCTTCATACGCGTTGCCGTTTTGCGACACGATTGCTGTCACTCGCTCGGGACGCTGCATCGCCACGCGTAAACCGCTGGGCGCCCCGTAATCGAAGACGTACATGGCGTATTTGGTGAGATTCAGCGCATCGGTAAACGCGAGGATCGTCGCGGCGAGCGAATCGAAAGTATATTTGTATCGACGCTCTTCCGGAACGACCGTAAACCCGAAGCCGGGAAGATCGGGTGCGATGACGCGGTAACGGTCGGCGAGGCGGGGAATCAGTTCCCTGTACTGAAACGAAGATGTCGGGAAGCCATGCAACAACAGCACAACAGGGGCGTCCGCAGGTCCCGATTGGCGGTAAAAAACGCTTATTCCGTCCGCTTCGATGCGATGGATGGAGGTAAGAGGGATTCGTGGATTCTCAATCATGACGAGCCTTTCTTCTGAAGCCAACTGTAACAGGCCTCAGTGAAATCCACGAGGTCATACGGCGCTCTAAAATCATCACGGCAACCCTGCAGGACTGAGACTGGGCACGAGCGACCTACGCAGATCGGCCGACACGGTCTTGGGGAGTACTTCATGAAACTGGCCTGCGAAGCAGCGGCTATCGCTGGAAAGATCCGCATCGATACCTACCAATGCGCTGGCGCATCTGTCGACATGGCCGAAAACCTGGCATATAGCCTTAATCGGCGCACATCAGATCTTCGACCCACCGGATAAACACTTTCGCCGCCCGGCCGCCAGCGCTAAACAGACCGCCCCACGGGCTGCCCGAATTTGATTTCTGGAAATGATTTTAACCACTTTCCGACTCCTCGTGAAACTTACTCCACCGGCTAATCCTATTAGCATCAGGACCTTTTTGAAAAGCAGGCCATGGGCCAACGCCCTGAAGCACTGTTTATCACGTCCGCCGATTCCCGAATTGATCCTTGCCTATTAACCCAAATCAAACCGGGCGAGCTGTTCATCTGCCGTGTGATTGGCAATGTTGTACCGCCTTATCCTGATGTGCCTGGCGGCGTTCCGGCCACGATTGCGTCGGTTTTACCCGGTGCGATCGGGCAACGGGACGACCCGATCTTCGGACCGGAGGCGCCGTCGCAATATCGCAAAGCGCGAAGCAGGTTCGTTGCGGGCCGAATCGATGTGGACCGCCCGGTCAACTACGACACTGTTCGGGAAACTACCTCAAATCAGGTGCAGGAAGGGCCCAACAAAACGGATCGGCCCTATGCTCTCCCAAATCGTACGGTTTCCGCGGCTCCGCTATTGATGTGATTGGGGGCTGCGTCTCACGGCGACTACAATGACCGCAATCAATTCAGGGCAGGGGGTAACGAATGCCGTTGTACACCGTAATCACCCAAGAGCACTCGCTTTCGGGCGAGACCAAACTTAAGATGGCCGATGAGATTACGCGGATCCACACCGCTGTGATGAAAGTGCCAAGAAGCTTCGTTCGCGTGGTCTTTCTCTCCTATCCGGCGGGCTCGGGATACACCGCCGGCGTGGAAGCGCCAACCGCAGCACTGAACTGCGTGCTGCGCAGCGGCCACGCCACGGCAGAGAAGAAGGACATGCTCCAGCAACTCTGGTCCATGTTTCAAACCCTGACAGGAATTGCCAACGATCAACTGGCAATTTCTCTTCAGGAGATCCCGTCGAGCAATGCCATGGAAATGGGGCAGATCATGCAAGCGGTCGGTTCCGAGTAGAGTTCTCGCCGGACTGACAGAAGTGGTTGAACGGAGCCTCTTGTATGTGCCTCTTTTCGCCGAACACAGACGCGCTTATTCCTCTTCGCTCCCGGGCAACTCCCGATTCGAGGTTGCCGCGTACAAAAGAGGAGGGGGCCGTGGCCATCTACTTCCCTGCATGTATCAACCGTATTTTCGGAGGCTCGAAGACCTCGCGCCGACAAAGATCCCTCCCCGAAACGTTCGTCGATGTATCGGATCGCGCGGGTCACCCTGTTTTCATTCCTTCCGATGTTGTCGGCAATTGTTGTGCGACCGTGTGGCATTCGAAGGGATACAACGCGGGAAACATACTGATGGCCAATCGCGTGGTGGAAAGCATGTGGCGATGGAGTAAGCAGGGCGCACTTCCAATCGTGTCGGATGCGAGTTCGTGTACCTTAGCAGGCTGCGGCAAGAGGTGGTGGATTACCTCACGCCCGAGAATCGGAGCCGACACAAGCGCATCACAATCTATGATTCCGTCACTTGGGCCGATGAGAAGCTACTTCCTAACCTGGACGTGAAGCACAAGGCGCGCTCAGCGACGGTACACCCGACGTGCTCCATGCATACCCTCGGCGTCGATGTGACGCTCCGGAAGATTGCAGGTCAGTTGGCGGAACGGCCGTTCTACCCGCTGACGAGCACATGCTGCGCGTTTGCAGGCGATCGTGGCCTGCTGCACGAAGAATTAACTCGCTCAGCTACCAGAGAGGAGGCCAGCGAGGTTGCCGGCAAGAACCTCGATCTGTACCTGTGCGCGAATCGAACCTGCGAAGTCGGGCTGGAGCATGCGACGCGCCCGCCATACGAGTCATTCCTATATTCGCTCGAAGAGTTGACGCGGACTTGAATTGGCGATTCAAAGGAAATCAGTCGAGGGCAAGAGACTCTGTACTTGCGCTTTGGCGTCCTTATCGATGCCGCCGAGAGTTGTGTGTTCGGACTAGCGGCGACCCACGTTTCGTGCCGCTGGTAAAATGAGGGAGTGGATCAATGCCTGCTTATACGATCAAACCGCTTGTAACCGCAATCGCTATCAACACGGGTGGACGGAACGGACACTCGGAGACTACCGATCACTCGGTGAGTGTCAATCTGTCGGTCCGGAAGGAAATGGGCGGCCCCGGATTGCCCGACACGACTACGCCCGAGCACCTGTTCGCGGCGGGATACGCTGCTTGCTTCGGCGGCGCTATCGAATTCGTGGCACGGCAACACAAGAAGGACGTAAAGGGAGCAGTCGTCACGTGCCACACTTCCGTCGGGCCCCGTGAAGGCGGGGGCTTCGGCATCGCCGTCAAGATGGAAGTCAAGGTTCCAACGCTGCCGAAGGATGAAGCCCTCGCTCTGGTCGAAGAGACGCACGAAAAGGTCTGTCCGTACAGCCATGCGACGCGCGGAAACATCGAGTTTTCTCTCAATGTCAAAGGCTCCGAGGAAGCGCAATAGTCATTGGAAGACTTTCGCTAACGCGTGTGCCCATTTTCAGACATGAGTGGGGCCGCCAATCCCGGCTGCAGCCGGCTTTCAGCCCAATGCCGCTTAGTTTTTTGGGGCTCTGTAAATAAAACATAATGCATCGGTTATGTTTTATTAATGACCTCCCCCATATCGATTGATATCTCGTTGTTCGAGCGGATTCTGCAGACGACGGTCTCCGCGTCTTCCATCGACGAGCTTTGCCGAAAGCACAATGTGAAGGTTGGCCGAGGAATCTACAGCTTGGCTGTAGTGGTCTGGTTGATGCTTTACCAGCGGCTAAACAGCAAGAGAACACTGTCCTCGGCCGTCCATTTTCTGGCCCGCCAGGCGATTCACTGGCAGCAAGGGCGCCCGGTTGGCAAACGTATTCGCGAGGGCCGGATCTCGACCCGAACTGGTGGCTATTGCCAGGCGCGACTCAAAATGCCCACACTGGTTGCCAGTAGCGTGGCCGACCACATATTTGAACAACTCCAGGCGCTGATGCGGGAACCATTGTCGGACGTGTCGCTACCGATGTTTGTGGTCGACGGCACCACCTTGCAACTCGCGCACGAAAGAGAATTGGTAAAAGCATTTCCGCCGGGGCGCAACCAGCACGGTGACAATCACTGGCCCACGATGTTGCTGGTAGCGTTTCATGACGTGCATACGGGTCTTGCCACGCGACCGAGCTGGGGGCCGATGTACGGCAAGCGAGCGGTCGGCGAGCAGGAACTGGCGAGAGAGGCGCTCCAGAGATTACCCGCCGATGCGATCGTTTTGGCGGATGGAAATTTTGGCATCTTCCGGTTTGCTTATGAGGTGCAGCAAACCCGGCGCCAGATGCTGTTACGGTTGACCGTCTCGCGCGCCCAGAAGGTGCTGGGAGGGAACGATCTGCGCCCAGGAATACGTCGCAAGACGGAGTGGGCGCCCAGTGCGTGGGAGCGCAAAGTACACCCTGGGTTGCCTGACGGAGCGGTGGTGAAGGGTTGGGTGATCGCCTGCCGGAATCCCACACGGAAAGGCGAGATGTTGTATTTTTTTACGACCCTGGATTTGAAGCCAAGCCGCATCCTGGCGCTCTATAAACTCCGCTGGAATATCGAAACGGATTTGCGCAGCCTGAAACGTACGGTGGATCTGCATCGCGTTTCCAGTAAGACCAAGGACATGGTGGAAAAGGAGGTGCTGATGGCAGTTTCCGCCTACAACGTGGTTCGCGCGGTCCTGTA
>Ga0116129_1000570_pt1 | contig 23291 bp, 14 predicted proteins | sample June2015DPH_17_2_FD_89732 | JGI IMG/M metagenome (GOLD analysis project Ga0116129, IMG submission 89732) | Peatland microbial communities from SPRUCE experiment site at the Marcell Experimental Forest, Minnesota, USA - June2015DPH_17_10 | ecosystem: Environmental > Terrestrial > Soil > Wetlands...
CTGAATTTGTTGCTGGAGAATCTGTCGCGGTGATTGATCGTCATTCCGGGATGGTGCGCTAAGCACCAGACCCGGAATCTCAAGATTCCGGGCTCGCTCATTTCATTCGCGCCCCGGAATGACGGCCTACGCCGTCACTTCTCCCGGAACGCCCGCATCAACTGATCGCTCAACGGCTTGATCAGGTAGGACAGCAGGGTGCGTTCGCCGGTCTGCACGAACGCTTCGGCCGGCATGCCCGGAATCAATTTGACATCGCCAAGACGCGCAACCTCTTCCGGCGGCATCGAAACGCGGATCGTGTAATAGGATTGCCCGGTGCGCTGATCGGTAGTGACGTCTGGCGAGACGCGGGTGACGACACCGTTCAATTCCGGCGTGGTGCGCTGGTTAAAGGCCGACAGCCGCAGCAGGGTTTTCTGGCCCACCTGCAACTTGTCGATGTCCTGCGGATTGACCTTGGCTTCGACCTGAAGATCGTCAGCCTGCGGTACGATCAGCATGACGGTATCACCGGCAGTGATCACGCCGCCGACCGTATGCACCGTAGATTGCAACACCATGCCGGCTTGCGGCGCGCGAATATCGACGCGCCGCAACTGATCCTCAGCGGTAACCTTGCGTTCGACGAATTCGCCGATCTTGTCGTTGGTCTCGCGCAGATCCTTGGACACGTCGCTGACCACGTCCTTGTCGACCTGGATAACCTGCAATTCGGTTTCGGTGATCTTGCCCCTGGCCTGCGCGCGCGAGGCAACGTATTGCGCGCGCTCGCCGGACAGTCTTGCGGCGTCACGTTCAAGCGTCGTCAGTCGCGTCAGTTGCACCAGATGTTTGTCGTAGAGGTCACGAACGCCGGTCAATTCCTGCTCGACCAGTTCGATTTCCCGATCTTTCGCCTTCTCCTGCGCGGTGAGACCTGCGATTTCCTCATTCAACTGCGTGATGCGTTCGCGCAATTGCGCCTTCTGGCCGATCCGGCCGTTGACGCGAACCTCGAACAGCTTGGTTTCGCTCGCCATGATCCCCTTGACGTCCGGATCATCGGCGCGATCAGTCAGCATCGGCGGAAAGGTAATCTTGTCGAGACCGCGCTGCTCCGCCTCCAGCCGCGCCGCGCGCGCCCACAAGCCGTCGAGGTTCTTGGTGACGATCGCAAGGCTCGCCTTGGTGACGGTGTCATCAAGCCGCACCACCACGTCGCCCGCCTTGACGAGATCGCCGTCATGGGCACGCACCTCGCCGACGACGCCGCCGGTCGGGTGCTGCACCTTCTTGACGCTGGATTCGACGACGATCGACCCCGGCGCAATCAGGGCGCCCGAGATTTGCGCGGTCGAGGCCCAGCCGCCGAGACCGCCGGCCAGCAGCACGACCACCGAGAGTCCCACGACCAGATGCTGCCGGATCGAAAGGCGCGCGCCCTTGGGCTGAACATCGCTCATGGCTTGGTCACGCCTCCTTCCGAGACGATCTTGATCGGCGACGGCGAGGCTACACGCGGTTGCAACACCTGCGCCAGCACCGTCTCCTTCGATCCAAAGGCCTGCATGCGGCCGTCGCGGAGCACGAGCAATTGATCGACTGCCTCGATCCCGATCGGCCGGTGCGCGACCACCACCACAATGGCGCCGCGCTCGCGCGCACCACGGATGGCGCGCGTCAGCGCTTCATCACCTTCGGTATCGAGATTGGAATTCGGCTCATCCAGAACGATGAGGAAAGGATTGCCATAAAGCGCGCGCGCCAGCGCCACGCGTTGCGCTTGCCCTGCCGACAGGGCGGTTCCCTGCTCGCCGACCTGGGTGTCGTAGCCCTCCCGCATCTTGATGATCATCTCATGCACGCCGGCTTCCTTGGCGGCCGCGATGATGCTGTCGGAGGTGGCCTGGGGATCGAAGCGGCAGATATTCTGCGCGACCGACCCCGCAAACAGTTCGACATCCTGTGGCAGATAGCCAATATGGCGACCGAGCACGTCCGAAGACCATTGGTCGAGCGCAGCGCCATCGATCCGCACCTTGCCGCGCGCCGGCTGCCACACGCCAACCAATGCCCGCACCAGCGAGGATTTGCCCGAGCCGCTCGGCCCGATGACACCAAGGCCATTTCCGGCAGAAAGCGCGAACGTCACGTCCTGCACAATGACCCGCTGATCGCCGGGCGCCACCATACTGACCGCCTCGACCGAGAGGCGGTTCGACGGGTGTTGCAGCAAGGTCGGCGTGGCGCGAACCGGCATCGACTCCAGCAAGTGGTTGAGGCGATGCCAGCTCTGGCGTGCAGCTATAAAACTCTTCCAGTGCGCGATCGCAAGATCGACCGGCGCCAGCGCACGCGCGCTCAGGATTGACCCCGCAATGATGATGCCGGCGGTCGCTTCCTGATGAATCACGAGATAGGCGCCGACCGCGAGCACGGCCGATTGCAGCATCATCCGCAAGACCTTGGCGACAGCGCCCAGCCCGCCGGACACGTCGCTGGCGCGCTGGTTACCGTCAAGATAGTTCTGATTGGCTTCGCTCCAGCGCCGGGTCAGCCGTCCGGACATCCCCATCGCCACCAGCACTTCGGCGTTGCGCCGGCTGGCTGCGGCCAGATCGTTGCGCCGCGCCGCCAGTCCGAGCGCCTGGCGCGCCGGGGCGCGCGACAGGAATTCGGTCATGACGGTGAGCGTCACCAGGATGATCGCACCGACAAGCGCGGCCACGCCGATCAGCACATGGAAGGCAAAGCAGATCGCGAGATAAAACGGCAGCCATGGCAGGTCGAAGAACGCGCCCGGCCCCATGCCGCCAAGAAAGCCGCGCACATTGTCGAGGTCGCGCAGCGGCTGAAGGCCCTCATTGCGTCCGCCAACCGTCAACGGCAGCCGCACGACAATGTCGAACACCCGCGCGTTGAGGGCTTCGTCGAGCGCGGTTCCGATGCGGCCGAGGATTCGTCCCCGAATCAGATCAAGGACGCCTTGGGCGACATAAAGTCCGCCCGCCAGGATGATCAGGCCAATCAGGGTCGGAACGCTGCGGCTCGGCAGCACCCGGTCGTAGACCTCGAGCATGAACAGCGACCCGGTCAGATAGAGCAGGTTGATCATGCAGCTCATGATGCCGACGCCGATGAAGGCATTGCGGCAGGCGCGCAACGCTTCACCGAGTTCGGAACGCCGGACACCGGGAGCGGCTGCCATTTATCCTGATCTCTTCATCTTGGGTATCGCGGCCCAACAGGCCGCGATGCAATATTACTGATTTTCGGAACCAGCGTCTAATGAAGTCACGTTAACCTAAATGCCTTCAGCCCGAACGCTTTTTTCCGCCACCAGGCGGCCGAAACCGCACCCGGTTTGTTAAGTCACGGAAGGACGCGAGAAGCTCAAAGCCGGCTGGCAAAGGCTCGGCCGGCCCGGCCTTATTCTTGCGTCAAAAGCGGCCGCCGGTCCTGATCAGCCTCACGATCAGCAGAAGTATAATGGCGCCGATCGCCGAATAAATGATTTCCCCCACGATGCCGCTGCTGAGGTGGAAGCCGAGCCTTGGGAAAAGCCAGCTCGCGATGAAGGCGCCGGCAATGCCGACGATGATGTCGCCGATAATGCCAAAGCCGGTGCCGCGCACAACCTTGCCGGCCAGCCAGCCCGCGACCAGGCCGACGAACAGAATAACGATAAGACTCTCGCTCGATATATACATGAAAATTCCCCCTGGATAATACGCGGCGTTCCCCCCGCGCTAGTTGGAAACCTAACCATTATTGGCTGACGTGACCATGCCAATCTGAACCCCGGAGGCTCAGATAGGGACCATGATCCCGGGCGTGGGCCAACCAGCCTAAGCCGTTACAGGGGCAGCCATACGCTCCGCCAGGATACATCTTGTAATTCTATCTTCAGATATTTGCACGTTAGGCGGGAGGCGGTCGCGACACCGCGCCTCGGCAAAATTGCACCTTGGCGCAAACGAACAACTGGCGGGCGTCTTGTCCAGCGTCGGCGGCGTTCCCGGTATCGTCTCCAGCCGCTCGCCGCGCTTGGCGCCATGGACGGTGGAGGCCAACAGCCCCTTCGCGTAAGGGTGAACCGGCGAACGCACGATCTGGCTGAGCGTGCCCTGCTCCACGATTTCGCCCGCATACATCACCGCCACGCGGTCGCAGATTTCGATGGCGACCCCGATATCGTGGGTCACGAAAATCACGGACATGCCGAACTCGCGCTGCAACTCGCGCAGCAGCAGCAGGATCTGGATCTGCACGGTAGCATCGAGCGCCGTCGTCGGCTCGTCCGCGAGCAGAATTTTCGGACGGCAGGCAAGCGCCAGTGCAATCATCGCGCGCTGGCGCATGCCGCCCGACATCTCGTGCGGATAGGAGTCGAGTCGGCGTTTGGCCGAGGGAATACGCACCACTTCCAGCATCTCCAGCGCGCGCGCCCTCGCCTCGCTCTGGCTTTTGCCTTCGTGGCGCATCACGGTCTCGGCGATCTGCCGGCCGATCGTATAAACCGGATCGAGCGCCAGCGCCGGCTCCTGGAAAATCATCGAAACAGTCTGGCCGCGGAAGGCCGACAACTCCACGTCATCGAGTGTGAGCACATCGCGGCCGAGTACCCGGATGCTGCCTGATATCCTGGTCCGTTTCTTCGGCAACAGCCGCATCAGGGCACGCAACGTCACGCTCTTGCCCGAACCGGATTCACCCAGCAGTCCCAGCACCTCGCCCTCGCCGACGGAGAAGGATAGATTGTTCACGGCGTGCACCGTGCGCTCGCCGGAGAAGCGAATGCTGAGGTCGCGGACGTCGACAAGCGCGGTCATGGCAGTTGCGGCACCTTTTCGTGGAAGTCAGTGGCGCGCTGGAACGCCGCACCGATCCGCAACAGCGTCGCCTCATCGAACGAACGGCCGATCAATTGCAGCCCCACGGGAAGGCCGCTCCTGGTAAAGCCCGACGGAATCGACAATGACGGCAGTCCGAGATAGTTGATCGGGCGGGTGAAGCGCGTCAGCCGCTGGATCACGGCTTCGGCGCCAGATGCGTTGCCGACATCGCTTTCAGCGATGGTCGGTGCAGGGACCGGCGACACCGGCGCGATGACGGCGTCCACACCCGCAGTGGCCGCAACGTGAGCTGCCAGCGCCGGGCCACGCCAGCGCAAGGCTTCGAGATAGGTGACGCCCGAGACCGCAAGCCCGTTCTGAAGGCGCATCAGAACCTGCGAGCCGTAATCCTGCGGACGTTCGATCAGCCAGCGCTTGTGAAAGGCTGCTGCTTCCACCGCGAGCACCAGTTGTGAAGCGCCCGAGAGCTGGCGTTGGTCGGGCAAATCGACCTGAACGACCTTGACGCCTTCGCGCTTGAAAATCGCGATCGTCGCATCGAGCGTGCTGGCGACTTCCGCGTCGAGATCGTCGACATAGAAGGCGCTCGGAACGCCGATGGTGAGACCCTTCATCGATTCCGCTGACGCCGCGGCATAATCCGGCAGCGGACCCGTCATCGCGGTGGGATCGGCAGGATCGGCGCCCGCCATCAACCCCAAAAGCACGGCACAGTCTTCCGCGGTGCGGGCGAGTGGTCCGACGGTGTCGAGCGAATGCGACAACGGCATCGCACCAGCGCGGCTGACGCGGCCCACGGTGGTCTTCAACCCGGTCACGCCGCAGAAATGCGCCGGCATCCGGATCGAACCGCCGGTATCCGAGCCGAGTGCAGCGAATGTCAATCGCGCGGCGACTGCCGAACCGGATCCCGACGACGAGCCCCCGGTGATGTGGTCCAGCGCAAAGGGATTGTGTACCGGACCGAAGTGAGCGTTGTGGCCGGTCGGGCCGTAGGCGAATTCGGCCATCTGCAACGAACCGAGGCGGATCGTGCCGGCGTCCTTGATGCGTTGCAGCGCTGTTGACGTCGTCGTGGCGACGAAGTCGCGGCGAATGCGCGAGCCGCAGGTCACGACCTTGCCGGCCTCATAATACATATCCTTGTGGGCCAGCGGCACGCCGTGCAACGACCCGCGGCGACCACCTTTGGCGAGCGCCGCATCCGCGGCATCGGCCGCTTTCAGCGCCTCGTCTGCTTCAATCGCCATGAAGGCGTTCAGATGAGGCTGCCATTTCGCGATTCTATCGAGACAGGATTGCGTCACTTCGCGCGAGGAAAGGCGCTTGTCCGCGATTGCGCTGGCAACCGCCGTCAGCGACATCAAGGCCGGTTCGGTGCTCATCGGACGGCCTTTTCGGTTTGAACAAGCACAAAGGTCGAAGGCTCGAGATCGAAGGGGAGCGTGCCGGCAATCGCCGCAAAGCCGTCGAATGCGGGCCCGATGGAAGTGGCGATGCGCGCGGCCACTTCCGTTTCCACCGGCACGCCGGCGGCGCTGGCGATGGCGCCGATCTCTTTCTCCGTAGGTCTCGTCATGCGGAACTTCCTCCTTCTTGTTTTGGTGCACGGCTGTGGCCCGAGCCAGGGATAGCCATGTAACAGGCCGCCTGATGGCCCATTTTATCAAGCGCGGTGAGTTTGGGTGTTGCCCTCGCGCAGAGCGGCTCCGCAAACGGGCAGCGGGTGTGAAAGCGGCAGCCCGACGGCGGGTCGATCGGATTGGGCGGGTCGCCGGAGATCGGCGGCGTCTCGGTTCTGCGATCGGGATCGGATGAAGGCATCGCCGCGAGCAGCGCTTTTGTATAGGGATGCGCAGGCGCGTCCCACACCCGATCGACGGGACCGAGTTCGACGACTTCGCCGAGATACATCACCAGCACGCGGTCCGAAATATAACGGACGACGTTGAGGTCGTGGCTGATGAAGAGATAGGTCAGGCCGAATTCGCGCTTGAGATCGGCGAGCAGATTGAGCACCTGCGCCTCGACCGATTTGTCGAGCGCCGAGACCGCTTCATCGAGGATGACCAGGCGCGGCGACAGCGCCAATGCGCGCGCGATGTTGACGCGCTGCCGTTGCCCGCCGGAAATCTCGTGCGGGTAGCGGCCGGCAAAATTCTCCGGCCGCAGGCCCACCTTGCCGAGCAGCTCGCGCGCGAGCGCTCGCGACGCGCTATCCGCCATGCCATGCACCTTCGGGCCGAACGCGATCGATTCCTCGATCGTCATGCGCGGATTGAGCGAAGCATAGCTGTCCTGAAACACCATCTGCATGCCGCGGCGCAATTCACGCAGCGACAACGCGTGGCCGACCTGCATGCCGTCGTAAACGATCTCGCCGGCATCACGCGGCATCAAGTGCATCAGCAGCCGCGCGGTGGTCGACTTGCCGCAACCGGACTCGCCGACAATGCCGACGGTTTCGCCCTTGGCGATCGAGAACGAAACGTCGTCGACCGCGCGTACCGTCTTGCGCGCGCTGAAGGGGCCGCCGCGCACCGGGAAATGTTTCGTCAATCCGCTGACCTGCAGGAGCGGCTGCGCGGCGCCACCGACATCCTTGATGGGTTCGAGCAGGGTCATGGCTAGTGTCCCGATTCCGAAGTTCGTATCATTTTGCGGAGCCACGTTTCGAACTTCGGAATCGAAAGGACACTAGCAAACTTATCAAACTCGTGTGGCTTTCGTTCAGAAGTTCGCATGACGACCCCCGTGGCAGCGCTGATGCGAACTTCTGAACAGCCACACGCTAATTCCTGATGTCCATGGCCGAGCGCAGGCCGTCGCTGAGCAGGTTGAAGCCGATCGAAACCGCAAAGATCATGACGCCCGGCAGGGCAGCGACCCAGGGGTTGACGTAGATCGCGGTGCGCAGCGTGTTGAGCATCAGCCCCCATTCCGGTTCCGGCGGCTTGGTGCCGAGACCGAGAAATGAAAGTCCCGCCGCCAGGATCATCGATACCGAGATCAGGCCGGTGGCGTAGACGAAAATCGGCCCCAGCACATTACCGAGCATATGCACGCGCATGATGGTGAAAGGCCTCGCGCCCGAGGCTCGGGCGGCCTCTACAAAGTCCATGTTGCGTACGCTTGTGGTGACGCTTTCGGCCACGCGGGTGATTTGCGGGACAAAGACGATGGTCAGCGACACGATGGAATTGAAGATGCCGGCTCCCAACGCGCCCGAAATCGCGATCGCGAGCAGCACCGAGGGGAAGGCATAGAACACGTCAATCGTGCGCATGATCGCGGTGTTGATCTTGCCGCCGACATAGCCGGCAATGAGGCCGAGCGAAGTTCCGATCAAGAAGGCGAGGATGACGGGAAGAATGCCGATGATCAGCGACAGCCGGCCGCCATAAATCAGGCGGCCCAGCATGTCGCGGCCAAGTTCGTCGGTACCGAGCGGATAGCCTGCCGTGCCGATGTGGCGCAGCCGCCGGATCATCGATCCCTGATAGGGGTCGGCCAACCCCAGCCATGGCGCACAAATGGCCGAGAGGAAAATCGCAATCAGGATAACCGCGCACGCCATGCTGACCTTGTCGCGGACGATGCGCCGCCCGACGGTCGCCCAGTAGCCGCGCGACCTGGTCGCGGGCGGCGACTGAAGCGCTATCTCCGTTATCGCGCTCATCGGCCAACTAGCTCCGCTTGATCCGCGGATCGATCGCGGCCTGCGCGATATCGACCAGCAGATTGAGGATGACGAAGAACATGGCGAGCACCAGGATGGTGCCCTGGAGCAGCGGCAGATCGCGCTGGAAGATCGCAGAGTTGAGCAGCAACCCGGAGCCGGGCCAGGAAAAGACCGTCTCGATCAGGATCGAGCCGCCGAGCATGTAACCCAACTGAAGCCCCATGACAGCCATCGCGGTCGGCGCAGCGTTCTTGATGACATGACGGAAGACATCGGTTTCGCGCAGACCCTTGGCGCGCAAGGCCTCGACAAAGTCCTGGCTCAGGATGTCGCCGGTGAGCGCGCGCACGGTGCGGGTGACGATGCCCATCGGTATGACGGAGGTGGTGACCGCAGGCAGGATCAGATAACGGATGTGTTCCCAGTCCCATGCCCAGGCACCGGAACCGCCGGGACCGGCACCGACCGCCGGCAGCCAGTTCAGCTGCACCGAGAAGATGATGACCAGCACCATGCCTAGCCAGTAATGCGGCACGGAGACGCCGGCAATGGCGATCGAGGTCGCAACCTTGTCGATCCACGTGTCGCGGAAATAGCCGGCGATCAGGCCGAAGAACAATCCGAGCGTAAATCCGATCAGGGCCGCCGCAATTGCCAACGTCACGGTATTGCCGACCGCGCGCATGACTTCGCCAAGCACCGGGCGACCGGTCGCGATCGAATGGCCGAGGTCGCCGTTGACGGCCCGCCATAGCCACAAGCCGAATTGCACGGGGAGCGGACGGTCAAAGCCGTAGGCGGCGCGCATCTGATCGGCGAGTTCCTGCGACGCATCGGCCGGCAACACCGCGACCAGCGGATCGCCGGGGGTGATATGCACGAGCAAGAAGCACACCAGCGCCACGCTGATGAGAATCGGGATCACATAGACGATGCGGCGGGCGATGTAGATCAGCACGGGTCAACTCTTTTTCCTTCTCCCCTTGTGGGAGAAGGTGCCGTGGACGAAGTCCACGGCGGATGAGGGGTTCTATCCGCGGAGACTAGTTAGTTCTTGAAATGAGAGGTCCCGGTCCGCGGGAGGCAGACCCCTCACCCGTCTTCGCTCGGCGAAGCCACCCTCTCCCACAAGGGGAGAGGGTGAAAGAGTCATCCTACGGCGCTATCGTTATCGACGACAGATCGACGAACCAGCTTTTCGGCTGCACGAAGCCCTTGATCTTGGGGCTCATGGCGCGCGGCGCCACGTCGTGCCCGACATAGAGGAACGCCGCGTCGTCGACGGAAGCCGCATGCAATTCCGCGAGCGCCTTGTCACGCTCGGCCGGATCGAAGCTCTGGCGCGCTTTCGTCACCAGTTCGTCGAATTTCGGATTGTTGATGAAACCCCAATTATTCGACACCGGCGGCGCCATTCCCGATTGCAGGAAACGCACCATCGCGAAGAACGGATCCATCGCCGCGTAGGTGACGTTGGTGGCGTTGGCGCCATTGGCGGAAGGATCCCTGGCGCCGCGACGCCAGTTCGTGAACAGCGTATTCCACTCGATGACGTCGAGTTGAACCTCGAAATAGCATTCGGCGAGCGCCTGTTGCAGATATTCATTCATCGGCAGCGGCAACATCTGACCGGAGCCCGATGCCGAGGTCTGAATCTTGACCGTCAGTCTTTTATTCGGACCGAAGCCAGCTTCCTGCATCAGCTTTTGCGCCGCCGGCTTGTCGTATTTGATCTGAAAGGTCGGGTTTCCGCGCCAGGGATGGCCGGGCTCGAAAGTGCCGGTCGCCGGCACCATCAGCCCTGCGAGCAGCCCATCCCTCAGGCCTTCGCGGTCGATGCAAAGATTTGCCGCCTTGCGCACGCGGATATCGTTCCAGGGCGAGCCTTCGATACGCGAGAACTGCCAAGGCCAGACATGCGGCTCCTCGTTGGAGTAAAGTACAAAGCCGCGCTGCTTGATTTCGGGAAGCGCATCCGGTGCGGGCGCCTCGATCCAGTCGACCTGACCCGAGAGCAGCGCCGCGGTGCGGGCATTCGCCTCCGGCATCGGCAGCAACACGGCCTTGTCGACCTTGGGAACGCGTGCCTTGTCCCAATAATTCCCGTTCTTCAGGAGTTCCAGCCGCTCACGCGGCGTGAAGCTCGACATCTTCCACGGACCCGTGCCGGAAGCATCTTTGGCAAAAGCTTCCCAGGCGGCCTGCGACTTGGCTTTCGTGTCGGCGCCGACCGCCGCATCGAACAGCTTCTGCCATTTTGCCGGGCTCGCCATGAACAGGTTGGTGAGATTGATGGGGAGGAAGCTGTCCGGCTCTTTGGTGGTCAGTTCCACGGTCATGTCGTCGATCTTGCGAGCGGAAACCAGCGTCGGCATCCGCGATGCAGTCACGCCGACCTGGCTCGGATCGAACTGAACCGCGTCCTGCTTGAGCACCTTTTCGACATTCCACACCACCGCGTCGGCATTGAACGGCGAACCGTCGTGGAATGTGACACCTGGACGAAGTTTGAATGTCCATTTCTTCTTGTCTGCCGCATCGACCGCCCACTCGGTCGCAAGACCGGGAATCACGACGCTTGGTTTGTCGGCCGACGACAAGTCCCACGCCGTCAAACCTTCATACATCGTCAGGCCGGTGAAACGGTTGCCCTCAAAACCCTGATCGGGCTGGCCCAGCGTGCGCGGAATGTCGGCCGCCGTCATGCCGATGCGGACCACGGTTTCCGCATGGGCGAACGGCGTCAGGAACGCGCTCAGAGTGGCCGCAAGAACCAGCGCGGCGATGCGGCGCTTTCCCGTGATCTTGTTCAACATGCCATCAATCCCCTCGATTTTCCGATGACTATTTCTTGTGCAGCTTTATGCAATGGCTGTGCCAACGATGGCAATAGTTCCCCTAAAGCATGATCCGGAAAAGTGTGTAGCGGTTTTCCGAAAAGATCATGCTCAATCAAAGAGCTAAAGCGCGATGACGATTCAACCAAATCTCATCGCGCTTTAATGCAAATGGCCGGTGCGAGGATGAGGCGCCGGGCCGGAGATGGCGGGACTATTTCGTCAGCAACGCAAAAGCGCCGTTCCAGTCGTCGGACGGTGGGTTCGCCTGATAGTCATGAATGCGCGCCTCATAGAGCTTGTACAGGTAGCTGAGCGTGCCGGCCTCGTCGGTGTGCCGGCCGCGCTCGATCGACGCCAGCGCGCCTTCCCAATCGCGGCTGCGATAGCAGGCCAGCATCTCGATGGTGAGGTTGCGCAAGGTCTGGAAGCGCGCCGAATGGGCAACGTCTTCACGTCCGACGATGGCGTAGATGACCTCCGGCTCCGTCTTGCCTTTGACCATGATGAAGTCGAGTTCGAGGATGGCGAACTTGTCCTTGGCCGCGAGCGCTGTCTTCGAACCGGCGATGATCGGAAATCCGTATTCCTTGGATTGCCCTTCCAGCCGTGACGCCAGATTGACGCTGTCGCCCAGCACCGAATAATTGAACTTCAGGTCAGATCCCATGTTGCCGACTACGCCAAGGCCGGTGTTAAGACCCACACCGACGTTGATCGCTATGAAGGAATGCCCTCCCTCCTTGGACTCTTGCTCGCGCACCGTGTTGAGCTCGTCGATCTTATCCAGCATGTCGAGCGCGGCGCTGCATGCGTTGATCTCATGCTCCGCGTCGTCGAGCGGCGCATTCCAGAACGCCATGATCGCATCGCCCATATACTTGTCGATATAGCCTTTCCTCGCCAGGATAGCGTTGGTCAGCGGGGTCAGGAAACGGTTCATCAGCGCGGTCAGGCCCTGCGGATCGCTCTTGTAGGATTCCGAGATGGTGGTGAAACCCCGGACGTCGGAGAACATGATGGTCATCTCGCGCTCCTCGCCGCCGAGCCGGAGCCTTTCCGGCGATTGCGCGAGCTGTTCGACCAGCACCGGTGACATGTATTGCGCGAACTGGCCGCGTATTTGCTTCCGCTGCGCCTGCTCTCTCACGAAGCTTGCAAAGATCAGGGTGAGGTAGATCGCGGTCGTCGACACCAGGGGATAGGTGAAATCGATCAGCAGCCGCTGTTCCTGGTAGAAGTACCAGGACGTTCCCACCAATAGCGTGGCCAACAGAGCACCGACGGCGACCAGCGTGACGGGTCCCAGATTCGGCGCGAACATAATGACCAGAATGCCGAGAACAAACGCGCCGATAAATTCAATCGCGATTCCGTAATTCGGCTGAGCCAGTACCGCGTGCGTGAGCGCGGCCTCCAGCACCTGGGCATGGATCTCGACGCCCGGCATGGCCCGGTCGACCGGCGTGGTCTTGATGTCGTTCAGCGCGACCGCCGAGGTGCCGATCAGCACAAGCTTGCCCCTGATCTTCTCGACCGGCGCGGTGCCGTCGAGAACGCTGGTTGCCGACACGTAGATCGACGGGTCTTGGCGCGCAAAATGCACCCAGAGCTGACCGTTCTTGTCGGTTGGAATATCAAGCCCCCTGACGGCAACGCTTTTGACGCCGGCGGGGTCGTATTTGGCGAGGATTGTCGACGTTCCCGATACGACCCGCAGCATTTCCAGGCTCAGCGAAGGCATCATGTGGCCCTGCGCCAACAATACCATCGGCACCCGTCGGATGATGCCATCGCGCTCGGGAACGATCGTCAGCAGGCCGCGTCCTGCGGCGACCTTCTCGAGAGCCGGGACATTGCGCAGCAGGCCGGGAAACTCGAAAAAGCGCGGTTCGGCTCCCGCCTGGTCGCCGAGGGTCGCAAACCCGGTGAAGGGAAGATCCTTGTCGATTTCCGAAATCACCGACGCCAGCCCGGTCTCGCCGAGTACCACGCGTGCACGCCTGACGGCATCAGCCAGGGTCTGGTCGTTACTCGGCAGTTCGCGCAGCTTGCTTCGCGTCAGCTCATCCAGGTAGCGCATGGTGTTGGCCACGACGTCCGGACTGAGCTGGTCAGGCTCGGAAAACACCACGTCGAATGCAATGACAACCGCGCCAAGATTGGCGAGGTTAATGACCATGTCCGCAAGGCGCGTACGCGGCCACGGCCACTGTCCGAATTTCTTCAGGCTCGGTTCGTCGATGTCGATAATGGTGACGGGGCGCACGGTCTTCACGCGAGGATCGAAGCGCTGGTAAAAATCGAAGGTTCGGACGCGAAGCTCCTCGATCGGCCCAAAATCGGCGATGCGCAGCGCCGCGATGCCGATCAGCAGCCCAAGGCACACCAGCCGCGAATAGCCGAACCTCCGTCCGAACCAGCGCCGGATGATTTTGAGGCGTCTCATGCCGGGAAATCGGGTTGGAGAAATATCGTCCGGTCCACTACCAAGCTGTCCCGGTACATTTCAAGCCCGATCAATCCAAAGCCGGCCATCCGAACGCCGGAGTCAGGCGCGCGCCTGCCCGCCGCCCGCTCACACGAAATGGAAGTCGCTGTGGAGATGCGGCTTGAAACCGGCGAGGTCCAGATGGTCGTGGCCGTCGGCTCCCAGCGGCATGTTGGAATGACCCTGGTCGGCAGCGGCGTTCGAGCCAGTATGCAGATTGGTCAACATCGGGCCACCGGGCTGGAACGAATCCGAGTCCGGAAGGAAATCCGTCGTCGGCGCATGGTTGAGCCCGGCAAAATTGAAGACAAAGCCGTCGGTAGCGGCGATGCCGGTCGAGTTCTGGTTCGACGCCACCGTCGTGTTGCCCGGCGTTTGACCGCTGGTGTTGACCGGCGGATCGACGATCAGTGTGCCGCCATCGCCGTCGTTCTCGATAGTGAAATTCGCCAACTGATAGTTGCCGTCGAAGTTGATGCTGTCGAGCGCCTGGCCGGTCGTATTGTACAGGGTCAGCGTTCCCGTGCCGTTGCCGTGATCCGTATAGGTCGTCTTGCCAGTCGCGACATCCGAGATGTTGACGTCGGTAACGTCGATCAAATCCGAATTCGCCGTCGTCCCGTCTCCCGTGAAGCCGACGACTTCTCCGCTGAAAGCCTTGGAGTCATCGAGCACCAGTGCGCCGGTGGTGCCGGTCGTGTTCGTGAAGTCGACCGTCGCCGAGCTTGCCGCCGAGATATCCAGCGTCTGGTTGCTGTCGACCGTCACAGTACCGCTCGCCGCGGGATCAGAAAGCAGCGTCCCTCCATGCCCATCGGACGAAACCTCGAAAGAGCCCGAAGAGTTTCCGGCAACATTTAGGGTGACGGGATCAAAGAAGAAGTCGCTGACCGTAACCGTGTCGTTGCTGTTGTTGAAGTGGGCGTGCGTGAACAGCGGCCCCAAATATGCAAGATCCCTGAGGTCGACCTGGTTTTCCAGGCTTTCGTTGGAGTTTTCCGTTAGGCCGGCGATCGTTCCATGGAAATCATGGGAATCATCGAGGACGAGGAGACCATTGGTCGCCACCGGTCCACCGGGCGTACCGAAGGTCACGGTCTGGCCAGAGGAAACCGAGCCACCGATCTCCATGGTTGCGTTGTTGAAGATCTCGATCGACCCCGTGCCCGTGATATTTCCGGTGACATCCACAAAGGCGCTCGATTGACTGCCCGGGTTGCCGGATTCGATCAACCCGTTGTTGAGGACGTTGTCGTCGATGAACAGCGAGTGGCCGGCCGAGGCTTCCAGGACGCCGGTGACATTGTTCGTCACCTGGAGATTGCCGACGAAGCCTGCAGCGGTGAAGGAATTGTCGACGCCGGTATCGATAATTAGCGCATGCGTTCCCGTGGCATCGATTGTGCCGCTGTTCACCAGCGTCAGGTGGCTGTCGCCGATCGTGCCGGCGCCGGAGATCGTATCGGAGTTGGTAAGCGTGGCGGCCGACCCGTTGCTCCCGATGAAATTGTGAAAGTCGTCGGTCATCGTCACGTTGCCGCCGCCGGTGAGCGAAACGTTGCCGGAAATCTCCAGCCCGGTGAAATGGCCTGAGGCTCCCAGCGCGATCGTGCCGCCATCGGAGATGGTGCCTGCGAGGTCCAGCGTTGTACCATCCGTCACCGAGACGGTGGTGCCGCCCGCGATTGTGACGTCGTCGAACGTGTTGAGGTCGCTTACGGTGACAATCGCACCGTCACCGCCGAGCGTACCACCATTGATGGTGGCGTTACTCAGCTCGAGCACGCCCGTCGTGGCGTCGATCTCGCCGTTATTGGTGATCGTCCCGGTTAGTTCCAACGCTCCGGCCGAAGCAGACACCTTGGTACCAGTCGCAATGGTAACGTTCTTCAGAATGCTGGAGGAATTCGAGCTGTCCGTCGAGATCGTGCCCGAACCTCCCAGCATGCCGCTGTTGATGGTGGCGTTCTCCAGCCCGAGAATGCCGTTTCCGGTCGTCTCGAATGTACCGCCGGAGTTGTTGATCGTGGTGCCGACCAGATCGAGTTTGGCACCATCGGCCTTGACGATGCCGGTATTGACGAAGCTGAAGGTGTCATTGATCGAGCTGGCGGCGGTGACGTCGATAGTGCCGCCGCTGCTGACGATACCGCCATTGATGGTGGCATTTGCCAGATCGAGCGCGCCCGTGGTGACATCGATCTCGCCGTTGTTGGTGATCGTCCCGGTCAGTTCGAGCACCCCGGCCACGGCCGTCACCAGGGTACCCAACACAAGGGTGAGGCCGTTCAGCGTGCTGCTGGTATTGCCGGCAATCGTCGCAATCCTGCCCGCCAGCATGCCGCTGTTGATGGTGGCGTTCTCCAGCCCGAGAATGCCGTTTCCGATCGACTTGAATGTACCGCCGGAGTTGTTGATCGTGGTGCCGACCAGGTCGAGTTCGGCGCCATCGGCCTTTACGGTGCCGGTATTGACGAAACTGAAGGTGTCATTGATCGAACTGGCGGCGGTAACGTCGATGGTACCGCTGTTGCTGACGATGCCGCCATTGATGGTGGCGCCGTTAAATGTCAGCGTGCCGCCCTGGTCGACCTGAAGAGTACCATTGGTCGTTGTATCGCTGTTGGTGAAGACCTCGTCAGTGAATGTCATGGAACCCGACACCTCGAACAGGCCGAGGTTCGTAAACGGCGTCGGATCAATTGTAATCGTACCACCGCTGACGTCATGAATATGGCCGCGGTTGATGATCGAGGCATCGCTGATAGAGTCGGTGCCCGCCACATCAAGCTCACCGACAACATCAATCGTCCCGCCAGTGATGCTGGCGCCATCGAGCGTCACCGTGTCGTCGATCGTCATCGTGCCGGAGTTGGTCACGCTGCCCGCCAGCGTCACGTTGTCCAGGGTCACGGTGGCGAGCATCAGGGTACCCTTGGCAACAATCAGTTCGCCTGTGCCGCTGATCGTCCCGCTGAACGCGGTCAATGCATCCAAAAGCGTCAACGTGTTGGCGCCGAGCGTGACGATGCCGTCGCCCGACAGCGTCTCAATTGAGGTGCCTCCGTTCGTCAGTCCGGAGATATCGAAGGTGCCGTTATCGGCGACGCCGCTGGAATCCGCGATCGAGCCCGCACCCGACAGCTTCAGCGTGCCGCCGTTGATCGTGGTCGCGCCGCTATAGGTGTTGGCGCCTGCCAGCGTCAGCGTCCCACCATTGGCCGTGAGTGTACCTGAGCCGCTAATGACCGAGTTGATTGTTCCATATCCGCTGATCGCGCCGGTGTCGTCGATCGTGCCGCCCGAGATGGTGGCGCCGTTCAGCGTCACCGTATCCTTGATCGTCAGCGTATCTGAATTCGCGAAGCTCCCCGCCAGCGTCACATCGTCCAGCGTTACGCCGGAAAGCGTCAGGGTCTGGCCGCTGGCAACCGTGATGTCGCCGCCGCCACCGACCGTAGCAATCTCGATCTCGCTCGAAGTGGTGACCGAGAGCGTGCCGGTCGCGGTGTCGTCGATCGTGCCGCCGGAGATGCTGGCGCCATCAAGCGTCACCGTATCCTTGATCGTCAGCGTATCTGAATTCGCGAAGCTCCCCGCCAGCGTCACATCGTCCAGCGTCACCCCGGAAAGCGTCAGGGTCTGGTCGCTCGCAACCGTGATATCGCCGCCGCCATTGATCGTGGCGCTCTCGATCTCGCTCGAAGCCGTGACCGAGAGCGTGCCGGTCGCGGTATCGTCGATCGTGCCGCCGGAGATCGTGGCATCGTTCAGCGTTACCGTATCCTTGATCGTCACTGTGTCGGAATTCGTGAAGCCGCCCGCGAGCGTCACATCGTCCAGCGTTACGCCGGAAAGCGTCAGGGTCTGGCCGCTGGCAACCGTGATGTCGCCGCCGCCGTCGACCGTGGCACTATTGATCTCGCTTGAGACCGTGACTAAAATTGTGCCGTTGTCGATGACGTTGCCGCCATCGATGGAGGTGCCGCCCGTCAACGTCAGCGTCGCCGACGGATCAATCGTCAGCTCGTTATTGTTGGTGACGGTGACATCGTCGAAAGTCGCCCCGCCTGCCCCGATCTCGACAACCCCTTCGCCGGGGCTTTCCAGACTATGAATGACGAGATCGCCGCCGGTGATTGTCGTGTCACCATCGAGCACGAGCGTGACCGCCGTGGACGGAGGGCTGGCCTCGCCGTCGACCTGAATGGTTCCGGAATTGGTTACATTGACGCCGTCGAGCGTCGCGCCGGCGCTGCTTTCGATATCGAGCGCGTTGCCGCTCTCGATGATCAGGTTGCCATTGGTGATGGTCGTGCCGTCATCCAGCGTCAACACTGTTCCGGTCGTCGTGGCGGTGCCGACTTCGATCTTGCTGGCCAGGACAGCCGCCGGCCCGGTGACAGCGTCGGCACCGGTGACGCTTACGCCATCCAACGTTACGCCGTGGCTACTTTCGATATCGAGCGTGCCGCCACCCGCAATCTTTAATTTTCCGTTGGAAATGGTTGTGCCAATGGAACTCGTCGATCCATCCGAGTTCACGATGAAGCCGTCGGTGATCTCCAGTACCGCACCACTATCAACCTGAAGGGTGCCGCCCGAATTGGCGATGCCGGCCGCTACGTCAAGCGTTCCGCCGGCGATTTCGATCGTTCCGGAGTTTGTGACGCTACTCTGAATGACTCCGGGCTTCGTGACGATGCTCTGTTCGACAAAATTGCCGCCATTGTCGAAAATGATGGTGCCGGAGTTCGTAACGCTGCTCAGATTTTCAAAATTGCCGGCTTCAGCGAAAGTGATCGTGCCCGAATTCGTGACGCTGCTCTGATCGCCAAAAACGCCGCCCTGAGCAAGAGTGATCTTGCCGAAATTGTCCAGGACACTGCTCTTCAATAGCGTGGCGATGCCACTGACGCTGAGTGTTCCAAAATTCTTGATGATCGATTCAGCGGTCAGAGGGGAGCCGGAATCCGTACTCGTGTCCATGTTGAGCGCGTCGCCGATCGTCAGCGTGCCCGTCGACAAGATATCCAGCTCAGGGATCGATGCCCCGAAGTCGGTGAAATAATCCATGGTCAGCGATTTGGCCGCTTCCGCGTCATTGACCGTCGCCGGAAACACCGGCGTTCCGGGCTGCAGCTGGTCCGTGCCGATGAATACGTCATCAGTGCCGAGGATGCTCGGCGCCCTGTCGCCTTCCCAATTCGCAGCATCGCTCCATAGCGCCACACCGCCCGGCGGGATTGGGGTGGTGTTGGTCCAGACCACCGCCGCTTCGTTGTTGCCGCCAATCGTGACAACGATGTCCTGGGTGGAGGTCGCGCCTGCCGAATCCGTCACGGTGACGGCGTAAGTGAGGACCAGCGACTCGCCGGCGGGAACGAGGTCCGCCAGAAAAACCTGAAGGTTCGCAAGCGTCCACTCGATCGTTCCGGCGCCGGTTCCGGTGCTGTCGTGGCCCCCATTCGACGAGATGCTGGCAGTCACCGCTCCTGCAAGTTCATTGATCACAGCTTGCCCGACCGTCGCCGAGAGCGGCTGTTCATCAAGCAGCGCGCTCGTCATTTGGACGGCAACCGTGTGGGTATCGGTAAGATCGGGATCGGTGAAGGCCAGCGTACCCTTGGTCGCGGTGTTCGGGATCAGATCGCCGCCTTTTGTATCCGTGCCGGCTGCGGCGAATTCGATGTTTTGCTGCGAAGTGGTAATGCGCGGGGCGTCGTTGGTGCCGGTGATCGTGATCGTGAACGTGGCCGACCCGGTCTGGTCAGCCGACGCAAAGTTGTTGTCGACGGTCGCGTTGTAGGTCAGCGTCAGTGTCTCGCCCTTGGCAAGGAAGTCGAAGGCGCCGTCCGGAACGCTGTAGTTCCAGGTCGCCGTGCCATCGCCAACGCTATCGAGGCCGCCCTGGGTGACGGTAATGCCATTTTCGACCGCTTTGATGTCCGCAAGCTGCAGCGCATTCAACTTCGCGGTGATGTCCTGCACCTCTCCCGAGGCCAGCTTCTGCGTATAACTGAAAGAATCAATCGCCACCGACACCGTCGTATGATCGGTTACGTTGACGTCGAAGAACGTGAATGTGCCAGTCGTCTTATCGAGCGTTGTACTGCCGGTTGTGTTCGCGAGCTCGCTGACGCTGCCGTCGGCAATTCCCGTGAACTTCGGCGCTTCGGGAACGTGAAACTTGGGCGAAGTGGTGTCGGCGGCGGGGTCGGCATTCACGACCACCGCGTTGACGATGACCGGAATGGTGGGCGTGGAATTCGGCGCGAGGGCGAATTTCACCGGCACGAAACTCGTCGGAACGATGGAATCGGTGAAATTCTGAATCGATTTGGTGTTCGAGCTGTCCGAAAATTTCAGCGAGAACACATCCGTGATGAGCTTTTGTATCTCCGGCGACAGCGGAGACAGCGTCTGGCTCATGATCCCGTTCGAGATGTTGACCTGCAATCCGGCCTTGTCGACGACGGCCAGCGGCGTGAGCGTGGTTTTGTCGAACAGGATGTAGGAGCCGGTCGAGCCGTCCGGCTCGACCAGAACCTGGAATTTTGCGTCAGGCGTGGCCCCCGGCACCGAGAAGTCGATCTCGACCAGAACCGCGGTACCGCGGATGCCCATGGTCGCAACCGGCGTGTCGACCTTCATGTCGCCGTGCTTCGCCGTCTCGCCAGCGACGAAGGTGATGGTGCCTGCCACCAGACTGAGCAATGACGAGTTGTTCGACCCGTTCGGGTCGTAGACCATCTCGTTCAGCACCATGCGCGCATTCGACGACAGACCAAACACGGTGCCATCGATGAAAGTAATGCCAACCGTCGAATCCGATCCGGATGCGACGACGTCGCCCTTTTCGACATTGTCGCCGTTGTTGAGGATGATCGAGACGCCGTTGCGGATTGCGGTAGCGGTCCCGGTCAGTTTGGTCACATGGCCGATGACCTGGCCGGCCGCGGCACTGCCGTCGGCCTGCGCATATTGGACCCCGCCGGCAAGCGCGGTGACGAGATCGCCGGTAAGGTGAGCGCCATCGGGCGAGGCCAGCGGCGCGCGCTTCTCGCCCTTGAAGTAGTCATGCACAACCACTTCGCGGTCGTCGCCGGTGAGCACGAGGTCAACACCGGCTCGCTTGAACTCTGCGCTGAAAAGCAGATGCGCGTCGGAAACGACGATGGCATCTGATGGAACGTAGGTTGCGTGAACCGTCGAGGACTCAACATGGCTCAACGGGTGCTGCCCCAGAGCCTCAGAAGCCTTGGCATCAAAATTGCCGAAGTAATTCACCGCCCCACCCGCAATGGTTAATAAATATACAATTTCAAAGGTCTAAGCTTCCTTATCATCAGCTAGCTAATCGCGAAACCATCTTCTGCTTACAAAAGACCTGCCCAAGCGGGGCTTGCGTAGATTTTCTTCGCGAATCTCTCCCACTTCACCTAGATAAAGCGATGTAAAGGCTCCGAAAAACCGTTTACTTTGAATGTATTCGCTCATCAAAGCAGTGCTCCTGACGTTTTTCCAAGTATAGATTTTTTCGTCTATACTTTTTTTAGCCTTTTCCAGCCTTCCGCCGGGGAACTGTGCCCCAATTTCTGTACCGGAACTGTGAGCTGGATTACAAAGCCAGCAACTTTCCTCAAATTAGTCATATTGGACAGAAAGTTGGTTCATCATCGCCGCGGGCATTATTCCCCGGCATTTTCACTAAACCGGCAAGGCGTCGTTCAGCCTGTTTGGGACATTCCGCTGCCGGTATCCGGCTTTTAAGCAGAATAAAAGCACCACCGCTCATCATCCCCACAAAACGACCTGGTCACGGACGCCTGCGAGGCGCTGCCGATGCCTGGGCGGAGGGGTGTCGAATGGTTTATTTCAGTAACAGTCAGACTTGGCGTGCCATCGCACTTGCCTGGGTCTTGCTCTGGTTGGGGCCTGCCGCCAATCTCAATGCCGGCACGCTGATTTCACCCGGTACGCTGGATTTGATCCGGAAATCGGCCGAACCCTTCGGGCTGTTCGCGACAAGATTGTCTGGCGGCAACCTCTCTGAAAAATGGAAGGGCGTCGAGCGCAAGCTTGAAGACGACATGGTGCAGCTCGCCCTATGCGACGGCGACCGCGACCGCTGCGTATCGCCGGCCGCGCTGCAATTCCTCGCCATCGTGGATGCGGCCAGGGGCCGCGAAGGCCGCGCCCGGTTTGGCGAGATCAATCGCGCGATCAATCTGGCGATCAGGGCGACGAGTGACATGGCTCTATATGGCCAGATCGACGTTTGGAGCTCGCCGCTCGACACCTTCAGCTCAGGCGCGGGTGATTGCGAGGATTACGCCATCGCCAAATTCGTCGCGCTGCGCATGGCCGGCATATCGACCGAAGACATCAGGATCGTTGTCTTGCGCGATCTGATGCGCGGCGAAGACCATGCGGTGGTCTCGGCCCGACTGGACGGCCACTGGCTGACCCTGGACAACAGGCGCATGGCGATGATCGAGGATATCGACATCAGAAACCATCGGCCACTATTCGTCATCGATGACGACGGCGTCATGCGCTACCAGGAGCAGGCTTCGTTCGTCAGTGCTGCGCGCCGGGATTCCGCTCCGGCCATCCCGGTGAATTTCGACACCTCAATGGACCCGGCTTCGGCCTCCAACTGAGCGCCTAGAATCCGAACGGCATCCCTCGCCCGTTACGCCGCTCAGATCACGACTCCAGCTCGGGATTCCCCCGAGCCACGCCTCACTTTTCGAGACACTCGTTGACATAGGCGGCGCGATCCCGGCGCGCCACCTTGGCTGCTTCCGCCTTGTTCGAGCATTCGAACAGCCTGATCTGTTCTGCCCGGCGCTTCTCGGCCGCGGCGCGGTATTCTGGCGCGACCAAATTCGGATCGACGAGCTTCTCGGCCATGCTCGTCCCTGACCACGCCGCAAGGGCGGAGACGAGGCAGAGCTGCAAAGAACAACCGATGAAAAATCTGCGCGCCGAGGCGCCAAGCTGCAATGTCATGATCTAGATTTCGTCCTTCAAAACGGCCGTATCAGCTAAAACAGACGCGGAAATGATGGATCCCGCCGCCCGGCAATAAACGCCACTAGTATCATTAGCTGCCACCGGCATCAAACCAGTGGGTGGATTTGGCATTCGCCACCCGTCAGAGAAGGGATACAAATGTCAGAATCGGACCACCGGTGCCGGTCGTGCCACCGCCGACTAAACAATTTCGTTTCGCCACGACGCTTGAAAAGCTACGATAGTGTGGACAATCGGCGGGCTTTTCCTTCGGGGGATCGGGATGCGGGCATTCGCGCTGGCAATTGTGGCTATCGGAATCGGCCTCGCGCAACCAGCGCACGCCGATGACCCGGCCGTTTCCAACCGGCCGATCACCGATATCCTGCCGCTGTTCGTCACGAACCATTGCGAGGAAACCA
>Ga0116129_1000571_pt1 | contig 23283 bp, 22 predicted proteins | sample June2015DPH_17_2_FD_89732 | JGI IMG/M metagenome (GOLD analysis project Ga0116129, IMG submission 89732) | Peatland microbial communities from SPRUCE experiment site at the Marcell Experimental Forest, Minnesota, USA - June2015DPH_17_10 | ecosystem: Environmental > Terrestrial > Soil > Wetlands...
CGTCGCCCGCCTGGTCCGGCCGATTGATGTAGCCTTCGCCCAACTGGGCTATGAGTGGCTCGCAGATGTGGGACAGACGCTCGGCCGTCGGACCAAAGATTGCTGCCCACAAATGCGGCGGGGCGAACTCATGGCCGTCGACATCCAAAGTCCGGTCCAGCAGAGAAATGTCCTTCGCATTGGTACTCATGCTGACACCTCAGACGCCCAGACGAAGCCCGATCCTTTCCGGTTTGACCGTCAGCGGGCGTTCATAGGAGCAATCGGTTCTATCCTTTGCCACTTTGCCCCCGCCTGCACGTGCGGCTAAAATTTCAGGCGTCGGCTTGCCGTCGGGGCCCCACCACTCCACCACGCATTTACGGGCGGCTATTCGCCACTGCCCCTCGCGCTTTTCCAACCGATCGACGTACCGGCCGCCGAATGTGGCGAGCTTGCCTTGCGTCATGCCCGCGAAGATCCAGTATGTCTCCGTATGCGCTACCGTGCCTTCGAGGCAACAGGTGTGATTCGCTATGATGTGCTGGTGAGTATTGAAGTATCGCAAGTGACTCGGATCCGTCCATTCGTAGAAATCCTCGGGGCCTCCGACGAACATTCCATGATCGTCGAGCGCATCCGGATGGTAGCAGCTAAGAAGAATAGCCTTGTCTCTGCGATCTATTCCCCGGGAATAATTGGCCATCACTTCGCGGATCGCCTGTTTGTCGTGAAGCTCTTGTATCATCTTTTCCAACTCGACATTCGTTGCCATGTGTCCTCCGATTAGTCGCCCCCAGCACCCGAGACGGCACTTTACTCTCGCCCTTACGAAGTCGCCTCAGATGGCAGTCATTTTCAGCTAGATTACGCCCATCTTTTGTTTAACGTTAGCGCCTTGCGCGCGACGCCACGAATCTTCTCGACTTGTATCTCAATTGGAATTCGATCGGCTGACCTCGGCCAACCGACCATGTATGGCGCCCGCCTCCGCTACCATTTCGGAAAATGAAGGAGTGTTAATCGTAGCGAAGCGGCTGATTTACGGCGCTGCGGCGCGCTCGATGGTCTGTAGGCCGATTCTCACGCGCTGTGAGCGGCTAAGCTGAGAGAGAAACGCGTATAACCCCTTTAGGCTGGTGGCTTCGTCAACTCTGTTCTCCAAAGTCCGCGCCGCGAGTGTTCCACCGAGCGAGCCATTTTCTAAGCACATCGCCGGGCGCGTCCTGCGACACTAAATCAACATATGTCCGAAGTAGGCCGGCTGGTCAACGTAATTCTCGATTCAATGTTCGACGGTGTCATTACGACCGACGCGTCGGCGCGCGTAACGTACGTCAATCCTGCCGCGATGCGAATCACGGAATGGGACCCCCAGAACGCCGGCGGTGTATTCTTGGCCAGCGTATTCCCCGTTCCGGCCGTCGAGTTGGAGCAGGCGAAATCCATCGCTTTGGGCGATTCCGGCAATCGAAGCCAAAAATCGACTCCGCGATTGGCGACATTGATCACGGGACGTCAAAATCAAGTACCGGTTGAGTACCGCGTTACTCACGTTCGCAACGAGGACCCGGCATTATCCGGCTTCGTAGTCGTATTTAGAAACGCCGCATCATTGCAAGCCGCTCATGCGGCCATGCGAGTGCTCGACCGCGATTCCCCGCTCAGTACGGAGGAATTATTCGAGGAAAGGGAACGTTCGAGAGTAACCCTGGACGCCATCGGCGACTTGGTGCTCAGTGTCGATTTTCGCGGTCGGGTCAACTATTTGAACCGGAATGCTGCGTACATCACGGGATGGACGCTTCTCGAGGCGTACGGACGCCCGTTCGAGGAGGTCTTTCTCCTGCTTGACGCGAGTGCCAGGAAACCGGTCGAGAGCCCGGCGGTGCGAGCCATCATTGAAAATCAAAAAGTGACGGTCGCCGGGAACTGCGTGCTGCTGGGTCGAAATGGTTCCGAAACCGCGATCGAGGCCTCGGCATCGCCCATTCACGATTCTCTCGGTGGCATCATTGGCGCTGTCATCGTTGCCCATGATGTCACCGCGGCGCGTGACTTGTCCGCAAAGCTGACGCGTCTCGCTTTGTATGATGACCTGACCGGGCTGCCGAAGCGCGCCCTGCTGGCTGATAGGCTGCAACGCGCTCTTGCGCGAGCGGATCGCAACAGGTGTGTCGCCGCAGTCATATTTCTCGATTTGGACCACTTCAAGCCGGTCAATGATTCGCTTGGACATTCGGTCGGCGACGCGTTGCTCAAGGCGGTCGCCAAACGGCTGGTATCGTGCGTACGAAGTTCCGACACCGTGAGCCGCTACGGCGGAGATGAGTTCATCATATTGTTGGCGGATGTGCGGCATGCCGACGAGGTATCGCGTTGCGTGGCGAAGGTACGCGCGGCCTTTGATCTGCCTTTCTCGGTCGGTGAACATGCTCTACAGGTATCGGCGAGCATCGGATCTGCTGTGTTCCCCGAGAAGGGTAACAGCGCGGACGCACTGATCCAAAGCGCTGATGCAGCGATGTATGAAAACAAGAAGATCGCTAGGACGGCGAGTCGAGATCGCGGCGGGGTGACGGGCGGCTAGTCGCCGTGAGTCGTTGTGCTTAAAACAGTTTTGACGCCCGCGCGATCAAACACAACCCCGCCCCAACAATGACGAATCCGAGGGCACGCGCGATGCGCTCCCCGGCCGGCGCCAGACGTTCGACAGTCACGGCTGCCGTCACGACCGCCATCGTTCCCATGTTCATGACCCCGCCGGTGAGAAGGATCGCCGTCATGCCGAAACAGCAGCAACTGCAATGCCGTCCAAGCCGCAAGCCGTATCGCCAGGCGGTGCCTGCGGTCACGGTCGTGGTATCGCCGTGCGGCGCACCCTGGCGGCAACAGGCTAGGTGACGTGCCTTCCATGGGGTGAATTGTAGCGCGCCGGCGATCAACACGATGAACCCGGCTGCGACGGGAACCACCCGCGCCAAGGCCGCATGTTGCATCTCGACCACAGTCAGTACGATGCCCAGCGGATAGGCAACCACCCCTACTCCGCTCAACACGGCGAAATAACCCGCAGCCGCAAGCACAGTCAGGCGATCCAGGCGCGTCTCCCGTTTAGCATAAATGGCCTGGCGGTAGCGCCATAGTGCCGGCGCCAAAGATGGCAGCATCATTGCTACCATCATCACGACCCACATGCCGAGGAACGATGCAACCGCGGCCGGCCAGCTCTGCCCAGGCATCCTCATCCAGGCCATCGACATCGTCCAGCCGCCGGGCATCGGCATCGCCCCCATTGCCGACATGGAACCACACCAGACAATCGTGACCGCCGCGCAGGAGGCGAACAGCAGCGCGGCGACGCCAAGAAACATTCGCTGGGAAGGCCCATTCACGAGCAGCCGCCCGCGTGCGGCCGCCCATTCCTGCGAGGATGCGATCGCTGGTATACGCGCTTCGAGCCGCCCGTGTTTCCGGTCTTTCTCAGGTAAAGTAATCATGATCATTGCAACCTCGCCTTGTTGGTCCGCTTGCTGTCCCATCGCGCACGGATGGTATGCGGCAGATTAATGTCTGAGTTGCAACCGCGGGAGTGACAAGTGTGACGGGATTTCGATGGACTCGCTGATCACCGCCGCCGGGCGAGCGCTCGCGACGGGTGATCCGCTCGGCGGATTGAAGCGGGTCGCCCTGCGCAATGATGCTCCGGCTCTGGCCCTTCGCGGCATCGCCATGGCGCAGCTCGGTGATCTCGTCAGAGCCAAGGCGCTGTTGCGAAGCGCGGCACGCGCCTTCGGTCCGAAAGAAACGCTGGCTCGCGCGAGGTGCGTGGTCGCCGAGGCTGAGATCGCGCTCGTCTCGCGCGACTTGAAGTGGCCCGTGAGAGCGCTCGAGGCGGCAAGGGCGACCCTCGAAGCGCACGGCGACACGGTGAACGCCGCGCTTGCGCGGCTCCTCGAGGTTCGGCGCCTGCTGCTGATCGGCCGCCTCGCTGAGTCCGAAGCTACGCTCGCCCAACTCGATCCTGCGTTCTTGCCGCCTGCATCGAGGGCGGCGTACGAGTTGGTCGTTGCGGCGATCGCGATACGACGGCTCCGCACCAAGACGGCGCGGGCTGCGCTGGCTCGAGCCCACGACGCGGCGCGCGACGCCGGTATTCCCGCGCTGAGAGCGGAGGTCGCGAACGCACTCATCATCTTGAACGCGCCTGCCGCGCGCCTCATTGCGCGCGGCGAGGAGCGGCTTCTTCTGCTGGAGGAGGTCGAGGCGATGCTGGCATCGAACGAGTTCGTGGTGGACGCCTATCGTCATGTCGTGCGCCACGGTCGCGCAGCGGTCGCGCTCGCGAGGCGTCCCGTGTTATTCGCCCTGGTATGCGCGCTCAGCGAAGCCTGGCCCGCGGATGCGCCGAGGGACCTGCTGGTCGCGCGCGCGTTCAAAACCAGGCATGCGGACGACTCGCACCGCGCCCGTTTGCGGGTCGAAATGGGTCGGCTGCGTACGGCGCTTCGGACGATGGCGGCCGTGCGCGCGACCAAGCGCGGTTTTGCGCTGATACCGCACCGCGCCTGCGAGGTGCGGGTGCTGGCGCGGCTCGCAGAAGAGAAGCATGCGGCGGTACTAGCCTTCCTCGCCGACGGCGAATCATGGTCGAGCTCGGCCCTGGCCCTTGTACTGGGATCGAGCCAGCGCACCGTGCAACGGGCTCTCGATTCGCTCGCCGCGGCAGGCAAGGTGCAGTCCTTCGGGCGAGGGCGAACGCGCCGGTGGCACACGCCGCCCGTGCCCGGACTCACGACAGCCTTGTTACTCCCCGTTCCTTTGCCGACTGATTAAAATCGCCGCATGAAGCGCTCGCCGGCCGAGATTCTGCGTGAGTATGGACCTTTCCCAGGTGTGGAACGCGTGCATGGGGTCACGTTCGATGGGCAGAATATTTGGTTTGCCTCTGGAGACAAACTTAACGCCCTTGACCCTGCGAGCGGTAAAACACTGCGATCGATCGATGTCCTTGCGCACGCCGGAACGGCCTTCGACGGCAAGCACCTGTTCCAGATCGCCGAAAATCGCATCCAGAAAATCGATCCGGACAGCGGGCGCGTCCTGGCTACCATCCCGGCGCCGGGCGGCGGCAGCGATTCGGGACTTGCCTGGGCCGAGGGGACGCTTTGGGTCGGCCAGTATCGAGAACGAAAGATTCATCAGGTGGATCCCCAAACAGGGGCAGTGCTTCGCACCATCGAGTCCAATCGCTTCGTCACCGGGGTCACCTGGGTCGACGGAGAGTTCTGGCACGGCACCTGGGAAGCTGAGGAGAGCGACTTGAGACGAGTCGATCCTCGAACGGGCGAGGTCCTGGAGCGGCTGGACATGCCACTCGGAGCCGGTGTATCAGGCCTCGAGTCCGATGGCGGCAATCGGTTCTTCTGCGGAAGCGGTGCAAAGGTGAAAGTCGTGCGCCGGCCCAAGCGTGGCGCCGCGGACCGCAACCGAGGCAAGTGACGTGCTAGCGATCGATGGTCGCCATGATACTGGCCGCATAGCGCGGCCCCGCGATGTTGCCCGGCTGCATCGCCACATCGAGCCGCGTCATCTGTCCAGCATCAAGCCGAACGGCAGCGGCAGCGACGTTTTCTTCCAGGTAGGCGCGGCGCTTGGTACCTGGGATCGGCACGACGTCCTCTCCCTTGGCGAGGAGCCATGCGAGCGCCACCTGTGCGCGCGTCGCGCCAATCTGTTTGGAGATCGTCTGCACGGCACTCGCGGCTTTCACGTTGACGTCGAAGTTCTCACCCTGGTATCGCGGATCGCCACGCCGGTAATCGCCCTGCGGATAGTCCTCCGCGCGTTTGACTGCGCCGGTGAGGAATCCGCGGCCGAGCGGACTGAACGGCACGAGTCCGATTTTCAGTTCCCGCAAAGTCGCAATGACACCGTCCTCGAGGTTGCGCTCCCAGAGCGAGTACTCGCTCTGCAGCGCTGAGACGGGATGAACCGCGTGAGCGCGCCGGATGTTGGCAACGCCGGCCTCGGACAGGCCGAAGTAGCGCACTTTTCCCTCCTTCACCAGTTGGCCGACCGTGCCGGCAACATCCTCCATCGGCACGGCCCGGTCGACGCGATGCTGGTAGAGCAAATCGATGTAGTCGGTCTGCAATCGCTGCAGCGACCCTTCCACCGCGGAACGAATGGCTGCAGGGCTGCTGTCGGTCTGGGCACCAATCTGCTTGCCATCTTTGAGTTTGAAGCCGAATTTCGTGGCGATCACCACCTTCTCGCGGCTACCCTTGAGAGCCCGGCCGAGCAGTGCCTCGTTGGTGTGGGGACCGTAAACCTCGGCCGTATCGAGAAAGTCGCATCCGAGATCGATCGCCCGTCGCAGCGTGGCGATGGACTCACCTTCGTCGGCGGGACCATAGGATTGACTCATCGGCATACAGCCGAGCCCGACGGATCCGACCGTGAGCCCTTGATTACCGAGTTTGCGTCTACTTAAACTCATATCAATCTCCTGGAACTGTGCTGCCGCCGCCGTATCCAGCTGACGGTCAGACTCATGCTCGCCCGCGCCTATTCTTGCCGAAGTTACTATCCGCCACCAGGCACAGGATTTCAAACATCATGCTGGCGCCGACCAAGGCGGTATTTCCCGTCTGATCGTAGGGCGGTGCCACCTCGACCACATCGCCGCCGACCAAGTTGAGCCCGCGCAAACCATAGAGCAGGCGTTGCGCATCGATGGTCGATATGCCGCCGATTTCAGGCGTTCCCGTCCCCGGCGTATATACGGGGTCGAGGCCGTCGACATCGAATGAGATGTAGGTGGGACCATCGCCGACGATGCGGCGGGCCTCTTCGATGATGTACTCCACGCCGCGTTTGGCGAACTCCTCCATGAACACCACGCGCATGCCATGGCCCTCGGAGAATTCGATGCCGTCCATTTGATTCTGGCCGCCGCGAATGCCGATCTGGATGGTTCTCTTCGGGTCCAGCAGTCCGTCCTCGACCGCGAGGCGAAAAGGCGCAGCATGCGTGAATTTGGATCCGAACACCTCGCCCCAGGTGTCGGTGTGAGCATCGATGTGAATCATTCCAACCGGCCGTTCGGCCGCAATCCCCTTGAAGATCGGATAGGTTATGAAATGATCACCGCCCGCGCTCACGGGCAGTATGCCGGCCTTGTGCACGGCCCTATAGAACTGCGCGATGTCCTCCACCTGCGACTTCAAATCGTAGCGGCTGGCGAAGCGCACGTCGCCGATGTCGGCAATGCGGCAAAGATCATACGGATTCATGCGCAGCCCCAAGTTGAAGGCACGCATCAGGCTCGAGGAATTGCGAATCTCGCGCGGACCGTGGCGGGCGCCGGGGCGATTCGTCACGCCAAGATCCGTGGGCACACCGATGAGACCGATGTCGATGTCATGCAGCGTGCTCGCCAGCGGTGCGCGCATGAAGGTCGCGATTTCCGCGTAGCGCGGCTCGCGCATGGGTTCATACTCTTTGCCGTCGACCGTACCGATTTTTTTGTAACTCATGATTCCACACCAACATCCGCGCGGCCCGAGCCCTGCATCGCGGCATGGGTGGGTCGCGTGATCAGACTTATGACGACAAAGACGACGAGGCTCATGCCGAAACCCGCATAGATCGGTGCATCGGAATCGATTCCCTGCATGATGAGAATAATGACGACGATGGGGGCGCTGACCGCGATGGAGGCGATCGCGCCGGCGCCGGTACCGCGCCGCCACAGCATCGCTCCGATCACGGGCACGAACAACGCACCCACCAAAAGGTCGTATGCCACCGTGATTGCGGCGATCACGTCATTCGTGGCGGATGCCACGATAGTCATGAGCACGCCGAAGCCGAGCGTTGCCACGCGGCTCTGCGTGACCGAACCGATGCTTCCTGCCCCGCGCAGAGGCAGGTATACATCCTCGAGCAGCACGGTGGATGCGGCCAGCAAACACGCGCTCGCGGTGGACATCATTGCTGCCAGCGACGCCGCCAGCACGAGTCCGCGAAGTCCGGCCGGCAGCGCGACATTGACGATGTTGGCGAATGCGGAATCCGCATCGGCGAGATGGGGCAGGAATACGTGGCCGGCGGTGCCAATCAGCGCGCCGGCCATTGCGTACACGAGGCAGTAGACCCCGACTGCGATACCGCCGTTGCGCGCCACCTTGATGTTGCGCGCCGTGAATACCCGCTGCCAAACATCCTGGCCGATGATGATGCCGAAGAAGTACAACAGGAAAAACGAGAATATCTTCGCGCCACCGATGTTGGTCAATGAAAAGAATCCTACGGGCAGACGTTGCTGCATGGCCCCGAGGCCACCCGCGTGAAAGAGGGCCGCGGGCAGCAGAATGAACAGAATTCCGACGGTCTTGATCACGAACTGCACGATATCGGTCACGGTCAACGACCACATGCCGCCGAACACGGAATACGCCACCATCACGGCGCTGCTGAGCACAATGGCCTTGGTGCGCGGGATACCCACGATCACTTCCATCACGGCGCCCACTGCGATGGTCGCGGTCACCGCGACCATGAAGTCGTATGCCACCATCACCACGCCGCCCGCAATGCGGGCGGACACGCTGTAGCGCCTCTCCAGGAGTTCCGGCACGGTGTAGAGCCTAAGTTCGAGAATCCGCGGCACCAGCACGGTGCTGAGCACGAGTATTCCCAGCCCGAACATGAATACGAACCACATGCCGGAAATGCCGTACTGATACCCAAGCTTGACGCCGCCCACGGTCGATGCGCCGCCCAGGACGATCGCTGCCAAGGTTCCGGCGTATAGAATCTGGCCCACCGAGCGGCCCGCCACCAGAAACTGATCCTGGCTGGTGACCTTGGTCTTGGCCCAAATACCCGCCGCGAGGATTCCCGCCATGTACGCCATCATCACGATTAGATCGAGGGTCACCATCCGCGCACATTCCCTCCGCTGCAGTACGAAGTAATCTCCCCCGCTTCGCCCCGCAATAAGTCGTGGTGCCTTGGCGAGCTGGTAACTATACCGCGAATTGGCGCGTTGTTGCGGTGCGTACACCGACTCGCGCTTTGGCAGGGCCTCTCGTCGCTGCCCGCTCCTCCGCGCAGATATGATTGATGGCAGGATGTAGAACGCGCATTGACATAGGTTATACCTTGCAAAGCGGCGGCGTGGTCGGCCGGGCAACAAGTCGGCTCGCTCCCACGTGTCATTGGGGTGATAGCCGATTCTACTGCGTCGGGAGATGCATTAATTTGCGCCGGAGTTAAAACACTATGGAGGTGATCCTTATGAATATTTCAAATGTCATTTCTTCCGACAAAGTAGGGGGCACGACCGTTTATAACGTCGCCGGAGAGAAACTCGGTTCGATCGACGATCTGATGATCGACCGGGTTTCTGGGCAAGTGAAGTACGCGGTGCTGGAATTCGGAGGATTCCTGGGCATGGGAACGGATCGTTATCCGATTCCTTGGGGAGTCTTGAAATATGACGTGAACAAGGGCGGCTATATTGTGCCGCTGGACAAAGCAAGGCTCGAGAAGGCGCCCAAGTACACCGATGAAAAGATGCCGACGTATGATACGGAATATGGTAATCGCGTAGATACTTACTACGATAGCAAATACTGAGAGTCTTGATTATCGTGACTCGCGATGAGTTAAATCGTCGCGAGTCATTTCGTTCCTCCGGGTCGCTCATCGTTGCCCTTATCCACGCAGGGCCGCCCGGCCGCGCCCTGTCACGAATCTGCAACAGGGCTTTGTCAAGATCATCCCCCGCTACCCGGACGCCTTGGCGATGGCTCGCAGCGTCGTAGCCGTGCCCGCTCCCATCAGCCTATAACAACAGAGATCAGCCGCATGAACACGGTCGCAGCCCCTGCAGTGACGGAGAGAACCGGCGGCAAATCGGTGCAGGATCACATCGATGAGCTGCCCATGTGGTCGGACGGCACTCACCTGCGCTCGGCACCGATGACCGGGATGCAATGGCTCATATGGTCGCTGGCGGCGGCCGGCAAATTCTTCGAAGGCTTCGTGGTGTTCATGACCGGCGTCGCATTGCCGCTCCTGTCGAGTGAGTTCAATATCGGTGCCGCCCAGCACGGAGTCATCAGTGCGGCCAGTCTGTTCGGCATTCTCCTCGGTGCGGTCGGACTCGGCGGCTTGTCGGATCGCTTCGGTCGTAAGCCCATGTTCATTGCGGAGATGGTGATCTTCGTAGCCTTTCTCGTCGCGCTCACCTTCTGCACGAATTACTACTTTCTCGTCATCTGTCTTCTCGGTCTCGGACTCTCCCTGGGCTGCGACTACCCCACCGCGCACATGATCATCTCGGAAAACATCCCAAGCACCAGCCGCGGCAGGCTCGTGTTGGGCGCGTTCGCATTTCAAGCAGTCGGTGCCTTGGGCGGCACGGCCGTCGGCTACTTCGTACTTTCGGTGTTGCCGGAAGTGAGCGCATGGCGCTGGATGTACGCCTCGGCGATCGTACCGGCGCTGCTCGTCACCATCGGGCGACTTTATATCGTTGAGAGCGCCAATTGGCTCTCGGCGCAAGGAGAGATGGAACGTGCCCACCTTGCCGTGAAACGCCTGCTGGTGCGAAAACCGCAGTATCCGGCGGAGATCAGGCTCATGCCGCGTGCTGCCCCCGGCGAGTCGCACCAACCGTCCAAGGCCACCTTCGCCGCACTCTTCGACAAAACCAATCGGCGTGCCACGATCCTCGCGTCGGCACCCTGGTTCTTGCAGGATCTCGGCACCTACGGCATAGGCATCTTCACGCCGACGATTCTTGCCGCAGCTGTGGGCGCCAACTCGGATCACGCGCGCAGCATCGCCGATCTGATCGCGAACGACATCATTGCGGCCAAGGGCGCGGCCCTCATCACCACCCTGCTCATCGTCGGCATTACATTCGCCATTTTCCTGACCGACACGGTGGGCCGCATCGCGCTGCAAATCCTGGGGTTCTTTGGCTGCGCCGCCGGCCTCTTCGTCGCCTCGTTCTCGTCGCGCTTCACCGGCGGAACGCAGACACTGCTCATTTTTGCAGGTTTCATGCTGTTCAATTTCATGACCAACCTTGGTCCGAACGCACAGACCTATCTTTTGGCCGGCGAGGTGTTCCCGACCGCCATTCGGGGCAAGGGAGCTGGATTCGCAGCCGCCTTTGCCAAGATCGGGGCCGTCGCGACGGCATTCTTATTTCCGATCCTCTTGGTCACTATTGGCACGGCCACGCTCCTTTACGGACTCGTCGTCGTCAACCTGCTGGGGGCTTGGGTCACGTGGCATTACCGGATCGAAACAACCGGGGTCAGCCTCGATAAGTTCGATGAAGAATCCGCCGAGACCGCGCGATGAAACGCCGCAACCATATCGTGCGCGGTTCGTGCGTGGCGGTTGCGACGCTCTACCTGGCATTGGTCAGCAGCGCGGTTCAGGCCGACGAGATGAAACTGACGGAAACCGGTTCGACCCTGGTTTATCCTTTGTTCAACGTATGGGTGAGCGAGTACGAAAAGACGCATCCGGGCGTTGAGATCACCACCAGCGGCACGGGGTCGGGTGCGGGCATCGAGCAAGCAATCGCCGGAGCGGTGCATATTGGAACCTCGGACGCCTACATGTCCGATGCACAGGCAAAGCAATATCCTCAGATCATCGACGTACCGCTGGCGATTTCCGCACTGACGGTGAATTTCAACCTTCCCGGCCTCAACGCGGCCCGCTTGAAACTCGATGGACCCACATTGGCGGGAATTTATACGGGCGGAATCCGCTCTTGGGACGACAGGGCGATCGCCACGCTCAATCCCGGCCTTGCGCTGCCGCATCACGACATCATCCCGGTGCATCGCGCGGACGGCTCGGGCGACACGTTTGTATTCACGCAATACCTGACATTCTCTACCCCGTCCTGGGAGGACAAGATCGGCTTCGGCACATCGATTGCTTGGCCTGCGCTGGTCGGCCAAAGTGCAAACGGCAATCAGGGTGTGCTGCAAATGGTGCAGAACACGCCCTACTCGCTCACCTATTTGGGCGTGAGCTTTCATGCGCAGATCAAGGACGCGGGGCTCGGTACGGCATCCCTCAAGAGCTTTGACGGCGAATATTTGCTTCCCACGGCGGACACGATCTCGGCCGCGGCTGCCGCGCTCACGCCTCGCACGCCGCTCGATGAGCGGCTCACGTTGGTCAACGCCCCGGGCGCGAACGCCTATCCGCTCGTGAACTATGAGTACGCAATGGTCTCTATCAAGCAGCCCAATGCGCAGATCGCCAAGGCCCTGAAGAGATTTCTGCTATGGGCGATCGCCCCGGATGAAACCAATGAGAAGTTCCTGGACGACGCGCATTTCATCGCGTTGCCGGCGCACATCTGGGTACTGAGCCACGATCAGCTCGAGAAAATACATTAGCGCATCGTCGCTGCGCGAAATAGCCCGGATCCAGGGCAGGAGCTCCTAGGATAACTGCAACGCCTTGCTGACATCGGCCAATATTGCGGAGGCAGCCGGCTCGGTCAGGCCTCCGGCGAGCGTGGTTGGGACGCCAAGAGCCTCGACATCGACGCGGTAGGAGATTGGCCCCAATGCCTTGATGGCCCATCAGAATGTCCTGGGCGAGCGCTTCGGTCTCTTCAGGCTTGTCGCGCAGTAATGCTGCGTAGCCGTTCAGGCTCTCCTTCTGACTCAACGCCATGCGGCGCCGGATGCGTCGATGCAGGGTATTCTCCTTGTACTGAGAGAAATCTATGCGCATACGGTCGCGCACAATCCCCAGGATGGCATCGACGTCTTCGGCCGGCTGCACCGGGTCCGAACCGAAAGTCAGCTCAGGAACACGCGCCAGCCTGCCGATTTCCAGGGCTATATTGCGCGGTGACACCACGAAGTCGACGCAACCGGTATTGACCGCACTTATCGGCATCCCCGATTGTTGCGCGGAGTGATCCTGCGCGAAGGTGGTGCCGCCGCTGGTCTTGATGGCCTCGATGCCCTTCATGCCATCGCTTCCGTCCCGGACAGCACGACGCCGATGGCGCGTGCGCCGTAGCTTACGGCCAGGGCCTTGAAAAAAATGTCGACCGACAAATGTATGCCGGGTCCGCGATCGCGAAGCCGCAAACGGCCCTCTTCGATGACCATGGTTCGATTCGGCGGGATGACATAGATGGCATTGGCTTCCGCGCGTGCTCCATCTTGGACTTCAGCGACCGGAAATACGGCCGAGCCGGGTCGCAAGAAAGCTTTCGTGCCTGAGCTCCGGGTGGGTTGCTTCGGCCGCCCTTGGTGTACGCGGTTTCCTCAGGCACGCCGGCTCAAGCCCTGGTGATTGTTCGCTCCGAGAGTGAGTATCGGCGGCGATATGCCGCCGGCCGGGTTGGTGCAGACTTCCAAGTTCGACATGCCGAGGCGATCGCGCCAGCGCACCGTGCCGATCGATTCGACCGCCGTGTAGCCGCGCACATGCAGAACGACCCCATCCGCGCGTTCATGATGGAGCGTGCAGACTTCGCCACCCGCCATAGTGAAGCGTCCCACGCCCGAGCGCGGCGAAATTGCATCCGAATCAAGCATCGCACCGATATCGACATCAGTGAGTGATTGCGGCACGCCGTCGCGGATCAAATAGCCATAGGCACCATAATGATTCGGCTCATGGAGTGAAGCTGTGAGGAAAAAGCAAAGATCCGGCCCGAACACCGAAGGCCACCAGCGCGTGCCGCGCATACCGCCCCAGCTACGCGGTCCCCAGGACCGGTCGCGATAACCGAGTGCGTTGATCTCGATCTCGCGCCCGGCGATGGCGATCCGTCCCGTCATGCGGCCGGCGACCTCGAAATGGCTCGAAGGCGCAGCCGGCCGCCGCAGCAATGCGAACCAGTCGTAGCGCGGGAAGAAATCTTGGAACCTGAGGGATGCTTGCAGATCCGGGAAATCAGCATGAATGGACAATGTGTCGAGATTGACCCGCAGTGCGCCTCCCCAGCCCATATGAGTTTCGCCACGATCACCGGAATCCATCGGTACGCCCGTGACATTGGAGCGAAATCGCAGTCCGTCGGAGGTGAAAACTCCAAAGCATGAGTTCAACTCGCCGATCACCGGCTCTTGCCCCAGCCGCCAGAAGCCGCCGATACCCGCCGCCAGGTCATACCACACAAAAAGGGAGCTCTCCTGAAAGCTGGGATCATCGCCGGGCCTGTGCGGGCAATCATCGTTAGGGTCATGTACGGCGAGTTTGGTCGCGTTCATAAAATCTTCCTGTCATTTCGATGCAGTGGATCCGAATTTGATGACGATCTTGCCCATGTGCTGCCCCGACTGTAGATAGCGCAGCGCATCCGGAAACTGGTCGAACGGGAAGATCCTGTCGACCACCGGCTTGACTCGGTGGAAGCCGATGGCGCGGGCCAGGCTTTCAAGATCCTCTCTGCTGCCGACCTTGATCGAGGTGATATCGACACTCGCTGCCAGCATCGAAGTTGAAATCTGGGGCTGCCCGGTCAGCCGCCCAACCAGGGCAACCCGGCCGCCCACTCTGGTCGCGGCGAAGGAACGATCCACGGTCTGCGCGCCGCCCACTTCGACCGCAAGATCGACGCCCATTCCGCCCGTCAGTTCGCGGACGGTAACGTTCCAGGCTTCGGTCCGGCGATAATCGATCACCTCGTCGGCGCCCAGTTCCTGCAGGCGCCGGCAGCGCTCCGGGCTGGAAGTAATCATGATGGTGCGCGCACCGAATAGCTTGGCAAACTGCAGCGCAAAAACCGAAACGCCGCCGCCGCCTTGAAGCAGCACGGACATGCCCGGATAGAGCGGCCCGGCGCCGCAGAGCGCGTGCCATGCGGTGACCGCGGCACAGGGCAAAGTCGCCCCCTCGACGAAATCCAGGTGGGCCGGAAGTCTGACCAGCTCGCTGTGATGGGCGACGATCTCTTCGCGCATCACGCCCGGGATCGCGGCGCTGCCGCGGCCAAGCGCGCCCGCCGTTGGACGCCACGCGCCGCCGATCCAGTCGGGGTTGAACGTCAGGGCGACCCGGTCGCCCTTGGCGAACTGCGCGACGTCCGGCGCCGCTTCCAGGATTTCGCCGGCGGCGTCCGAGCAGGGAATGAATCCGTCCGGCAGCCTGCGCCCCAGGCCCCCGGTGATGGTCAGCAGATCGCGATAGTTCAGTGAGACGGCCCGCACGCCGACCCTGACCTGACCCTGTGCAATGCCGCCCGCAGCGGGCACCGAAGCGAGCGCAAGGTTTTCGATTTTCTCGCCGCCGGCCAGAACAAATGCTTTCATATCCGCACTCCTCCAACTCGATACTCCGGTTCAATCAAACCGCTCGCGCTCCCCGGCGGCACCAGCTTAAAGCTGCGCTTTCGACTGCTTCAGTACGCGCTCGATTTCATTGCGCGGGTCGGACGGCATTTGGTAACCGTGGGAAAGATCGGTGATCTCGCCGAAATGCGCGGCGATGTCCTCCGCCGTAGCAGCGTGCTCGCGCGAGCCCTGCCAACCCTTCGTCACACCGACGAACACGCGCGCGAAGCGGCCCACGCATGATGAATAGATTGCATGCGTCGAGGCACAGGTCTCACTGGCCAAATAGACGCCAAGGGCGGTGTTGAAGGCGGGTTCCATGGAGTTTCCGACCGCGGCCATCATGGTGTTGGCCGCCTGCATCGCCTGTTGTCCCATGTCCCTGAGCATCTGATCCGCCATCCGCCCAAGCGCATTCGGCATCAGCGCGTTACACAGGATGCCATGGTCCTCGCCCTCGAGCGCGAGCACATTCATGAGCCCTGCAATGCCGGCCTTTGCTGCCCCATAACCGGCCTGTAACTTGTTGCCATACATGCCCGCGCTCGAGGATGTGAAAACAACACGGCCGTATTTGCGGGCTTGCATGTGCGGCCAAGCTGCCCGCGTTGCGAGCAGCGTGCCGCGTAAATGCGTGTTGATAACGGCATCGATATCCTCGTCGCCGGCGTTTTCGAGCAGATCATTGCGCATGATGCCTGCGTTGTTGATGAGCGCGTCGACTTGTCCGAACCGCTCCAGCGCCAACGCGACAAGCCGCTGCGCCCCGTCCGCATTGGCCACGCTGTCGTAGCTCGCCACCGCGCGCCCTCCCGCCTGCCGAATTTCCGCCACCACGCCATCGGCCATGGCACGCGAAGGGTGTTTCCCCGCGACGTCGCCGCCCAGATCGTTGACGACCACGGCACCGCCGCGACGCGCAATATCGAGCGCATAGGTCCGGCCGATGCCGCCACCGCCTCCCGTTATGATGACGACGCGTCCCTCGAATGAAATGCTGCTCATGACTTCCCCTCGCTATGGTTTCCCCGAACGACTTTGGCGGCGCGATCTCTCTTGCTTCAGGTGTCGATCAACATCGTCAATCGGTCGGCGTGCGGACTTGTGGAGCCGATAGGGGGAGCATCCGGTGTCCCTCTTAGCCGCGCCAAATGCCGGAACCGATCGGAGATCAGACTGAAACGCCACGTCGCAAAGATTTCATGCCAGGCCATATCCAGTGCCGTGCGGCCAGCAAACGCCTCCCAAACCTTGACGGTGTCCTCGCGACTGCCCAGTCCGGGCAGACGGGGGACGCCGAATCCATCGGAGACAAACCAGTCGTAGAACAGCCACCAACCCAGATCGGTCTCTGCGCCGCCGAGCGATGCCGTCTCCCAGTCGATCACCGCAACGCAACGATTGTTGCGAAACACCATGTTCCCCGGCCGTGCATCGCCCCAGGCTAGTCCTGTTGGCCGATTCGCGGGAAGGTGATCGCCGAGCCATTGGCGCGCCCGCTCCTGAATGGGTCGCACTGGCGCACCGGACCAGCGCATATAGGAGTCCCAGACCGCAATTTCCTGATCCAGTCCGGTGTCACCTAGACCCGGGTGCGAGAGAAAACGGAATGGCTCGACAGCGACGCTGTGAACCTTGGCCATGGTTTCAATCGCCGACAACCAGATCACCTCGCGATCCGCCGCAGTCACTTCAAGCAAAAAACCCTTCGAATTGTGCAGTGAGTCGGGAATGGCTCCATCGATTCGCTCCATTAGAAAAAAGCGCGCGCCGATGATCGATCGGTCCTCCTCGTACCAGAATACCTTAGGCACTGGGGCCGCCCCTGACAGGGTCAGCGCCTGCATCACGCGATATTGGCGCTCGACCGATGGGTCCTGGTAGATCTGATGAACAGTCGGCTCGATGCGCAGCACCCACGATTCGCGGCGCTGCGTACCCTGCTCGCTGATCAACGGTTCGAGAAACAGCGTTTCGCTGGACCCGCCGCTGTCCGCTCTGCGGGGTGGCGGCAATAGGATGGTATCGGCGCTCGGTAGACGCTCATGTAACCAGGGCAACAGCGCTTGCACCAGCCGATTCGGATCACGACCGTCGGCCACGACGCTTGCCGGCATCGTCTCGGTTGCCATTACCTCAATGCTCCTTGCCGGAGCGTGCGCCCCCGGATACACCGATGCGCAGCTTCCGGTCTAGCTGGACGCGTTGGCACGATCATCAGAAATCCAGGGGCAGGTCGATGTGCCGCTGGAATATGAGATCGCGATGGCGGATCAGCACGGGATCGAGCGCCGCCGCCAGTTCGGGTGTCAAATGAGTGTAATTGGCCCGCATGAAATCCGGCATGGGACACTCCGCCTCCACCAGCGGTGAGACAAACAGCGACATGCATGCCCAATAGAGATCGCAGGCGGTAACTTGGTTGCCCACCAGGTAATCGGAACCGGCGGCTCGTTGGCGGCGCAGTTGCGTCGACAAACCGTTCATGATCGACGCCATCCGCACGGGTGCGCGGGCAATCGCCTCGGGCCTCACCCTGTAGTCGCGAATCATCCGCGACATATCGAAGGTGCCCGCACTGGGAGGACTTTGCGTGGTCGGTCGCCCCATCAATTCGAGCCGTCGCGACCACCCGAACCCGTCCGATCCGCATAGTTCGGTCGAGAAGCCCAGCACCAGGGCGCGCTCGAGCGGATCGCTGGGCAACAGGTTCGGACCCGAGCCCAGTCGCTCGGCCAGCAACAGGATGTCCAGCCACGTGGTTAACGGCGCCTCATCATCGAGCACAGCCACTGGCGCGTTGCGCACACCCGTCCAGGCGTGCAGTTCATCGTTCGTCTCCATCGCCGTCTGCGCCACCGGGACGTAGTCCACATGCCGCGCCGACAGCACAGCCTTGGCAGCTTCGCCCCACGGGCCGGGCATGTGCGCGGTCAAGACCAGACGCAGACCGGGCAGCTTTCGTGCTTCTGTGACCGACAGATACTTCATCGTCATTTTTCCTCGATTCGAAACGGAGCAGAGAAGGTTCTACCCGCACATCGAGCGCCGTGCAAGTAGACAGTCCAGACTGTCTTACACTGAAGCTCCGGCCGGTGTAATGTCACCATACAATTAGTTAATGCCGTGGGGGAATGGTGGACGAGGCATTCGATGCGATCGTCATCGGCGCCGGTTTCTCCGGTCTGTATGCGCTTCACAAGTTGCGGGGGCTTAGGTTACGCACATGGGTGATCGAGCAAGCGGACCGCGTCGGTGGGACGTGGCTCTGGAACCGCTACCCCGGCGCACGCTGCGACCTCGAAAGTGTGGAGTACTCCTACAGCTTCTCCAAGGACATCGAACAGGAGTGGGTGTGGACGGAATCGATGCCTGCCCAGCCAGAGATCGAGGCGTATCTGAATTTCGTCGCGGACCGGCTCGACCTGCGGCGCGACATTCAGTTCGAAACCCGTGTGGTGTCCCTCACCTTCGATGAGCCGGCGGCGATGTGGGTGGTCAAGACGGATCGCGGCGATCGCCATCGCGCCCGCTTCATCGTCGCCGCGACGGGTCTGCTCTCGGTCCCGCTCGACCCGGCGATAGCTGGGATGCAGGTGTTCGCCGGGAAATCCGTGTTCAGCAGCCGCTATCCGCGTGAGGGCGTCGAGTTCGACGGCAAGCGGGTGGCTCTCATCGGCACGGACTCGACCGGCGTCCAAGCGACACCCGTGCTGGCGCGGCAGGCGAAGCACCTCTATGTCTTGCAGCGCTCCGCTGCGTACACGGCTCCCTCAACCGTTCGACCGTTCGAGCCGGGTGAGTTCGAAGCTCTGAAGGCCGACTATCCGGCGATTCGCACGGCACAGCGCCAGGCCAGGGCCGGTGCGGCGCGCACCGGTGCGTTCAACGTCATGGCGCAGGCGGCAACCCGGCCACCGCTCAAGGCGGCGAGCCGCGAACAGCAGCTGCGCGCCATCGATGAGCTTGGAGTGGTCGGAGCGCTCTTCTGGTGTGACGTGATGACCGACATGGAGGCGAGCGAGATGGCCCGCCGGCTGTATGGAGATGCCGTCGCTCGCATCGTGAGGGACCCCGAGACGGCCGCTTCGCTCGTGCCGACCTACCCGTTCGGGTGCAAGCGGCCGATCATCGACGACGGCTACTATGAGACCTTCAACCGTGACAACGTCACCCTGGTCGATCTGAGGAAGGCGCCCATCGAAGAGATCACCCCGAGCGGGATCCGGACCGCGCAGGGGTTCTTCGAGGTAGACACGATCTTCTACGCCACTGGGTTCGACGCCATGACCGGCGCGCTCACCCGGATGGACATACGCGGGAACGGCGGGATACTCCTGCGCGACGCCTGGACGCGAGAGGGTCCGGGCTCGTACCTGGGGCTCCAGGTTGCTGGGTTCCCAAACCTGTTCATGGTCATCGGACCGGGAAGCCCGGGCGCACTCGCCAACGTCGCCACCTCTCTCGAGTTCCAGATCGACTGGATCGGCGACTGCATCGCCCACATCCGTGAACGCGGTTTGCGCACGGTCGAAGCGCGGTCCGATGCGCAGGCAGCGTGGGTCAAGCACATGAATTCGCTGGTGGAGGGAAGTGTGGCGCTCCACCCGAGCTGCAATTCGTGGTGGATCGGCGCCAACGTCCCGGGCAAGAAACGCATGTTCATGTCGTACGCCGGCGGCATGCCGGAGTACCGTCGCCGTTGCGAAGAGGTCGCCGCGGCCGGCTACGCCGGCTTCGCGCTGGCGTAGATAACGGCCATGCGATCGCCTTGACTTCCTTATCCAATCTTGCGAATGAGGTTCGCCGCCCCCGTAAAAGTATTCAGCACGATCCGCGAAAAGAACTCACCGGTCTGTTTGCTGAGTATGCCCGCCGCAGCCTGCGCTACCTTGTATTCGAGGATACATCCGGCCTTGAATCGCGCCAGAAGCAGATAATAGTCGAAATTTGAAATGTCGCGGCCGGTTCCCGCGGCGTAATAACGCGCGAGCGCTTGCCGCGTGGGCCAGTGGGCGGGATTGCTGAGCCCGTCCTCCAACACCTCATCGGGTGAGCGCTCGTCACGCAGCCCATTGCAGAACCATGCAAGGTCGATCAGCGGATCTCCGATGGTCGACAGCTCCCAGTCGATCAATGCATTCAGCCGCGCCGGCGGATCGGGTGCGAACAGCATATTGGGCGTGCCGACATCGCCATGAATGATGCCGACCTTGAAGTCCTTGGGCGTATTGGCGCGCAGCCATTTTTCCGTCAACTCGTAACCCGGCAGGTCGCGGCCGGGATAATTGTAGAGCCTGTTGTAGGAGGCCAGCTGCTTCGCCCAGCGGTCGACTTGGCGCTCGAGAAAATTGTCCGGCTTGCCGAAGCCCTCGAGTCCAACCGCCTTGTAGTCGACATTCGCGAGTCGCACGAGCCCATCGACCACCGCGAACGGAATGCCATATTCGTAAGGCATCCGGTCAAACGGAGGACTGTAATGGATTTTCTCGTCGCGCAGCTGCGCGGCCCATCCTGGCACCAGCTCCATGATGTAGAAGGGAGCGCCGATGACCTCGGGGTCCGCACAGCTGGCGTAGCATTTCGGATGCGGAACCGGCGTTCCGCTCAGCGCGCTCAGGACCCGCGCCTCGCGCAGCACCGTCTTCTCGCTGCCGGGCGGCGGCACTGCCGGGGGGCGGCGAAGTATCAGCGTACGGCCGCCGCGATTTAGACTGAAAATGACGTTCGACGTGCCGCCATGGATCATCTTGGTCTCGAGCGAACCGTCTCCCAGCACCGGCAGGTTGTCGTCGAGCCAGCGCGTCAGCTTCGGAACGTCGATCAAGGTCGCCTCGAGCGCGTGTGCCATTAGGGTATTTCTCCTGGACGTAAATGAGCCTCGATCTCGCCGCGCAATTCGCGTACGTCGCGCGCAATGCGGCGGCATTTCCTCGTACCGATACGGCGCAACAATGCGGCCGTGACCTCGGTCGCGCGTTCGTCCGCCTTGTGTTTCAAGGTTCTTCCTTTGCGCGTGGGCATCAGCAGCGGGGCAAGTTTGTGATGGGGATTAGGTGCTCTTTCGATCAACCCCGCCGACATCAGCGCATTGGCCGCGCGCTGGATCACCTGCCGGGGATGACCCAGACTCCTCCCGATCTGTGGGACCGTCGGAGCAAAGTGGGATTCGACCACGGCCGTAAGCACCGTTGCCTCCATCGGCGACAAGCCGGTAGCCGCATTCACACTCTCGAAGATGCTTATCAGGCGTCCACCGACGCGGATGACTTCGTCGATCAGCTCGACGACAGGATTGCTGGGATGCGGCATATCAGACATGGAACTCGATTGTGATGTTGGCGTGTATGGTACCCAATATTGACACTATGGTGTCACAATGACATCATCAAACTACTTCGACCGGCCGGGCCGTCTTTGGGGGACGTCATCTCGGGGACGTTCAATTTCATAAAATGCGGCGAACAACAACAATAGCCAATCGACCGTGGCAAGAAGTTCGATCAAGGGGGACAAATGAGCAACGCACTTTGTAAAACGATACTGTCCGTCACAACGATGCTGAGTCTGGGTCTCACCATTCAAACCGCCGCGAAGGCGGCAGACAGCGACGCGGCCTCTAGTTCCGAGCTCGGCGAGGTCGTCGTCACGGCACGGCGCGTGGAAGAGCGGCTGCAGGACGTTCCAATGTCGATCAGCGTCCTCAGCCAGCGTGACCTGACCAACAACAACATCACCAGCGCAGGCGACCTCGCGGCCTACGTGCCGGCGCTCTCGATCAGCAGCCAGTTCGGCTCCGATGCGAGCAGCTTTGTGATCCGCGGCTTTTCGCAGGACATCGGTACCTCGCCCACCGTCGGGACCTATTTTGGGGACGTCGTTGCGCCGCGCGGCGGGTTCGGCGGTGCAACGGTTCATGCCGGCGAGGGCGCCGGACCCGGCTCTCTCTTCGATCTAGAGAACGTCGAGATCCTGAAGGGACCGCAGGGCACGCTGTTCGGCCGAAATACGACGGGCGGGGCGATCCTGCTCGTTCCGCAAAAGCCGACGTCCGAGTTAGGAGGCTACGTCGAGGTTTCCGGCGGCGATTTCGACATGGAACGGGTGCAGGCGGTTGTCAACATCCCGATCAACGACTGGTTGCGAATTCGTGCCGGTTTCGATCAGCAGACCCGAGACGGCTACATAACGAATATATCGAATATTGGGCCAAGCACCTTCGACAATGTCGATTACGGCACGGCGCGGCTCAGCATGGTCGCCGATATCACGCCGAATCTCGAGAACTACACCATCGGGTCGTACACCGATTCCGACAATCACGGTTTCGACACGCAGATCGTTGCCTGCAACCCATCGTTGGGCCTCCTGGGCGAATTGGCGTGCGCGCAATTGGCGCGCGAGGGCTCCAGCCGGGGCCCGTATACGGTCGATAACTCCCTGTTCAACGCCCAATCCAGAATCCGCGAATGGCAGGTCATCAACACCACGACCTGGAAGGAGAGCGATGCTCTGACCTTCAAGAACATCATGAGCTATTCGCAACTCAGGGTGATCAACGATAGCTCGCTCTTCGGCGACAACTTCAACGTGGCCGGGTTTCCTGTGGCGTTCAGCGCCGAGGACACGGAGCCCAACACCCCCTTGAGCAGTCAAGGCTCCGTCACCGAAGAGCCTCGTCTCGAGGGCCATGCGCTCGGCGGCAGGCTGGACTGGCAAGCCGGGCTGTACTATGAGTTGAGCTATCCCATAGGCATATCGGGCTCCAGCGGCCCCAACCTCATCTCTTGTACGAATTTCCAACAGCTGCAATGCTTCGACATATTCGGATCGCCTGGGGCACCCGTTGGCACCGTCGGGCAACGGACCGGTACGATTACTTGGCGGGATTATGGGGTTTACGGGCAGGATACGTTCGCTTTTACCGATCGCCTGAAGCTCACGACAGGCGTAC
>Ga0116129_1000572_pt1 | contig 23279 bp, 23 predicted proteins | sample June2015DPH_17_2_FD_89732 | JGI IMG/M metagenome (GOLD analysis project Ga0116129, IMG submission 89732) | Peatland microbial communities from SPRUCE experiment site at the Marcell Experimental Forest, Minnesota, USA - June2015DPH_17_10 | ecosystem: Environmental > Terrestrial > Soil > Wetlands...
CCTAGCAGACTTTTGAAGGCCACTAGTGCTCCGATTCCGAAGTTCGCTGGCATTGGCCGCACCACCTTATGCGAACTTCGGAATCCAAGGAGCACTAGCAAACTAAGGTTTCTAGTGCGGTTTGGAATTTGAAGTTCCTGTGACGAGATTGCCGCGAGACATAGGAACTTCAAATTCACCGCACCAGCGGTCCGGTTCTGCCCGATGCGTTATTCGACGGTTACCGATTTGGCGAGGTTTCGCGGCTGATCGACGTCCGTGCCCATGACCACGGCGGTATGGTAGGCCAGCAGCTGCACCGGAATGGCATAGACCATCGCGGCGAAAATCGCCCCCATATCCGGCAGCACGATCGTGACCAGCGATTCAATGGTCGCTTCCGCCGCGCCCTTGGCATCCGTCATCAGGATGATCTGGCCGCCGCGCGCCGCCACTTCCTGCATGTTGGAAACAGTTTTCTCGAACACATGGTCGTAAGGCGCGATGACGACCACCGGCATCTTCTCGTCGATCAAGGCGATCGGCCCATGCTTGAGTTCGCCGGCCGCGTATCCTTCGGCATGGATGTAGGAAATTTCCTTGAGCTTCAGCGCGCCTTCGAGCGCCAGGGGATAGCTGGTGCCGCGGCCGAGGTAGAGGACGTCGGTGGATTTGGAGATGTCGCGCGCGAGCTTTTCGATCTGCGGCTCCGTCGCCAGCGCGGCTGACATCAGCCGCGGAATTTCAACAAGGCCGTGTACGAGTGTGGTTTCGTCGGCCTCAGAGAGGGCGCCGCGCGCCTTGCCGGCGGCAACCGCAAGCGCCGCCAGCACCATCAGCTGACAGGTGAAGGCCTTGGTCGAAGCAACACCGATCTCGGGACCTGCCAGCGTCGGCAGTACGGTTTCGCTTTCGCGCGCAATGGTCGAAGTCGGCACGTTGACAACCGAAAGCGTGTGCAAGCCTTGCGACTTCGCATAACGAAGAGCCGCTAGCGTATCGGCCGTCTCACCCGACTGCGAAATGAAAATCGCAAGGTCATTCTTGTAAAGCGGCGGCTCGCGGTAACGGAATTCGGAGGCGACGTCGAGCTCGACCGGAACGCGCGCCAGCCGCTCGAACCAATATTTGGCGATGTAGCCGGCATAGCTCGCGGTGCCGCAAGCGGTGATCGAGATACGCTGAATGTTCTTGAAGTCGAACGGCAGGCTCTGCGGCAGCGACACCCGTTCGCTTGCCATATCGACGTAACGCGCCAGCGTATGGCCGACCACCTCCGGCTGTTCGTGGATTTCCTTGGCCATGAAGTGGCGATAGTTGGCCTTGTCGACCAGCGAGGTTGCCGCACTGTGCTTGTGGGCCTCGCGATGGACCGGGTTGTTTTCCTTGTCGTTGATCGTGGCGCCGGCGCGCGTCAAAACAACCCAGTCGCCGTCCTCCAGATAGGCAATGGTGTCAGTAAACGGGCCGAGCGCAATGGCATCTGAACCCAAGAACATCTCGCCATCGCCGTAGCCGATCGCCAGCGGTGGGCCGTTGCGCGCGCCGATCATCAAATTCTGGTCGCCAGCAAAAATGAAGGCCAGCGCGAACGATCCGCGGAGTTGCTTCAGCGCCGCCCTCACCGCCTCAATCGGTCTAACGCCTTTTTTGAGTTGGTCGTCGACCAAATGAAGAACAATTTCGGTGTCGGTCTCGGTCTTGAAGACCGTGCCTGTTTTCTCCAGCGCCTCGCGCAGCTCGCGAAAATTTTCGATGATTCCGTTATGCACGACGGCGACGCGTTCGGTGGCGTGCGGATGGGCGTTGTTTTCGGTCGGCTTGCCGTGGGTGGCCCAGCGCGTATGCCCGATGCCGGTATGGCCCTTGAGCGGAGCGTCTTTCAGCCGCGCTTCAAGATTTTTGAGCTTGCCTTCGGCGCGGCGGCGTTCGAGGTGGTCACCTTCTAGCGTCGCAACGCCTGCGGAATCATAGCCGCGATACTCGAGGCGCTTGAGCGAGTCCACCAATTGTTCGGCGACCGGCGCGCGCCCGAGAATGCCGATGATTCCGCACATGCGGTTTGTTATCCCTTGAATAAAAGGCCCGGCTTTTCTTAACTAAGTTCGACCGCGCCAACATACTCAATAATTATTGCGGATTGAGACAGCGTTAAGTGGAAGGCTTAACAACTCGCACTAATCCGCTTTCGGTGCCTTGGCACGAGTCTTGATCTCGCGGTAGCGCTTGGCGCCGTCCTCGCGGTTGGTTTGCTGGCTGCGCTCCACCGCCATCGCGTCGTCGGGCACGTCGCGGGTGATCACCGAACCCGAACCGATATAGGCGCGGTCGCCGATTTTAACAGGCGCCACCAGCGACGAATTGGTGCCGATGAAAGCGCCTTCTCCGATCTCGGTCTTGTGCTTGCTGAAGCCATCATAATTGCAGGTGATAGTGCCCGCACCGATATTGGCCTTGGAGCCAACATGAGCGTCGCCGACATAGCTGAGATGATTGACTTTGGCGCCGGCCTCGATCGTTGCGGCCTTGGTCTCGACGAAGTTGCCAATTCGCACCCCCTCGCCGAGCGAGGTCCCAGGCCGCAGTCGCGCATAGGGCCCGACCGAAGCCTTCTTGCCGATCGAGGTCTGGACGATATGGGAAAATGAATGGATGACCGCGCCGTCGGCGATCGAGACGCCGGGACCGATGACGACGAACGGCTCGATCGTCACGTCCTTGCCGAAGGTGGTGTCGGCGGCGAGATAGACCGTCTCAGGCGCAATCAGCGTCACGCCGGCTTCAAGGGCGGCCTTGCGCAAGCGCGCCTGCATGACGCCTTCCGCTTCGGCGAGTTGCGCCTTGGTGTTGATGCCGCGTACTTCATCTTCGCTGGTTTCGATCACGACAGCCTCCAATCCCAGGTCCCGAACGATGGCGACCGCGTCCGTCAGATAGTACTCGCCCTTGCTGTTGGCTTTACCGATCTTTTCAAGAATCGAGAGCGCCTTTCGGCCATCAAAGGCCATGACGCCGGCATTGCAGAGCGCGACCTCGCGCTCGGCGGGGCTTGCATCGGCCTGCTCGCGGATCGCCATCAAGCGTCCAGCTTCGACCAGGAGACGCCCGTAGCCGGTCGGATCGGCGGCACGAAAGCCGAGCACGGCGAGCGCCGCGCCTTGTTTCAAGGCTGCACGCAACCGTTCGAATGTTGCGGCCGAAATCAAAGGCGTATCGCCGAAGGCAACGACCAGGTCGTCCGCCCCGCGCGTCAGGGCATCGCGCGCAGCCAACACCGCATGCGCCGTCCCCATGCGGTCGCGCTGAACGAACGTCTCGACGTCCGGCCGATACCGCCGGGCTTCTTCGCCAACCGCCTGATGATCCGACCCGATTACGACCGCGAGCGAAGCGCCGGCACCCGTCGGCGCGGCCGACAGCACATGCGCCAGCAGGGACTGTCCGGCGACCGGGTGCAGAACCTTTGGCAGGGATGAGCGCATCCGTGTTCCCTCGCCGGCTGCGAGCACGATGGTCAGGCTGGTCCTGCCGCTCATCCGAATTCCCTTGAGACGTCCTTCACTCCACTAGCGCCCTCATAGAGCTTTTTCACGTTGGATGGAAATCCGATTCGCCACGGGCCGAGCCTCACGGATTCAAGATGGCGGTCGATTTCCTGTTAATGTTTACCGATTGATTCGGTTTGGGCCTGAGGGGGGCCGAAGACATCTCATGGCGAAAGATTCCGACAAGCCGCGCCGAGGCGTCGAGGTTGAAGAGATCGGCGGCGCGCTATCCGGCTTGCTCGCCGAGGAAGACGAATTTGACCGTCGTACCCTCTGGCGGCTTGGAACCTGGGCGGCCGTCTCGGTCGGCGCGGTCGTTGTAGCCCTCGTCACCAACCAATCCTCGATCGGTCTGCGGCGCGAACAGACCGCATCAGCCGATCTCATGAGGCAAGCCCAACAGATTCAGCTCACCGCCCGGGAAAGCCAGAGCGAGACCCGACGATTGGCATCCGCCGTCGAAACGCTCAACAGCGATCGCGACCGGCTTTACTCCCGGGTGGCTGTTCTCGAGCAGGGGCTTGATTCCGTGACCGGGGCTATTGCGCGGCAAGTTCCGACAGCACCGCCGCCGCAGGCCGGCGCGAGCCCGACCAGTACAGGTCAAACCGGTGCCAGCGCGGCTCCGCCCCCCAGTCCTTCTGTCTCATCGCCTGTGTCATCTCCCTCCCCGGCGCCAGCCCCGACCGCGTCAATGGCGCCGGTAGTCACCGCATCGGTTGATCCGCCGCCGACAGCCGCCAAGCCTGCGCCAGCAGCCCCAGTGGTGGCGCCGGTGGCCGCAACCGCCCCCGCGGTTGTCGATAAACAGGACAAAGTTGCAGATAAGCAGGACAAGCCCGCGGATAAAAAGGACAAGCAGGCTTCTGCGGCCCCTCCGCCCGACCCGAGCCCCGTGGTGAAATCGGCCGCCGCGCAGCAGCCACCCTCGCCGACGCAGCTCTCGGGCTCCCTGATGACTCCAAAATCGATGATGGGGCCGCCGGATCCCGCGGCGGCAAAGCTGATCGAGTCAGTCGCGCCGCCCAAGACAGTAACAGCAGCTCCAATGGCCGAAATCGCAGCGGTTACTTCCAAGGCCCCTAAGGAAGCTGAACCGGACCCGGCTCCCGCGGTTCCGGAGTTCGCGGCCCGACACACTGAATTTGGCGTCGATGTCGGCGGCGCAAATTCGGTTCCCGGTTTGCGAGCGTTGTGGCACGGGCTTCTCAAGTCGAGGGCCAATGCGGCGCTGACGACGCTGCGCCCCGTTATCATGATCAAGGAAAACAATAACGGGCTCGGCATGCAATTGCGGCTCGTGGCAGGGCCGATCAACGACGCGGCGGCGGCCGCGAAAATCTGCGCCTCACTGACGGTGGACGATCGGGGCTGCACCACCACGGTGTTCGAAGGCCAGCGGCTGACCATGGGCGACGAGCAGGCGAAAGCCGACACCAAAACTGTTTCCGAGGCCAAACCTGCATCCGACGCCAAGCCTGAACCCAAACCTGCTTCTACGCCGCAGGTCTCTTTCCACCGACATTACGGCGCGAAACATACCCCGCCCAAGGAGGAGGATCCGCCGAAAGAGCCGAAAGAGGAGCCTTCCACGCTGTCCCTGATTTTCGGCAAGCATTAGGCTCCAGGCGGAGCGGTTTCATCTATTCGGGCTGGATAAAACTATAAATATTTCAGCGCATTAGAAAATTTTCTTGATGGGCCTCAAGAAGGCTTTTCCAGTGCGCCCTTCAGATTGACCTTGCGCAGCCGAGCCAAAAGCGGCAAACCGGTCTCGGCTTTTCCAGAGATTTATCCGTGAAGAAAACCCCGTTCCGCCTCACCCCCTATCAGGTGCAATGGCTGCTGGTGGTGGGTTTCGTCACCGTCGGTTACGCGATCTATGTGCGCTATCTGGCGATTGAGTTTTCGGGCACGGCGCTCGCATGCGATGCCGGCCTGCAAACCTTGCTCTGCAAGTCCAGAGCGCTGGCGACCACGCTGTTTCGCAATTCGGTTTTTGGAATAACCGCGCTTGTCATTGCGGCGCTGCACGTCATCCGGCCATCGATCGTATTGCTGACGCTCGGCCTGATCGCCGCCGGTCTTGGCATCGTGCTGTACAACGTCGTGCTGTCTGGGCTCGCAATCGGCCTGCTTATTTTGGGATTTGCGCGGCCCGCGCCCGCCACAGCGTAGCGGCAAGCAGGACATAGATCGCGCAGGTCCACAGGGACTGCCAGTTGTCCGAGCCTTCGTTAAAGCCGGTATAGACGGCGGTCATGACGAGTAAAGCGGCAAACGTCACCTCTGCGATCGGACGAAAGCCCTCTTTCGGCCGATTAAGCAGGGACAGCGCGGCGAACGGCACGACCGCCATGGTCAGCGCGGCAAAGGGGAAATCCTTGTAGCGCGGGTCGAACGCCAGGCCGATCGCAGTGTCGGCGCCGATTACGGTGGTGACGGCCAGGACCAGGGCCAGGATCGCAGCCAGCCACGACCGGTCGCGATAGTCGGAAGGACCGAGCAGTTCCAAAAAGGTCGGCAAGCTACGGCCTGACATCAGAGCATGCGAGCCAAGCAAAGGCGAAGCGATACCGGCCGCCAGCAGAAAGCCCCAAAACAGCCAACCGCCGAGGCCATAGCTTTCGTAAAGCATTTTGTCGGTGGCAACCCCCAGCAGCGCTCCGGCCGAAGTGGCCGAAATGCCGATGGCTATCCAGGATGCCAAGCGGGGTGTCCAGGGCTTGCGCCGCAACGCCAGCCAGGCCACCCCAAACGTCAGGACGGCCAGGACCATGCCACCGGCCATTTGCAGCTCCCAATAGGGATAGTTGCTGATGGCGATCCCGGGCGGATATTTCAGCGCCCTTCGGACGGAGTCGAAGAGGCCCCAATAGCCGCCCATGGTTCCTTCAAGCTCGCGCTTCCACGGCTGGTCGTAAGCCTCGATCAGGTTGACGCGAAAGTTTTCGCGCCTGGCCAGATCGAGGATTTCCGAGACCACCCGCGCCTGGTTGGTGCGTGAGGGCAAGGCTGCATCGCGCATGCGTCCAGCGCTCGGCCAGCCGGTTTCGCCGATCAGGATTTCCTTCCCCGGAAAGGCCACTTCCATTCGATGCCGGATGGCCTCGACATGGGCAGCGGCATATTTCGCGCGGATCGGAAAATCCTCCCAGTAGGGAAGGATGTGGATGGTGATGAAATCGACCGCGTCGTAAATCTCGCGGTAGCGCAGCCAGAATTCCCAGACATCGGCGTAGGTCACGGGAACGGAGACCTGTGCCTTGACCGAGCGGATCGTGGCAGCCAGGTCGGACTGGGTCATTTCCCCGCGCAACAAGACTTCGTTGCCGACCACGAGCGCCGTGATGGTCGAGGGATATTCCTTGGCCAGCCGTATACCCGTCGCGACCTGAGCCGCATTCTTCTGGCGGTTACTGCTCAGCCAAATCCCCTGGATAACCCTCAGCCCTATCTTGGCCGCGAGTTGTGGCACCTGGTCGAGACCATTTTCGATGGAATAGGTGCGGACGCAGTCGGATATTTTGGCGAGTTGGATGAGGTCTTCGGAAATCTGTTCCGCCGGGATGTAAGTCGTCGGCGACAGCGGCGTCTGCTCGCCACGAAAGGGCGCGTAGGAAACGCACATCAGCTTGGCGTTGGGATCGATCGGGGCGCGCGCCAGCGAGATCGGCGTGGCAAGCCACCACCACACCGCGGCGATCGAACCCAAGGAGAGCAGAAGGAGCGCCAGCGGCGTGCGAAAAGTAATCGGTTCCATCCTTTCGGGCAGGGCTCGTCGATTAACCGGTCACAGGCCGTCTGCCAAGAGCGGGCCGGATCAAGTCCCCACCTCCTATCGCCTCGGCCGGTTTTACCAAAGCATGATAAAGTTGTGGGTTTGCTGGACAAAATCCAAAATCTCCGTCATGGGATTCCGTCGCGCGCCGCCGCCGCATTCGGGACCTATTTGGGCGGCAAGCGTAACGAGCGGACGGTATCGCTTGGGCAGGAACCAAATCGGGGAATTTATGCGTCAGCGGGTGTTTCAGGGTCGGTTTGCATTTTTGCGATATTTCGTTGTTCCGGGACTGGCCTTGACGCTCGGCTTAGGCAGCGCGCTGGCCCAGAGCGGAGCGCCGGCGAATCCGGACCAATCGGGCAAGCCTGCCGCGGGGGCGCCGGACGCGACCAAGGAAAACCAGCGCAAGACCGACGAATTTGCCGAAGCGGCCCAGGCCATCAACGGCCCGGCCGGCAATCCGGAATGCGTCTGGCTAGGCCGGCGCGTGGTTCAGCTCATGTACAGGGATGATCTGGATACTGCGTTCCGTCACCTCGATCTCTATGACCGTTTCGGCTGTCCGGGCGGTCATGTGCAGGCAGCGTTCCGCTGCCTCACCCGTTTTTTGCCCCAGATCGATGACAAGGTGCAGAACAGCCTGAGCAACCACGTCCACGCTTGCTGGATCAATCCGAATGCCCAACCTCAGGTGGCGGCAGTCCCCGCTCCTGCCCCTTCCGCGACAGCTGGAAGTGCTGCGCCGGCCGCAGCAGCAACTCCCCCTGTTCCAGCCACGAAATAGTCCCGGAACAGGATGATTTGCTTGGCACCCTTAAAACGCCATTGCTTCATCCGACTTGATACCAGTGTCCCGGTTCTGACATTCGTATCCTGTCGCGGAGGGTGCGTTTACGAATGTCAGAACCGAAAGGACACTGGCAAACATAGGTTTCTAATATGGTTTTGGATTTAACATTCGCTGTCAGGATCGGCGGCAACACTAGAGCGAATGTTAAATCCACCATATTAGTTGTTAAATCGCGTGGCAGGATTATCCTCAGAATCGCTCCCGTGTCGGCCGAACCTTGGGGACGGGTTCGCTTTCTTCTTTTGCAGGCCCCGTATGGTTAGTAGCGATGCGCGCCGTCGTCGCCGTTTTGTTGTTAGTAGCTGCCGCCCACGCGGGGCTTTGGGGTCTCCTCCAGGAAAAGCAGCAGGCGCCTGACTTCCACGGGATTCTGCCAAGCGTTTCCTATACGCCCTTCGAGCCCGGTCATACCGACGCTGACGAGGCCGCCGATTCCGAGAAGATTCGCGCCGACCTGAAGAAGCTCTCCACCATCAGCCGCGCAGTTCGTCTCTACACCTCGACGGAAGGTAGCCAATGGGTACCGCCGATCGCCGCCGAATTCGGCATGAAGGTGATGCTCGGCATCTGGATTGCCAAGGATGTCGATCGAAATGATAAGGAGATCAATGCCGCGATCGATCTTGCCCGACATAACGGCAACGTCATCGGGATCGTCGTTGGCAACGAGACGATCTTCACCGACCAGCAAATTCCGCTTGAAAACCTGGCGCCGCTTTCGGCGCGCGACGCATCTTCCGAAGAATTCAAACGAATAGTTGCCGAGGAAGCTCAGCGGATCAAAGACGCCGAAGCTCAGCCCGAGGAAAAACGGTCTGAAGCATCGAAATGGGCGAACGATGAGAACAATGTTCATCGGCTTATCCGGCTGATTCAGCGGGTCAAGAAGTCAGTCAACGTGCCGGTGACGACAGGCGATATCTACAGCGTCTGGAGCCAACACCCCGATCTCGCTTACGCCGCCGATTTTGTTGCCGCGCACGTGCTGCCTTATTGGGAACGCTTTCCGCCAACCGAAGCGGTCGATCAGGCCATCGACCGCTACCAGTTCCTTCGCAACCAGTTCCCAGGCAAGCGCATTATGGTAGCGGAATTTGGCTGGCCGAGCGCGGGCTACAATCTGGGCAAGGCTGTGCCGGGTCTTTTCGAACAGGCGTCGGTGCTGCGGAATTTTGTCAGCCGCGCCGAAGCCATTGGTGTCGACTACAATATCGTCGAGGGGGTGGACCGGCCATGGAAGTACTTCGAGGGTGGCGTAGGTCCATACTGGGGCATTCTCAACAACGCCGGCGAGGCTAAATTTCCTTGGGCCGGCCCGATCGTCAATCCGGACTATTGGAAGCTCGCAACTATCGCGGTGCTGGTCGGCATCCTGATGTCGCTGCCGATTTTGGGGCTGACACACCCGACCATTTTGCAGGCGTTGACGCTATCGGCTGCGGCAAGTGGCGTCGGTGCGTGGGTTGCGACCGTATTCGCCTATTGGGCCGGGCATTATTTTGTTTTGGGCTCGGCCTTTGCCCTAACGCTCGGCCTGACCCTGCTGGTGCCGCTGGTGTTGATTGCCATGGCCCGGGTGGAGGAAATCGCAGCCGTCGCCTTTGGCCGAAAGCCGCGCCGGCTCATCGTCAAGGGCGCGCCGACTGTGCCGGCGACGATTGGCGACAGCGTGAGCTTTCCCAAGGTCTCGATCCATATCCCCGCTTATTTCGAACCGGTGGAGATGCTTAAAGCCACGCTTGATGCGGTTGCCCGGCTCGACTATCCGAATTTCGAGTGCGTCGTGATCATCAACAACACGCCCGATCCGGCATTCTGGCAACCGATCCAGGATCACTGCCGTGCGCTCGGTGAGCGCTTCAAGTTCATCAACGCCGAGAAAGTGCAGGGGTTCAAGGCGGGCGCCTTGCGCATCGCCATGGAGCGTACAGCGGCCGATGCCGAGATCATCGGCATCATCGATGCGGATTATGTCGTGGGGCCGGACTGGCTGAAGGATCTGGTACCTGTTTTCGCCGATCCGCGCGTCGGTCTCGTGCAGGCGCCGCAGGAACACCGCGACGGCGATCGTTCGTTGATGCACTACATCATGAACGGCGAATATGCCGGCTTCTTCGATATTGGCATGGTTCAGCGCAACGAAGAGAACGCCATCATCGTGCACGGCACGATGTGCCTGATCCGCCGCGCGGCGATGGACATGGCCGGTGGCTGGTCCAGCGACACCATCTGCGAGGACACCGATCTTGGTCTCGCGATCCAGGAACTTGGCTGGCTCACCCACTACACTAATTGTCGCCACGGCCTGGGCCTGCTGCCTGATACCTACGAAGCGTTCAAGAAGCAGCGCCATCGCTGGGCCTATGGTGGCTTCCAGATCGTCAAGAAGCACTGGCGGCGCTTCCTGCCCGGTGCGAGCCGGCTCACGCCCGATCAGAGGCGTGAGTTTTGCCTGGGCTGGTTGAACTGGCTGGGTGCGGAAACGCTGGGCGTCGTCGTCGCGATCCTCAATTTGATCTGGGTGCCGATCGTCGCCTTTGCCGGCATCGCCATTCCCGACCGGATTCTGACACTGCCGATCATCGCGGCCTTTGTGGTCACGCTCCTGCACTTCCTCGTCCTCTACCGCCTGCGGGTGCCGGTGAAATGGGGACAGATGCTGGGCGCGATGATCGCCGCCATGTCGGTGCAGTGGACGGTGGCACGGGCGGTCGCCAACGGGCTAATTACCGAACATCTGCCGTTCGCGCGCACCTCCAAAGGGGGCCTGTCGCGGATGTCGATCGAGTTCCAGGCGTTCTGGGAGGCCGTGATTGGCGTGCTCCTGTTGGTCGGCGCCGGCGTGCTTGTCGTTACGAACAGCACTAATCAGGTCAACGAAATCTATATCTTTGCCGGCGTACTGATGCTTGAAAGCCTACCGTTCCTGGCAGCAGTGGCGATCGCCATTCTCGAAAGCTCCCGCATCAACTCGTTCAAGTTCTGGCACGACGCCGGTATCCGCACTGCCGAGTTGATCGGATTGCGACCGGTGGCGCTGCCCACCGTCACGGCGCCCTCCCAGCCGGTCGTGTCCGAAATCCGTTCTGAAGCCAACTGAGGACAAGCCTCGCGCATCAACCGCGCCGGGTAAGCCTCCCAATCCCGCGAGAATTCAGCGGTTGTTGATCCGGTCCGCACGGGGCGCACCGTGCTATTGACCCGCACCCGCCTGCCCCCTACACAGCGGCCTCAAGCGAGCGCGTAGCTCAGACGGTAGAGCACGTGACTTTTAATCACGGGGTCCTGGGTTCGATCCCCAGCGCGCTCACCAAATATCCCAACAAATTCAAACTACTTACTCGATTGTCCTCAACTTGGCGGTTTTGGGTGGCTTGGCCGTGTAGCCGCTGTGTGGCCGGTGGCCGCATGACGCGTCGCGATCACTCGGTCAGCCTGACAGACCAAGAAGTGGCGCTGGTGATAGACGCCTTGGCGAAGGCAGCGGCGCGTCACGAAAGCCAGCAAGACAGCTCGCCCACCAAACGGACTGACGACGACCGCTTTCGAGAAGGGGCAACGAAATGTCAGACGAACGGATTGCTCTGGTTGCTTTGATCGTCCAAGCAGCGTGGATCTACACAGGCTTGCCGCTGCTTACCTTTCGGAGTCACATGAATTCCTAAGGGAACCTCTTGGTGTAAAGTCAGGCGAATGGGTGCTGTCATTCGCAACATTTGGCCTCTGGTACGCTACTTGGAAGCTCGTCAAGGGCGCCGACCGGACGGCAGAGAGCCATTACGCGCGTATGTCGGCGCTTTCGAGATATCTCTGTAATCTGTCCTTCACGACCATTATCCTTCACGACCATTATCTCTGACATAAAAATAAGGAATTTTGGGAACACCCCAGCATCTGATTTTCGAACCAGCCTCAGACTGCAATTGATACCGACTCCTGTCCAAGCAACGCCACTGCACGAACCCGACTGGTTGGCGGTTGTATGACTGATCAGACACCACCTGCAACGGTCGCTCACGCGCCTAAACCCGATATTGCGTCCAGCAAAGCTGAACGCGACGCGTTTACACGAATCTAAGTGCTATGCTTGGAAGCGCGCAAAACGCTTGGACGATAGAAAATCTGATCCTGGAACAATAGCACACGCAATCATTTCATCTTGCAGCGCCGAATTTGATGCCGAGGTCGAAGCCTACAGCAGGTATCTTGACGACGGTCTCGAGGGACATGCAAAAGTCGAGAAATCCTTGCACGAAAGCAGCTACGGAAGCGCCATCCAGTTGGTCCTAGAAAACCGAAAGGCGGGACACAGCGCTAGTTTGTTGGATACTACGACATAGCCCCAATCCCCAGCGGCTTCCCTCCACCGCAAATCAGCGAAATCATGGGGATGCCCACCCGCGCGGCGAAAAGCTTCCGTCACAGCGTCCGAATTCGCTGATGCCCTGCGCCTGTGGCATCACCTTCGATAGCCACGTGCACGCAATGACGCTATTGCACGCTCCGCACATCTACGCCGCGCAAGCGGAAGGTCGCAAATGGTGAAGGCCAAGCCTCGATCTAACGCCCACCTAAGCGGGACAACTACACGGGCTCGAGGAACATAAGAAAGCCCCGCGGCCGAAGGCTTTCTTTTGTCCGTCGTAATAATCTTGAAGTTTGGTCCGCTTGCAAATCTATTTGCCAAAGTGCAAGTACTGACGGAAGCCGTTGGCGCGACGGACAAGGGCATTGAAGTGATATCAAATCTGCAAATTCTGCGAGGCCTCGCAGCGCTCGGTGTCGTCTTCTATCACACCAATTACAGGCTACCCGGCGACTGGCATACCGAATTCTTCGGGGTCTCGACGTTCTTCGTCATTTCCGGCTTTATCATGTGCCTCATCACCCGAGATCCCGAAGGTGGCGACGCAACGTCCCGCGGCTTCATGATGCGGCGGGCGATCCGGATTGTTCCATTCTACTGGCTCTGCACATTTGCGCTTATCGTTCTTCTAAACCGCCCGCAGATCACATGGCATATTGACCCAATCTTCGCGTGGGCGTCCGTCAACGTACCGCATCTCCTGCGCAGTCTGTTTTTTGTGCCATCAGAAACTTTTCCGATGCTTGGCGTCGGCTGGACTCTCAATTTCGAGGTCTATTTCTATGTCGTGTTTGCGTTTGCGATCCTTCTATCGCGCACCTTCGCGCCGGTGATCGCGGCCGCGATCGTTTATGCCGTCTTTAAGGCGAGCGCTTCCGGCGTCGACAATTGGCTGATCAAGTTCTACTCACACGGCTACATCTATTTTTTCTTGCACGGTATTGCGCTCTTTTACATCTGGTGGTTTACCAAGGACCATCTCAAGAAATCCCCGATCTGGATAAGGTTGCCTGTCATCGTCATCTGTGGCCTGATCGTCGTCGTGGTGTACGGCTCGCAATTCATCCCGCCACAACCGGATTTGACTACCTTTGTCTATTTCCCGGTGCTGCTGGTCGCCGCCGCAATCTTTGCCGCAAGCGCAGGGGCCGATATTAATTGGGGACCCCTCGTTTTGCTCGGCGACGCGTCCTACGCGATTTATTTGACGCACACCATCACGATAGAAAAGTTTCGGCAGAATATGCCGATCTTCAAAGACAGCGGTTGGTCAACACTGCTTATCATAATCATCGCGACGGCGGTCGGCATCCTCGTGCACCTCTATATTGAGAAGCCAATGCTAGGCTGGATCAGGACTAGGTTATGGACGCCTGCCAAACCCGAATCTGAAAGAACAGCCGCGTTGGTGAAAACCAAAGGGCACAAAAGCGATGATATTACGATCGCCGCATCAAGTTAAGATGCCTATGGAATGCCGTAAGCCTTGACCACGCCGTTTGTGATAACGCCGGACGAAAACGAAAACTGAAAACCGTCGATAGCAGCGGTGGAATTCCACATACCGCCGACGATTGCCGGCCCCCTGCCCTCCGGATACCCCGCCGCTCAATTGGCCGATTAGATTGTGCACCATCGCCGCACTCGGGTTCGATATCCGAATAAATCCGGAAACTCCGGGAGCGGCATTATTTATGCCGGATACGGTGCCCAGGAACGCAAACGCGCTCCAAGCGTTGGATGAAACCGCAGTGCTATTTGGGACAAAGGTCTTGCCCACATATTGGTAGCCTGAAAAGATCCTCCGCTATGAACCTGGAGTTCAGCGGTTGCGCTCGCCGTAGCGGGTATCAAATTCTCGAACACAATCTCATATGACGTGAATGCGCAGGTAAGCGAGGTCGTGTCGCTCAGCGTCGCTGAGTTCGCAGCCGTCATCGTATTCAAAAGAACCGGCACGTCCGATGTAGATATAGTCGGATTGGTCGGCGTGCCGCCTATGACGATGCCCGCACCACCACTCAACAGGCTGACCAAGGTAAAGCTCGGCGCGGTCTGAGCTTGCGCCAGACATGGCCATACAGGGGATGTTTTCAGGATAGTCCTGCGGTGACTCTAGGAAGGCCACTGGTGAGTCCAGGATCGCGGGGCATGCGGGCTCATCGGCCAATCGTTGCGAACTGGCTGGAGTCCCTAGCGCGCTTGGGAGGCAGTCATTCGGATTCCGTAGCTGGACAAGCGATGAACCGATATCGAGGCACCCAGGCGGAGTTCCAATTCTCGATGGTCTTGCCGCACACGACGCATTCAAAACTGCTGATCTCGCGAGCCTCTGCAATGTGCTCGCTGCGGTCATAGACCGCGCCGCATTCACAGGATCGATGACCCGATTCGGACATGTTCCCAACATGCGCTTCGACCTGTCCGCTTTCCAGTGAACAATCCTGCCATAATCAAACCAACCATCAAAACTTGAAGGCCGATCGGCGCTAGCGCATGGGCGAGTCCCGCGGCTGCCAAACCGGGCGCGGGACAACCTGGTGTGATCAGATTCCAACACTCGCGAAAAATCTGCTCCGTCCTTATTCGGGACACCTTTGCGCCTATTGGCATCCTCACGACTCCGAGAAGCTGTCGGCGAAAGAAAACCCGGAGTTGCTCATGAGCGTCATTATCCCTTTGGAGTTTCAACGAAAGTACGAAAAGCGCTGGGCCGCCAGATTTCGGCAACCGGTATCTACCGCGCCTCAACGTCAGTCAGATGGGACGCATAGTGTGCTCAACTTCAAATCTGCCGAGCGAGTGAACAAGGGAAAGGCCGGTTACGTCATTGACCTGACAACGGGCGGCGTCGCCCTGGCCGAGGGCGAGGAACAGGCCCGCCCTGTTGCCGCCACACATTATCGGAATCATTCCAGCACCGACTAAAGCTGGGGGCGCTAGTCGAAGGGGTGGCAATGGCGAGCAGCAGATCGAAGTTGCGTGCCGCGGTGCGGACACTCGTCAAGACGCGAGACCGGCGGCGGCGGCGCATTCGTCCGCGCGTGGATAGCAAGGGTTCTGCGAAAAGCTGAGCGCGGACCTGACCACGCCTCTGCCACGACCCTAGGAAGCCCGCTGGTGAGTCCGGGATTCGTGGGCTGTCAGGGGCGCCTGCTCTAGTGCCAAGCCGACGAAGCTTACCTACATCGAACCGGCTTCGCCGGGGTTTCGATGTCCGCACATTCGAATGCTCCGAGTGCAATACGATTGAACGCTTTACGGTCGCGATCTAAGTAGAGGCTGCCTCAGTTGCGGCCTCAGCGTCTATCTGCCTGATCCTTTTGCGCAGTAGAGCCATCTCAGGCCTAGCCTTGTTGAGAAAAGCGAGTTGCGCGTCCAACTCGGCCAGTAGCGCTTCCAGCTTGGCTTTCTGGGCTGAGATGTTCTTTTCAAACTTATAGGAAGCGGATCGGCGACGCTGCATGACACAACCTCGTAATTTACACGTCCTCGTAATTTACACGTCCCAGTATGCGACCGAATGCAAATAGTGAAACGGCCCTGACGGGGGCTGAGGTGGCCAGAGCCGTTTCATGCAGCGTCTTTGAAAACGTTGCGGGCAGCCAACCCCGGTTTCCCTGCTTTCGTTCCTATTTTCAAAGGGCGGCCGCCCCGGACTTATCGCCGCAGCCTTCGGCGATGGCTCTCCAACCGTTGGCGATTGCGCTCTCTCCATCGGCGCCGACGCTTCGTCGGGCCTGCTCCGTGAACTGATCTATCGCCTTGCGGATCGACTGGCAGGACGAGTGAGCGCTCCCATGCGGCTTTTGCGCGCATGCCGCTTCATTTGCGTTAATAAGCCTTCCCCATTCGAGAAAGCGCCACATCTGCACCACGACTCAGGATCGGCATTTGTCCGGGCCTGGGGGCTTCTCAATCGGGAGACGCCTCATGAATGGAACGACCATGCAGTTCGTTCGTGTCAGCAGTCGCGTCGAGGACATGGAAATTTGGAACACGAACAGAAACGGCTTTTCGTTCGTGATCAGTTATGAAAGCCGCAACGGTCCCGGCCTTCATGGGGCTCCCGGATTTGTGGGATCCTGGCGCCCGCTTCATGGCAATAGGGGCGCCGTCAAAGTTATCGGGTCACCTTTCAAGACATTCGAAGCGGCCGAGCAAGCCTGCGAAACCATGCTCGGATATTTGACAGAGAAGCGGTAGGCGACGCTTTGATCAAGAGCATGCAGCGTGTCGACCGTGTACACGCAATCCCCGGTGGCTTTCCCTAGTCGCAACCTCCCTGGACTTGCGTCCCGTCGCGAATGACGGGCCTGCTTTGCAAGGCCCTCTAGGAGCGGCTTGAGCGCGTGTCGCTCGGCGCGCTTCCCCGACTCAGCCGAAGGTGGCATCCTTGCGCTGGGGCTGGTCAAAGCGAGGATTTCGCGATGACCTGCAAAATAATTGCTTTTGAATTCGTTGTTCCCACGGCGATGGCCACCGCTCTTGCCGTCATGCTCTCGATCGTCGCCGTCTATTTGACGGACAAATACCTTGGTTCGATTGAGCAGGCGGAAGCCCATGGTTTGCCTTGAGCCGCGGGCGCGTGGACCAATGACAGAACCCGAGCATTTCGCTTCTCGGCCATGGACGCAGGCCGAAGATGATACGCTGCGATGCCTGGCGCTCAAGGGACTCAGCTCAACAGCGATCGGCATACGGATGAACCGGACCGAAACTGTCGTCCGTTCACGTGCCAGACAGATGCAAGTAATTTTAAGAAAAATCAGGCCGAGACAATTGCAAATGGGCTGAAGGCGAAGGGAAATGAAAAGTACGCCACGACCGGCCTTGGACGTCCGAACGGGATAAAGAGTTCCGGGATCTCGTCTTCAGTGCGTGCGCTACCGAGATTATTGCCAAGGCTCTGAACCGGACCACTTTTGCGGTACGTGGCAGAGCAAGCGCACTGAGGCTTCCATTGAAAAAGATTGCTAGGCGTCGCATTTGACGCTGCCGTCGTAGTGCGGCGGATGGTTTTCGCCCCTGCAGTATTGCCTTCGCCCTCCGGTTGAGCGCGCCCTGCCGAAGCTTCCGCGTGATGGATTTTAGTTTTTGCGGTCGAACCTTTCTGCCGTCGGCTGGACCCATAGTTATCGGGCGGCATGCCCGTCCCTAAGCTTCAAGCCGCCGACGGATTCTGCTGGCGACCCTTCGCGCGTTATCTACGCGATTAGGGTTATACTAAACGAACCGGAGTAACTTTTCATGCGAGCGATATCATCCGCCATTGTTGTCCTGGCCGCGCTATTCGCAACCGAAGCATCGGCACAATCTATCAATCTGACCGGGGCGTATAAGTGCGTCGAAGCATGTCGGGCGGGTCCCCCCGGCAGTCTCGCTTTTATCACCCAGAACGGACCTAACCTCAATCTTCTCAACGAAGCCGGTCAACCCTCCCGGGCATGGCCTGACCTGTTTGCGCCGGCGACGCGGATCTGGGTCGACGCCTGGAACGAGGGCGCCGTCTATTCGCCCGATGGCATGATCGTCCAGTTCGACAACGGAACGATCTGGGCGCGCGATATGGGTCCGCCGCCGCCCGTAAATCGGCGCTATTAAACAGGTCGCGCAAGCGACGCGCCGCCGCGCTTCAATAGCGTATGCGGACACGTCGCGCGCGTGTTCAACGCCGACCAACAGAAGAACCCCGGCATTCCGCGGGGCTCTCTGTAATACCTCGCGGATCAGTGACCAGCAGGGCCAGACGCCTGCGCGCCCTCGGCGAGGTTCGACAAGTACGACGGTCGCGATGCAATATAATCAGGTGCGGCGTAAGCATTGCTGTTGCGGAATTGCTGGATCGCCGTTGCGTGTGCCTTGCGTGCGTGGTGCTCGGCGGCGCCTGCCATCTGAACCGTTGTTGCGGCAATCAGTGTTGCGCCAAGAATTTTGAAAAATGTCGTTTGCATGGACGTCTCCCTGATGAGGCGCCTCTTAGCGAAAGCAAGATGCGGTTCGCTTTGTGCGTCTTCTGACAAGGATGTGTCGCTTGACGATGAGGATTATTACTGCGCACGCAATCACAAAGCGGCGAGCAAGTTTTTTGGTCAGCGCCTTTTTCGGCCCAAATATTGGGCTCCTCATTCAGCGGTATCGGACGTGCCGGAGGGCCAGCCGATGCTGAACGCACCCACGACTCGCTGTATCTCGCCGCCATTCGTAGCCCCAAGTTCTAGCGGCTTCCCTTGATCGCAAAATCAGCGGAATCAGTGGGACTGAACCCTCACCTTCCCTGCTGCCGCAAGCTTGTCGAGATCGCAAAAGCGTCTAGCCTCTTTTGGCCTTGGATCGTCATCTAACGGTCCTCCATTCTGCGCTACCATCCGCGAAAGAGGACGATTAATGATGATGCTCTTCAGAACGATCTCGGTCAGTGCTCTGCTTCTTTGCCCGGCCTACGCCCAGCAAACGCCCCCTCTTCCGGAACCAATGTCCGACTCCATGCCCGTGATGGTTCCGCTACCGGTCAACGGTTGCGTTTGGGCCGGCCGCCCCTTCAGCGACGGGGCAGGCTTCTGCGTAGCCGACAAGGTCATGCAGACCTGCACGATAGGAAAGTGGTCGCGCGAAGCCTCCGAAGGCTGCCGGGGTGCTCTTGCCGATACGCGATGAACCTGCGGCGTCGCTTTGGGTACCGGCTCATTGGAGAAGGCTACTGCGTGCCGGGCCGGCGGCGCCCCCGCGAAAATGCGGGGTCGTCCTTCTTCTACCTGCGAGCCCCGGATGCCTGCTCCGTGGGAGCTGGGGCGGGGATCGGAGAAAAAGCAGGGCTGCTAGGCGGAGTCGCTGCGGGGCCAGTGTTCCTCCACGTGGGAACTGCGAGTGTCGAGCCTACGGGGGGCCACGCGTACGACCCCACTGAAGGCTGCACGACTGATCCGTATCCTTCGGTTCCGGTGGTTTGCGCGAACGCGAGTGTGCTTGTCAGGGCGAACGCTGCTGCCAGCGCGATTGTTGTAACTTTCATGGCTGCCTCCTTGGCCCCTAGAATAGATAAGGAGACAACGCGCCGCCCGCTCGGCATTTCCGTTCAATTCTTCTAGCGCGATGGGAAGCGCCAAGCTGTTCTTGCTGAACGCTATGCCATCGACCCGGGTTATCGCCTTAGTTTGATCACCACGAGCTTCACGATCGGCACCGTGATTAAACGAGTCCGGCGGACCGATGCCCTTCGGGGCCTTCTTGAATAGTTTCCAGTTTGCCACGGCGGGGGTTCCAAGACAGCGCCCTGGTCGGGGCGATGCCGCTGATGGAACTTTATTGGTCGCCGGCTCTTGTGAAGACACCGGCGAGGAGCTCATGAGCGACGATCCGGATTTTCCGAAGGCCAATCACGCGCTGCTTGTGCTGCGCCAGGCCCGTTTGTCGCGAAATGAGGCCGCGGCAATAATGCTCGGGGATCTGGTCTATGAGATGGCCGGCACAGGCTTGCGGACCCCTGAAATAGAAGAAGCTCGACAGGCTGCATGGAGTGCGATTTCTGACTTGGCAAAAACTCTCCAAGCAGAAGGATTTGCAGCGCCTGCCCTTTGGAAGGCCGCGTTTGGAGCGACGGAAAGCTGGATAGAACTACTCGATTAGCCTGTATTTGCTGCCCCGGCGGGCATTTCTTTTGAGAAACATGGGAGCGAAGCCCCGTGCACTGGTTTCTTTACCGTCTCAGCCGTCCCGCTATTGCCTGGCCGTCGTAGCGCCATTGGAACCGGTGTTGCATCAAAGCATCAACCCAAATCGAAATGAGGTTTTTGGGAGATAAGTCTTTGACTGTGCAAGGGCACGGTCGTTTCATTTGCGCAGGGGCACGCGACAGGTGGTGTACCATGCGTGAAGAATTCGCTTCTTACAGCTTCCTTGCTGTGACCATTGCCGGCATTGTCATGCTTTGCTCCGGCTTGGTCGCTCTCGCAATTACCTAATCCTGGTTTTGGACAACAGTAGCGATCGATAGCGCCGATCTACCGGCAGCCTGCCGAACTCTAGAAAGGCCGCTAGTGAGTCCGGCATTCGCGGGCTTTATGTGCCGGCCGATCTCGACGGCCCGCACAGGGCGCCAGCGCAGATTCCTCAAGACACCATTTGGATGGACCTTTGACGGTTCGTGCGCGTTGAGGCCTAACCCGGAGTTCCGGTTATGAGCATCATTCCGTTAGACCTTTAGACCTTCAAAGACGGGGCGAACGGCGCTCGGCCGCCAGATTTTGTCGGTCCGTCGAGGCAGATTGAATAAAAACAGAGAGGAAGTCATGATCATTTCGAAAATGGTCCCCGTTCTGGCCATCGGTTTCATTCTTTGTAACGTCGGCTCTGCGAATGCCAAAACCTATTGTGCTCACTACATCGGCGGCCCGGAGCGGATTGCCCCGAACGCGCCACGCAGCCAATGCGTCTTCGCGACGCTGGTGGACTGTCGCGCAAGCGTAAGGGAAAGGGGCGGTGGAACTTGCTACGCAAAAGGAAGCCAGCCTAGAGAACTGGGCCGCTAGTCCCGATTCCGAAGTTCGTAGCCCTTTTGCGGAGCCGCATGTCGAACTTCTGAACCGCCACACTTGTGGAGTGGATTTGACATTCGCTACCCACAGGGCCACGAGTTCGTCAAGCGAATGTCAAATCCATAACTCCACTAGAAACCTATATTTGCTAGTGGTCTTTTGATTCTAACATTTGCAAAAGTGCCTGCCTCAATGGGATGCAAATGTTAGAATCGGACCACTAACGTCCGGCGAGATCGGGCTGAAGACAAAAACCGAAAGGGCTGACAATGGAGCCCGAGAATCCAAGTAAGCAAATCAGAACAGCAGAAAAGTTGGCTGCGATGATCCTCGAGGACTTGAGGAAAGTAGACGGCTGTCCGGAACACGGGGTCAACGTGACGGTCTATGGCATCCCTTGGAATGCGATGCTCATGTTTGGCGCAGCAGCCGGTCCCGTTCCTAACAAGGCCGAATTGCAGGGCTTCTTCAAAATCATCACGGAACGCCTGCAGCGGCTGTATGACATCCCGCTTTAGCTCAGCCCTTCAGGCCGAAGAACTTTGCCCGCCGTTGGGTGAACTGGGGCACATCTTCCAGCAAGCGAATCAGCCTAACGTTGTGATGCCGTCTCGGCACGGCGATCTCCCTAGACTTGCGCCCGTCGCGAACGCCGGGCCTCTTTTGCAGGGTCCGTACGAGTTTTTCGAATTCCCCGACTCAGCGGAAGGTGACATTTTGCGCTGGGGCTGGTCAAAGCGAGGATTTCGCGATGACCCATAAAAGCGCTACCTTCAAGTTCCTCATTTGGACGACCATTGCTGTTGCGCTGGGAATAATAACCTGGTCCAGCACCGCCAAGCGCTCTCCCTCCATAGATCAGGCGAGAGCAAAACAGGCTGTTGCCACCATCCCTCAAATTGCTGAGTTACCTGCTCCCCAGCTTTCGCGCGTTCGTCTGTTGGTTTCGCGTGTGAAATGAGCTGCGCAGACCATCGCCACAACTGCGCCACAACTCAGGATTTTGCTTTGCGTTCGGGTCTCGGGCTTGTACCGGGGGGAACAATGAGGGTCCTTGCCGCGATACTTACCTTGCTAGTTTCAAGTGCTGCCGCCGCTCAAGAGTGCAAGACTTGCTCAATGGCCGATGCCTGCACAAAGGCATACTTTAAAGCTACGTCGGAGGCCCAAAGCGCCACTAAGCAGGCGATCCGGGATTGGAAGCAGAATCTGGACAAAAAGGCCTCCGCAGAACTGTCCAGCAGGGGCGCGCTTGCATTACAAGACGCCATGGAAACGCAAGTTCGTTCTGAGCTTGAACGCCTGAAGGAGTGCTTGGCCAAGATTAGGTAGTTGCCCGGTGAAAGCCTCGGCAACGGATGGGACACAGCGCAAGGGACATCTGCCCAAGCCTCACGGGCGACTTTCGCGGCTGTGCTATCCTTCGCAAATGCGATCCGCGATCTGGATAGGGATTTTTATTGGCTCCACGATCGGTGGATTTATTCCCGAGCTTTGGGGTGACGACATGCTTTCCTATTCGGGAGTGCTGCTCAGCGGCGTCGGCGCCTTTGTAGGACTCTGGCTCGGGGCGCGAGCGTCAAGGTAAGGGGCATTTACGCGAAAGGCCGGTAGAGCGGGGATATCGAGTGCGTGACGTGCTGGCGCATGGAGCTGGCCCTGGCGAGTCTCTGAACCGCTTATTGGTCCATTTTGAACCTTCAGTCCCACCATGATGACCCAAGTCTGGGGCGAATCGAGTCCGGCCCAGGAGGGAAACCATCATGAAAACCCATTACACCGTCGCATTTGCAATGCTCGCAGGGCTCGGCCTTGGAGCGGTCGCGGTCCAGGGGCTTCATGCTCAGGCTAAACCGCCTGTCTACTCGGTCGCTGAAGTCGATATCGTGGATCAGGCAGCCTATTCGACCTATGTCCCGAAGGCTCAGGCCGCGATCAAGGCAGGCGGGGGCAAGATCCTTGCCGCCGGGGGCAAGACTATTACGGTAGAAGGCGATCCGCCGAAATCGCGCGTTGTCATTCAACAGTGGGATAGTCTCGAAAAATACCAAGCGTACCGCAACTCTGCAGCGTTCAAGGAGCTCCTACCGATGCGCGAGAAGGTAGCGAAGTGGCGTACGTTCGTCGTCGAGGCCGTGCCACAGTAGGCCGCGCGAGGCGCCCCTGGTCGCTGTCGGCTCAGCCTTCTGGCATGTGCGGCCAGGGTTTCCCACGAAACAAG
>Ga0116129_1000573_pt1 | contig 23279 bp, 24 predicted proteins | sample June2015DPH_17_2_FD_89732 | JGI IMG/M metagenome (GOLD analysis project Ga0116129, IMG submission 89732) | Peatland microbial communities from SPRUCE experiment site at the Marcell Experimental Forest, Minnesota, USA - June2015DPH_17_10 | ecosystem: Environmental > Terrestrial > Soil > Wetlands...
GCGACCAGGGGGTCGCGCGCCGACGGCGCGTCCGCCCTACTTTTGATGTGCTTTTCCTGACTTTATTATGGCGATGAATCCTCGGCGCCTCCGCCGGCATCAAAACGTCATTACGGGTATGGGGTATTTCGGTATGTCTTCCTCGGCGATTGCAGTTGCGGAAGTGGACGAATCTACGGCGGAGCGCTATGAATCCCTGTTTCGGATCGCCACGGCGATTCGGGCCCAGCGAGACCCGCGGGAGTTGTTCGGCGTCCTGGTTCACGAACTGGGCCAGGTAGTTCATTTCGACGCCATTGCGCAGTTTGACGAAGGTTCGAACAAGGTCGATCTGCACCTGGGTCCCGGTTGCCTGAAAACGCACGACTGCCCGTCGGAAATCGATAAAGAAGAGACCATCGCCGCCTGGGTATACGAGCATCAGGAAACGCTGGTTTTGGCGACGCTCGACCGCGAGACGCGCTTTCCGGCCTCCACCCGAATCATGCAGCAGGCAGGGCTGCAATCGGTGTGCGCATTTCCGCTGACTACCGCGCATCGCCGGCTGGGGAGCCTGGTGATCGCCAGCGTGGAGCGCACCGCCTATTCGCCCGAGGAGATCCGATTTTGCGGTTTGGTGGCTAATCAGATCGCCCTGGCGATGGACGACGCCGTCAACTTTCGCGCGTCGCAACAGGCCCAGGAACGCCTGCAACTGCTGCTCGACTTGACGAATCGCGTGGTATCGAATCTCAATCTGCGCGACGTGCTGCGCGAGGTTTCCGCGAACATCCGCCGCGTGATGCAGTGCGATGGAGCCGGAATCGCATTGCCCGGCCGCGAGGATGGGAAGCTGCGCATTTACGCCCTGGATTTCCCCGACAACCCGAGACACATCGAAGAAGGTTACGAGCCGCCCGCCGACGAGAAAGCGAGTTCGGCAAAAGTCTTCCGCAGCGGCGAGGCGGTGGTTCTTTCGCGCGAGGATCTGGAACGCGAACCTTTGCCACACTTCGATATTCAGTCGCTGGCGCATGTGCCCCTGAAAGGCCGCGGCGGAATTGTGGGCGTGCTGTCGCTCGGAACCCGCCGCGAAAACGCGTTTTCGGCGGACGATCTGGCGTTTCTCACTCAGATTGCGCAGCAGGTGGCCATCGCGGTGGAAAACGCGATGGCGTACCGTGAGGTTTCCGATCTCAAGAATAAACTAGCGCAGGAAAACCTGTACCTCGAAGACGAAATTCGCAGCGAGCTGAAATTCGAAGAGATCGTCGGCAAGAGCGAGGCGTTGCGGCGGGTGCTGCAGCAGGTGGAAACGGTGGCTCCGACGGATTCCACGGTCCTCATCTACGGTGAAACCGGCACGGGCAAGGAACTGGTTGCGCGCGCGCTGCATGACCTGAGCGCGCGCCAAGGGAACGCCTTCGTGAAGCTGAATTGCGCGGCGATTCCGACCGGTCTGCTGGAAAGCGAATTGTTCGGACACGAGCGCGGCGCTTTCACCGGCGCGATTTCCCAGCGGGTGGGCCGTTTCGAGCTGGCCAATCGCGGCACCATGTTCCTGGACGAAATCGGCGAAGTGCCTCTCGAGCTGCAACCCAAGCTGCTGCGCGTGCTGCAGGAGCGCGAGTTTGAGCGTCTGGGCTCCACACGAACGCTACGCACAGATGCGCGGCTGATCGCCGCGACCAATCGCGATCTGGAGACGTTGGTGAGCGAGCAGAGATTCCGCTCCGACCTCTACTATCGCCTCAACGTATTTCCGATCCGCGTCCCGGCGCTGCGCGAGCGCCCGGAAGATATTCCTCTGCTGGTGCGCCACTTTGTGCAGCAGTTTAGCCGCCGGCTCGGTAAGACCATCGAGACCATCCCGTCGGAGACCATGACCACGCTGGTCAAGTACCCATGGCCGGGGAACATTCGCGAGTTGCAGAACGTGATCGAGCGCGCCGCGATCCTGACTACCGGCCCGATTTTGAGGGTCCCGAGCGACGGCCTGCGTGTGCCGAATCACGCGCCGGTCCCGGTTGTGGGCACGCCGGGGAATCAGCAGGTTGCTCATGGCGGCCCGAACCGCAACATGCGCTCAGAGCTGGACGATGCCGAGCGCCGGCAGATTCTGGCCGCGCTCGAGCAAGCCGCTTGGACTGTCGCAGGACCGAACGGCGCCGCCGCGCTATTGGGCATGAAGCGATCGACCCTGCAGTCGCGGATACAGAAGTTGGGGATCCGGATCTCTCGCACCGGAGCGTAAGTCACTCGTCGGTTGGGCAGCTGTAGGTCCGGCCAAGCCGTACTCCGAGTCCCCGCTGATTTCAGTAAGTCAGTTTAAGCGCGAGTTGGATCTGTCGCGGAGTGTTCAGCTGGCTCGATACGATCCCGAAGGTATTGCCCGCAGTGGTGCTGGCCGTCAGGCTATTCCGCGTCCGATCCGATCGCACGCGGGACATGGGAGCAGGGCCCCTGCGTCGTAGGTGCGGCCTTGTCCCGAGCAACGCTGGCAGCCGTCCGGACCGAAGTCAAGCGGAGTAGCTTTCGCAAAGTTTGGCAGCTACGAAGCCGATTGCCGGCTCCGCCCACCGCCAAATCCAGTGACTCTCTGTCGTGGCTCGAGACGCTCGCGGCTACAACCCGAAGGCCTTGCGGATCTTCTCCAGGAAGTCCGCCACTCTCACGCGCGCATCGCCGCCGCCCAACGCCTCAAACGGGACGTAGCCGCGATATCCGGCGCGGTCCATGATCGCCTTGATCTTCGCCAGGTCCGTGGGCTCCTCTTTGCCGTCGCGGCCCACGTTCTCCTTGATCTGCCACGACACCGCGTAGGGCACTAACTTCTCGATCTCGGCGTACGGGTCGCCCGAACGGAGGCTGCCAATATCCAGAATGCTGCCGAACCAGTCGGAACCCACCGCGTCGATCACGCGGATGGTCTCGGCTGCAGTCTTGAGAAAGTCGTTATGCTGCTGGAGGGCGACCACCACGCCGTGTTCCTTGCCGAACATGGCGCACTCTTTGAAATCGGCGACCATCCATTCCAGTGCTTCGTCGAAGCTATGCCCCGCGGGGCGCGTCGGACCGGAGAAGACGCGGATCACCGGAGCGCCCAGTTTGCTCGCCACCACGATCCAGTCCTTCACCATCTGCACGTCTTTCTTGCGCGCGCCTGCGTCCGCCACCGCGAAGTCATTGCGCACGCCGGTGCCGCTGATAGCGACGCCGTTCACGAAGGCGGTCCGCTTCAACGCGTAGATGTAGTCGTCGGCCGGGACTTTGGGATAACCGGGAAAGTAGTAACCGGTCGGGTCCAGGGCGTCGACGCCATGCTGCGCGCAGAAATGCACGGCATCCGTGAGCGTCATGCTGCCATCGCGCAGGGCCTTGTCGAACGAGTAAGCGTTCAGTCCCAGTTTGAGCTTGACTCCGGATTCGCGTACGACGCCTGCTGGCGCGGCAACGGCCGGCGCAGGAATGGCAACCGCGGCCGCCAGGCTGGCGGAGCGGGTCAGGAATTTGCGGCGATCAATCGTGATCATAAGAGGCTCTCCTACTCCTCCAAGTATCGAATAACCGTGGCGTGAGAAGAAAACCCGGCAATTACGCCAGGGCCTTCTTGCAAAACTCCACGCACTTCGCAATCTCAGTCATCAGATCCGAACCCGCCGGAACCGCGTACTCCATCTCGATCACACCCGGGAAACGATACTTCTCCTTCTGCATCAGTTTCAGAGTCTCCTAAATGGGCGTGTCACCCATGCCCCACGGAATATTCGGCCCGTTATTCAGCTTGCGATCCTTGAGGTGAATGTGAGTGACGCGGTCGTGGTACGCGCCCAGCCGCTTGGTGTGGCTCAACGGAATTTCGCAGGAGATGGCATTCGCGCCCGCCGTCCTGGCAAGCCCGAACATGTAATCGATTTCCTCGTCGGAGAACGTCTCGATAGCCTCTACCTTGACGATCTCGATCTTGACGCCGGCGTCCTCGTACTTCCCGCGGAAGGCCTTGACCGTGTCCATAGATGCAGCCAGGCGCCAGTTGCGCAGCTCATCCGCCGCGGCTTTCCGGGCCGCTTGCCGCTCGGGCGTCAGCGGCGCGCGCCCGCCACGAGGCGCCGCCTGGCTTGTCCAAGGTGTCGTCCCAGGCGCTGCCGCCGCGCATCCCGCCGGCCGGACCGCTGGATAGGCCACCAGGTTAGCCGGCGCTCCCATGAACTGCTCAATAGGTGCTCGCAGTTTCACCGAGCTAAGGTCGAGTTTGACTATTGCGCTCAGACACTCGTCGCCATTGTTATAGACGCCGTGGAAACTATAGGGCGCATTGATGCCGATCTGCACGCCGCCAAATCTGGAATTCGGCTTCGCCAGCAGACGGGACGCTGGCAGCGCCGCCAGCGCCATTTTGCTCAGTTCGCGTCTGGTTATAGTCGTACTCATGATTTGTTCCTTTTCACCAGGTGAGCAACCAATACTTAGCGGATTCCGGTGCGGGTGTCAACGCCGGGTACGATATGAACCCGCCCGCACTCTCCCGGCTACTCAACCACAGGGACCCGTCACGCGGGGTTCGCATCGACGAAAGAACGGGCGCGGACAGAACGGGCGCGAGCCGCCGGAGAACTGGCGGAACCTCGCTCGCGTTCTGGACTTGAACGGCTCTGTGCGACGCCCTCACCCGGCCGGATTTGCCCGAAGGCGTGGTTGCGGAGCGTGGTTGCGGAGCTTGTGGAACTGGTGGTGGGGACGATGCTAGAATCGCATTTCCCATGACGCTCAATCGCCCCGAACTTCTCGAAGGACTCAAGACCTTCCTTCGCATCCCCAGCGTCAGCACGCTCTCCGAGCACAAACCCGATATCCAGCGCGCCGCCGAATTCGTGCGCGATGCACTGAAATCCGCCGGCCTCGCCGCGGAGCTGATCGAGGGCGACGGCAATCCGCTCGTCTACGGCGAATGGCTGGGCGCGCTGGGCAAGCCCACCATCCTCTTCTACGGCCACTACGACGTGCAGCCGCCCGATCCACTCGATGAATGGAAGTCGCCGCCGTTTGAGCCCGAGGTGCGCGGCGACGACCTTTTCGCGCGCGGCTCGGCCGACGACAAAGGCCAGGTCTACTTGCAAATCAAGGCCGTCGATGCCTTGCTGCGGCGCGACGGCAAATTGCCGGTCAATGTGAAGTTCCTGGTGGAAGGCGAAGAAGAGACCGGCGGCGAGCACATCGAAGCGTACGTGAAATCGAAACCGCCGCGGCTGCACGCCGACGCGGCCGTGATCTGCGACACCGAAATGTTCGCGCCCGGCCTGCCCACCATCTGCGTCGGCCTGCGCGGCATGGTGTATTGCGAGCTGCTTGTGGAGGGCGCGAGCCACGATCTGCATTCCGGCGTTTACGGCGGCGCCGCGCCCAACCCCATTCAGGCCGTCGCCGAGATTCTCTGCGCGCTGAAAGACCGCCAGGGCCGCATTCTGATCCCCGGCTTCTACGGCCGCGTGCAGCCGCCCTCGCCGAAAGAGCGCGACGCGTGGGCCAGCCTGCCGTTCGACGAGAAGGAGTACACGGAAGTGGAAATGGGCGCGCGCGAACTGGTGGGCGAACCAGGCGTGCCGCTGTTCGAGCGCCTGTGGGCGCGGCCCACGTTAGAAGTTCACGGCATCCGCGGCGGCTTTACTGGCGAGGGCGCGAAGACCGTAATCCCCGCCCGCGCCACGGCTAAGATCAGCATGCGTCTGGTGGCCGATCAACGGCCCGATGAAGCCGCCGATCAGTTGCGCGCCGCGGTGCGCGCGGCCACTCCAAAAGGGGTCACCGCGGAATTGAAGGTGCTTCACAGCGGCGCCCCGTCGCTCACCAACCCGGACAACCCGTACATCCACGCGGCGGCTGAAGCGCTGCAGCGGACCTTCGGCGAGGAGACCGTCTATATCCGCTCGGGAGGCTCCATACCGATAGTCGGCGTATTCGACGAACACCTCGGCATTCCCAGCGTGATGATGGGCTTCGGACTGCCCGACGACAATCTCCACGCGCCCAACGAGAAGTTTCACCTGCCGAATTTCTATAGCGGCATCGAGGCCATTGCGCGTTATCTGGAGATTCTCGGTCAGACGGATTGATGTGGGGCGGCCAATCCTGGCTGCAGCCCGCTTTCAGCCGGCTCTCGCCGGTGGCGAAGACTCGCGCATAGTTCCAAATAGCCGCCTGAAAGGCGGCTGCAGGCAGGATTGCCTGCCCCACAACTTACTGGCTCTTGCGAATCTCGTCCAGCCGTTTTTTCAAATACTCGTCGTACTCCTTCTTCAACTCCGGGTCTTTCGGCGTGCTATAGATGTCACTCGACTTATACTTACCCGTCGCGAACATCTTACGTGTCCACTCGTCGTGTATGTGGACCACATCGGCGTTGTCGACGGTCTGCTGCACTAACTGCGGAGGGATGAAGTAGATGCCTTCGGGATCGCCGAGCACCATGTCGCCCGGCATCACGGTGGCATTGCCGATGCGCACCGGGACGTTGATGCCGGTGATAGTGACATTAGTGATGAAGCTGGGATGCGTCTTGCGATAATACGCCGGCATGTCCATATCGGAAATTCCCTCCAGGTCGCGAACGCTGCCATCCACTACCAGGCCCGCGCACTTAGCGGACTTCATCATGTAATAGAAAAGGTTGTCACCCACGATGGTGCCGCCGTCGGTCTTACCGAAGAGATCGACTACCAGCACGTCGCCGGGTTGGAGCATATCGAGAGCGGCCTGATTGTACAGACGGGGGATGCCCGCCGCTTGCGCCTTCGCGTTCATGACGGCGTCCAGATCGGGGCGCGCGGGCATGAATTGCACGGTGAAGGCGCGGCCCACCATCTTCTTTCCGGGGTGCAGCACCTGGAAGCCGTCCTCGTATTGATTGTGGAAATTGCGGTTAGGCAGGACCGCGAAGACCTCTTCCATCGACATTCCCCGGGCGCGCTCAATCAGCGCGTCGGGAACCTTGGGACGGCCGTCGGGAAAACGCTCGAATGGGTTCTGCGCGGTCAGCGCGACCATCTCTTCCTTGCTTAGCTTCAAGGTCTGCGCGTGGGCGGTGGGCGGCGCCAGTATGGCTGCTACGGCGGAGAGCAGGAGCGCGGTTGCCAGACCGCTGGCTGACGCGCGCGGCTCCGATCGGGTGGTCTTAGCGAGATAGGGAATCAAAGCATGAGTCATACAGGTTTCAACTCACTAACTCCACAGGCGGTCGTTGGAGCGATCCGTATTCCATTGCGTTGTAGGTTCCATGAAACCCGGTTCGAGTAAGTGCTGCCGTGCCACATCCTCATTGAGAGTCACTCCGAGTCCGGGTCCATTGGGCACGGTGATGAAGCCCTTGTTGACGATCGGCTTTTCGATTCCGTTCGCCAGGTCGCCCCACCAGGGCACGTCCACCGAGTGGTTTTCCATCACCAGGAAATTCTCCGTCGCCGCCGCGCAATGGACGTTTGCCATGCACGAAATCGGCGTCCCCGCAAAGTGCATCGCCATGGGAACGCCCAGCTCCTGCGCCGCATCGCCGATTTTCTTGGTCTCCAGAATGCCGCCGGATGTGGCCAGATCGGGATGGATGATATCGACAGCGTGAGCCCGGCATAACTCAATGAATGGCTCCTTCAAAAAGATGTCCTCGCCGGTGGCGAGCGGGATATCCACCGCGTCCGAAATCTTCTTCAAGAGATCCGTGTACTGCCACGGTATCATGTCCTCAAGCCATGCGAGATTGTATTTCTCCAGCCCCTTTCCCAGGCGGATGCAGCTATTCACGCCGATATGGCCGAAGTGGTCGGCGGAGAGAGGCACGTCCATCCCCACCTGCTCCCGCACGGCCGCGACATACTCGCCCATCAACTCCACGCCTTTTTGCGTGATCTCAATGCCGGTGAACATGTGCTGCGTGCGGTCGCCCTGCGCCAGCGAGACGCCTTCCGGATGGGTCACGGTTCCGGGGGTATTGGCCACCAGGTCGATGCCGAGGTCCATCTTGAGCCACGTGAATCCCTGCTCGTGGCGCGCCTTGAGGCGCTGGCCGAATATCTTGGGGTCGGGCGATTCGGTGGTGTCGGCGTAGCAGCGTATGCGGTCGCGGAACTTGCCGCCCAGCATCTGGTAGACGGGCACGTTATAGGCTTTTCCAGCAAGGTCCCACATCGCCATCTCGATCGCGCACACGCCGCCGCCTTGACGCGATTGCCCTCCGAACTGCTTGATCTTGCGGAAAACCTTATCCACGTCGCAGGGGTTCTCGCCCAGGATGCGGCTCTTGAGTTCCAGCGCGTAGTTCTTGCTGGCGCCGTCGCGCACTTCTCCCAGGCCGTAGATGCCCTGGTTGGTATCGATGCGGATCAGCGGACAAGTCATGGGAGCGCGCGCGATCACCAACACGCGCAGATCGGTGATTTTCAGGTCCGAAGGCTTAGAGTTGGTGTTGACGTTTTGCGGATGCGCATCCAGAAGATCGTCCGCCCAAAATGCCGCGCCCATGGTTCCGGCCGCGCGCTTGAGGAAGGAACGCCTTCCGCTTGCGGCAGAGACCGGCGCGTCCGCCAGCGTCGCGCGCCGACTAACAGCCGGCTGGCCGCTCCACAAAGAATTCTTCACAATTAGTCTCCCTTCTATGCGCTTAGCGCCGCCTGCATCATAGCGCGGGCGTAGCCCACGTTGAAAGCGTAGGCAGCGTACCCACCGCCTCCCGGGTATTGCGGCCGGAAGTTGGGCTGCGCGCGGTCGTAATCGAGACCGCGCGGGTGCTCGGGATAAATCAGGCGCGTGTACTTCTGCTTGACCAGCTCCTTCATCACCGCGAACATGTTGTTCTCGCCCTCGTCGATGAAGACCTCGCTATATCGCTCGTTCGGCTTCTGAACTTTGACGTTGCGGAAGTGAACGTGATTGATGCGGTCGCGCGACGCAAAATAGCGGCACACTTCCACCGGGTCGTGCCCCATTTCGCGGGTCACGCCGCAATCGAAAGTGATGCCGTTCGAGGGGCTCTTCACGATTTCGATGAGCTTCTTCCAGCCCTCTACGCTGCCCATGATCTGCTGCGATCCGCGGCTGATGGGCGCGGGCGGATCGTTGGGGTGCAGCGCCATACGGACCCCGGCCTTCTCCGCTTCCGGTATCACCGCCTTCAGGAAATAGGTGATGTTGGCCCACATTTCGTCCAGCGTGTGAGCGCCCTCGTTGGGAAGCGGCGGCAGGTCTTTGAACGCCGTCTTGGTTCCGTTGTTGTCCACCTGGCGCTCATAGTCGAAGCCGGTCCACCCGGCGTTCGCGCGGCCGGTTTCCTCAAAGTAGCCCTCCATGGCGCGGTGCGCATACCAGTTGTATTCCACCACCGGCAGCCCGGCCTTGCCCGCCGCCTTCACGGATTGAATCACCTTCGCGATTTCCTCATCGCGGCCCGGCCTCGCATAGATGGCGTTATTGAAACCGGCGATCATGCTGTTGCCGAGCGTCAGGCCATTCGCCTTTAGACGGTCCATCTGATCTTTGAGGCGGGCTTCGTCCCAGGGAATCTGGCCGGCGCTGGCAATAACATAGTTCACGCCGAGCTGCTTGATTCGCCGCGCCGCTTCGTCATCGCCGCCGGCGGGCGCTCCGCCGCGCCCGAAACCGCCGGCGCCGGCTTCGAGACATATCTTCGGCGTGTCCTTGCCTTCAAAATGCGGCTCCGGCATCATAGCCGCCCGGCCCGTGGGCGCCGCCGGAACTGCCAAAGCCGCCACGCCGGCGGCCTGCATCAACTTTCTTCGAGAAACCTTGCTATCCACGTGGATTACCTCCTGCTGGTAGGGCGGACCCCCTGGTCCGCAGCCGGCCCCTTGGCCGGATTGCCGGCAGACGCCGTTAATCTCGCGGCGAAGAACGGGTCCAGGGGGACCCGTGCGGACCAGAGGGTCCGCCCTACGATAACCGGCGTCATGCTTTAGCTTCCGCATTGGCGCGATTCAGCAGCGCCTTCATATATGCGAAGCCGTATGCCGTCTGCGCGTTGCCGCCGCCTTGCAGCGAGGGCGAATGATCCAGAATGACGATGCCGTCGAAGTTCACATCGCGCAGCGCCTTCATGATCTTGTTCATATCGTAATAGCCGTTGTCCATGAAGGTCTCAATGAAGTGCGGCAATGGCGCGCTTACGTTTCGGAAATGGATCTTCCAGATTTTCTGCGCGCCGAAGTAGCGAATCATCTCTTCGGGGTCTTTGCCGGTGAGCTGGCGGCCGCCTTCGAGCCACGTGCCGCAACACAGGCAGATACCGACGTTGGGGCTATTCGCGATCTCCATGGCGCGCCGGTAGCCGTCGAAGTTGGCGAAGATGCAGCGCGGCACGCCGGCCAGAACAGGCACGGGCGGATCGTCGGGATGGATCCCGATACGCACTCCAGCCTCCTCCGCCACCGGCGCCACCTGCCGGATGAAATAGCTGTAGTTGGCCCAGATCTCTTCCTTGCTGAATTCGCGGCCGTGCGAAAGCGGCTCCTTGAAAACGGCGCCATCCCAGATGCCTTGTTTATTCGGACTCGCCAGATCGAACTCGCGGCCCTCGGCGCCGCGGATCGCCGCCCGCCCGCTGCTCCAGATTCCGTTGCCCATGTGGGCATAGGTGGTGTAGTAGATTCCGGCCTTGCCCAGATTGCGGAGATACTGCTTGTACTCTTCGATCTTCTGGTCGCGGCCGGGAAGGTTCAGCGTGACCTCAGGCATGTTATGGACGCTGGTATTTCCGATGTTCCACACCGTGATGCCGGCATCCGCGTAGCGCTTCTTGATTTGCATAAAGCCCTCGGCGGTGCGTAAATCGGGAGTGGATGCGACGCTCACATACTCGGCGCCAATCTGTTGAAGGTAGAGCAGGTCGCTATCGGAAGGCTTCGCGGAGGTCTGCGCGCACAACTTGATTCCGGGCTGGATGGTATGAGTAGCCGCCGGGGCCGAGTCCGCCAGCAGCGCGGCGCCAAGCGCTCCGCCGATTGCCAACTTCCCGAATTCCCTGCGGCCGGTACCGGTGGAGGATTTTGTGGGGCAGGCGCTTTCGCCTGCCAACCGATCGCCACCAGTCGAGGAGCTATTCGTTTTCATAATCACCCCCTGATTCCTATCGGCGGTACGGGCAAGGCGCGGCGGCGTTTACGAATTCCGGCGAAATCGAATTTCGCGTCGGCGATCGCCACGCCCGCCACTTCGATTCTCGATAGATCGCGCGTGCCCACTCCCACATCCTCAGCCAGCCGCAGCGTGCTGTCGCATCGCTCGAATGGCGGCGTGCCGCGATCCGCCATCGGGTCGAACCCCATCAGCGCCATCGATACCGCGTCGATGTTTACGGGATTAGTCCCCGCCACCAGCAATCCGGGCGCGGCGGGCTGAAGGTCCTCGCCAATCCACGGGCCCTCGCCGCCGGTCATGGTCTTGATGCCGTCGATGATCGCCAGGTGAATGGGCCGGGCCGATATCAGATCGACCACAGTGCGCGGCACGCGATACGTATCTTCGCGCGGCGAGGACGGATCTTTCTCCTGCGGCGCGCTCTTGGAAGGACCGCGATTCCCCGCATGAATCAGACCGCGGCCGCCCTTGGGAATGAGCGACGGCTCGTCGATGCCCGCGCCCGTTCCGTAGATCGTGCAGGGCGTCAGGCCGAAGCAGTTCTTCATCGACAGCGTGACGCCCGCGGTGGCGTGCTCTTTCATTTTCGCGACGCTCACGAAGACGTCGCAGTCTTCGTAGGAGTGATTCAGGTCGAACGCCGGGAACATGTAGCCGCCATACGGCACGGTCATGCGCGAATACTTTTTAGCTCTGCCTAAATAATTGGTATTTTCGAATTCGACATTGCGCGCGGCGTTGAGAATGTCCCGCGGTTCCCAATTCGCGCGCAGAATATATTCTTCGACGGGGTCCGCGGTGGACCACGGGCTCTCTAATATGCGAATGCGAGTGGCGCCGGCGGCGCCCATCAAATGGACCGCCGCGGCAATGACATGCGGGTGCGTATAGTGCGTATCTTCGAGGGGGAGGTGGCCAATACGATAGGTGGGCGCGCCCGTCAGGTTGATTTTGATGGCGACGGTCTTGCCTTTGACCAGCCGCCCCAGGCCGCCGAGTTGGTCGAACATCTTCTGCATGGTGGGCAGCAGTTCGGCCGGCGCATAGGTTTTGCAGCGCGCCACCGCCACGGGAGTTGCGGGCGCGGTTGCCGCGCGCCCCAATCTGGGGCCTGCCAGGTAGGCGCCGGAAACGGCCGCAGCCGCGTTCGACAACCACTTTCTGCGCGTGTAATTGCAGTGCATATCGTCTCCTTCGTCTGCGAAACCACCGGGCGCTACCAGCTCGACCCCGGCGCTACCAGCTCGACCCCGGCGCTACCAGCTCGACCCCGGCGCTACCAGCTCGACGTTACCAGTTCGACCGCCGGCGCTACCCATCGAGCTCCAGGGCTACGTATTGCGGCACTTGCGGCAAGTGCACCTCAATTGCATCCTGCTGGAATTCGGTTCCTATTGTCGCAACTGGGCCGTCCGGCGTCCAGGCCTTCACCGCCTTCCAGCGTCCGGCGATTCGCACGCTGGCGGCATCCGGTCCCCGGTTGGCATAGAACAGCACTTGGACCACGGCCTTCTTGCGGTCCGGCGAGAGCGCATAGTATGAGCCCGTGGCGCTCCCGTTCCAAATGCGCACCATATCGTAGCGATGGCTGACGATCACCACGGAATCCTGGGCCCATTGATAGGGATCCCTGGCCGGAGTTTTCGCCAAGGCTATTTTGCCCTTCCCCAGCGAGCGCGCCGCAAAAAGAGGGCCCTCGTCGTCCGGTTTCGCGGCAGCCCCCGGAGCCGCGCCCCAACTCGGAGAGGCGATCAACGCGCCGCCCGCCTCCACAAATCCCAGGATTTGCTTTCGCAGGTTCGCGTCAGGCTGCTGCGCATCGGCGTAGATCACGGCGCGCAGCCCTTCCAGATCCGGCGCGGTATTCTTTGGCAAAATGCGGTAATGCTGACCGGCGCGCGCCAATAGATTGAGCAACTCCCGGCTGAAAGCTTCGTTGTCGCCGGCGAAATCGGAAATCACGCCCACTATCGCGGCAGCCGTGTAGCCCGCCCAGGCTTGGCGCTGAGCGAAAAATCCTGCCGCCGCCACGGTCTTCTTCCAGATCTCCAGCGCCTCGGGGCGCCGCGCCGCCACACCGGAAGCCAACTGGTTATCGAGCGAGATCACCCACCGTCCGCCGTAGGCGCCGCTATCCGCGACGGCGATCAAGTAAGCTCCGTTCGAAACGCGAAAGTTCTCCGGCGGAGGCGCATTCACCCAGACCGGCGTCTGAGGATGAAGCGCGGCTGCGAGTTGAACCTGCCAGCCGTTGGAATCGACCCAGGGCTCGCCCGTGGGACCGGCGGTCACCCGCCCCGCATCCGACCGCGGCGTTCTCACTCCCGGCCATTGGCCCTTGACCAGCGTCACTCCGGAAGGCGCCTCATCGGGAACGCCAATCCGCAGACCTGACTGCCGGGCCTGGGTGCGGACTGACTCGAACTGCGCCCCTTTTTCGATCAACAGATAATCGATGGCGGAGCCTTTGATCAGGTCCAGAGCGGAACTGTCCCTCCACGCGGCAGGCCACCGCATCGGAGTCCAAGGCGCGGTCATGGGCTAAGCGCCAATCACGGCTTTAACTTCTTCCAGTTTGCCAGGCAGCGCTCCGCCGTCTCAAACTCAGGGAACCGGCTGCCTTCCTGTTCGATCAGGTAATATTCTATGCCGCCTTTGGCCTCAGCGGCGGCAAAGATCTTCGTCCACGGCGAGACGCCTTCACCGAACAGAACGCGGTAGCCTTTGTCCGGATCGGGCGCCCAATCCTTGCAGTGAATGCAATGGATACGGCCCGGATTCGCGTCGATCCACGCCACCGGGTCGGAACCGGCTTCCACGCAAGTACCCACATCGAGCTGCAACATCACTTCTTTCGGAGTGTTGGCGGCGAGAAGTTCCATCGGCCGTTTGCCATCGAGCGCCACGAACTCCGCCTGATGATTGTGATATCCGGTACGTAAGCCGGCGGGCTTGAGTTTTTCCGAGGCATCCGAAAGTTGATCGGCCACTTTCTTCCAGCCGTCGAGGCCGACCACTCTCCCGGCGCTGGCCATCACTATATACCGCGACCCGAGAATCTTATTCAACTCCACTGCTTTCGGCAAGCCGTCCGCGGTGAACGATGGCTGGTTGTTGTGCGTGGAGTTACAACGGATGCCTAAGTCGTCCATCAACTTACGCATGTCCTTTGCCTGATCGGTTGTCCAATCGAAGTATGGCGCGAAAAACTCCACTACTTCGTAGCCCATCTTAGCTACCGCGCGAACGGTTGCGGTTGGGTCTTTGGCTAACTCGCCGCGGACCGAAAACATTTCCAGGCCAACCGGAAAGTGTTTGGCGGCCGTAGCAAAAGTTGTCAGGGAAGCAGCGCCTGACACGGCTAGGAATGACCGGCGGGAGATTGAACTATCGGGTGACACGTTTGGACTATATCACGGCGCATGGCCATAGGCGCCAAGTTTCACGGGGTGTATTACGGTGTGGCGCCGGCGGCATGGGTCGATCGGGCAGAGGACGGACTTGCAGGGGTTGGGGGCGACGGGGCTTCGCGTTTTGACGAAACGAAGCTGAGAATGTGGAAGTGGCTTTGGATTGTTTGGGTTGCGAGGGCCCCGACGACGGGTTACAAGCTTCGCAGGCCATGGGCCCGCGCCACGTTGTTTAGCAGTCGCGAAATTGTGAGGCTCGATGACTCCTACAGTCTGTAAGACGATTTAGCCAAGCGCTTACCGAGCCTCACATCCACTCATTCATGCCCTTCAGCAAGTGCGATGCAGCACACTACTTTTTTACCACGTGGCCCCGTCCATCCCGCATTTCATTTCCTTTGAAGTGCGCACTATCGACAACCTTCGCCGGCTCCGGTTTCTCACCACGTGCCGGCATCGGTCCCTTATAGCCGTGGTCCGGATGAAATTTGTTATTTACGTGGCCCCGGAAGTCTCCGCCGCCATGGAACCATGGGCCGGCGCCAATGAAGACGCCGCCGCTAAACCATTCCGGACCGTAGTATCCGGCGGGAGCACAGGCATAAGGGGCGACGTCATAGTAACCATACGGACAGTCGGGGGCTACTCCTATATCGACGCTGACCTGAGCCTCGGCTCTGGGAGCGGCAGCCGTGAAGCCGATTCCGGCAGCAGCAGCTAACAATACCAATGTAAATCCGCGCATTGAAAATTCACCTCGCAATTGTTGGAGCAAGTCACATGCTAGTGTGGCGAATCGGACGGATTGGCCACCGCGGCGTATCTGCCATTGGTGGACTGGGCAGAGGGTCGCTCGTGAAACGCGTCGCTCATGAAATGAAGCAGCTTATGGACCCGCCCCACATTGTCACGCTGGTTAGAACTCCGCGGCCGCGCCTCTATCGCCCGGAGATGCATATGGCCGCGACGGATCGAGATTCGCCAGGATAAACTCGCGACTGATTGCGGTTACCGCCTGAGTGACAGACCCGCAACCTTCGGCGTGTGCGCGCGCTAGTCCACGCGCCAGAAGCCGGCACCGATGTTCGCCGAAACTCGCTCTCCGGCCGCCGCGCAGCGGAGTGGGCTCATCCGCCACCGCTATACCCGGGTAGATGCCTCGCGTCAGTGCGGGAATAGCTCCTCTAAATGCCGATGCTCCGGCTAACTGGTCTACGATGGCGCGTGACACTCGAGCGGCTGAAACGGGGACGTACAATACGGCGGCATCCGGACGGGTGTAACTCCGCGGATGGTTGAGTAACTTGAGTTGGTAGCTGGCGCCGGCTGCATGAAGATCCTGACTCAAGACCCGCAGGAGCCATGCGGCGCACGCAGGCTTGACGTTGAAGTAGATGCGCAGGTCTGCTTCGGCGGCGAATCCCCCGGCAGTACAGTAGTAGAGCGGCATAGAGTACCGGCGTCCGGCGGGAAACCGGACCGCTACAGTCTCATCCCCAGGATGCACGCCTTCCGCTTCCAAGGCCGCAGCGCTCACCCGAAGTTGAAGGCCGCCTTTTTCACACAGACACTCATCCGGCCCGCGGGCGGCCACGCGCCAGCCGCGGTCCAGAAGCCCGGCGCTGCGGTCGGCATCCAAGAGCCGCGCCACAAATTCAGGATCTTCCCGCTCGCGCATGGTGAGCCCCTCGCGCCGGTCTGAAGCCTTACGCCGCTCGCGCAGATAATGCCAACGGTAGAGCGAGGGCCAGACCACTTCTTCCACCGCGTCGATCCACCGCGCGTCGCGTTCGTGGCTGCGAAGCGGAAGTTTTTTCACGCCTGCAAATTTGTGCGAGATACGGCCGGAAACGTCAAAGGAGACGGCGCGTGCGGTTTCCTCGTAGAATTCCCAATATCCGCTCATAGCGCCATGCCCCCTAACAGAGACGCAACCGCTCTTTCCGGATGATTCAGAAGGCTGCCGCCGAAGGCGAGAAGAAGCGAAGCGGCCGGGTCTAAATGCCCGTTGATATCGAGGCCGACCGCCACGCGGTGCAGCATGAAAATTCCGGCGTACTGGAACGCCGTCGCCGCGAACGAATCCGTCGCCGCAAAAACTTTGGGCGCCATATGGCGATAGGTGAGGAGGAAATAGCCGATCTGCCGGCGGGCCGGGTTCGCATCCTGGCCGGTAAGCGCGTCGGCGCTCGCCGCGGCCGGGGCCAGGGCTTGCATCCAGGCCAGCAGCACGCTCCCGACGAAGCTTCCGATATCCCACAGCGGGTCCCCAACGCCGGCCATTTCCCAATCGGCGATGACAATCGGCGGCTGCCCTTTTAATCGCGGGTCTATCCGAAGCAGCAGATTGTCGGCCTTGAAATCGCCGTGAATGAAGTGGCTGGACCGCCAACGGGATCGAAGCTTCTCGACGGCATCGCGCGATTGGTGGAGGAAGGCGGCGAGCTGCGCGTAACCCCCCGGCCGCGCGGCGAAATCTTCCGGCGTTAGCGGCGCGATCTCCGCCAGTGGGAAAGGGATGCGCACGGCAGTTCCCGACATCTCGGGAGCGTGTTCATGGAGCCTTGACAGCGTGAGCCCGGCGGCCGTCGCCGCTGCGGGATCGGCCAGCAATGTGCGCCTCAGATGGCGATCGAGAGGAACGTATCCGTCGACCGATTCGGTGATCAGGAGCCGCTGCTCCGGGTCGAAATCGATTAGCCGCGGCGCGAGCTGCGAACTGCCGTTGGCGGAAAGCGCAGTAAGCACGGCTGCCTCTTGCTCCAGGAATGCGCTCCGTTCCGCCGGGTCCTGCTTCAGGAAAATCCGCTGACCGCCGGAGAGACTGATCACTCCCGAGACACACCTTCCCCGCTTGGGACGGAACGCCAAGGCGCGGCGCCCGTAACCAAAACGGCTGTTGGCGAACAGAGTCAGCAGCCAGTCATTCGCATGTTCTCGCACGCGTTAGTTCTGTTGGGCTGCGACCAGCGCGGAGAGCGCGACGATCAGGTTGTCCGAAGTACTGGAGCGCGTGAACTCAAGCTCCGTGAGCCCAAATAGCGCCAGCAATGCTTGCAGTACGGTGTTCGGGCTCTCGCCCAAGATCTGCGCGATCAAGTTGACGCAGCTTTCGGCCTGTCCGAGAATACCCTGGCGAAAGGGCGTGTCGGCGCCATGCTCCGGATTGCCTCCGTTGAGGATGTTTTCAAATTCATCAAAGCTGGCTTTCAAGGCTTTGATCCGATCGACCTGGTCTTGCGGCAGCTTCAAGTTATCAATCAACTGAGTAGGTGTCATGAAAGTTCCTTTTGAACAAGGCCCGGTATGCGGGCGTAATGGTATACCCCTGGGTTGAGTCCGATACTGCGCAAAATATTCGAAAATTCCGGGTTGTCCCGGATCCAATCGAATTTTGGATCTGATCCCACTTGAATGAGCTGGGGCTCTCTTTCCTCCAATGCAATCTTGAGAGAGCCGATCGCGGCTTCCGATTCATGCAGCGCGCTTTCGACGTATGCAAGCTCGGAAGCGGCGTACGACGGACGGCGATACTTGCGAACTGTTTCGTCCCTAAGGGTGCGAGCCTCCGCCATTTTCCCAAACACCGCGTAACAATATGCCAGAACAAGATCCGGCTTCGCGCCCGGCTCTAACTGGCGAGCGATTTCGAGCGATTCAACCGCTTTTGACAGGTTTCCCTTGGCGGCCCATGCCTGTCCCAAGGTCCAGTATGGGAGGTTAAAACGGGGGTCCATCTCCACAACCTTCTGCAACTGGCTGATTGCGTCGTCGAAGCGTCGCGCAAAATAGAGCTCTACACCCAGGTTCGTGTGCAGAATCGGCGCGTACGGATCCCAGTTCAAGGCACGCTTCATTTCAGCGACGGATTCGTAATGCCGGCCCAGCGGACCCAGAACGAACCGGGCGTACCAGTGATGGGCCTCCGCCAGATTTTCTTTCAGCGCAATTGCCTTCTGAAAGCTGGCTTCGGCGCCCTTCCAGTTCCAGTCAAACATGGCTTCCACCGCGCCCATTACGGTATGAGCCTCCGGAACGGCGGGCTCGAGAGCCAGCGCCTTTTGGGCCGACGCTCTGGCTGCCGCCATGGTGGTGGCAGGCGACTCCGCACCGAAGTAGCCCAGCAGCAGTTGTGAGCTCGCCAACCCGGCATGCGCCAACGCAAATTTGGGATCGCGGTCTACCGCCTGCTGAAAGAGCTCGCGGGATTTCGCCAACGTCTCCACGCGCCGCAGGCCCAGAAGGTACTGGCCTCGCAGGTATAGCTGAAAAGCTTCGTCGTCAGTCGTGAGACCTCGCCGCAGCGTCTTCGTCTCCCGATCTCCGATGCGGATCTGAAGCCCCGACAGGATGCCCCCGCAGATCGACTCCTGCACGTCCAGGATACTCGTCCAGGTAAGCGTGTACTGCTTGCCCCAGATCTGCTTTCCCGTGGCGACATCGATGAGTTCGACCTCCACGGTGAGCAAACCTTCCCGCCTACGAAGAGCGCCAGTGAGCACCGCGGATGCGTTGAGAGCGTTACCCGCTTTGGCCGGATTAGCTACCCCTTTGAACCTGCGTACCAGGCCCGCCGCCGGAACACTCAGTCGCGGCAGTTGGGAGAGGCTGTTGATCAGACTCTCCGTGATGCCTTCGCTCAGATAGTCGAGACTGTCGTCTTTGCTTGCGTTCTCGAACGGAAGCACCGCGATCGCGTCACGCCCGGCGAACCATCGGCGGTATCCGGCGACGCCCCCGAAAGTTACCACCAGCCCGGCCGCTGCATAACCCAGCCCACGGCGCGAAACCACGGCATGGAACCACGGTTTCGGGGCCGCGGCGCCCGCTCCCAGCGCAGAGCGCAATTCCGCCACGGTTGCGAACCGCGCCGCCGGTTCGAATTCCAGGCAACGCAGAATGGCCGCGTCCCATTCCTGCGGAATGTCCGGCGAGAGGGACCGTGGCGGAGCGGCGCGAAATCCCGGCTCCATCTCCCACGATGGCTGACAGTCGAACGGATGACTTCCGGTTAGCAACTCGTAGGCCATCACTCCAAAAGCGAAAACATCTCCGGCCACTCCGCCGCGCCATCCAAAACGCAGCTCCGGAGCCATGTATGCCGGTGCGCCGCCCACCACGCCGGTACGCGTGGAATCGCCGCTCCCTTCGGCTCGCAGCACCCGCGCCAGACCAAAGTCTGTGATCACGGCGCGCGCCCTCTCGCCATCCACGCGATCCAGCAACACGTTATTGGGTTTCAGGTCGCAGTGCGCTATACCCGCCTGATGCGCAGCTTCAAGGCCGGCCAGCACGTCTCCGAGCAGCGCCAGCGCTTCGAAGCCGGAAATGCCGCCGGCCTGCATCACCTTGGCCAACGTCGGCCCCTCAATCAACTGCATGGTGAGAAATCGCAGGACCGTTCCGTCCGGGCGGCGGTCCGAATCCAGATCGTGAATCCGGCAAACGTTCGCGTGCGTAATGCGCCGGGCCCTCTGGACCTCATACCGGAACCGCTCCACCATGCCTGGACGGTCCGCGATTTCCTCGCTGATAATCTTGAGCGCTACATCCTCGTCGAGTTCCTCGTCGTGGACCCGGTAGACTTCTCCCATGCCTCCGCGGGCCAGAAAGCCGACGATTCGAAAACGGCCGCTGAGTAAAGTATCGGGCCGCAGCGATGGCGCATTTTTCAGATCGATCTGAACTCGGCGGTCTAACGGCCCGGTTTCGGCATTTGACCCGGCTGCCACCAATCGCTCCACCTGCTCTTTCAATTGCGGGTCGGTCGAGCAGGCGCGCCCGATGTGCTCCGCCCGCTGCTCCGCCGGCAGCTCCAGCGCATCGGCGACTATCTCTTTGACTTCTCGCCAACGGGAAGGGCTCATGCCACTGTCTCTGCGATCTGGCTGTGCAGCCATGCCCGCGCGGTGCTCCAGTCGCGCTTCACGGTTCGCGTTTTGACGTCCAATACCTTGGCGATTTCGTCTTCCGATAAGCCTGCAAAAAAACGCAGCTCGACCACCTTGCTTTGGCGCGGGTCCAGTTCCGCGAGCCGGGTTAGCGCCTCATCGAGGGCGAGCAAATCGTCGGACATCGCCGCTGTGACTACAACCACATTGTCCAGACTCAGCTTGCCTCCGCCGCCGCGCTTCTGCGCCCGCACTGCGCGCGCATGATCGATCAGAATGCGCCTCATCAAGGTAGCGGCCACGGCGAAGAAGTGCTTCCGGTCGGTCCAATTCACCTGGTTGGGCCCCACCAGCTTCAAGAATGCGTCGTGAACCAGCACCGTGGGTTGCAGGGTATGATCCGGGCGCTCGCCCTGCATGCAGCGCTTCGCAAGGCGGTGGAGCTCCCGATAGACAAGCTGCGCCAGGCGCGGCTCGGCTTCGCGATTACCTTGCCTTATCTCCGCCAGCAATCGCGTGATGTCACCGGAATCGCCGCCCACACCCAGCCTCACAAGTAAAGATGGGCTAATTGTATCGCAAAAAATTGTGCTGGAACTTACGCCAGCCGTGTCTGCGTGAAGAACAACCTGCAACGTGAGATGAAGCCATGCGACACCCTCGCCGGGGCCCATGACGCCGCCGGGCCTGCGTTTACTAACCTCGCGGTAGGTCAAGTAACTGGCGGGCAGTTATTGGCAGTTATCGGTAAATCCCGGCGGCTCTGCGTTTGATGAGTGACTGGCCGAAAATGACTTCCGGATGGCTATCCGGGCACGGTCGGCCGCTGCCGCGAATGAGCCACTCGGGCTTTCGCGCAAATTATCGAACCTGGCGCCGAACTACTGGCCAGGCTTGGCCCCAGGCGCCGGATAATATTGCGGAAGCACCGAGAGAATCTGCAGTTCCGCCGGGCTGAATCTGGCGCGGAACTGCGGCCTCGCAAGGATTTCCTCGCGTTCTTCCGGCGTCGATCGGCTAAGCCTCACATACGCCTGCCGCACGATTACGAGGCGATCCGGAGGAAGCGCATCGAACGCCTTGATCTGTTGCGACACCAACTGACGCTTGTCCGGCGGCAGGCTCCACAACTCATTCAACTGTTGCAGGCGCCGTTCCCTTTGCGCTTGCGGCTGCTTATCAAAATTCTCCAGCCACTTGCGGATGGCGGCCTGTTGTTGCGCCGGCAGTTTCTCGAGCGCCCGCTCCCGTTGTTCCGGCGTCATGCGCAAAAGCCGGTCAACCGGATTATCGGGGTTGGGAATCTTACCCGCCCCCTTGGGCGCCCCACCGGGGTTATTCGGCGGAGCCTTCGCAGCAGGTTTGGCCGCCGGTGCGGGCTTCGGCGGAGGCGGAGGCTTGGGCGGCTTCGTCTGATCCGCACATAAGGCCACCACGGCGCCCAGCCACACGACGCCCACGACTTGGATGGCGCGATTCATCCTGGATGCTTCTTAAGAGTATTACACTACATCTTGGATTCGGCTGGCTCAGACCGCATCAGATGGTTAAATTCGCGCAGCATCTCCATATCGTCCAGGGCGTGCTGCACCTGATCGGCCTGTAAGGTTTGCACTTCCGCTGAAAGCGGGGCTTTCGGTTTGGCGGGGGCGGCGGAGGGACGTTCCCAGACTACGCCGGCCACCAGCAGCGCCGCAGCCGCGGCAGCGATGGGCAATCCCCGGTGCGTCAGCATCGGAGAACGGAACGCAGCGGCAATCCGGTCCCACCAGGAAACCGTCTCGATGCGTTGGTATAGCCGCCGGTCGAAATCGGCCGAAATCGCGGCCGGTTCGAATAGATCGAGCGCCTGCCATACGGCCTTTTGTCCGTGTGCGAAGTCGCGGCACGCTGCGCAAGTCAGCATGTGCTGGTTGAAAGACGCCGCTTCCTGCGCGTCGAGCGCACCCGAAACGTAGTTCAGGAGCAACTCGTCGCTTTCCCGGTTTTCCATTGGACAATTCATATCAGCCTTCTTCCCTAAGCCATGTGGGCCAAGCGGGCGCGCAATGTCTCGTACGCCCGAAATAGTAAAGATTTTACCGCAGACTCGGAGCAATTCAGCGCCTTGGCAATCTGCGAGTACTCCATTTCCTCATATTTATGCATCAGGACCGCCGCTCTTTGCTTCTGTGGCAGCGCTGCGATGGCCTCTCGAACTTCTCCGAGCCTCGCCTGATGCACCATCGATTCTTCAACGGTCGGCTGGCGGTCGGACACCTGCCGCACCGGCTGATCGTCCACCTCCACATCCAAACTTTCCTGCATCCGCCGATGCTTGCCATCGCGCAACGAATTCAGCGCCAGATGGGTGGCGATCCGGAACAACCACGTCGTAAACTTGGCAGTCCGCTCGTACGATCCGCGCGACCGGAACACCCGCAGAAAAACCTCCTGCGCCAGTTCCTCCGCCACCGCCTGGTTCTGCACCATCCGGTAAATGAAATGGATCACCGGGCAACGATGCTTCTCCAGCAGCACGCCAAAGCTGGCGTTATCGCCACCCTTGACGCGAAGCATCAACTCCGCATCGTAATCGATGGCAGCCGCAAATCCCGCCATATCCTTGTTAACCCGTTCATCCATCCCAGGTTGCGCTTTCGCGGGTAAATTCCGGAGTTAAATCCTAAACCCCTTGTACGACAGACCTCCTGGTCTGTCGCCGCCCCGCCTATTCCCCCTTCAGAGACCGTTCCATAAGCCGCTGGATGGCTTCCCGCGGCGAGATGCCGAAGTGTAGCATCTGAAACATCTGTTGCGAAATGGGCAATTCCACGGCGTAGCGCCGCGCCAAATCCACCGCCGCATTGGTGGTTTTTATCCC
>Ga0116129_1000574_pt1 | contig 23249 bp, 20 predicted proteins | sample June2015DPH_17_2_FD_89732 | JGI IMG/M metagenome (GOLD analysis project Ga0116129, IMG submission 89732) | Peatland microbial communities from SPRUCE experiment site at the Marcell Experimental Forest, Minnesota, USA - June2015DPH_17_10 | ecosystem: Environmental > Terrestrial > Soil > Wetlands...
CGACGGACTTCACACCTACTACGGTTCCAGCCACATTCTCTTTGGTGTCGAGCTGGAAGTGCGGGAAGGTGAGGTCGTTGTCCTGCTCGGACGCAACGGAGCGGGAAAGACCACGACCCTGAAAAGCATCATGGGCGTGATTGAGTTCCGCTCCGGCTCCGTCTGCTTCCGCGGCCAGGAAATCGGCGGACGAAGTTCCGACGTGATATGCCGCAACGGTCTCGGTTATGTTCCCGAGGACTGCCGTATCTTTAAAGGGATGTCGGTGCGCGAAAACCTCGAAGTCGCGCGACGTGCTGGCCGCACTGGCGCGTCGAGGTGGGATGAGGAACGCATCTTTGAATTGTTCCCGGTGCTGAAACAGGTGCTCGCACAACGCGCCGACTCGTTGAGCGGCGGTCAGCAACGCATGCTGGCCATCGGCCGTACCCTGATGGGAAATCCAGACCTCATTCTGCTGGATGAGCCATCCGAAGGCCTGGCTCCGATCGTGGTGCAGCAGCTGATCCTGCAACTGAAGGCCCTCAAGTCGGCCGGCCTTGCCATCCTGCTCTCGGAACAGAATCTGGGATTCTCGCTCGAGCTGGCGGACCGCGCTTATATCATTGAACGAGGAGAGATATGCTGGCACGGAGCGATCGAGCAACTGCGGAGCGACGCTGATCTGCGACGGCGGTATTTGATGGTCTAAACTGGCCCGCGAGAGGCAAACTCCTGGTTTAGGTCACGGCCGCGGCGATAGTCAGGACAGCGCCTGCTTGACTCGGTCGGGCGAAAACGGCACGCGGCGGATGCGCACTCCTGTAGCATCAAAGATAGCGTTGGCAATCGCCGCCGCCACCGGCCGAATCGACGGTTCGCCGGCGCCCGATGACGCGATTTCCGGATGATTGATCAGCACGACGTCGACCTCACCGGGCGTTTCAGTGATGTCGAGAATTGGATAGGTAAGCCAATCTACGCTGGTCACGGCCTCGCGGTCGAAGGTTACTTCCTCCCACAGCGTACGGCTAACGCCCTGCACTATGTTGCCTTCGATGCATTTCACCAACCCGTCCGGATTGATGATCTGCCCGCAGTCATGGGCGACCGTGAACTTGCGCGCCCAAATCTTGCCGGTAGAGCGATCGACATCAACTTCCGCGATCACCGCCACGCGCGTGCCGTTTCGCTGCCCATAGGCGATGCCGCGGCCCGACACCTTGTTGCCGGTCTGATCGCGGCGTGGTGAGGGTCGCGTGTCCCACTTTGCCTTCTCCGCCGCCGCCTTGATGATGGCGACATCGCGCGGGTCTTTGATGTGACGCAGGCGGAACTCGATCGGATCGACATTGACCGCCGCCGCCACCTCATCCATGAAGGATTCGCTGGCGAAGTGGATTTGCGGGCCGACCGGATCGCGCAAATGCGAGTTGCGCAGTGGCGAAGAACGGTCGAGCAACGGCGGAATAGTCTCCCAGGCCAAACGCGCATTCTCGAAGGCATAGGATTCCGCGGGAACGCCGAACCCGTCACCGGATTTTAACGGCACACCAAGCGTTTGGCCAGCGAGCGTGTCATGCGGCTTGCCGCCATTCGTGTCGACGTCCACTCGCGAGAAAGCCTTGCTGGTGAACTCGTAGGCCTTGACGTTCCCGCTGGCATCAAGCGCCGCACGCGCCTTGTGGATCGAGGCCGGGCCCTTGGGATCCCAGCCCGTGCCCTGGTCGCGCATGTATTGCAGCCGCACCGGTTTGCCAACCGCTTTCGCCAGCACGGCCGCATCCATGGCGGCGTCGTCGGCATCATTGCGGCCATAGGAGCCGGGTCCCGGCGTGAAGATGACACGGACTTTTTCGACCGGAATCTGCAAAATGGAGGCCATGCCCTGCTGCGTAAAATGCGACTTCTGTGTCGCGCTCCAGCAGGTCACTTGGCCGTCCTTGATCTCAACCAGCGCGCAGGCCGGACCCATGCTGGCATGCGACTGGAATGGCCATTCGTATTCGGCCTCGATTACCTTGGCGGCCGACCTGAATGCCTCGTCGACGTCGCCGTTCTGCTTTTCCACTTCGCGCTTGCGCACCGAGGCCTTGCGGATGTGATCGTAGAGTGAGGCTTGCTCCGGGAACGGTGGCTCCTGGGAAGACCACTCCACCTTGAGCTTCTCGGCAGCCTGGATGGCGTCCCATTCCTTTTCAGCGACCACACCCAGGAAACCGTTGTCCCAGACCACCTTGGCGCCGGGGATCGACTTGATTGCGCTGTCGTCGACCTTCACTGGCACCGATCCGGCCACATCCGGTCGGATCATGCGGCCATGTACCATGCCCGGCACCTTGATGTCTGTGCAGAAGTTCTGCTGGCAGAAAACCTTCGGGGCTACGTCCTCGCGTTTGATCGGCTGCCCGACGATTTTATGCTCGCTCGATTTCTTCGGCTGCGCCTTGCCCGGCGCGTACAAACCGTTGCCGTACCCCTTGTTCCAATCGAGCTGGACGTTGAAATATTTTCCGCCGATCAGCTCCGCATAGGAAATACGCCTCGCCTTGTCATCGGCGGCGCCGACCACACCGTCATTCACGGCGAGCTTGTCAGCAGGCATTGACAGCGATTGCGCCGCCATCTCGACCAGCACGCGCCGGGCTTCCGCGGCCGCCATGCGCATTTGTTTGCCGCCGAGCTGGATGCCGGTGGAACCGGAGGCGCCGCCCTGGTTCACTGATGTCGCGGTATCGCCCATGAAGACCTTGACGCTCTTGAACGGAACATCAAGCTCTTCTGCCACTATCTGAGCGATCGCGACATGCAGTCCGTGGCCCATGTCCATCTTGCCGAAATAGGCCGACACGCTGCCGTCGGCATTCACCGCAATGTAGGACGACAGCTGGTCCGGCGTGAGCGGCGGCTTGACGCCCTGCGCATGGGCTTGACTGACGGATAACACGGTCTCGGGCGAAACGGCCGCACCGATCGACACGACCAGGGCGCCGCCGCCGAACAGGACCGAGCGTCGGGTGATGGTTGAGGCTTTTTCCAATTTTGTCATGACGCTACTCCCTAACCCATCATCTCGGCGGCGCGTTTAACCGCTTTGAGAATGCTGATGTGGGTGCCGCAACGGCACTTCAGACCGGACAGGGCGTCCTTGATCTCGGCCTCACTCGGCTTCTTCTTGTCAGCCAACAAGGTGGCGGCGGTCATCAGCCAGCCGTTGATGCAATAGCCGCATTGCGGCACTTGTTCCTCGACGTAAGCTGTCTGCAGGGGATGCGGTTTTTCCGGAGTGCCCAAACCGGCGAGCGTAATGACCTTGGCCTGGCCCACGGCGGACAACGGTGTAACACACGAGCGCGTCGGCTGACCGTCGAGATGCACCGTACAAGCGCCACATTGGGCCAGCCCGCAGCCGAAATGTGGATTGTTGAGCCCGATGTCATTGCGCAGGGCGTAGAGCAGCGGCATGTCGGGATCCGCGTCTACCGCGTGGTCATTTCCGTTTACATTGAGTGTGAATTTTTGCACCATGGCTGGTATACCCTTCCGAGGAGGATGGTCGCCGCTCAGTTCGGTGATTGGCCCGCGCTCATCACGCGGCAGCGTTCGAGACGCAAACCGGGGTTGATCTTACTGAGTCACAGCGCCGAATCAACCGATGTCGAAATGCCACATCCTCGGCTTCAAGCCGGCTCTTCGACTTCGGCAACGCCAAAACGGTCAGGACGAAAAGCAGCAGTCCAATCATCCCACCAGCTTTCCGCGCAGGTCTACGCAATTCACAATTTTTACCCAACGTTTGCCGATGAGATCGTCAGCCGTGGCGCCGCCCGTAAAGGGCTGACTTGGCACTATTGTCGACCGCCTGTCATCGACATCGAATATCAAATTGGCTGTCGCGGAGTTTCGATTGAACGTGTAATTTCTGTCCGATTCGAGCGAAATGGACCGCTCGGTCCGTAATTGCCGTTACCCTTTGTAGCATCGGGAGCTTCGGCGATCGATTTTTTCCACCAGCACCCCGATTGAAGCAGGCGTTGCCATGAATGACAGATTTTCGCCGGTAAGTATGATCCGCGAAGGCAGCGGTCCGCCGCTGGTATTGCTGCATTGTCTTGGCGTCGACCATCATTTTTGGGATTTCGCGACGCCATTGAGCACCGAGTTCACGCTGTACCGCTACGACTTGCCGGGACATGGCACCTCGGCAACGCCGCTGACGGGTTACGACATCGCCGATCTTTCCGAGCAACTGGCCGGGCTACTCGAAGTGCACAAGGCAGGTCGCGTTCACCTCGCCGGCATTTCACTCGGCGGATTGATCGCGCAACACTTTGCGGCAACGCATCCGAAACTGGTCGACCGTCTGGTTCTGATCGATACGACGCCGCGTTATACCGAAGAGATGCGATCAATGTGGGCGGAACGCGCCGCCAGCGCACGCCAGGCCGGCCCCGCCTCGTTGATCGAAGGACTGCTGAAAATCTGGTTCACCCCGGCCGCGATCGCGCGGAACGGCCCCGACGTGCAATATGTTCGTTCGACCATCAGCAAATGCAGCGGCGAAGGTTACGCGCTCGCCTGCGAGGCGCTCGCGGCAGCGGACCTTCGCGGCCTCTCGGCACAGATCAAGGCGTCGACTCTGGTGGTTTGCGGCGACGACGACATCCCGAGCTTTCTTGATGCGGCGCGGCTGCTGTCATCCACGATCAGCGGCGCAACGCTATCCTGGATCCCTCAAGCGCGGCACGCCTCGGTGCTCGAACAACCTGATACCGGCGTGCGGCTCATCAGGGACTTCTTGCGATCCACCTAGAGTAGCCGCTTGTGGATTGAGTGGCCGCCGCGCTGGTGTCTCGCTTAATCTCGATGGCGGCCGGTTGATGGGCCTCTGGTTAAAGACTTCCATTTTCATGTGCATCAGAATCATCGCGTTCCGCGGGTGCTCCGCGAGCCCGGAGCAAATGGCGCAGAACGGGGGTATGGTTCCGGCGAACTCTTCGTCGGCAATTGGAACAGGAGGCCTCCGCCGCCGCGGAAACGATGCCTTTGTCGCGAACCTCTTCTTGCCGGAGGTCCTCTTGTTCGACGCCAGCTTCCTGCCTGTTCACGCGCCGTGGAGAATCTTGATTCCCCACAGCACGACGACGATGGCCGACACCAGCGTGGCCGCAGTCAATAGACTCTCTAAGGAAGCGACTCTCATCCTGTCCTCCGCTTCCCAGCCCCGCTAGCGGTCTAGTTGATTCGTTCATTCCATTGCAATTGCGCGGTCACAATGCCCTGAAAGTTGTGGCGGATTGTGGTTTAGGGGCCACACACCTCCGTCAAGAGTACTTACCCTCTCGGAAACTTGTCATCGCGCAGGTCGGGGGAAAAAGCGTTCCTGATTTGTCCATTCCTCAATTTTGTTGCCTTTAATCCATTGCGCCAGTTCATCGTGACGCACGAACCATACGCCGGGAAAGCCGCGGATATATTTCAGAATCCGGTCGACTTGAGCTGCCATTAGCGGCCGGCCACCGAAGTGGCAGTGCATGGTGATATTGAGATACGACGTCGGTTCATTCGCATAAAGATAATCGAAAGTGTCCTTATACGTGTCGTACCAATCTCGCGGATTGCCGCGCAGGACGCGATGATCGGCAAAATCCGAGTGCGGCAGGGCAACCAGCGTCCCCTTGCCGGTGTTGACGCAGAATGGGAGGTCAATGTTGTTGTAATCGCCGTACCAGATGAAGCCGGTATCGGCGATGATCTCTTCCGTGTTTGCCGTTGGCGCTAGCACCGGGCTAAGCCATCCTTTCGGCGGTGCCCCTGTCAGCTTCTTGAACACGGCGATGCACTTTTCGATTAAAGCACGCTCCTCACCGGGATCGAGATAAGCCATTAACGCGTCTTGCGTGTAGGAATGGGCCGCTATCTCATGCCGGGATTTCAAAATGCATTCGACCGCATCAGGAGCCAATTCCATCGAGTGCGCATTTGCAACGAAGGTTGAAGGTGTCTGATGCTCGTTGAGGATCTTCAGCAGGCGCCATACCCCGTTGCGGCTGCCATACCTGCCCCAGGTCATCGCCGCGCGGTCGTGCGTGCCCGGCTTGAGTGAGGTGGTCTGCACCGAAAACGGGGGCCCTTTGTCGCCGGACCAATTCTCCAAAAGACACGTCACCACCACGGCGATCCGCGCTCCGTTCGGCCAGGCGAATTCTTTGGAAGAGTCGGTCGACGCTGTCATTCTTGGGCCCTTTTCTGGCGACTGGACCGTCGCATCTATTTCCGGAGCGCTTGGCTGAAGTGAATTTTCCAGGGAGACCGTGCAAACTCGGCAACCGCTGATGCCGCGATTACGTCGCCGATGTCAATATCCCCTCGATGGGACCGACCGGGCAACGCCGTTTACTCGACTCCCGCATTCAAGCCGTGATAACACGGCCTTCGTTCGGTGTGCCACCGCGAGCGAGTTTTCGGCCAACGAGAACCCTTCGGCAAACAGTTCGGGAGAAACGGCGTGGATCGTCGTGATTGCATCCTAGGAGGTGGAGCAGCACTGGTAGCACAGCTTTTGCCAAGCAGCAGGCTTGCCTTTGCCCAGTCGAAATATCCGGCACGGCCGATCCGTTTGATTGTCCCTTATGCTCCCGGCGGTGTAGTGGATGTCGTAGCGCGGAACTGGGCCGAAAGGATGAAAGCGTCACTCGGCACGATCGTCATTGAAAATCAAGGCGGCGGCGGGGGCACGATCGGCGCAGGTACCGTGGCTCGTGCGGCGTTCGACGGATACACGCTGCTCTTTGGCGACACCAGCAGCCAGATCATTGCGCCCTACTTGATGTTGAACCCGCCCTACGATGCGACCAAAGACTTTGTTCCCGTCTCGATGATTGCCACCTCCGCGACGGCCATCGTCGTGCACCCGAGCATCCCAGCCATGAATCTCGGGGAGTTCGTTAAATATGCCCAGAGTCATCAGAACAGCCTGTCCTATGCCTCGGCCGGCACTGGAACGGTGACGCATCTCGCGGGAGAATTATTCAAGCAGCTCGCGAAGACTCCCGATATCCTGCACGTCCCATACCGCGGCGCCGGCCCCGGCTTGATTGATGTTATGGCGAATGTGGTGCCAATGATGACTCCAAACGTCACCAGTCAGGTCTTGAGTTTCCACCGGGCCGGCGATCTCCGCATTCTCGCAGTCTGCGCTCCCGCCCGACTAAAGGCAGCGCCTGAAATCCCCGCGGCCGTCGAAACCCTTCCGGGGCTCGTCGCAGAACTCACCTGCGGTGTCCTGGCGCCGACGGGAACACCGCAGCCGATCATCGTTCAAATCTCCGAAGTGACCGGAACTGCGATGAAACGGCCCGACTTTGATCTCGCATTGCAGGCCGCGGGGCTCGAAGCCAGATCCGACGCAAGCCCGGCTGGCGCACAAGCATTTCTTGCTTCAGAGCGGCAACGTCTTATCCCGATCATCAAGGCAGCAGGACTGCAGCCTCAATAAGCCGCTGCGCAGACAGAGAGACCTCATGAGTGCCATTACACTGGAGCAGGCCAATCGGATCATCGAAGCGATCATCAAGCGCGGCGCCGAACTGGGGTGCCGCCCCCTGAGCGTTATCGTCGTGGAGCCGGGCTGTATCGTGAAGGCGTTCCAGAAGGAAGACGGGTCCTCGATGGTTCGCTTCGAAATGGCGTTTGGAAAGGCCTACGCATCCCTCGCACTTGGCCGCTCTTCCACGCTTGTGCGCATTCGCAACGAGGAAAAGCCGGTATTCATGCGCTACCTGTTGAGCGCCACCGATGACAAGATTTTCCCTGAAGGTGGCGGCATGCTGATTCGCAGTAGTAGCGGCGAAGTTGTTGGAGCGGTCGGCGTAACTGGCGATACCGAAGAAAGGGATGAAGAGTTGGCGTCCTTCGGCGTCCGAGCTGCGGGCTTTAAGACTGACGATGAATGCGTGGGCATGGGCCGCTCTGTTAACGTCAGGCAAACGAAGTAAGTCATGGACAGAAGGTAAGTGCGCGTGGCGTTGTAGTAGTCTTTGTACGACAGCAGAACGTGGCGCAGATGGCGTTCGCCAATAAGCCGATTGGCGATCCATTCGGCCGCTCGCTCAATATGGGCGAGGGGCCGCGCTGATCCAGAATACGGCGCAGGTCATCATGAACGAGTTTGCGCACAACCTCGCCGCGCCGGCTGCGCGCTCGTCATGGCAGCTTTTGCAATGGCAGCTTCCGCAGCCATGTAGAGACGATCGCGGCGACGGCATCGCTGCGGCCTCTGTAATAGTGGTCGCAATCGGGAATAATGGAGACGTCGCACGGGCCAGCTGCGGCCGCCTTGAATTCTTCCGCCGGATACTGGCTTGGCACTTCCTTGTCGCCGCGCACGTATAAGACGGGGCAAGTGATGCGGCGCGCATTGGCGATAACGTCAGGCATGTTGCTGATGCGATCCAGATAGGTCTCCGCCGTTACGACGTACCACCAGCCCGGCATCACCATCAGCGTGTGTCCGCGTCCTTCGTCAACGAGCCGTCTGGCTTCTGCCTTGAAGGCGAGATGGCCGTCCTCGGTCATCATGCCATTGCCGCCCGTGCCGGCGCTGAGGGCTTCGTCAATCTTTCCGCCACGATGCGCTGAAAGCAGAATGAGGGCTGGCGTTTTCGGATGATCGCACACATGTTGCGTCCCCAACATTCCTCCGTTGCTATGGCCAATCACGATTGGATCGGGAAAACCCTGCTGGGCCAGCCATGACGCGGCAATACGATTATCTTCGATATCACGCGCAACCGTCTGGAACGCGCCACCCACAGCTGCACGGCTGTCGCAGGTCGCGAGAATATCGTGCGAGCGCCGGTTGAACGCCAAACAGGCGAAACCGAGCGCGGTCAGCGCAGGTGGCAAGAACCGCAGCATGCCGGTGTAAAAATTCATGACGTTGCCGTGAAACAGCAGGATAGCGCCGTTGGCCGGCTGGTTGTCAGGCTGGTACAATGCACCATCCAGCGGGGCTGTATCAGTCTTGATTGAAATCAGTTCTGTCCGCATAGGCCTACCTATCGCTATTCGCGGCAACGCGCGTTTCAGGATAAAGACAAGTGAGTTCCCCGATCCAGGAAGTAACTTCGTCCTAGCCAGGAAGTGGCCCGAACCCCGGCGGCGGAATCCGTCGTCGTGATGCCGCTTCATAAGCCGACGCGACTTTTAGAATGACATCTTCCTTGCCAGGCTCGCAGCGAAAAACGAGCGAGAATGGCAGCCCCGGATGTCCCAGTTGCGTGGGCACATCCGACGGTGCCGACACATAGCGCATGCCGTCTTCGCTTAGCTTGAATACAGGATCGTAAGTGACGTTCACATATCCGGCCGGAATCAGGACTTCGGTCAGGCCGGCGTTCGGTCCCATCAGCGATTCCGGCGTTAGATTTGATGGGATATCGTATTGATGAGGGTGACCGATCAGACCTGGCGCCCAAGGCGTGTGCAACCGCACCAGCGCGTCAAGCTTGTTCTCCAGGATCACCATCATATCGGCGCGGCGCAACAACTCGCGCAGCATGATGCGTTCGTTGACGCCCTGGCGACCGTCAAGCTTGTTGCGGGGATCGCCGACCTCCTCCCAGTTCTTGAATGCCGCGCGCTGATCGTCACCCCAGAACTTCGATCTTGCGTTGAGGGCCTTCCAGTCTGCCAAACTCTCCACAAAGCCCCGCTCCTTCCAATCTTCGGCGCGGCGCATCAAATATTGCGATAGGTGATACCTAAATGTATTTGACAGCTGCTGTTGCTGGATCTTGCAAATATCGAGATTGGACGGCGGCGGGATATGTCCTTCAGCCATCGCGACGCAATAGTCGATCGGTTGCATTGTTCCGCTGCCAAAGACTTTGCCGGGAAGGAACTCGGTAGGCACGATCGCGTCGGCAAAATCCTTAAAAAGCGGTTGCCCTTTGGTGTCGAGGCGGAACAGGATGTCCGGCATGATCAAAGGAATGAGCTGCGCCAGCGCGCGGGTGTAGTCGACCGACATCACCTCCACTTCAGGGTCACGCTGCCACAATGCGTGTTTCGATTCGACCAGCGTCGCGCCGAGTTCGTTGCCGAGCACCGCTTTGATCTCACGCGCCGCAGCGAAGACGATCGGCTGCTCGGTCTTCGACCCCCTGGGATAGATCATGGATTCGCGGATAATACCGATTCGCATACCCTTCAGCGCCCCGGCGTTACCTGGCATTGCGGTATAACTGGCATAAGGCCCCTCCAGTACCGATGAGCGCGGCACTGTGGTGAAGGGATCGCGCGGATCGTAGTAGCTTCCGTTCTCATCTTTCAAGGCATCGAGGATCTTGGCACAGTCGAGGAGCGAGCGCGCGTGAATGCCGGTGCGGTCGCAATGCACGTCGGCGCCGATCGCGCCGCCTTCGAAACCGATCATCGACTTATGCGGAAGAATGAGGGCGATCGCATTGTGGTTTGACGGACCACGGCAGGAGGCACGTGTTTCTTCGCCGAGGCTTGCCATTACGAGATTGACGCTGACTGACAGAGCTGAGCCAGAACTCGAACCTAACGAAGCGGCACGCGTAGTGTCATAGGGATTCACGGCATTACCTCCCCAACTGCTGCGCTGATGTCCCAGTGTAGAGGCGAGCACTTTGTCGGGTTGGTTTTTTCCGCCGGGATCACCGGCACGGCCGTTATACTCGGTATTGATCGCCTTGGCGAATATGATGGCGCCCTTGCTGCGCAGTTGCTCAACGAGCAAGTGATCTCGCGCCGGAAAGTCGATGTCGAAGGCGGCGTCGCCACCACCGGTCGAGCGCATGTCGGCGGTATCGAACGAATCCTTGAATGAGAATACGACGCCATACATAGGCATTTTCGTAAAATCGGGATTCCGACCGTATTGCGCGTCGAGCTCCGCCGCCCGCTCCAAGGCGTCGGGCTGCTGTCGGAAGAAGTCGCACACGGGCGGAGCACCCTTTGGCAAAGGTCCTTTTGAAGGATGAAGATCGTAGATACCCTTGCAAGTGACGGAGCGTTCGCCGCGTATGTTGAACGTGCCGATCGCGTTAACTTGTCTTGCGTTCGGCTTACCAACGATCATCCCGTATTGTTGCTGGACGTCGGGATCGGATGCCGTTGCCTCCATGCGGCCGAACTCAAGCGGCGGCCCCCTATACTTGTCGAGATCAGGCAGGACCGTCGAAGCTTTCACGGTCTCGACCGGAAACCGCAACGGCGCCTGGGCCCGAATGGCACCGGTGGCAGGCGCAATGTCGCCGCCGTCTTCCGTCAGCAGAAGGCACCCGACGCCGTTATAGGCGCGGGCGCGAACAATATAGCGTTGAACGACCTCGACGACGGTAATCTTTCCGGCGCGGATCGCGTCGTGCAGATCGGCGATCGTCGCTTCCTCCAACTGGAATGACACTCCGTGGCTTTGAGCCGGCTTGGACATTGTGTGCGCTCTTTGAATTCATAAAGGCTGGTATTGACGTCGGCGATGGTTTGAAACGGGCGCTTGCCGCCGCTGAACACATTGAGGGTTATGCTGCGTGAGGGCAAGCCGGAAGGGGGGCACGGTCGTTGCGTTCGGCCTGGTCTTGAAAGCTTCTCCGAGAAGTATCCAGGATCGTCCGGCATTCAAAATGGCGATTCATCGAAACGGCGATCGCTCGTTTTCTCTGTGCGGCGCACTTTTGGGAAAGCGGATATTCAATCGTTGAAATTACCGATCCCGGTCAACCTCGGTTTGTCCGTTTTGTGTCCGGCCCACCGAATACAGGGACTCTGCAAGTCCAGACCGCCGACGGCTTGATGATCGCGTCCCAGGAACGGGTGGCTGACGGCTGGGGCGGTGATTCAAAAGGACGATCAACGAACGTGAAACGTAGACCGACCCAAACCAGCCTCACGCCAGTTTGGCCACTTGAGGCCTGGTCATGACTTGCTCCTCATCGTCAAGCGGGAGCGATTGCTCGGGCGCATTGGGCGCAAAGATCGCGAAGCACAGGGCTGCCAGCAAGCCGCATCCAGCGAGAAACATAAACGCGGGGAAAATGGCATCGACCGTAGCCTTTGGCGCGACCAGATTATTGGCGCCGGCAATGAAGGCAAGACACATTGGTCCCGCGATTTTTCCGATGCCGTTGGCAGCCTGTGCGATACCAATCCCGCGCGCCGAGAGACGCACCGGAAAGATTTCGGCGGTATACGGACTCAGCACACAGAAGCCGCCATCATAGAACATCGCCCCTATGGCAAGGAACACGATGAAGGCCGGTAGCCCCCAAATCTGGGCCTGTCCATAAATCGCCGCAGCGCTCAGCGTGACCACGACGCCAGTTCCGGCGATGGCGCCGGCCCATCTGCGGTTGATCCAGATCGGTAGAACACAGAACGCAACGCGGCCGATAATGCCTGTCGCGGCAACGTAAACAAAATACAACGCGGCATGGCTGGTATCGACGTTCAACAACATCGAAACGATCGTCGGTCCCCAGAGATAAACGCCGTAGTTTGCAGTACTGAAACCCACCCAGATGAAAACAGTGACCCAGAACCGGGTCGGCTGCACGTAGACCTCGCGAAGCGACCACCGCGCCGACTTGGGAGCAGTGTAGGAACTGTCCAAAGGCACTTGCTCGACAGGAATGCTCAACATGGTCGCTACACTTTGGCGGGCTTCCTTGACCTTGCCTTTGGTAAGCAACCAACGCATCGATTCCGGAGCGAGAAAATACATCAGCAGCGCAATAACGCCCGGTGCAGCTCCCATAAGGGCAAGCCCTCTCCAACCGATAATGCCGATCAGATGGGCCGCGGAAAACGAAGCAAATATTGTACCTAGAGAGGGACAGATGATCGGCATCCCTCCCATGACCGCACGATATCGCGTTGGCGTCATTTCGACACCCATCACGACCTGAACTCCGGCAACGCCACCGATTCCAAGTCCGACGAAGAACCGCAGAATCGCGAAGATTATCCAATTGCCTTCTGGACTTATGGCAATAGCGCAAGAAGCCACGGCGCAGATTGCCATCGACAGCAGGCCGATCGGCTTTCGACCGAATATATCGGCCACCGTTCCAAATAGCAGCGCGCCGAGGATCGCACCGACACCGGCCGTCATCAGCATGATCGAGGATTCGAGGTAGGTGAGATGCCAGGCTGGCCCGATGACCGAAACCAGAAAACCGACGATGTAGAAGTCGAAGAAATCAAAGGCGAATGAAGAACATATAAGCCCAAACACTAACCAGAACCGGCCGGTCAGCGGCGAGGTGTCAAACATGTCAAGCATTTTGTTTTCTTGCATGGCCGTCTCCCCCTCTTTGCCGTGCACTTTTGTGCACCGGATATGTTGGCCTCGAATAATCTCGTTCGGTCTTTTCCCGGATTGCTGTTGTTACCAGGTCGTGTGAATGAAACGCCGTGGTGGCGTTGTTACGTTTCCGGAATAATCGGTAATAGGAGATAGGACTGGCGGTCCGGCCCGGCGTGGATGCAAACTTTGCCGCCGAACACATCGCTCGGCCGGTCTCTCGGGTCGTCATGTCGAAATGGGCCGACCCCGGTCCACACCCGACCGTGGGTGTTTTCTGAACTGCCGGGCTCACCGGGATAGACGTAGTCTTTTCCGCGTATCGTCAGCGCGATGCGATATCCCGCCGGAACGACAATGCAGGTCGGCCAGACTTCGACATCGACCTCATAGACCTGTCCCGGCGTGAGAAGCTGTATCTCGTCATGGCTGTGGTAAGGCCGGTAGGGCAGCGACAGCTTCTGGTCGAGCTTGCGATGTGACACGCGAAGCCAACCCTGCGCGACCGGCGTGTGCGGATCCAACGCCCCCCGGAACACGACTTCCTTCAGGTCTGGACTGAATACACGAACGACGAGAAACAGATCGGCATCCGTCGTCGTCGACGATACCCATAATTTCGCTGCAATAGGTCCTGTTATCTCCGTCTGTCCATGGAGCGCCGGAGTGAGGAAAGTAACGCCGTCACCAAAACCGTCATATGTGGCTTCTGAAGTGGCTTGTGGGGCGTTCTCCGCGGACAACATGTGCGCAGATGGATCGAGATGGAATTTTGTCCATTTCGTCCCCGCCAGAGGCCACGACGTTTCATGACGCTCGACGAACTTCTCGCCGGGATGCCTGATTTGCAGTTGCACCTTGGGCTGTTTGTCCCATCCGGTATTTTCCCCTTTCAGAAAATGGCCGAAGAACCGCTTCTGCAGGTCGACACCGTAGTTGGTGTAGAATTCGCTCCAGTGTTCCAGGCCGTGGACCTCGAGCCACTTGTGCTTGCTCGCGGCGCGCACAAATCCCTCGAAATTGCCGCGCGGGTGCAGTCCCTGCCCGCCCCAGTTCGCCGAAGAAAGAACCGGCACCTGGACCTTGGACCAGTCGGGCATTCGGGATTGCCAGAAATCGTCGGTGTCCAGCTTGTGCGCCAGACAATCTTCGTAAAAATCGCGACGGTTGCCGCCGAGTTCCTCTTCCGAGAGCGTCTCCGGACCAGAAACCCAGCCACCGGTCATGCGACTCTTGAAGCCGCGTGATCCCCGTCCGTTTTGCACCGTGTATACCTGTGAGGTTGACCAGTCGTGCGTGAAGCCGTTGCAGAAGATACCGCCGTGGTGCGCCATGTCCCGGTAGAAATCGGCAGCGCCCTCCCACGTACAGATTGCGGCGAGATGCTTCGGTTGCAATGCGGCGGTCTGCCATTGATTTTCGGCATAGTAGGAGATTCCATTCAGTCCGACCTTGCCATTGGACCACGGTTGAACACCGGCCCATTCTACGCAGGCAGCGAGGTCGCGTGCTTCCCGCAAGGACCAGATGTCGAGTAGTCCCGGCGATCGTCCCGCGCCGCGGCTATCGACGCGGATGCAAACGTAGCCGTCGGGAACCCACTTCTCCGGATCGACGACCTCCCAGCATTGATGCTTGTTCGTCGAGCCAGCCGGTACGTCAGGGTGGTTTTCGCACATCAGGCGCCATTGGTGGCCATACAGATCCTCGAAGTGCAGCCACTTTCCATAAGGACCGTAGGTCATGATGACCGGGTAGCTGCCTTCGGCAACCGGACGATAAATATCGGCGCGAAGAACAACCCCGTCATCCATCTCGATCGGCATGTCCCAATCGATTCTCATGCCGTCCCGGATTTCGCTTTTCTCCCGATAGCGCATTTTTTCTTGCTCCATGCTTGGCCGGAGAACCGCAACCGACGTCACGAGGCTCGGCCACGTCAACGTCGGAATTGCGGCTTCGAACGTCACTCGCGATGACGTTCCGCCTGGTTTTATTATTGATCGCACGATAATTATCAGAGTCAACGCTTGTTGCGTTGCGGTATTTTCTGAACAGACGCAACAAAGCCCGAACAGTCGCCATTGCAAAAGTACGCGTAGCAGATAGTGCATTTATGCGCAGCTCGCTCTGGATTTGCCCGACGATCAAATCTTTTCAATGCGATCTATCCGACTTGCCGTTTGTCTTTTCCCAATCCTATAGTGATCGAGTGATAATTGACGACAAGCGCGTGGTTGCGTTGTCTGGCAACAGACTTCGCAAATAACGTTTCCTGCACTCGATGCATCAGAACAATATTCAGGGAGTAGCGTCGTTGAATAAAATCGAGACCGTGCGAAACGGCCGGGAAATCACCGAAACGCGCGACGGAATGACAATTGACTGGGATGTCCCAATCACCATGGATGACGGTCTTGTCTTGCGCGCGGACGTTTATCGCCCCATCGAGAAAGGGAAATATCCCGCTATCGTGTCCTATGGGCCATACGCCAAGTGGCTCGCTTTTCAGGATGGATATCCGACCGCATGGGAGATCATGGTCAGCGAACATCCCGATGTGGCGACAGGATCAACCAATAAATATCAGAGCTGGGAAGTCGTGGATCCGGAAAAATGGGTTCCGGACGGATATGTGTGTGTTCGTGTCGACAGCCGCGGTGCGGGGCGTTCGCCAGGCTATATCGACCCGTTTTCACCGCGCGAGACCAGGGATTTCCACGATTGCATCGAATGGACAGCCGAGCAGCCATGGAGCAACGGAAAGATCGGACTCGCGGGAATTTCCTACTACGCGATCAATCAATGGCAAGTCGCCGGGCTACAGCCGCCTCATCTTTCGGCGATCTGCATTTGGGAAGGCGCAGGAGACTGGTATCGCGACAAGAACCACCAGGGCGGAATTCTCTGCACGTTTCAGACGAATTGGTACGACATGCAGGTGAAGACGGTACAGCATGGCCTCGGCACCAACGGACCGGTCAGCAGCATAAACGGGGATTTGGTGTGCGGCCCGGAAACGATGTCGGAGCCGGAACTCGATGAATACCGGTGCGAGTTCGGCGCCGAGATAGCGGCTCATCAACTGGTCGACGGCTATCACAAAGGTAGATCCGCGGACTGGAGCAAGATCGAGGTTCCGCTGCTGTCGTGTGGAAACTGGGGCGGAAACTCGCTTCATCTGCGCGGCAACATCGAAGGTTTCGTTCGCGCTGCCTCAAAGCAGAAATGGCTCGAGATGCACGGAGATCGCCACTGGACGCTGTTCTACACCGATTATGGCAACGCGCTGCAGAAGCGGTTCTTCGGTCATTTTCTCAAAGGCGACGATACAGGCTGGACCAAACAGCCCAGGGTTCAGTTACAAATCAGGCATCCCGGCGAGAAATTCGTCGAACGACATGAAGATGAATGGCCACTGGCCCGTACCAAATGGACAAAATTCTATCTGGATTTCGCCAGCCGCGCGCTGACCACGACGCCACCTCGGCAAACCGCGACCCTCGACCATGAAGCGCAGGGCGAGGGCCTGACCTTCACGACGCCCCCTCTCGAGGAGGAACTCGAACTCACCGGTCCGTCGGCAGCGAAGCTCTTTGTGTCGTCGTCAACGAAAGACGCCGACATTTTTCTCGTCGTCAAGGTCATCGCACCGGACGGCGAAGAAGTCGTATTCCACGGCGCACTCGATCCCAACACACCAGTGGCACAGGGCTGGCTCAGGGCGTCGCACCGCAAGCTCGATAAGGCGCTAAGCACGTTCTACCGGCCCTATCACACCCACGATGAGCTTCAACCGCTGACTCCGGGGCAACCAGTCGAGCTCGATGTCGAGATATGGCCGACCTGCATTGTTGTGCCACGCGGATATCGCATTGAGCTGAACGTTCGCGGCAAGGACTATATCTATAAAGGAAACCGCCGCACCGGCCGGCTTTCAAACATGAAGAACGAGTTCACCGGCTGCGGCCCGTTCCTTCATAATGATCCCGACGATCGTCCCGTCGAGATCTACGGCGGGACGACGACGTTGATCACCTCACCAACGCAGGAAAACTACGTGCTGCTACCGGTGATTCCTGCCAAGCCATGATAACGGCTCGACCGCGGCGATGGCTTTTGCTCACGTCGCGATCTGCCCGGATGGATACTGCCTGAAATAGGCGATATCCGCGTCCGTCGGCTTCCAATCCGGGTTGCCGCGCCACTCCTTGGTGCACCAGCTCATATCCTGCCCGTAACGCACGCGAAACAGCAATGTTCGTTGGGGTCCATTTTCATATTCGTGCAGCTCTCCTGCCGGGTGCACCACAAAGGAGCCTGGAACGATATCGACGATGGTGTTCGGCACCCGCATCTTGCCTCCGCCTTCGAAACAAAAATAGATCTCGGTTGCGAATGGGTGCAAGTGATGCGGGCTGATCTGTCCCGGCTCCCAGCAAGCGACCGAGACATCTCCGTCCCCGATCTTGCCGAGAATGTTTTCAACATGCGCTTTCGGATTAAATTTCTTTTCTACCTGCAGGTTGAACACTCGCATTTTCTTCTCCCCGTTTCGAATATCCTCAACAAGGTGCACCGCCGCGCACGCTCTGTAAAGTCAGCCGATCTCGAAGGGCGGCACCTCCACTTTTTGACAACAAATCCGTCGAAATTTTCAAGGTGTTGATGTACTCATTGACATTGATGTATTCATTGACATCACGACCGTGACGTGAATAAACGGAGATAGAGCATGCGGACGGTTATCCTGGGCGTCGAGACACAAAGCGACCTGACGCGCCGCATTCTGGCGACTGCGCACGGGCAGCGTAAGGCTGGCGATGACCGAATTTCATTCGAGAGCGTCAGCGACCTTTGGCGGGTGCTGGCGCCCAAGCGCATGGAGATCAAGCGCGACGGACGATCGGCGCCCAGCATTTCAGGCGATGCTCGATCGGGCCTGCGATCCTGACCATCCCTGTGATGTGATCGTGGTGCATTCGTTCTCGCGGTTTTTCCGCGACGGCGCCACGATGGAGTTGACGATCCGAAAGCTTCGCCGTCACGGCGTCGAGGTCGTCTCGATGACGCTGCCCACCGGCACCGATCCGTCCCAGGAGATGAAGCGCCAGATTATCGGCATCTTCGACGAATACACCTCGAAGGAAAACGGCAAGAACGTTACCAGGGCGCGAGCCAAGGGGTTCCGAATGCCCTTGTTTCGGAAAATCGGACTGTCGTATGGCCGAAAGATCAGAATACCTTTGGCTCAGAATACCTTTGGCCTGGTCGCTCCTGGCCGACGGGACGTAGTCCACCTGACGATCCGCGCCAGTTCCTATGCTCAGGAGTTGGTGGCGGAATAGCGGCCTCCATCGCCAGAAAGCCCACTGGGCGTCGACAGCCCCCGTTGGACTCGGACGCCGGCAGGATTGCGCGGGATCGACAAGCCCGTGACGACCTACCCGAACCGGACTAGCATCCCCGGATCGGAGGCGACGGAGGCGATCATGTTCAGCCCCACACAAATTGTCATCCAGGCGTTTGTCGAGCATCTTCGAAATATGTACGGTCAAATCTATGGAGTCCTCGAGCCCGCCTATCCGGACATCATTGGTTTCGTTGGGCGTCTCGCGCTGGAGAATATTGCCGATAGCGATGCGCCCTACCACGACATGAATCACACCATCATGGTGACTTTGGTCGGCCAGGAGATTTTACGTGGGAAACACATCAGGGACGGCGGCGTTACCCCACGCGATTGGCTCCATTTTACGATTTCGCTCTTGTGCCACGACATCGGCTATGTACGGGGGGTATGTCGGGGCGACCGAGATGGACATTACGTCTGTAACGAAAAAGGTGATCTCGCGCCCATATCCGCGGGAGCCACGGACGCATCCTTGACGCCCTATCATGTCACGCGATCGATGCTCTTTGTGCGCGAGCGCTTCGGCAAAGTGAGCTTGACCCACATCGACACACGAGAAATCGAAGCAAACATCGAGCACACACGCTTTCCCGTACCGGAGCACGAGCAGCATGCCAGCACGGCAGATTATCCAGGCCTGCTTCGTGCCGCAGATCTGATCGGCCAATTGGCGGACATTAACTATTTGCGCAAGACGTCCGCGTTGTTTGCCGAATTTCAGGAAACCGGCGCGAGCGAGAAGCTCGGGTATCAAACCGCCGATGATTTGCGGGCAGCGTACCCGGCTTTCTTCTGGCAGGCCGTCCGCCCCTATATCGGCGATGCACTCCGGTATCTGCGGGTGACGCAGGAAGGCAAGCAGTGGATCTCCAACCTCTATGCGCACGTGTTCTCAGAAGAACACCGGGGAGAATTTGAGGCGCGCTGAGTCGGGATTCCACCCGGAGTGTGATGCCGCCACGGGCTGCATCGCGAAGATTGCAAGACGTCCAATGCAAGCCGCGTAACGTCATCCGGGCGTTGGCCGCCCACAACGCGCCCACGGTGTGCTATGTTGCCTGGGGAGGAAGAGCGATGAAGGTCCTTACCGCGACACTCGCCCTGCTCATTTCGAGTCCGGCCGCCGCTCAAGAATGCCAGACGTGCTCGTCGGCCGACGCCTGCATACAGACGTACCTCAAGGCGACGTCGCAAGCACAAAGGGAAATCAAGTCGGCAATCCGGGATTGGAAAGAGAATTTGGATAGAAAGGCCTCAGGGGAATTGTTGAACAAGGGTACGGCAGCATTACAAGGCGCCATGGAGTCGCAAGTCCGTTTGGAGCTTGAGCGGCTGAGGGAGTGTTTGGCTAAAGTCAAGTAGAGGCGCGGCCGCGGCAAACCGGATCCGGGGCCGCTCGGGAGAACGCCCCGCCCAGGGTTGGAGGGCAGGAGAGGTCGCCCCCCTATTCAGGTTCAAGATTCGCGACCTAATTCGTGAGACCGAGCGGCCTGATTTGGACAGCACCCGATGGCTCCACTTCGGCATCCCGATCGATGGCGCTCGCGTCGGCGACGGCGGCGTCCATGTCGTCCAAATACGAAGTTGACGTCGCATTCATCGACGCAGTGGTGCCGGACCGCAGCAGAAGCTGACTCCGCATTTCAACGAGGCGGGCACGGCAATATTCGCGGTAAAGCAGGTCGAATAAAGCGGGCATGATCGAACTCCGTTGTTTGATCATCGCTGTGAGGTCACGCTTACCATGTCTCCTGGGGTGCAGGAGTTATCTGGATCACAATTGGATCATCCCACGGTGTCGCAGTGCCTGTCGCACTGGAGCCGCCGTCGCGGCGCGCCTGTTGTCGCCCGAATTAGCGCTTTCACCCGCCGCCGGCGCCCGTGGGAAATCACAGGCCCACAGACATAGGCGCAGGGACGATTTCCTCTGGCGCGGTTTCCGGAGCTATCTCACTGTTCTTGTTGGCGTCTGGGGTGATTTCATCCGATAATTATGGCCCCCGTGTTGAGGGTGCATTGACGGCGCCGAAAGTCAGGGAGGCTTTCCGACGCCTCCATCGCTAACCTTCACGCATTCCCACAATCGATCATGCCCCGCAACCGGTGAACTCCACCACCGAGCACCACGATTCCCAGAACACGCATCCTGCCGATCCCCCGTCCCGGCCCGCATCTGAGAGCAACCGGCGGTTGAAGGCAAGGGAGTGTTATCGCCTTCCCTACAGCAACCGGCCCCGTTGCCGGAAGCTCTGACGCATCCTGCCAAAGGCGAGCCGCCTGGCGGCTACAAATTTGCCTTAAGTCAGTCATCGTTTTGCTCGGAGGACCGGCAACTGTTGGCGCTCATGTAGTGTCGCGTGGAGTAGCGCCGTGCTGAGTGATCTTCAAACGAAACTAGAGAAGTACGAGAACAAGGCCGCGCAGTACGAAAGAGCGGCTCAACAAGCGGCCGAGGGGCCGGAGCGCGCACTTTATGAAGGGCTGGCTCGTTACTGCGAAGAGCTTGCGACGAAATTCCGGCAAGTCATCGCAAAGCGGACTGACGCATCTCTGGCAGTCGAATGATATTGCTTTAACGCCGCTCGTCGTTCTCCCTGCCCGCGCCATTTCCGGACCGGGGCCACCCAACGCGGCGAGCCCGCTAAAGCAATCCCGCCCCGGCGTGATCCTTGAACAGTTCGGCGTCGCGCCGACCTGTGCCGGCATTTCGGCCTCTTAGCGTGCCCGGTTTTTCGAGCCACCCAGGGTGGCGACGTGGCTCGTGAGGCGGCCGCCGGGAACCGCGGCAAAAAACTCGATCCAAGGGCCAAGGAAAAGCCGCCTACGCTTTCGGCATGGCCGACGGCACCGAGGCGATGATCTGCTGCGTCCGTGTCATGACGAATGGTTGAAAATCTGGCCGGTCGACCGAAGGGTCGGCAAATGATCATCGAAAATTGGTGGCGGCGCGCGCGTATCCTAAGCCGTGGCCACGATAGCTAATGGCCACTTTCGGGGGGTTAAGCAGAAGTCGTCTGAACCGACGGCAAGTTCCTTTGACCCAACTGAGACATAGCGGTCTGTTGGCTTGCAGTCTATTGCTGCTACATTCGGCACACTTCGCAACCGGACCCAAAACCATGTTCATTGGTCACTACGGTGTCTCATTTGCGGCAAGGTCCACGCAGACACGCGTGCCACTTTGGGTGTGGTTTATCGCTGTGCAATGGATGGACATCGTCTGGTCGGTCTTGGTGCTTTTAGGCATTGAGAAGCTGCGCATCGTGCCAGGCTTTACACAGGCCAACTCTTTCGATCTTTACTACATGCCATACACTCATGGTTTGCCCGGGGCGGTTTTTCTATCGCTCGTCTTCGGCGTGATCGTCGCCCTGTTTACCTCGGGAAATCGCGTAACGACTATCCTTCTCGTGGCGGCGGCGTCATTCTCTCACTGGGTCCTCGATCTCGTTGTGCATGTGCATGATCTTCCGCTTTACGACAATGCAGCCAAGGTTGGCTTTGGTCTTTGGCGGCATGTTGTCTTAAGTCTTCCACTTGAGTTGATCATTCTCGGCCTCGGTGCATGGCTGTATGCGCGCACGACGACGTTCGCGAGTGCAACAGGTCGGTACGTGCTTTGGGTGTTCGTGTTTTTTCTAGCAGCACTGCAGGTCTATGCAAACTTCGGTCCGCCGCCTTCCTCGCCTGAAGCAATGGCCGTCACCACGCTCGCGTCGTATCTGGCGCTTGCTTTGTTGGCCGTTTGGGTCGAACGAATGGCAACCCTCTCGACCGATCTGAACCAGCGCCGAAGACTTCCGGAACATGACGGCTGATTGGCACTGAGCGGTGCCGGGCGCACCAGGCGATGTCCGTCTTCGGGGGCGAAGCGGGAGTGACCAGAGCCGACGGCCGAATCCAATGTCCGCGGAACGTAGGAGGATCCGTGGTGCCAGTTCGCATGTCTGAAAAGTGCCAAAGGGCGACATTCAATCGATTGAAATCGAAACCCGTTCGCCGGACGGAACTATTCCGCTTGCCGTAGTTTCGCGAATTCGCCACGAATCAGGACTGACAATCAGTTCGCCATACCGAGGGAGCGACCCACGGGGTGGTCAGGGCCGATGGCTGTTGTCCGGAGTCCTCGCGCATTGGCCTCACTTGCTTACGGCTAGAGTCCACCTGAGCAGAAGGATTGATCTATGGCAAGCATCGAGAGATTTGTGAGAACCAAGCCACTGGATTTGGCTAAACTTGAAGCAAACGTTACGGCCGCTTTGCCCGCATTACCCATCAGGGCGGCGCCCACGGTTTATTCTGAACCATTGCCGGACTACGTCGAGCATACAGAAGGAGTTTCGCGTGTGGGCGCGCTCACTGCTGAGGCCGTGGTGCGCGACTACGAAACCGCAGCCAAGGAGATCGAAGCGATGGGGGCCGAGCTGGTTAGCGCGGCGAAGAAATGCGAGGCGATGACCGCCGACGTGCACAACGCGATTGCTTTTATGCGTGATACCGCAGCGGCATATCGTGAGGAAGCCA
>Ga0116129_1000575_pt1 | contig 23243 bp, 23 predicted proteins | sample June2015DPH_17_2_FD_89732 | JGI IMG/M metagenome (GOLD analysis project Ga0116129, IMG submission 89732) | Peatland microbial communities from SPRUCE experiment site at the Marcell Experimental Forest, Minnesota, USA - June2015DPH_17_10 | ecosystem: Environmental > Terrestrial > Soil > Wetlands...
CCCAGATCGTCGGCGTGCAGCACGAATTCCCGACCCGGCAGGTCGGAGGTGATGATCGGCGGAGTCTCCAGACCTAGGAAGCTGCTGCTTCTGATTTTCGATTGGCCGACATCCGCGCTGATGTACTCGCCGGACACCAAGGTTCCCAACCCGGATATGCCGGCCGCGGATATTCGCGGCCGCACGACCCAGAAGCGGGTGTCGATCACCATGTATTCCTTCGCATTGCGCTGAATGTCGGCCGTGACGATGACTTCCTTGCGATTGTCCGCGACACGGATGTCGCTGACCTCGCCGATATCCACGTCCTTGTAGCGAATTTTGGTCTTGTTCGCTTCCAATCCATCGGCATTGTGAAAGCGGATCTGCACGGTAACTCCCTGCGCCAAATTTTCGTGAATCACGACGAAGCCGCCAGCGAGCACCACGACCACCGGCAAGATCCACACCAGGGGCAGGCGCGCCCACTTCGATCGCGAGGGCACGGCTCTCGGCAGGTCGCTCAAGTCGGGGGGATCGGCTTCATTCACTTTTTTCATCCCATAGAAGTCGTTCGTCGAAAGTACGGGCGGCCGCCAGGGTCAGAACGACGACGGCGCCGAATGCGCCAGCCCCCCAGCCGATGGCGATTGTCGCAAAGGACTGGATCTGCACCAGCGTCACCAGCAAAGACATCGCATAGATGTCCAACATCGACCAGCGGCCTATGAACTCCACCAAACGATACAGATCGCTGCGTTGCTGGCGAATCTGCGGGGAGGGCCGCCAGGCCGAATACAACACAATGGCCAGCGCCAAGATCTTCAGCAGGGGCACGACGATGCTGGCGACGAACACCAGCAAGGCGATCGGCCATGAGCCGGAGTGCAGCAGCACCAGTACCCCGCTCATGATGGTATCGCGTTCATCCTCAAGCAGCGTGCGCGTGTACATCACGGGAAGCACGTTGGCGGGAACATAGAGAATGGCCGCCAAAATCAACAGTATAGCCGTCACCGCGAGGCTGTGCGGCTTGCGCATATGCAAATGGGCATAGCAACGCGGACAGCGCGGATGCGCTACCTGCAGCGCCCGAACCGCGCAGTGGCATTGCAGACATACCAACAGACCCAGATTGCGACCGGTGACGGCGCTCATTCGCGACTCCGCGCCACCCAGCGCCAGAACTGCTCCGGCGAGGTGCGGCCGGTAAGTGCCGCCAGGCTCATCATCAACAGGCCGCAGCAGATCAGTGCGATTCCCGGCACCACCTTGGCGAATGCGGATAGCCGCACCAGCGCGACCACGGCCCCCAGCATGAACACCTCGACGAATGCCCACGGCCTTATCTGCATGAGCAAACGGAACACCGTCCTCTGCCGGCGCGCGCGGCGCTTCCTGCGCAGCGGCAGCAATAAATAAAGCAATGCGAGGATCTGGGCCAGGGGAGCGAGCACCGTCGTCGACAACACCAGCAAGCTGAGCGCAGCGTGACCGGCGTGATAGAGACCGAGTGCCGCACCGATCAAAGTCGTCGTGCGAGTCGCGCCGTTGACGTGAAACTCCACCAGGGGATAGGCATTGGCCAGGAGGAACAGGACCAGGGCGGACAGAGCAATGGCAATGGCCGTGTCCACCCGGGCACCTTGCGAGCGATTTAATACCGCGCGGCAGCGCGCGCAGCGAGTGCGTTCGGTCGCAGACAGCGCATCGCCGCGGTGTACCAAGTCACACGCGTGGCAGACGATCAACGGGGGCATTCTTAATGTTCTCGAACCGAATTCCTTGCGTCCTGGGTGGCTGCTGCCAACGCATCGCGTAACTGATCCATGCGATAAGGTTTGGAGATGATTTTTATCGGCTGCCCGATGGCGTTGCCGCTGGCCGCCTCGACGTAGCCGCTGGTGAGAAGCACGGGTAGATTCGGCCGCTGACGGCGGATTTCCTGCGCGAGCTGCACGCCGTTCATGCGACCGGGCATCATGATGTCGGAAAAGACGATATCGACACGACGACGCTCGGCGAGAGCGCCCAGGGCGGCCTCGGCGCTGGCCACCCGCGTGGTGTCGTAGCCGAGTTGCCTGATCATTTCCACGGTCAAGGCGGCCACGTCATCGTCATCCTCGACCAGCAGCACCCGACTCGAACCCTCTGCCTTGCTTTCCCCATCTATGCCGTCTATGCCATCTATGTCGCCTGTGTCCATCTTGACGATGATACGCGGTGTGCGCAACGTGCGCGGCAGGAACAGCGATGCCGTGGTGCCGCGCTGCGCGGCGCTCGATATCTTGATGGCCCCGCCGGAGGCCTGGGCAAAGCCATGGGCCTGAGCCAATCCCAATCCTGAGCCCCGGCCGACTTCCTTGGTGGTGAAGAAGGGCTCGAAGGCATGCGCGAGTACGTCCGGGGTCATGCCCGTGCCATCGTCCTGGATATCGAGACGCACGAAGTCGCCGATCAGTCCATGCTCCTCCGCCAAGCCTGGGACATTGCGGCCCGCGATGCGGATCAGGCCGCCGGCCGGCAACGCATCACGTGCATTCATCGCCAGATTGAGAATCACCAGCTCCAGCTCTCCCGAGTCGGCTTCTACCGGCCAAAGATCGGCCGCGAAATCGTACTCCATGCGCACATTGGCCAGCAGACCGTGATCCAGGAGCTCGCGCATACCATCGATGAGGCACCTGACGTCGAGCGGTTCGGCTTTCAGAGCCTGGCGGCGCGAAAACGTAAGCAATTGCCGGCAGAGGCGCGCACCGCGTTCGACCGCCTGGCTCATGGCCCCCGACATACGGTCACGCTGCACCTGATCGCGCTGCTTGCCGATTACCTGCAGACCCCCCGAGATGACCTGCAGGAGATTATTGAAATCGTGCGCCACTCCACCGGCCAATCGGCCCAGCGCCTCGATTCTCTGCGTCTGCTGAAAGCGTTCCTCGACGATGTGCCGAGCGGTGACGTCGGCGACCACTCCCGCAATCCTGGCCGGTGTGTCGCCGACATAATAGGTGCGGCCGCTGAAATGCACCCAACGCAATTGACCTGACTTGCCCGTGGCAATGCGCGTTTCGATGTCCAGAAACCCGGTAACTTCAGCTTGCGAGAACGCCTTGCCCACCATGGCACGGTCTTCCTCCAGGCAATGCTGCAAAGTCGCTTCCAAGTTCCAAGACGGCTGCAAACTCTCGTAACCGAAAATCTGGTCATGACGGAGGGAGCGCGCCATCATGCCGGTCGCAGGGTACAGCTCCCAGCTGCCCATTCCGGCCGAATCGAGCGCAACTTGCAACCCGCGCTCGCTGCTTGCGGTCAGATCGACGAACGTCGCGCACAAAACGGCGGGCTGTTGCACATCGGCGGGAAGTTCCTCAACCCTCATGCTGGCGGGCACCACCTTGCCGTCGTCTGCACGCACCGACACCTGCCGCGCAGCGCGCGGAAAATCCGGTGAATCCGCTGGAAAGGGCAGCGCGTCGGCCGCACAATCGCCGAGAAAGCGTTGCAGCGGCGCACCGACCACGGCCTGAGCCGGCATTCTCACCAACGAGGCGAATCGACTGTTGCAGTAAAGGATGATGCCGGCGCGCGTGAATGTGACGGCACCCTCCTGCATGCGCTCGACCAGCGAGCGAAGCTGCACCATTGGCAGTGCGTCTATATTCATACCCAACAGCAGCTTAAAGTGGCGGGCTCGCCGTCGATGTCGCCAGGCACCCAGTATGCGTGTAAGAAACGACCTATACAGGTATCGCCAACTATCTGATTTTACAAGCTATCGAGCCTGTGCAACCGGCGCGGCCTTGGCGCCCGAGCGGCCTTGCCGCCGGACAACTGACTCGATCACTTGGGTTGCGGCAGGTCCTTGCCCGCTTCGGCCTGTGCCACCAATTCCGCGCAATTGACATCCTTGGCCAGGCCGGGGTCCACGAATGCCAGTAGCGCAGCGACCGGCGTCAGCAATGCGCCGAGTGCAATGGCACCACCCGTTTGTGCGATCAGGTTACCGGGCTGCAGGCCGATTTCGGGATGCGACAGCGAGCCATGGATCTTGATGGGAGAGCGCAGCCGGACCAGGCGTATGCCTTTGGGCTGACCACGCAGCGACATGTCCAGGTCTTCGGTGCCCAGATTCAGATCGCCGCCGCCGGTGATCAGCACGCGGCTGGTATCGACCACCAGCGTTGTCGCCTTTAGATTGCCGTTATCGGCATGAAAACTCATGACCCCGCAGCGGATGGCGGTGTTCTCGTCCTTCTTGGCCAGCAACAGTCCCAGCCCGTTCGCCACATTGATGCCGGTGAGTTCTGCGAAAGCGGCACGCATCTCTCCCTTTGGCACCACGATGGTAACGTCGCCCCGAACATCCGCCGCCGTCTTGTGCACGGATGTTCCGGAGCCATGCAGTTTGATGCGGCCGACCAGATCGCCCGACAGCGGTGCAGTGTTGCTGGAGTCCGGCTTGAATTGCGTCAAGCCGAGATTCTGCAACTTCATGTCGATGTCGGTCTCCGGGATCGCGGTACGTGCGTTCAGCACGACACTGCCGGAGAATTGTCCCTGCGGTAGAGTGAACGCGAGCGGCTCCAGGGTAAGCTTGCCGTCGTCCAACAAGAGATGGAAGTGCACCTTCTTCATCGGCAGTTTGGGCGTGGTGATGATGGAGTCCGCGTCGAACATCACGTCCGCGTCCATGCCGCGAACCCGCGCCACCTGCAAATCGGCATCCGGCAACAGCAGCGAATTGCTGGATTGAGCCGCTGCGTGCGGCACCGAGCTGGCGCGCGCCGGGGCAGCCGCAGCACCGGCGCCGCCGGCGAGGGTACCGGCTTTCTGCCCGGGTTGGGCCTGCGTGCCGAGCGGGGCGGCGAGGTCGGCAAGATTCAATACCCGCGATGTCAGCGCGGCGCTTACCTTGGGTCGATCACGCCCCGTGTCGATGCTCAGTTTGCCGTTGATGTCGCTGCCGCCGAGTCGCCCGTGAAAGTCATCGACACGGAATTTCATGCCGTCACGCACCGCTGTGCCGGCCACGTCGTAGGGCGGGGTGTTCGGCAGCGCAAGCCCAGTGAGATAATAGACGTCCGCCAAGTCCTTCCCCGTCAAGTGAAACTTCGAGGTGACCGCACCCAAATCGAAGGGATGCTGGATATTGGTCTGCGCAGTCAGCTTGATATCGGCAGCGCTTATCGCGGCGTCGAAAGCATAGGGCTTCGAGTGATCCGTGTTTATCAGCGGGCCGCCCTGCAAGCGCAAATCGAATGGCTTGCCGTTCAAGGTACCGCTGCCCCGGACGCGCAGCGCGCTCTGTTCGGCCGGCTCGGCCGAAGCTTGTTTCTCGCCCGCGGCACCTTGCTTTTCACCCACGGTGATGTGGCCATCGAACTTGAGCTTTCTTACCCTGTCGTCGGCCGTCATGATCCCTTGCGTAAGAATGAACTGCTGAATGACGGGAATTCGCGTGGGCGGCGCAGCACCGGGTTTTTGCGGCCGGCGTGCTCCCGGTGTCGAGAAATCCCAGTTGGCGCGGCTCGCGCTGTCGCGCTCCAGGTCGATATCGGGCGCATCGATTTCGATGCGGGGAAACACCAGCTGAGATTCGAGCAACGAAGGCAAGCTCAGGGTAACGTCGAGGCGTCTTACCGTGAGCATCGATCTGCGAGGTGCCCACTCCGCGTTTGCGAGCCGCAAGCCCTCGACAACGAGGCGCGGGTTCCAACTCAAAAGGTGTATCTCCACGTTGCCGTCGATCGAGACTTTGCGCCCCAGATCCGCGGAGGCCACCTGCGCGATGATGCGTTTCCAGACGCGCGACGGCAGTAACGCCGCGGTTACCAAAGATGCGCCGAGCAAGACTATGACCACTGCAACTACGGCTGCCGCGCGCCGGATGAGTTTGCGCGCGCGCGCCGTGGGCGGATCTGTGCTGGTGCGCGGCTCTTCGACAGTGGCTGTTGTCATGATTCGGCGCGATACGGCGAGTGCTTTGTGCGCGTATCTTAGGCGCCGGCGCTCGATTGGTGTGTCGCCAGCCGATCGGGATGGCGCGTAAGAGAAGACCGAACTTACAGTGTAAATGCTCCTACCGAGCAGCGTACAATCTACCTTCACTCGATCTTTCGCAGAGGGATGCATGCAAACGCTTCTTGGCAGACGCCGGCTGCTCAGCGGCGCCGGCGCCGCGGTATTGCTCGGCGCCTTGGATGGCTGCGGCGCCAGCAACTGGGGCCGTAAGCCGGCCCCGCCGGCAGCGGACTTGCGGCTCGCACCGCTGCGCGCGCAAGTCGACCGGATCACTCGGATAACCGTGTGCACCCGGCCTTTTCGTGCACAAGGGCCGCGTCTCGACGTGGAAACGGTCGGGAATAAAACCATCGTTCATAACTACGGTCATGGCGGCAGCGGCTGGTCGCTGTCCTGGGGCTCAAGCGCCATCGCGATCTCCAAGGCCATGGCAACCGGCGAAAGGAGCATGGGCGTCATTGGCTGCGGCGCGTTGGGGCTGACGTCGGCCTTGCTGCTGCAGCGAGCAGGAGCCAATGTGACCATTTACGCCCGGGAGTTGCCGCCGAACGTGCGTTCATCCCTCGCGACCGGATTATGGACCCCCGATTCTCGAATCTGTTTGCAGGAAAACGCTTCGCCGGCATTCAAACAATTGTGGCAACAGATGGCGCGCCAGTCGTTTGAAACCTACCAAAATTTCCTGGGCCTTCCCGGCACTCCCGTTGAATTCATCGACAGCTACTACGTCTCGGATGACCCGGCCGCCCGCCGTCGACATGCCGAGCCTGACAGCCGCCCAGCGTTCGCCGAGCTGCAGCGTGAACTCATCGGCGATTTGATACCCCAAAGCGTCGATTTCGATCCCGGCAGCCATTCTCTGGGCCGGCACTACTTACGCCGCAATACGCAGATGATGTTCAACTTGACGGCGTACACCCGCACGCTGCTCGCCGATTTCACGGCAAACGGCGGCAAAATAGAAATCGCGGATTTTCATGCACCGGATGATTTCGCGCGGCTGCGCGAAAAAACCTTGATCAACGCGACCGGATTCGGCGCGCGGGCGCTGTTCGGCGATGAGTCCATTACCCCGGTGCGGGGCCAGCTGACTCGCGTGATACCGCAGCCGGAAATCAGCTACGGTCTTTTCTATAAGGGCGTTTCGTTCGTGCCGCGACGCGATGGTTTGGTATTCCAGACCGTCGGAGATAATGACTATTACGGCTTCAACGACGCGACCACGATGGCGGACCGGGTCGAGGCGGAGCATTCCGTCACGACAATTGCGGCGCTGTTCACCTAGCCGGCGGCAATACCATCGCGGCCGGTGGATTGCGGAAAAACCCTAAGATTTTTCGGATTTTTGCCTGCGGATCAGACATATCCCACACCGAGCTGCGGAGTCGGGCACTGCATGGGGGCGCCCGGATCCCGATAATGCAACCCGACACCCGGCAGCAGGAGGCGTTTGTCAGGGTGTCCGTTGGAGAAAAGTCGCGCGCATGGAAGCGCGCGCATTCAAACCTTTCGGCGCCTGCTTACCTCCAATCCGCCATGACAGCGCTTCACATGATGCATGAGGGCCGCGGCGCACGCACGAACGCCGACGTCCAGGGCGAGCCGCTGGATCTGATCTCGGCGGCCGCCGACGGGGACATGGTGGCGTTTGAAAGTCTGTATCGTCGCTATTCACCGCGCATCTACGGCCTGTGTCTGCGCCTGACGGGGCAGCGCGAAGCGGCCGAAGACTGCACGCAGGAAACCTTTGTCGATGCCTGGCGCGCGCTGTTCCGATTTGAAGGCCGCAGCAGCTTCGCCACCTGGCTGCACAGCATTGCGGTGCGGACCGTGCTGTCGCGGCGTCGGGGTCTGCGCCTGAGATTCGAGGTCGCGGAGCCGGCGGCGGGTATGCCCGAGCAAACGGACCCCGCCGGCGGCGCTCCGCCGCTCGATCTGGAACGAGCCATCGCCGCGCTGCCCGAGGCTGCTCGTCACGTACTGGTATTGGTCGGACTTTACGGTTACAGCCATGCGGAAGCCGCCGCCAATCTGAAAATTGCCGAAGGCACCTGCAAGGCGCAATTGCATCGCGCCCGCCAACTGCTCTCTCAGGCGCTCGACTTGGAGCCACTATGAACAATACATCTCGACAATCTTTGGATCAGCGGCTCAAGGAACTGCCGCTTGATGTGGTGCCGCCGCGCAATCTTTGGCCGAGCATACAGGAGCGCATTCAGCCGGCACCGCGGCGCTCGCGGCCGGTACTGCTGGCAGCGTGTGTCGCCACGGCGGCAGCCTGCCTGGCCAGCGCATTCACCTGGGTGGTGTTGCGCAGGGTGGCGGCGCCCGATGGGTTGCCGGCGGTCGCCGCCACCGCCGCTTTCTCCGAGCCGGGTGATCCAAAGTACATCATGGCGCGCGATTCTCTGCAGCGAACCTTTCGTGAGCGATTGGCGTTGCTCGAACCGAGCACGCGCGCCAAGATCGAAGCCAGCTTGGCGGTCATCCAACAAGCGCACGAGAGCATTCGTCAGGCGCTGCTCGCTGATCCGTCGAGTCCGGTGCTCGAAGAGCTGTGGCAAAGCACCTGGCACGATGAAATCGATCTCTACGACCGCGTCGTGGAGGGTACCCAACCTTCGGTGAGGACTTGATCATGCGGACCAGCTTCATCCGATTCAGTGCGCTGAGCGCGCTCGCTCTGGCGGCGTCGGTGGCGCACGCCGAGAAAAACATCGAGGAGCGGCTTGCCGCAGATCCTCGAGGTAACGTCGAGATCAACAACGTGGCGGGCTCCATCGAACTGCAAGGTTGGGACAAAGCGCAAGTTGAGGTGACCGGCACCGCGGGCAGCGACGTCGACCATGTCTCGGTAAGAGGCGATCCTGGTCACATCAGGGTGCAAGTCGTCACTCGCGAGAACCGGCTCTGGGGATCCGGCGGCTCGGCGAACCTCATCGTGCGCGTGCCAGCGAAGAGCTCCGTGACCGCGACATTGGTGAGCGCCGATTTCAAGGTCAGCGGTCTTTTGGGGGATCTGAAGCTGCAATCGGTCAGCGGCGATGTCAAAGGAGATGTCGGCGGTGATTTGCGTGCCGGCAGCGTGAGCGGCGACATCCATCTCAACGCAAGGTCGGCCAAATCGATTGCAGTCAGGACGGTGAGCGGCGATATCACGCTCGGCGGCGGCAGCGGCGAGACCGACGTGACCAGCGTGAGCGGTACCGTCAAAGTGGACGAGGGTGCTCAGACGCGAGCGCATTTCAAGAGCGTCTCCGGGGACATCACGGCGAACCTGGCGATGACGGCCGACGCACAAATCGACGGTGAATCGGTAAGCGGCACCATCAACCTCAATTTTGCGGCCGTGCCGGCCGCGGATTTCGATGTACAGACCTTCAGCGGCGACATCGAAAACTGCTTCGGACCCAAGCCGGTCGAGCCCACGCATGGTCCCGGCTCGCGTCTGGTGTTCAAAAACGGCGACAGCAATGCCCGCATTCAAGTGTCGACCAAGAGCGGCGATGTACGGTTATGTACCGTACACGGACACGCCTCGAAGCCGTAAGCGAAAGACTACTTGGCGAGTCGGTAAGTTCCGGTGGCACGCAAGCTGGGCAATGTCTAGCTTGTAGAGATCACCCGTATCCACATCCCCCTTATCCACATCCATCAGGAGTGTCATGAACACTGCAGCCGTTCAATCCCGTCCCATTACGCTTCCGGCGCTGCCCTTCGAGCAAAGTGCGCTGGAGCCGGTCATCTCGTCCAATACACTGAATTACCACTACGGCAAGCACCACAAAACCTACGTCGAGACCTTGAACAAACTGATCGTGGGCACCGAGTTTGCCGGTATGCCTCTTGAGGAGATCATCAAGGCGACGCAAGGTAACGCGGAGCACGCCGCGATTTTCAACAATGCGGCTCAGGCGTGGAACCACACATTCTACTGGCATAGCCTGAAACCCAAAGGCGGCGGCGAACCGCCGGCGGCCTTGAAGAAGCTGATCGAAGCGTCATTCGGCGACCTCGACAAGTGCAAGAAGCAACTGTCCGCGGCGGCGGTTGGGCAATTCGGAAGCGGTTGGGCCTGGCTGGCCCAGGACGGCGACAAGCTCACGATCATCAAGACCGGCAATGCTCATACACCCCTGGTAAAGGGGCCAAAGCCGTTGCTCACCATTGACGTATGGGAGCACGCGTACTACCTCGACTATCAGAACCGCCGTGTCGATTACGTCAATGCGTTGCTGGACAAACTCATCAATTGGGAGTTCGCGGCGGAAAATCTCGGCAAGTAGGTCAGGAACCTCGCGCGGGCGGAGGCGACCCTCCGTCCCGCGGGGCCGCTTAGGGAAGCCAACGCACCGCGCACCAATCGAGGTTCAAGCGGCCCGCGCCAGTGCCTGCGTTTGCGACGCGCGGTGTTTGGCGATGATGTCCTCGGAGGTGTTCCACAGGCGCAGCGCCAATTCGGCGTCATTCAACAGGGGATTTCCCCGGGCGATCTTGCAGCCGTACCAATACTCGCCGGATACGCCGGCGGCATTCGGGCTGGCGGCCAGCAGTGCTACGGTGGCGGCGCCTTGCGCCGGGGACCGCCCGAAGGGCAGAGCGGCAAGCCGCGCCAGGCGCCTCACCCAGCTCGAATGCCTGCCGAGCGCCGTGCCGAGCACGGCGCCGGGATTGACGGTGTTCACGGTGATGCCGCGGGCTTGCAGCCGTCGCGATAACTCCTTGGCGTACACTGCGTTTGCGAACTTGGACTGCTGGTAGAACCAAGCGGGCTTGTAAAAGCGTTGGCCGGCAAGATTGTCGAACATGATCCGGCTGGCGGTCGCCCGCGCGCTGGCAGCGCCGCTCGACACGATCACCACGCGGCCGGTGACGTCGCGCAGCAGGCTGGACAACTCATTGACCAGTGCAAAGTGACCGATGTGATTCACGAGAAATTGCTGCTCGACCCCGTAGCGGATGTACAGGGAGCCAAGATTGGCAATCCCGGCATTGGCAACGATGACATCCAACGGCACCTGCCGCTGGCGAATCACCTCGGCAGCTGCCGCCACGGATTCCAAGTCTTCGAGATCGCATTGCACCGGCGAGCAGTTGTAGCCGATCTCCTGGCAGGCTCGCTGCGCGCCTTCGAGAGTCCGGGCCAGCGCGATGACGTGCGCGCCATTGGCCGCGAGCGCGCTCGCGGTCTGCAGGCCGATGCCTGAAGTGCAGCCGGTGACCACGCAATGCTTGCCCGTCAGATCGATCCCGGCAAGCACCTGGTCTGCCGTCGAACGCCCGCCAAATACCCCTGACTTCTTCCTCATGCTTGCCTCTTCTTGAACTGTTGACTCAACGGCGCGCAGAACATGCGCACTGCGACCGCAATTGCGCTGCGGAAATCCTCGCGCGAACCGCACGTATGCTTCAAACCCCGCGCCGTCGCGTGCAAGACCCGCGCGACCTGCGCCGCGCACACGCCGGCGTTCTTGCAAACAACGCCCATCGGCGCTATGGCCAGCGCATCCGCGAGCGCCTGCTCGAAGCGTGTCTCATAGTGGCGCATCGTCTCGCCGGCCAAGGATGTGCCCGCGCACATGAGGTCCGCAGCATCGGTGCCGAAGGAGCCGGCAAATCGACCCGACCACTCGTCGCAGGCTCCAATCAGCCGGTCCTCCAAACTGGTTCCATCCTGGGACAGAACGGCCAGCGCCGCACTCAGTTGACTGCTGAGGGAATGATCGAGCGCGCGGCGAAACAATTCTTCCTTATTGGAGAACAGCAGGTATAAGCCTTGACGCGAAACCCCTGCCGCGCGCGCCACATCGTCCATCGAGGTTTTACGAAACCCGAAACGTGTGAACACCCCGACAGCCGCATCCAATAGCGCCCGGCGGCGGGCATCGGTAAACTCAACGGGAAGCGGCGGCAATATGTTCACAAGGACAAGATAGACAAAGTGGGCCTATATTGTCAATTCTGGCGGCATTCGTGAGTCTGCCATGCAGTATACATTCATTTTAAAATCAACGTAATACAGACTATTTATAATATGTAACCGCCGATGACGCGCTCACCGCCGCATGGCTGTGCCAAGAATCGGGCACTCGAAATGGAGACCCTGGACTCATGAAATTACCCCGGCTGATCATGCCGACCGTGGCCATTGCAAGATCCGCGGACCGCTTTCCCGTCAGGCGCATCTACTGCGTAGGGCTGAATTATGCCGAGCATGCGCGCGAGATGGGCAACGATCCGCAGCGCCACCCGCCATTTTTCTTCAGCAAGCCGCCCGATGCCGTGGTTGCCAGCGGTTCGCGCTTGCCCTTTCCCGTAAACACCAGTGATTTTCATCATGAGGTGGAGCTGGTGGTCGTTCTCGGCGCGGGCGGCTCCAATGTGAAATCCGAGCATGCATCGGCGCTCATCTTTGGTCACGCGGTCGGCATCGATCTCACGCGTCGCGACCTGCAGGCAGCGGCGAAGAAGGCCGGACGTCCCTGGGATATGGCCAAGGGCTTCGATCATTCGGCACCCATCGGGGCCTTGTCTCTCGGAATCCCACCGGCCAAGGCCCCGATCTCGTTATCGGTCGATGGGCAGGTGCGTCAGTCCGGGGACTTGCAAGACATGATCTGGGCAGTGCCCGAGATCATCGCGATCCTTTCCACCTTGGTCGCGCTGGCGCCCGGGGATTTGATCTTCACGGGAACGCCCTCGGGAGTGGGGCCGATTGCGCGGGGTCAATCGCTGCACGGCAGTATCGGCGCGCTCGACCCCATCGACGTCAGCTTCGAAGCATGATCCGGCTCGTTGTCTTGAGCGGCGTGGGGGCGAGCGGCGAACGCGGTCAGGTGCGGTACGACTGGTCGATGCGATCCAGCCGGCGCAGCAACGCCGGCCAGATCAGGTGCTCCGAACCTAAGCCATTTGCAGCCTGGCGCGCCTGCTCCTTCGCGGTATCGATGATTCCCTGCGCCACGGGGATGAGTTTGCCGCCGCCGGATTGGGCACGCAGCTGAATCGCGCAAGTGGCTTCGAATATGTACATGGCCTGAAAAGCCTCGGCTACGGTACGCCCGACGGTGAGCAGGCCATGATTGCGCAGCATCAAATGATTCTTCTTGCCCATGTCGGCCACCAGCCGCGGCTTCTCATCGTCGCGCAGCGCCACCCCCTCGTAGTCATGATAGGCGAGGCTTTGCAGTACGAATATCGATTGCTGCGAGATCGGCAGCACGCCGCCCTCCTGCGCGGAGACGGCCACGCCGTTAATGGTGTGCGTGTGCATTACGCACTGCACCTCGTCGCGTGCCGCATGAATGGCGCTATGGATGACGAAGCCGGCGGGGTTGATCGGCCAAGGGCTCTGCGCCACCTTGTTGCCCTGCATGTCGATCTTGACGAGGGTGGAGGCGGTGATTTCGTCGAACAGCATGCCGTAAGGATTGATCAGAAAATGATGCTCCGGCCCCGGAACGCGCGCCGTGATGTGGGTAAAGACCAGATCGTCCCAGCCAAAATGAGCCACCAGACGATAGGCTGCGGCCAAGTCGAGGCGAATGGACCATTCTTCGGGTGAATAACGAGCCGCCGCGTCACCGAGAGTCGGAATGGACGTGAGCATGGATATTCTCCGCTGGCTTAGTGCATCTTAGTATAATGGAAACGTCGATCAATCTCGCACGCACTGCTTCAATCTCGATTCTTCGAACGATGCGCTGGATCGCTGCCGCATTACTCGTGAGCGCCAATGTGGCCTGTGCACCCACGCAAGTGCTCACCGGGACGGTCAGACCGGCCATCGCGCCGTCGGACGTGGTGATTTATTCCGCAGCGCCGCCGAGCTTCGAGCAGATCGCGTTTCTCAGCGCATCAAGCAAATCGGTGTTCACCATAGGGGGACAGCGGTCGATCGACAAACTCGTGCGACGGCTCAGAACACGGGCGGCCAAGCTGGGTGCCAACGGCCTCATTCTGGAAGACTTCAGCGACGAGCAGACCACCTCGTTGGGCACGGGCCTGGGTTCGGACTCCTACACGCACAACGCCAACATCAGCTTAGGGGTGGGTGGAGTGGTTGGCGTATTCAAGAAGACAGGCTATGGCAGGGCAATTTATGTGCGGCGGGATTGACTGAATTCAGGTTCTGACGGCGAGGATGCCGTCGCCCACTTTGGTGGTTTCGAACCCAGCGATTCTCAGCCGGCTGGCGACCTCGTTCGCCAATTCGCGTCCACGCGCGATCTTGTTGGGCGCCCCCGTGTAATGAAACAGACGTCCCTTTCGCTTCAGCACGCGCGCAAGCTGATCGTAGAAGATCTGCGAGTACAGTTCGCCTGCCAGCGCAAACCGCGGCGGATCATGCAGCACGGCATCGACCGAGCCGCTTGGCACGGCAGCGATGGCCTGGTAGATGTCTGCGTGGGTCAAAGTCAAAGGCCTCTGCGGCGGCGGCGACCACGGGTTCAAGCTCCTCAACCAGATGACGTCCGAGTTTTTTTCGAAAGAGATGATCTCGGCGGCCCGTTCACGGATGCACCACGCTGCGAAGTAGCCTAGGCCGGCACAACAATCCAAAATCACCTTGCCGCGCGGCTCGATCAACTCCACTTTGTGCTGCGCGTCCACGTAGGGAGAGATACGGGCGGTCGGCAGCATTTTGATCCCGTCGATCTCGAAGATCGGTGGGCCCCAATTTGTCGGTATCAACTTGATCAGCGACGTGCCGTAGCGCGCCACGGGCTGGAAGCTCTGATCGCTCCAGTGATAAATGGTGCGTTCCTTGTAGCTTTCCGCAAACGGAAACGCCGAGCCGTTCCACTTCCAGTGGTCGGCGAATATCTCCACGCACGTGGTGCTGCGTTGCAGGTCCAAGGAGCATTGCACCGCAGTGGATGCTGCGCGCCGGGCCTTATCCAATGCGGCGAAAACTTCAGAGGTGACCAGAGGACTCAAGGTATGCTTAAGGTAACAGTAAAATGGATCCTTCAACCTTAAAGGAGAACAACATGGCCATAGATCCTGCCGGGGAGAAGATGAACCCGTTGACCGCCGGTTCGATGCGCGCGCATTGGAAGTTCTTCATGGGTGAGGGTGTGGTTCTGATCATCCTCGGCCTGGCGGCAATCGTGTTGCCGCAGATTGCATCCGTCGCGATCGCAATACTGGTCGGCTGGCTGCTGCTGATGAGCGGAATCGTGGGGCTGATAAGCAGCTTCGCGGCGCGCCATGCGCCTGGATTCGGCTGGTCGTTGTTATCGGCGGTGGCCGGCACCGTGGCCGGCATCGTCTTGTTGCTATGGCCGCTGAGCGGCGTCGTGACCCTGACGCTGGTGCTGAGCGCGTTTCTATGCATCGAGGGGATCGTCTCGGTATTCTACTCGCTGGATCATCGCCGCGAGTTGTCGGGCCGGTGGGGGATGTTGCTGTTGAGCGGTGTGGTGGATTTGCTGTTGGCGGGGCTGATATTTGCCGGCCTGCCGGCGTCGGCCGGCTGGGCGATCGGCGTATTGGTCGGGATCAACCTGGTAATGGGGGGGGCCGCCCTCGTTGCGATGGCGCTGCATGCCCGCGGGTAAGACGACTCCGGCACCGAAATCGATGACGCCGGCGTGAGGGCTGTGAACTTAGCCGAAACATCGTTACTCTAAGCTACGATGTCGTTGCGAGACTGGATTCGAAAAGGCCGCGAAGTTGGCGCGAGCGATCTGCATCTGGAGGCGGAGACGCCGTTGGTGGCGCGCGTGCGCGGCGACTTAGTGCCGGTAGCCTCCACCGTGTCCGGCGCGACGCTGATGCAAGCCGGGCGCGAGGTGCTGGGCAACGAGGGCTGGAACGAGTTCGTGTCCCGCGGATCCGCCGACGTGTCGCGCACCATTCAGGGAGTGCGCTGCCGAATCAACATTTTTCAAACGGTACGCGGCGTGGCGATGGCCATCCGCCTGCTGAGTCATTTTCAAAACAATCTGCGGGCCTGCAACCTGCATCCGGATCTCAAGCGTCTCACCGAAGCATCCACCGGATTGATCGTGGTGTCAGGTCCCACGGGCAGCGGCAAATCGACGACGCTGGCGGCGCTGATCGAGGAAATCAACGCTGGCAGTGCTCGCAACATCATCGCAGTCGAGAGCCCTATCGAATATATCTTCGCCAATCGCCGTTCCTTCATAAGACAGCGGGAAATTCCCACCCATTCGCCGACCTTCGAGCAGGCGCTGGTGGATGCGCTGCGCGAGAATCCCGATGTACTCGTCGTGGGTGAAATGCGCACGACGGAAGTCATGCGCTTGACGCTGAGCGCCGCCGAGACCGGCCATTTGGTCATCGCGACGATGCATTCCGCGACCTGCGCCGAGGCGATCACGCGGATTTGCATGTCCTTTCCCGCGGACTTACAGGGCAGCATACGCGCTCAACTGGCCGACTGTTTCGTGGGCTTCATATGCCAGCGCCTGGAGTTTCTGAGCGATTATCGCCTGCGGGTACCGGTGTGCGAAATCCTGCTGCCCAGCGCGGCCGCCAAGGGAACCATCCGGGGCGGTCAATTCAGCCAGATAGCCAATGTCCTGCAGACGGGAGGCGATGCGGGCATGTGGAACTTCGAGCGCTATCAACGCTGGGTGGGGCAGAAGAAGGACTGGGTCCCGCCGACGGCCGCGGAGCCGTTGCCGCCGGAGGCGAACCGCGCGCCGGCGCCGCCCATCAAACGCACCGCGCCGCCCACGCGCGCCGCCGCCGCTCCCAGCTCCAGCGACTCGATCGAAATCGAGGTCGAGGAAGTGGATCTCGATGAACTCGCCAGGCGCATCGAGAAACGCAACCTGTAGCGATCCTGCTTTTCAGCTACCATCTCCTTTTCGGCTACCATCTCGGTATATGTCGGCACGCAACATCGCTTGGATCTGTCTCGTGGTTCTCCTATGCACGGCCGAGACTTCTTTCGCCAAGGATTCGCGGCTTGAATCACTTGGCTCCGAGCATTTCCGCGACACCGCCAGCGTCAACGACGACCCGATCGCCGGCGTAACAACGGTCTCGACTGAGAAAGGGTTCGTGGAACGTCACGGTCCGCTGCGAGCCGTCTGGAATGATGAATATCTCACAGGAACCATCGATAGAAAGACGGGCCGAAGATCCCTCGAGGTCATCGCCACGATAACTTATCAGGGCACCCGACGATCCTATGGAAGCGCAAAATTTCAGGGCGCGAGCGGACTGGTAACGGAGCCGACGGCGCAAATAAAGACCAGCGCGATCAATTGTCCGGTGGGTGAATGCACCTACACGGATCGCGTGAGTTTCCCCGTCGAGGAAAGTGTGCTGCGGCAACTGGCTGCCCGGTACACGGCGGAAAAGCCCGAGATCTGGCACTACACGTTGCTTGCAGCACCGAACGGCGATTATAAGGGCGAGCTCTCGACGGCGGAGATCGCGGGATTTCTCTCCAAGATCGACGAGTACACCGGCGCGGTGCCGCCGCCTGTGCCGACCGTCAAGCATGAATTGGGCATCGGCGGCCTGCGGGTCGAGGCGACGGCGCAACAGCCCTCGCGCAGCGGCGTGCTGGTCACCGCAGTTGCCCCAGGATCCGTCGCCGACAAGGCAGGAGTCATCATCGGCGACATTGTGTACGAGATCGGCGGCCGCCCCATCAAGTCCCCGGCCGACCTGCCCTCGGGGCTGGCGGCCGGCGCCGCCAGTTCGAGCATCGAGATCAAGGTGCACCGTGGCACGTCCGAGATGACGCTCAGCGCTCAGTTGTGACGCCGCCGCTGTGACGCCGCCGCGACCTGGCGATGTAAGATGCGCATGTTCACCTAGGAGTTAAGGCAATGGTCACATGGCGGTCGGCATGGGCAATTCCACTGGCCTTGCTTGCGTTGCTGGTTGGCACCGGCACCGTGAGCGCGGATGGATCCACCATGGAGAGCGGAACCTGGCAGAAGCACCAGTATTCGTTCGTTTCCATGGGATTTACCTCAACTTACTCGTGCGACGGCCTGGCCGGCAAACTCAAGCGTCTGCTGCTCGTCGCCGGTGCGCGCTCCGACGTCAAAGTGGGCGGCGCCTGCCCGCGCGGGTTCGGGCGCGTGGACAAGCTAGCACAGGCCGATCTTACCTTTTATACCTTGCTGCCGAACGAAGATCACAAGCCGGCGGACGGTCCGAGAGTGGACGGCGTGTGGCGCGCCGTGGTGTTCGCAAGACATTCGCCGCGCGAACTCGCCCTGGGAGACTGCGAACTCGTCGAGCAGTTTCGCTCGCAGTTGTTGCCCATGTTCACGACCCGGAACGCCGTTAATCAAACAACCTGTATTCCCTACCAGGACTCCGGTTCCGTGATCAATCTGAGGTTTGAGTCTTTTGCGGCAGCCCCCGCCAAGGCCGCCGCGTCTCGCAGTGTCAATTGACCCGCCCGCCGACCCCGCAACCAGGGGCTGCAATGGTCTATGAGCGCCGCGCGCGGTAGATACGCTACTTGAATCACAACTGATAAGCGGGTCGCGGATGGCAGGCGTCGATAGGAATAGACTTTTCCATCGATTCGCCAGCAAATTTAAGTTCCACGTGGATTAGCCGCCGTTGCGCATTTACTCGCCCGTTGCCTCGACAATAAAGAATCGACCGTGGCTGATCGGAACGCTGGGCGGTTTGGTCGCCTGGGTCACTGCCATCGCCGGCATTGGTGTGGTGGATGTCATCGTCCGCCAGGTGCTTGCCGAGGATCTGCGCGCTTATCTGGGTCACACGGCGGAGATTACCGCTGCCCACATTGACGCTGATTCCCTATCCCAATTCACGAGTGCATCACAAGACGGTTCCGATGCATATCAAAGCGCCGTACGCCCGCTGGCGATTCTGTTGGCGAACGACGCTGATATCCGCTTCGCATACGTCGGAGTGACCGACGGGGAGAAGATGCATTTCATTCTCGACGGCACGCCGCTGGATGCGCATGACTCCGACGGCAAGCCGCTGCATTCGCCGCCCATGGAGGAAGACACGCTGACGCCCGGCGAACGGGAGATATCTTACACGCATCGTCTGACCGTCGAGCGCAGCCCGACCGCGACCGGCTGGGGCTTGGGCATTCGAGCGCAGGCGCCCATATACGCCAGCAACGGGCAAATGGTTGCCTATGTGGGCATAACCATGCGCGCGGATAGATATATGCAGCGATTGCGGCGCATAGACGTGTCCGCCGCGATCGGCATCGGAATAGCAGGCCTGCTGGCTTTGTTGAACGGGCTCGCGATTTGGCGCGTGCAACGTTCGCGACGCGCGGCGATTGCCGCGGAAATGCTCGCGCGCGAGCGCTTGGATTGCGCGCACCAACTGGCCAACCTGGGCACGTGGCACTGCGATTTGCTGTCCCGAAAAGGGTCGATGTCGGACGGCCTGTGCCAGCTCATCGGCAACAGCGCCGAGCGGATGACGCCGATCGATGCCTACCTGAACGCGACGCACTGCGACGATCGTCCGCTGGTCGAAACCCTGCTCGCCGAAGCGGCGCGCACCTCCGGTTCGCAGACCCTCGATCACCGCTTTGTCGTGGGCGGAGTCATAAAGTACGTACGTGCAGCGGTCATGGCCCGCCGCTTCGGGGCCGTCAGCGAGATGCACGGCATCGTCTTGGATCTGACCGATGTGAAGAGCAACGCGCTCGAAACGGTTCGCGCCAAGGAAGCGGCGGAGTCGGCAAATCGCGCCAAGAGCGAGTTCCTGGCCAATATGAGCCACGAAATCCGCACCCCCTTGAATGGCGTCATCGGCATGACCGGCCTGTTGCTCGACACCAATCTTGCACCGGAGCAGCGCGAGTACGCCAAGATCGCTCAGTCGAGCGGCGAGGCGCTGCTGTCGGTGCTCAATGACATTCTGGACTTCTCGAAAATCGAAGCCGGCCATCTCGATCTGGAATCCATCGCCTTCGAGCTGCTGCCGGTTTTCGATCAATCCGTCGAAGCCGTCGCGCTGCGCGCCGCGCAGAAAGGCCTGGACATTCTCGTCGAGCTGGACCCCGACATGCCGCAATGGGTGCAGGCGGATCCGCACAGATTGCGGCAGATCGTCCTGAATCTTCTCAGCAACGCCGTGAAGTTCACCGACAAGGGCGAGATCCACGTCCTGGGCCGCTCCTTGGCGCTCGCCGGCGGATTGGCGCGAATACGCGTCGAGGTAACCGATACCGGTGTTGGCATGAGCCCGGAACAGCAGGCGCGGCTGTTTACGCCATTTGCGCAGGCCGACTCCTCGACCACCAGGCGCTTTGGCGGGACGGGACTGGGCTTGTCGATATGCCGGCGGCTGATCGAATTGATGGGCGGCGAAATTGGCGTGACGAGTTCGCCGGGTGGCGGCTCGACATTCTGGTTCGAGGTTCAGATGCCGATTGTCGCGTCGCCCGAACCGCAGCAGCCGGTCAATTTCGCGGATGTGGAGATACTCCTGGTCGAGGATCATCCCATCAATCAACGCATCGTCATGAAGCAGCTCGCCACTGTCGGTTGCCGTGTGACGGTCGCGGCAAGCGCGGGCGAGGCGCTGGCGGCGTGGCGCGCCATGGTGGCGGATTCGCGCACGCCCGACGTGGTGCTGCTGGATCACGATCTTCCCGATCATTCCGGCCGCTGGGTAGTGGAACACATTCGCATGACTCCCGCGGGTGCGGGCGCAACCATCATCCTCATGACTTCGCTCGGAAGCGAGCCGCACGAGGCAGGCGAGAAGCTGCCGGTTGCCCGCAGGCTGATCAAGCCGGTCAAGCAATCCACGCTCGTCAAATCGATCCGTGAAGCGATCGAGCATGCGCGCACTCCCACCTTGCTCATCCTGAACCCGGATGTATTCGCCGGCGCGCGCGTACTGCTGGCGGAGGACAATGTGGTCAACCAAATGCTGGCGCGGCGGCTGCTGGAACGCTTGGGGGCAATCGTGACCATCGCGGACACCGGCATGGCAGCCATCCAACGCCTGTCGATCAGTTCGTTCAACGTCGTGTTGATGGATTGCCAGATGCCGGAACTGGACGGCTACGAGGCAACGCGGCGAATTCGCAAAGGCGCCGCCGGCGAGGCCGCACGAACGGTGCCGATCATCGCTTTGACGGCCAATGCGCTCAGCGGGGATCGCGAGCGCTGCATCGAAGCCGGCATGGACGATTACCTGGTCAAGCCCATCAAACCGGAAGCGTTGCGTGAGAAACTCGCGCGGGTATTGAAGCTCGCCGGGCTCCATCCGCAGGACGCCGCGTAGCGTCGAACCCTGGGGCGGCGCTACGGCTCGGCGCGCGGTGTTCGCGACGCGCGACTATAGGTCAGCGGGCTTCGTGCCTAGCGCGCGGCGAGTTTTGGCATGCATGGGTGTGGTGTCCAAGCTGCGGGCGAACGCCAGAATTGCATCACTGAGGAGGGAACCGCGGCTGCTGCTTGCTGCGACCGCGATCAGTCCCAGCGCCAGGAGCGCCAAAATGGCGTACATCACGAGAGCCTCCGGTCATCGAATTAACGCACAGGTACTATGGCGCGTGCAACGGCCGGTGAGGTGTGCGGAGGTCACAATCTAATGAACGCGTTGTTGTATGTCATCGCCGCCTGCTTGATCGCAGGGGGTGTATTAGCATCGGTCGTGCCGGCGTTACCTGGCATCCCCTTGGTTTTCGGCGGCATCTGGCTGGTTGCCGCCGTGGACCATTACCGCCACCTAGGCCTGTGGTGGCTGCTTGGCATTGCTTTTGTCGGTGCCGTCGGGCTGACGCTGGACCTGCTTGCCGGCGCCCTCGGCACGAAGCATGCGGGAGCCAGTCCGCGCGCGGTATGGGGAGCCCTGCTGGGAAGCGTGATCGGAGTTTTTTTTGGTCTGCCGGGCCTGCTGCTCGGTCCCTTCGTCGGCGCGGTTCTCGGTGAACTCTCCGCCGGCAAGAGCGTGCTGCGTTCCACGCGCACCGGCGTGAGTGCGTGGATCGGAATGATCTTCGGCACGATCATGAAGCTGGTTTCGTCCGTGACCATGGTCGCTTTGTTCGGCGCGGGCTGGTGGTGGAACCCCTCATGAAATCGAGGCGGATCTTTTGTCCACGGCGTGGCGCAGCAGGCCATCCAAATCGTGCAATTTATCGTCCAGAAGATTCAACTTGCGCGCCAGTCCTTGAATCTCGGTCTCGGCGCGGCGATTTACGTCGAAATCAAGCTCACTACGCAGCCGGTCGCGCGTGTTTTGACGATTCTGGCTCATCATGATCACCGGCGCTTGGATGGCGGCCAGCATCGACAGGAACAGATTCAGCAGGATGAAGGGGTAAGGATCCCAAGCGGTTTTGCCGAGCGCAATGTTGATCAACGTGTACACCGCAAGCACGACGCCAAACAGTGAGATGAAGGTCCATGAACCACCGAAGCCCGCCACCGTATCGGCGACGCGTTCACCGAACGTCGCCTCCTTCTCGATGATCTCATTGGGATTGCGGCTGCCACGAGCCCTCACCAGCTCCTGCGCAGCATGTATTTGGCGACCCAGCACCGTCAAAAGATCCATTCCCGCATGCGGCTTTCGTTCCAGCAAGACAGTGATGTCATTGCGGTCAATTTCGAGGCAAGTCGATTCCTCGAGCGCCACCGCATTGGTGTGATGCGCCGTCTGTTCGAGCATCGAGGCAAATCCGAAGATCTCTCCCACGGAAGGTTCATCGACGATCACCTCCTGTCCATCCTCGTCCACCGTCGATACACGAACCTTGCCGGTGACCATGACGTACGCCTGGCCGCCGGGCGTACCCAGTTTGTAAATGCGCTCGCGCGAGGCAAAGGTCTTGAGTTCGACCTGGCTGGCCAGGACCGCCGTTTCGTCGTCATCCAATAAGGAAAAGAGCGGTACGCTCCTGAGTAAACCGGGATTGCAAGGCATCAGCGTCTCCATGATGTCGATTGATTTTGTTGGGCGCGTTTGAATATTGCGCGACTGCGGTTATACCGCGAGAGTGTCGCGCAGCGAGATTGCGCCATTGTGTTGCGTAGCGAGCCTCCCGGGACAGCGGTGGGCTGGCGCTGGCCGATAATGTAATGTTAATAATCAACTATTTATCGAGTAAAGTTAACGTAAAAGATACGATATACTCATGATATAGCAGGGAGAACTCCAATGCCTCATGCGCGTTGCCTGCCATGAACCCTATGGATCTTACGCTGGACAAACAGGGCGCTCTTTACGAGCAGATCGCACGCTCACTGAAGGACAAAATCTTGGACGGCCGGCTGGCTGCG
>Ga0116129_1000576_pt1 | contig 23209 bp, 6 predicted proteins | sample June2015DPH_17_2_FD_89732 | JGI IMG/M metagenome (GOLD analysis project Ga0116129, IMG submission 89732) | Peatland microbial communities from SPRUCE experiment site at the Marcell Experimental Forest, Minnesota, USA - June2015DPH_17_10 | ecosystem: Environmental > Terrestrial > Soil > Wetlands >...
ACTCTTCCACAACTCCGCCAGCGCGTACTCGATGGCGAACAGCGCCGGCTGGGTGTATGCCGTTTGATCGAGGAGGTTCCCCGCCGACCCGTAGAGCGCTTCCAGAAGCGGCTGCTCCAGCGCAGGGCGCAGCAGGCGGTCGCATTCTTCCATGACCGCGCGGAATACCGGCTGCGTCTGGTATAGCTCGCGCCCCATACCCGCGTATTGCGCGCCCTGTCCGGTGAAGAGGAAGACTGGACTTACTCCGTCACGCTCGGTCACTTTCGTTCCGGAGACGCCGCCAGCCAATTTCCCGCGCAGGTCCGCGAGGGAGTTCGTGGATACCAGCAGACGGTAGTCAAAGTGCGACCGGCCCGCATTGGCAGTGAAGCAAATGTCGGCCAGCGGCTCCGTCGCGCTCTCGAGGTAGTCGGCGTAAGCCCCCGTTAGAGCCCGCAATGCGCTTTGGGACCGCGCCGAAAGGGCGAAGGCGTGCATCGTCCGCTCGAGCGTCAGACGCCGCAGAGGCTCTTGGGGGGATTCTTCCAGAACCACGTTCGCATTCGTGCCACTGAATCCGAACGAACTGACCGCGGCGAATCGAGGACGGCTTCGTCTTGGCCACAATTGCTCCCGCACGGGAATTTCGACCGGCACGCTACCCAATTGGATGTGCGGGTTCATTCGCTCGAAGTGCAGGTTCGCCGGGATTTTCCCGTGCTGCAGGCACAGCGCGGCCTTGATGAGTCCAGCGACTCCCGAGGCGGCTTCAAGGTGGCCGATGTTGGTCTTCACGGCCCCGATCACGAGCGGGTTATCGGAGGTTCGCCCCTCACCGAGCGCCGCCGCCAGCGCGTGGGCTTCAATGGGATCGCCCAGCGCGGTACCGGTCCCGTGCGTCTCGACGTAGGAGATCTCGAGCGGATCGACATGCGCGTTGGCAAGCGCGGCGCGAATCACCGCCTGCTGCGCGCCGCCATTCGGAATGGTGAGACCTCCGCTGCGGCCGTCCTGATTGATGGCCGATCCGCGAATCACGGCCATAACGCGATCGCCGTCGCGCAGGGCGTCCGACAGGCTCTTCAGAACCAAGATGCCGCAGCCTTCGCCGCGCACGAACCCGTCGGCCCGCGCATCGAAGGCCTTGCAACGTCCATCGCTCGCGAGCATGTGCGATTTGGAGAACGACATGGTCATCTCAGGAGAGAGCACCGCGTTGACGCCGCCCGCCAAGGCGGTCCGGCATTCCCCCGCGCGCAGCGAAAGGCACGCGAGGTGGACCGCCACCAGGGACGAGGAGCAAGCGGTGTCGACGCAGAGGTTCGGCCCCTGGAATCCCAAGATGTACGAGATCCGGCCGGCAGCGACGCTGCGGGCGACGCCGGAGGCGTAGTACGCGTTGAACTCGGAAAGATCGCCCGCACGGTGGAACAACGTCTCGTACTCGGCGCCCGTCATGCCGACGAACACGCCCGTGCGCTCACTGGCAAGCGTTTGCGGATTGTACCCGGCGTTCTCGATCGCCTCCCAAGCCACTTCCAGGAGCAGCCTCTGCTGCGGATCCATGGACCGCGCTTCGCGGGGAGAAATGCCGAAAAACTCGGCGTCAAACCGGTCCACCTGGTCGAGCAGGCCGGCCCACCTGGTTGCCATTTTGGAAGGCGCGTCGGGGTCGGGATCGTAGTATTCCCCGGCCGGCCAGCGTGTGTCCGGAATGTCGACGACCGCATCCACTCCGTCCGCAAGAAGACGCCAGAATGAGGCTGGGTTTTCCGCCTTGGGAAACCGGCAACCCATGCCAACGATCGCGACCGGCGCGGTGCGGCCGCCCTCGGCTTTGTCCAAGCGGGCCTGCATTTCCTCGAGCGCAAGCAACGCCTGCTTGAGCGGAGAAAGATTCGGAAACCGCGTCGAGATGGGCTCCGGTTTCATAGGGACTGGAGCCTCACGCGCAGGAGCGCTTCCACTTCTTCGTCGGCCAGGTCCTCGATCTCCCCGGCTCGCGAGGCCATCCCATCCGCCGAATCTGCCGGCGCGGCCTCATCCGATGAGTGCAACAAATCGTACCAGAGATGATGGGCGATCGCCTCGGGAGTCGGATAATCGAAGACCAAGGTTGCCGGGAGCGGCTCTCGCAACCCAAGAGCATTGACAATCCGATCCCGCAGTTCGACCGCCATGAGAGAATCCAACCCCAGATCGATCAGCTTGCGCTTTCTGGGGACGCGGTCCAGCGAATCCATCCTTAACAGTTCCGAAATATGAAGGCGCACCAGGCGCACCACGTCCTCGTATTGCTCCGGGACCGCCGTTTGGCGTAGCCGGTCCGCATCGTCCACTGCCGGCGCGGCTGAGGTTTCGGGTGCGGCTTGCCGCCGGACAACCGTTTGAGCGGAGCGCGCGCCGTAACCGGAAACCTGCGCGACGATGACGTGTTGTCCCAGCTCTTGAGCCGGCGACCCCTCGCCAGGGAATGCTTCGCAGCTCTGGAAGCCGGCGGCGAGTAGCGCCTTCTGCCAATCTGCGGCGGACAATAAAGGATGACGGTCCCGCAAGCCATCGTCGAAAGCCTGCCAGCCCTCGATGAGGGCGGTGGTGACGTCGAACCAGGGAAGATAGGTGGTCGCTTCCCCGAGGACGAAAATTCCACCGGGCGCAAGCAGCGAACGAACGTTGCAAAGCGCGGTCCGGACGTCTCCGGTGGCGTGGATGGCGTTTGTCGCCAGGACCACGTCGTAAGAGCTATCCGCGTAGCCCTGTCCGGCGCCGGAGCGTCCCACATCGAAGATGCCGAATCGAACGAAGGGATAGGCCCGAAATTTCCGGGCGCCATGGTCGAGGAATCGCTGCGAAACATCGGTGAAGGCGTAGCTGGCGGTTGCGGGGTCGAGCACCGGCAGCACGGCGGTGGTGGTGGCGCCGGTTCCCGCGCCGATTTCGAGGACATGCAGCGGCGTGTCCCGGTGGGACCGCGCAAAGCCATCGACTGCGGCGCGCGCGATCGCGCTGAAATACCGGGATAGCGGAGCGCGTTCGTAAAGGTCCTCGGCAGGCGCAAAGTCTCCGCCCGGAAATAACGTTTCGAGCGCGCTGGCACGGCCTGTGAGGATGGTTTGCAGCCGGTCTCCACACCTGACCACGTAGTCGAGGAAAGCGCAATCGGCCGCGAAGGTCCGTCTGGCTTCGGCAAGTAGAGCGCGGAGGTCATATCCCGGAAGCGGCGAAGCGGCCCCATACTCGCCGCCGATGCGCTCGACCAAACCGGCCGCCGATAGACGAGCGAGCCAACGCTCCATCAGCTTGAGATAGACATCCGAAATCCCAAGCTTTCGAATTAGCGATGCGGCCGAGTGGCGTTCGGCGGGTTGCGCGAAAACTCCGAACCCACGCAGCGTTTCCACGATGTATGCCTGCGCCAGTCGATCCAGCATGCGCCAGCGCTCCGCATACGTCCAAACCTGCAAATCCATAGGACATTGTTGGCTTTGCCGGCCGGCGAATTCCAGGACGGATTTCCAAGTGGGAGGAGCGCCGCCAACGGAGGGTTGCGGGTCCGCGAGCCAATGGCGGCGGCGTTCAAATGGATACGTGGGCAGCGCCACTTTTCGTCGTATATACGGCGCGTCGAATCCTGCCCAATCGACGTTGGCGCCCGTTACATAAAGGCGGCCGAGACTGTCGAGGATCTGCCGCCATGCGTCCTGGTGTCCGAGAAACGATGGCAGCCAGACGAGCCGCTCGTCGCGCATGCATTGCCTACCCAGTTCGAGGAGCGTCGCGCCGGGTCCGATCTCGAGAAAGATCCGCTGATTCGTGCGCGGAAGGGATCGCAATGCCTCTTTTACGCGGACGGTTTCCGTCGCCTGCCGCAACCAATATTGCGGATTCGAAATTTCGCCCGGGGACGTTATTCCGCCAGTGACGCTCGACGCGACAGTCACCTGCGGCTCGCTGTATTGAATCTCGGCTGCCGCTGCGGCGAACGCCGCCATTGCGCTTTGCCCCGAGGGTTCCGCCATCAGTCCGGCTCTCGCGGTGAGCAGGCGGAGGCCGTCGGCCAGACTCCACACTCCGGCAACCGTGGCGGCGGCGTACTCCCCGGCCCCGTGTCCTAAGACCGCATCCGGCCGGATGCCCCAGCTTGTCCACAGTTGAAACAGCGCATATTCGATGGCGAATATCGCCGGCTGCGCGTATTCGGTTCGATGGAGCAAATGCGTGGCGCGGCCCCACAGCACATCGGCCAGCGGTTCTTTCAGTCCGCCGGAGAAGTGCGCCGCGCATTCGTCGAGCGCCCGCCGGAAAACCGGTTGCGTGTCATAGAACTCTTTACCCATTCCGGCGTATTGCGCACCCTCTCCCGGGAAGAGAAACGCGATATCCGGTTGGGTTTGAACCGTTCCGCGAAGGGTCGCGCCGCCCAGCATTTCGGCCGCGGATGCTCCCAGGTAGACGGCTCGCTCCTGAAAATGCGCCCTGCCGGAATTGGCCGTGTAACAAATGTCGGCGAGGTCCGAATCCGAGCGGGTAAGCCGATTTGCGTAGCTGTCGCGCAGAGCGTTCAGAGCCGCTTCGCTGCGGGCGGAGAGCGCCAGAATATGCAGCGGGCGCTCGCTTTGAGGGGCCGTGCTCGCGCGCTGCGGCGCCTCCTCGACAATCACGTGCGCATTGGCGCCGCAGAAACCGAAAGAGCTGACGCCCGCCACTCGCGCCAGCGGCCCCGCCGGCCATGGACGGGAGTTGACCGGAATCTCGACAGGCGTTCCGCTCCAATCGATGTGCGGGTTCAGCTTTTTAAAATGCAGGTTCCCCGGTATCTCGCCGTGCTGAAGCGCGAGCACTACCTTGATGAGACCGGCCACGCCGGCGGCGGCTTCCAGGTGTCCCACGTTGGTCTTGACCGACCCGATTATGAGCGGATTGCCGGCGCTTCTGTTTGCGCCGAGAGCCTCCACCAGCGCATGGGCTTCGATGGGATCCCCGAGCGAAGTGCCGGTGCCATGCGCCTCGACGTATCCGACGCGCTGCGGTTCCATGCGCGCATGGGACAGCGCGGCGCGAATTACGGCGACTTGCGCCGGCCCCTTCGGCACGGTCAAGCCTCCGCTGCGGCCAGACTGGTTGACGGCCGAACCGCGAATGACGGCGAGGATCCGATCGCGGCCGGCCTCGGCATCCGACAGGCGCTTCAGCACCAGCAGGCCGCAGCCCTCGCCGCGTCCGTAACCGTCGGCCGCTATGTCGAAGGTCTTGCATCGGCCGTCGCGGGCTAACATGCGCGATTTCGAAAAGTTGATATTGACCTCGGGCGAAAGAATCAGGTTGACGCCGCCCGCCAATGCCAGCCCGCACTCGCCCGCCCGCAGACTCTGGCAGGCCAGATGGATCGCGACCAGCGAGCCGGAACATGCCGTATCGAGCGCCACGCTCGGGCCCTCAAATCCAAGCGTGTAAGAGATTCTGCCCGCCGCCACGCTGAAGAGGTTGCCACTGCTGGTGTAGGCGTCGATGTCCGCGACGCGGCCAAAGGCCATCCGGTCATAGTCGCTGTTTCCCAGCGCGAGGAAGACGCCAGCGTCGGTTTGCGCCAAGCCGGCCGGGTTATAGCCGGCGTTCTCCAGAGCCTCCCAAGCCACTTCCAGTGCGAGGCGGTGCTGAGGATCGAGCGAAGCCGCTTCGCGCGGCGAGATTCCGAAGAAGTCGGCATCGAACAGCGCGGGGTCCGCGACGAAGGAGCCGTGACGAGTGTACATCTTGCCCGGTGCGTCGGGATCGGAATCGTAGAACATCTCCGCCGCCCATCTCCATGCCGGTATCTCGGTGACGGTGTCGACGCCGCCGGCCAGAATGTCCCAGAAGTCGCCCGGCGTGGATGCATTCCCTGGAAATCGCAGGCCGATTCCGACGATGGCCACCGGCTCGTCGCGCTGACGTTCCAACTCCTCCACACGGAGGCGGAGCTTGCGAATTTCATACACAGCGCGCTTCGCCGGGCTAAGTTGATCTAACTGGTCGTCATTCGCCATGCGTGGTCAGCTTCGCTTCAATTCTTCCTTTAACAACTCTTCCGCCTCTGCCTCCGAGAGCGTCTCCAACTCTTCCAGAATCGCATCCCCTTCAAGGTAGGAGTCTCCTTGGTGAGCCGCGTGGTTGGTCAGAAAGTCGGCCTGCGCGCAGATGGTTGGATAATCGAAAACAAAAGTGGCGCTGAGCGACCGCTGCAGGGCCGACGCCAGTAAATTCCGGAATTCCACCGCCATCAGGGAATCCATGCCCAGCCGGAGAAGCGGCTGATGCTCGTCGATCGGCGGCCCGGCGGCTCCGATCCCCAGCAGCCAGGCTGCCTGGTGGCGCAGGTAATCCAAAAGGAGCTGCCTGCGATGCGTTGGGGCGGCGGCATCGATGAGATCCAATATGCCCTTGCCGTCCGGTGACGATTCGACGGAAGAGGCGCGCTTGACGACCGCGGATAACAGGCGGGGCGCCGGAGTCCACCCGCTCCAATCGGTATCCGCGATCGCTACTTGCGTCCAGTTGCCCGCCATGGCCGTCTCCAGCGCGGCTAAGCATTGCCGGGCGTTCATTGGCCGCAGACCCGGAAGCACACGGCGGCGTCCCGCTTGCTCGACGCGAGCCGCCATTCCGCTCTCCGACCAAGGTCCCCAATTGACGCTCAACGCTGCGAGGCCCCGCGCCGCGCGATAGTGCGCCAGTGCGTCCAGAAAAGCGTTCGCGGCGGTGTAGCCGGACTGTCCGGGAGACCCGACGAGCGAAGCCACGGAGGAAAACAGCAGGAAGAAATCGAGCGGCTTTCCGGCCGTCAGTTCATGAAGATTCCAGGCGCCGGCGGCTTTGGGAGCCAACACTCTTTCCACTCGCTCCCAGGTCTGCTCGAGGAACACTCCGTCGTCCAGCACTCCCGCGGCGTGAAGAACACCGGCTAATGGCGGCAGCTCTTTCTCGATCTCACGCAGCACCGCCTCGACTTCCTGGCGATTTGCTACATCGACGCGGCGGACTTCGATTCGAGCGGCCCGCTGACGCAGAGCATTGATCGCCGCAGCCGATTGAGGCGTGGGGGCGTGACGTCCGGCAAGCAAAAGATTGCGGGCGCCGCGTTCCACCAGCCACTCCGCGGAGAGAAGCCCGAGAGCGCCAAGGCCCCCGGTGATAAGGTATGTGGCGTCGGCGCGAATTCTAAGGCTGGCCGCGTGCCGCAGCACTACCTTGCCCGTATGCTTTGCCTGCGCCATGTAGCGGAAGGCCGCGGGGGCCTCTTCGAACGGGAAGACCCGCGCGGGAAGGGGCTCGATCGCGCCGGATTCGAGCAGCGCGCAAATGCGGGTCAGGTGAGCTTGAACCAGCGGCCGGTCGAATTCGATCTGGTCCCCGAGATCGACAATGTGGTACTTGAAATCCTTGCCGAGAGACGCCGCCTCTTCCGCGGTCCAGATCCGGTTCTTTCCGATCTCGATAAAACGGCCGCCTTGCGCCAGCACCGAAAAACTGGCATCGATCCAGTCGCCGGCAAGGGAACTCAAAACCAGATCCACGCCCCGTCCAGCAGTGGCGGCATCGATTTCCTCGCGGAAGTTCAGCGTGCGGGAATCGAAAACATACGCGATTCCGAGAGTGCGCAGGTAGTCGCGTTTCTCTGCGCTGCCCGCGGTCGCAAAAATCTGGGCGCCGGCATGCTTTGCCAACTGAACGGCCGCCAGGCCCACGCCGCCGGCAGCCGAATGAATGAGCACGCGCTCTCCGCGCTGCAACCGGCCCAACTGGATTAAGCAGTGAAACGCCGTGAGGTACGCGTTAGGTATGGTTGCCCCTTCCACGCTGGTCCATGGTTTTGGCAAGGGCGCGACGAGCGCGGCGTGGGTCGTGACAAATGTGGCGAAACTACCGGACGCGATCCCCATCACACGGTCGCCCGGATTGTACACGGCCACTCCCGCGCCGATGCGAACGATTCGTCCGCAGAAATCGGCGCCGGGCAATCCCGCGTCACCGGGATACATTCCAAGCACATTGAGAACGTCGCGAAAATTTAGCGCACTGGCTTCGACCTCGACTTCCACTTCGCCGGGACCCGGCGCGCGACGCTCCATCGCGGCCAGCGCGAGATTCTCCAGCGACCCACGGGAAGGAATAGTCCACCGCTGTGGCCCGCGGCTGCCGGCGAGTCCGGCCGCAAGCCTCGGCGCGTAGCGGCCTCCGGCGCGGAACGCGACTTCCTCTTCGCCATCCCAATTCGCGATCTCCTGCGCCAGCGCGGCGAAGTCCGGAGCTGCTGCGTCCAGATCGATGCGCACGCAACCCAACTCGGGATGCTCCATCGCGATCGTCCGAGCCATCCCCAAGACCGGCGATTGAAAGAGCCCCTCGCAGGCGTCTGTGCCGTCGACGGAAACGGCGCCGCGCGTCACCAGCCACAACTGCGGAGGCTCCGGAGAAGGCCGCTTTAATAGCGCTTGCACTGCCGACAACACAGGCCCAAGGACCCGGCCAAATGCCGTAACGGGCGCCTCAGCGGGGGTCGCGCCCGCGAGCACAATAACGCCGCGAACGTGGTTGCCGGAGGGCAGCGCCAGACCGGAGGGCAGCGCCAGATCGGGCCTCGCCGGTTTCGCCGAAACGCCGATTAGATCCATGGCGGCAATCAGTGTGGCGGCAGCGGCGGAGTCCTCGCCGGCCACCAGCCACAAACCGTCGCTTGGCCGGACGGCCGCCCCCCGCGGAGTGGCGCGCCATTGCGGAACATAGATTTTCCGCGCCTCATCGGAGGAAACTGCGCGCTTCAGAAGCAGACCGCCGATGCGCGCGGCCAGCCTTCCGTTCGCGTCGCGAATATCGATATCCGCCGCGAGAACGTCGCCGGCGTCCGACGGCTTCAGGCGCGCATGCGCGTGCGCCTCCGACGTCAAGGGTGAAAAGTACTCGAAGCGATCGACGGAGCAGGGCAGAAACAGACCGGCGCCCGGCGCTGCCGCGATTACGGTCTGCAGGCAGCCATCGAGAAGCGCCGGATGAATACCGTAGCTCGCTGCAGCGCGCTTTTCGGAATCGGCCAGGCCGATCTGCGCCCACGCTTCCCCTTGTCCCACGGCCAGTTTGCGGATGGTCCGGAACGCCGGGCCGAATGCCGCGCCTTGTTCCAAGAAAGCGGCATAGAACGATTCGGGAGTTGCGAAGTCCCGTTCCGCCGCAGAGTTACAGGCATCGTCCCCCAACCCCGGCTCGACGATTCGCCCGCTGGCGTGCATTTTCCACTCGTCGCCCTCCAGGCTATGGACCTGGAACCGCTCTCCTTCGACAATCACCTGCACGGTAGCGTCAAGCTTCTCCGGCAGCGTAAGCGGTTCGAGCACCGCTATGTCGGCCAGCGCGCGGCCTTTGCCCACGGCCTCGCGGACCGCCGCCCACGCCATCTCGAGGAAGGCGGTCATGGGGAAAAGCAATTTACCCTGGATACGATGGTCGGCGAGATAGGGTAGCGCATCGGTCCCGATGCGGGCTTCGAAAACGGCCCCGCTGAGGAGCGGGGATCGCAGCCGCGTTCCGATCAAGGGATGCAATCGATTCTTCGGCGTCTCCGGGCGCCGCTCCACCCAAAAGCGCCGCCGTTGATAGGGGTAGAATGGCAGCGCCACAGGGGGCGCGGGCTCGCGATAAACGGCTTGCCACAATACCGGATGCCCGGTTGCATGTAGCGCGCCCAGCGATGAGAGAAGCGCGATCCGGTCGTTGCGGTCCCGGTGCAACGAAGAGATGGCCAGTCTATCGCGCCGGCCCTTGATACACTCCCTGATCGAACTCAGCAGCACCGGGTGCGGACCGATCTCGACGAACGTTTCGATCCCCATCGAGCAGGCCGCCTCCACCGCGGCCGCGAACTGCACGGTGCGCCGGATATTGCCGCCCCAATATTTCGCGTCGAACTCGCGGCCCGACGCGGTTCTCCCCAACACCGTCGAAATGATCGGGATGCCCCCGGCACGCGCGTCCACCGTGCCCAGCGTGCGCACCAGTTCTTCGCTGCTGGCCTGCATTTGCGCGCTGTGGAATGCGTAATTGACAGGCATCGGCACGCAGCCGACGCCGCGTTCGCGCCACATGGCGAGCAGCGCGCCGACTGCTTCCGGGTCGCCTGAAATGACCGTGGATTGCGGACTATTCACTGCCGCAATCGAAATCCCGCCGGCGTGGCGCCCCAGTTCTCTCACCACAGTCTGCGCCGGCAAGGCTACCACCGCCATTTTTCCAAGACCGGTGGCCGCCTGCATCAGCCGGCCGCGCTCCACCACGATGCGAGCGGCCTCGCCCAACGAAAGCACGCCGGCGATGTGCGCCGCCGCGACTTCGCCCGCGCTGTGGCCGATCACCGCCGCCGGCTTCACGCCCCATGGGCCGAACAGCCGCGCCAGGGCTACTTCAATTGCAAAAATGGCGGGCTGCGCAAATTCCGTCTCCGCCAGTTTCGATTCCGTCTCGGGTGCGGAGAGACGCGCCATCAGCGACCATCCCGCCCAGCGCCGTATCCACTCCTCGCACTCTTCGAGCGCAGCGCGAAATACGGGCTCCTGCGCCGAGAGAGACGCGCCCATGCCGGGCCATTGCGAACCCTGCCCTGAGCAGACAAATGCTACCGGTCTCGCTTTCGCGGATGCCCGTCCGCGCGCGATGCCGGGCCGGTGCAGGCCGTCCGAAAAGCTTTCCATGAGGCCGCGCATCTCTTCATGTGTAGAGGCGGTGAAACAGGTGCGTTCCTCGTAGTGGGATCGGCGGAGAGCCGAGGTATGGCAGATATTGTAGAGCGGGATCTCCCGGCCTGCGCCGGCCAGGAAATTGCGGTGCAGGCGGACAGCCTCTCGCAAGGCTTCCGGAGTGCGCGCGGAAACCACTAAGGCGCATTCGCCGGGGGGACTGTAAGGTTCGCGGCGCGGCGGCAGGCCTGGCGACTCTTCGAGCACCGCGTGGGCGTTCGTGCCGCTGAACCCGAACGAGCTGACGCCCGCGAACCGGGACCCTGGTCCTCGCTTCCACGGAATCGGGCCGGTTGGTATCACGAACCTCGTCCTTTCCAGCCAGATGTGCGGATTGAGCTTTTCGAAGTGCAGGTTTGCCGGAATCTCTTCGTGATAGAGCGACAGCGCCACCTTGATGAGGCCCGCCACGCCCGCCGCCGCTTCCATGTGCCCGAAGTTGGTCTTCGCCGCGCCCAAGGCGCACAGCCGCGATCCTTCGGCTGCCGCCCCTAGACTCGCGGCTAGCGCTTCGACTTCGATCGGGTCTCCGAGCACCGTCCCGGTGCCGTGCGTCTCGACGTAGGAAACCATCGAGGGCGTGACTCCGGCGTTACGTAATGCCGCCGCCACAACCTCTTGCTGGGCCAGCCCGCTCGGCGCCGTGAGGGAGTTGGTTCGCCCGTCCTGGTTGATGGCCGAGCCGCGTATCACCGCGTAGATGCGATCTCCGGCGGCGAGCGCGTCGGAAAGCCGCTTGAGCGCTACCAGGCCGCAGCCGTCGCTCGGAACGAACCCGTCGGCCCTTTCGTCGAAAGCCTTGCATCGGCCGTCGGGCGCCAACATGCCCAGTCTTGCCAACCCGACGTAGTGCTCCGGCAGCAGGTGCAGCGCGACGCCGCCGGCCAGCGCCAGGTCGCTTTCGCCCGACCGCAGGCTTTGACACGCAAAGTGGACGGCCACCAGCGAGGATGAGCAAGCGGTATCGAGAGATACGCTAGGGCCGCGCAGGTCCAGAAGGTAGGAGATCCGCCCGCTGGCAACGCTATGGTATCCACCGGTGCACGTGTGCGCGTTGATCGCCGAGGCATCCTCAAATAGCAGCCGCTCGTAATCCGGCATGCCGATGCCGGCAAAGACTCCGGTGCGGCTTCCGGCCAGCGACTCGGGGGAGCGCCCACTGTCTTGAATGGCCTCCCACGCCACCTCGAGCAAGAGGCGGTGCTGCGGATCGATGCTGGCCGCCTCGCGCGGGGAGATTCCAAAGAGCACCGGGTCGAAGAGGCCCGGATCGGAAACAAATCCTCCCCAGCGGCTGTTGGTCTTGCCAGGGGCGGACGGGTCCGAATCGTAATACTCCTCTGCATTCCAGCGGTCCGCTGGAATTTCGGTTATCGCGTCGACTTTGCCGGCGAACGCGCGCCAACAATCCTCGGGCGAACGGACGTCTCCGGGGAAGCGGCAGCCGATGCCGACGATCGCAATCGGCTCGGCCCCGAGCATTTCGGAAGCGGGCTCTTCCTCGCGGCGGCGCCGGATGCTAAGGGCCAACCGGGCTGCCGAAAGAACGCCCTCCGGTAGATCTCTCATTCCCGCCGGTCGCCCTTTCCCATTAAGGCTGCGATCGCTTCCTCTTCAGTGAAGGCGGCCGGCGTTGACGGCGCGCGCTTTTCGGGCGCGAGCTGATTCGACGCTACGGCGTCCAGCAAAATCCCCATTCGCCTGGCAACCTCCCGGGCGAGAGCCCGAATCGTGGGGTAGTTGAATACTGTGGTCACGGGGAGCCGTAAGGAGGTGGCGGCCGCCATGCGGCGTACGAACTCCAGCGCCATCAGAGAATCCAAACCTAGGGACGCAAATGGCTTCTCTGGATCGATTCTGGAGACATCCGTCTTCAATACGGCGGCTAATTTCTCCTGTAGGCTCGCCTCGATCGCGTTCCGCCGCTGCACCCCCGGCTCGATCCCGAGCAGCTTTTCGCGAAGAGATTCCGCCGGAGCAGATAACGCACCGGGTTCACTCTTCGGCAGAACGCGCAAAAATGCGCGCGGCAGCTCCTCGTTCTCAAAACTATGGACGAACGGTTTCCAGGAAACCGGCAACACCAGCACGTTAGGAAGGTCCAGCATCATGACGCGTCTTAGGCCACCGAGCGCGCCCTCGGCGGACAGCGTCCGGACGCCCATTTCGCCATACCGCTCGACCGTGCCCTGCGCCTTCTCGCCGGTGCTCAACCCGGTGGACAGCCACGGGCCCCACTGAATACTCTGGGCCGCCAATCCCCTGGCGTGACGATAGCGGGCCAGCGCGTCTACATATGCGTTGGCGGCCGCGTAGCTGCCCAAACCTGGCTGGCCGATAGCCGCGGCGATGGAGGAAAACAGCACGAAGAAATCGAGGTCCGTATGTTCCAGATGCTGGTGCAACGTCCAGCCGGCGGCAGCCTTGGGCCGCATGACTCGATGCAGACGTTCCTCATCCAGTTCGTCGAGCATCGCCCCATCCGTGACGACCGCCAGGTGGAACAGCCCTCGAAGCGGCGGCATATCGCTCCCGATTATTTTCAGCACCGCCGAAACCTGCGCGTCGTCGGCAATATCCGCGCTGAAGACGCGGACAGAAACGCCCAGGGATTCGATCGCGTCGATTTGCGCGCGCGCCTTATCGCTGGGGCCTCTTCGCCCCACGAGGGCGACGTGTCGCGCGCCCAGATTCGCCATCCAGCGCGCTACCTTCAGCCCGATTCCCCCGAGTCCCCCGGTAATCAGATAGGTCGCATCGGCGCGAAACTGTGGCGCGACGCCGTCATTCGACGGCGCGACTCGCTCGTATCGGGCCACGAACCGCTTCCGGCCCCGCACTGCAACCTGCTCATCCAGTCCCCCGCAGATCAACAGTTCGGCCGCGGCCGCCATCTCCGTTTCATCCGGCAGCGAGGAGAGGTCCACGTTCACGCAGCGCAACTCGGGATGCTCCCTCGCGATTACCCGCCCTAGTCCCCAAGCCGGGCTCTGCGCCGCGCAGACATCGCCCGTGTCCCGCGGCAGATGCCACACGCCGGTCGTCAGCAGCCATAGCGGCGGAGGACCAGCCAGGAATCCGGCCGTCGCAGCGCGCATCCCACGCACCACGTTCAATGCCTCTACCATGGCGTCCCATCCATCCGCGCTTCTGGTACCTGGAAGGTGGACGACGCCGCGACAGAATCCGGAGCAAGACTGGAGCGCGCGCCGGAATTGCTCCGCATTCGGCGCGCAAATGCAATTCTCACCCGATGCCTGAAGCTGGGCCGCCAGCTGGGCGGCGGCATCATCGACGCCGCCCAATAGAATCCATACTCCCGCAACCTTCGACGGGGCCGGCGGAGCGGGCTCTTCAAACCAGCGAAACGCATACATGTCCTCGCCGCACTCCGTCGCGGCCCCGGCGTTCACGGAAGTTCGCGGCCTGGCAGCGCTCTCTGCCTCCACCCAGTGTCTTTCGCCCTGCCATCGATAGGCCGGTAGTCTGAGGCACGCGCCTTGCGGATACAACTTGCGAAAATCGATGGGGAATCCGGCCACATGCAGCGCGCCCATCGCGTTCAGCATCTCAGCGCGTTCAGGCCGGTCCCGCCGCAACGACGCGACCGCGACAGCCTGGCTCCCTGCATGCCGAATCCCCTCTTCGATCGCCAGCAGGAGCACCGGGTGCGGATTGACCTCGATGAAGGCGCCGAATCCGTCGCGCAAGAGGTCCTGCACGGCGGAGGAGAAACGCACCGGCTGTCGCAGATTGCGCCTCCAGTATTCCGCGTCGAGCCCGGAGCCATCCTCTATGCGGCCGCTGGTCGTGGAATACAACGGTATCGAGCCAATCCGTGGCGTTATATCGCGGAGCAAATCGGCCAATTCGCTTTCCAAAGGCTCCATGTGGGAACTGTGGGAAGCCACGTCCACGTTGATGCGGCGGCAAAAGACATTCCGTGCATCGAGGCTCCGGATCACGTCCTCAATGGCGTCGGCGTCGCCCGAGAATACGGTCGATGCCGGGCTGTTATTCGCCGCTACGGAGACGCGGCCTTGGTATTCCCGCGCGAGAGCCTCTGCATCCTCCAGGGACAACTCGGCAACCGCCATGAGCCCTTGCCCCGCGGCGCGCTTCATGAGCCGGCTGCGATGACAAATCACCGCCGCCGCGTCATCGAGCGATAAGGCGCCTGAAACCGCGGCGGCGGCGCTCTCTCCCATGCTGTGGCCTACCACCGCATCCGGTTCAATTCCCCAAGAACGCCACAAGGCGGCAAGCGCAACCATAATCGCCAAAAGACACGGCTGCACGACCTCAATTTCCTGGATCTGCCCTGCCTCATCGTTCAACAGCCGCTCTGTGACGCTCCAACCCGTGTACTTGTGGATCGCATGATCGCACCGCGCCAACGCGTCTCGAAACACGGCATCCGCCATCAGTTCTTGAGCCATGCCAAACCACTGCCCACCCTGACCGGGGAACACGAAGACTGCCTTCGACCGCCCCGCCCCTAAGCGCGGGCCTGGCGGCTCACTCCTACGGTTCAGCCACTCCGAGAGCTGGTTCTCAAGCTCCGCGCGACTGGAAGCCGTTATCGAAAGCCGGTATTCCTGATGCGTGCGGCGCACCGCCGCCGTGTATGCCAAGCCGGCTAGACTGGCCGGCCATTCCAAGTCGGCTTGCAGCCGTTCGCGCCAAGCGGTCGCCACTTCTCTGAGCGCGGCCGGCGAATGCGCCGATAGAAGAAACACCAACTCGCTGGCTTCATTAGCGCCCTTTGGCGCGACTGCATCGAACTCTTCCAGAACGACGTGCGCGTTGGTGCCGGTGATTCCAAATCCGCTGACGCCGGCAAGCCGCGCCGATCCCGTATCCGGCCAGGACGCGGTAGCGAGCGGCACAGCGACCGGGATCTGATTCCACAAGATCGCGGGGTTGGGTTCTTGCATGTGAAGGCTTGCCGGAATGGCGCCGCGCTCCAGCGACAGCGCCACTTTGATGACGCCGGCAACTCCGGCCGCGGACTCCGTGTGTCCGATGTTGGTCTTTACCGACCCGATGAAGCAGGGCCGCTTGCGCGCGGCTGTGTCGACGACGCGGCCGATCGCCTCGATCTCGATGGGGTCGCCCACCACGGTCCCGGCGCCGTGCGCCTCGATATAATCGACGTCGCCCGGGTCCACACCGGCGTCTCGAAAAGCGCTGCGCAGAAGCGTTTCCTGCCCAACGCGGCTCGGCGATATCAACAGACCGCTGGAGCGCCCATCGTTATTAACCGCGCTTCCTCGAATCACCGCGTAAATCGGGTCGGCTGCGTCCAGCGCGAGGGAAAGCGGTTTGAGCAGGACAATTCCGGCGCCTTCGCTGCGAACGTAGCCATTGGCGGCGGCGTCGCCGAACTTCGACCGGCCGTCCGGCGAAAGCATTTTCGCCGCGGAATACGCCAAGCTGATCTCAGGACGCAGGATGACGTTGGCGCCGCCGGCCAGTGCCATCTCGCTTTCGCCCTGACGCAGGCTCTGACAAGCGAGATGAATGGCGACGAGCGACGATGAGCACGCGGTATCGACTACCAGGTTCGGTCCGCGAAGATCGAAGAAGTAGGCTAGCCTACCGGACGCCGGATACCTGCCGCCGCCGGTTGTCGCGTAGAAGTCCGCGTCGCAGGGCTGTTCCCGCAGGCAGCCCTCATAGTCGCTATTCCACAGCCCGATGAACACTCCGGTCTGGCTTCCGGCAATCTTCTCCACGGGTATTCCAGCGTCCTCGACCGCTTGCCATGCGACTTCGAGAAGCAGCCTCTGCTGCGGATCGAGCAGGGCGGCCTCCCGGGGAGCAATGCCGAAAAATTGCGCGTCGAATTTATCGACATCCTCAAGAAAGCCGCCTCGACTCGTGGCGATGCCACTCCCGGCGCGATATACCGCATCGATATCGGCAAACCGGCCACCAGGGTAATCTCGTGTGGTTTCTCTGGCGTTATAGAGCACGCGCCAAAACGATTCCACGCCTGGCGCGCCGGCGAACCGGCACCCCATGCCAATGATCGCGATCGGCTCCCGGCACGGTACTTCTCGATCCGCGCTACGTCGTCCCCTAATTTGTTCCATTTGCTTTCTTGCGAACTAAGCCGAACTAGCGAAACTGTGTTCTCTGAGTTCGTCGGAAAGTGCCTGCAGCAGTCGACGGCGAATTGCCGGGAGAATAAAGTGATCGGCCGCAAACCTCTGCATCCGAAATGGACCAAGCGTCTGATGGCGCCAGGCGTCGATCGTCGCGAGGGGCAACGTTGCGTCCAGATCACCCGCGAAAGCTGAAATCGCACAATCCAACGGGGTGTCGTCCCGATACCGGTAGGTTTCCACCATTGCAAAATCCGCGCGCAGGCTGGGTAGGATCAGTTGTTGAAGCTCCGGAACGTCGAAAACTTGCCTGGGTATCGAACGATACCTCCGACTCACGGCCGCCAGTAATTCGAGATCGCCCAAGTCGCGAATCGGAGAATCCGGCCACGGCAATTGAGGCGCGGCACTGGCTGCCACAAACAGGTGGCGCGGCCCGCTTTGCCCCGCCCGTCGTATCGCGCGCGCCACCTCGAACGCAATTAGCGCCCCAAGACTGTGGCCTAATAATACGTAGGGCCGGTCGAGCTGAAGCATCAGATTCTCAGCAACCAGCGGGGCCAGTTCGGAGATCGAATCCATCGGCCGCTCATGAATTCTGCTCTCCCGTCCGGGGAATTGTAAGCAGCGGATTTCAATGGCGGGATCCGGCCAATCCCACCATTCCCGAAAAGCCGAGGCGCCTGCTCCAGCTCCGGGAAAGCAGTAAACACGCAACTGAGGCGCCTTTCTGACCGAACCACTAACGACCCAACGATCAGGAGTAGGGCTGGTTGTTGTCACGATCCACCGGACTCTGCACACGGAGGGCCAACCACCGCGGAAACTCACGGAAATCGTATCCCGGCTATGAAAGCCACAACAAAATATCAGAATTTACGACACCGGACCGGCTCTCGCTTCCCCGAGACAGTGCGGCACGGGACTCCAAGTACTATCTTTCAGACAGTTCTGCCCTTTCCGGTCACCAAAATCTGTTAGTAAGTTAACGTTCATCCCATTGATTTCTTTCGCTTCGGCGCTGCAGCGTCGAATAGTTCCAAATTTTTTGTTTACAGTACATATCTAGGGACCAAACGCTGAGCATCGCGGTTGGGCTAACCCAAGCATCGGGATCGGTCCAGGCTCGACCGCAACGTTTGGGGGCCGCGTTCCCATTGGTCAGAAAGCACTTAGCCCATCGAAGGACAGACCGGAACATTTGGTCGCCGTTTGGAATCGAGATTGCACTGTCATAGCTGTGACTTGCCGCGCATGGGTGAGTTGGCGGCCGCAGGCAACAGCTGTAACCTACTTAACTTAAAGATGCGCGTACAGACAGTCGGAGAATTCCTACCGTTTCTTCGGGATCTCGGCGTCCGCCTGGCCGTTGAAGGGGACCGTCTGGCCTGCGACGCGCCTAAAGGGGTGCTAACTCCGGAACTTACGGCGGAGCTCATCAGCCGAAAGAGCGAACTCCTGGAGTTTTTGCGCCATGAAATGCAGCGTGGCTCGCCCTCGCTGGAAATCGAAAGAATCGGTAATCGCTCGGAACTACCCTTATCGCGCGAACAGCGCCGCCTCTGGTCGTTGGATCGGGTCGAAGGGGAAAGTAACGTCCGTAACATTCTTTTCGCGCTCGAACTAAACGGCTCGTTGGACTGGCGGACCCTTGAGTCCAGTCTGGAGGCGATCTCAGACCGGCATGAAGTCCTGCTCCGCCGCATCGTAAATATCGACGGTACGCCTAAGAGCGTTCCGAACTTCGGCGGCGCGTGGAGACTGAAGCGAACGGATTTGCGAGCGATCGGGACGGGCTGCCGAAACGAATGGACGCAGAAAATCGCAAAGGAGGAGGCGCAACGGCGATTCGACCTGGGAGCGGGACCATTGTTTCGCGCGACACTCCTCGAGTTCGACGACAGTCGTCATGTCTTGCTGCTGACCCTTCACCGGATTGCAGCGGATGAACGGTCGGCCGCCCTTTTCGCGCAGGAGCTCCTACAAGCGTACGGCGCACTCCGGAATGGCCGGGCGCTTCCTTTTCCGGACCTCGCGCTGCAATACGCTGACTTTGCCCGCTGGCAGGAACGGCAGCTGGAATCCGAGCCGGTTCGGGTGCAGTTACGCTATTGGCGCCGGCAATTGCAGGCGCCGCTTCCGGCGGTCGAACTTCCCTATGACCGTCCGCGTCCGTCGCACGCGCTCTCCCGAGGCGCACGGCGACGGTTCACGTTGACCAACGATCTGGCGGAGTCCGTTCGCAACCTCGCGCGGACGGAACAATGCAGCGCTTTCGTCGCGCTTCTGAGCGCGTTCGGAGTGCTGCTGCACCGGTATACGCGTCTCGAAGACATTGTCGTCGGTTCCGCCTACTCGGGTCGCCGCCGGCCAGAAGCCGGCAACCTCGTCGGCCCGTTCGGCAATCCCGTCGCGTTACGAACCAACCTGGCCGGCGATCCGACCGTGAGCCAACTGATTGCGCGTGTTCGAGACACGTCTTTGAATGCCTTCGGTCACCAGGATATTCCTTTCGACGATTTGGTGGCTGAGATGCAGCCGGACCACAGTCAGAGCCGATCCCCGTTCTTCCAGGTGATGTTTCTCCTGCAAGACATCCCGGCGCCCATACTCGACCTGCCCGAGCTTTCGGCGCGCCCTTTATATGTGGATCCAGGAACTTGCCGTTGCGATCTCACCGTCGAAGCGATTGAAAAGGACGGCGGCTCGATCGATCTGGAATTCGAATACAGCGTCGATCTGTTCGACGATGCAACCGTTGACCGCATTGCCTGCCATTATCGGAACCTGCTCGCGGACATGGCCGTCAATCCAGACCGGCGCATCTCCGCACTGGCTTTATTGGGGACGGATGAAGTGCGCGCGCTCCTGGAGGCCGGCGAGCAGACTCGCGCCGCGTATCCGCGCGATACGTGCGTACACGAGTTGTTCGAAAAGCAGGCCAACGCGGCGCCCAGCCGGATCGCCGTGGTTTGCGGAAGCGAGGAAGTCACCTATTCGGAGCTGAACCGGCGGTCGAATCAGCTCGCCCATCTTCTGCGGCGCATGGGAATCGGTCCGGATGGGTTGGTCGGCATTTGCCTGGGCCGTTCGATAGACATGTTGGTGGCCGTGCTCGGCGTGCTCAAGGCCGGCGGCGCTTATGTGCCCATGGATCCAAGCTTCCCGCGAGAGCGTCTGGAATTCATGGCGCGCGATACCGCGTTGCGCGTCCTGCTGACCGACGAGCAATCGCGCGGGCTGGCGCCGGCGCCGGAAGCGGCGGTGGTATCGCTCGACGGCGACCGCGATCAAATCGCGCGGGAAAGCGAGGGCCCGCTGACCCGGGTTGCGGCGCCGCACAACCTGGCGTACGTGATTTTCACCTCCGGATCCACCGGGCTGCCCAAAGGCGTGCAGATCGCTCACCTTTCCGTGGTCAACTTCCTCGAATCGATGCGGCGGGAACCCGGTCTGATGGGGGATGATTGCCTTCTTTCCGTGACCACCTTATCCTTCGACATTGCCGCACTGGAACTCTTTCTCCCGCTGGTTACCGGTGCGCGCCTGGTGCTGATCCCTCGCTCGCTGATAACGGACGGTCGCGTGCTCTCGCAGTTACTCTCCGAATCGAAGGCCACTGTCATGCAAGCCACTCCGGCAACCTGGCGGCTGCTGCTCGACTCCGGCTGGGACGGACAAAAGGAGTTGCGGATACTCTGCGGCGGCGAGGCCATCTCGCGCGACCTCGCGAATCGCCTGCTGGAGAAATGTTCCGTCTTGTGGAATCTGTACGGGCCCACGGAGACCACTATCTGGTCTACTTTGCATAAGGTGCGCTTTGGCGAGGGTCCAGTGCCCATCGGGAAGCCTATTGCCAACACGCAACTCTGGCTGCTGGACGATTATCGAAATCCCGTGCCCCCGGGTGCGTCAGGCGAACTATACATCGGCGGCGACGGGCTGGCGCTCGGATACCTGAACCGGCCGGAACTGACCGCGGAGAGATTCGTGCCTCATCCGTTCGCGCCCGCACAGCGGCTCTACCGAACCGGCGATCTCGCGCGGGCTTTCCCCGACGGCTCCTTGCAGTTTCTTGGACGCCTCGACCACCAAGTCAAGATCCGTGGCTTCCGGGTGGAACTGGGCGAAATCGAGAACGCGCTCGTAGGCTGCGCGGGCGTCTCCGATGCCGCCGTACTGTTGCGCGAAGACGTACCCGGCGATCAGCGATTGGTGGCGTACGTAATTCCGCGCGATGGCGCAGTGGTATCGCCTGACGCTTTGCAGGCCGAACTCGTCACAACGTTGCCCGACTACATGGTTCCCTCCGCCTTCGTGGTGCAGACAGCATTTCCACTGACTCCGAATCGAAAGATCGACCGGCGGGCGCTGCCCCTACCGGCTATCGACGCTCTGCCTTGGGTTACCCACGTTCAGCCCACTTCCGAAACACAGAAGGAGATCGCACGCATCTGGACCGGAATCCTGAACCGAAATGGCTTCGGGATTCACGACGATTTCTTCGATTTGGGAGGGCACTCGCTGCTTCTGGTTCAGTTGCAGAGCCGCCTGCGAAACAAATTTGGCAGGGAAATCCCAATGGCGGAGATCTTCCAGAAACCGACGATCGCGGCCCTGGCGGGATTGCTCGACCCTCCTGCCGCGGATGGTGCGCAGTTGGTCATTCAGGATGAGCCTGCCCCGAGCGGTGCAGCGAGGACAATCCACGAAGATACGGCGGGACGCAGTTTCGTCGAATCGCAACTTCTCGCAATTTGGCAGCAAGCGCTCGAACTGCACGGCATCGGCGCTCGTGACAACTTCTTCGAGCGGGGCGGGAACTCCCAATTGGCGGCGAAAGTCATGGCGCAGATGGAGAAGGTCTTTGGCGTTTTACCCGGCGCCTCGTTGCTCGAGACGCCGACGGTGGAGAAGATGGCTGCGAAACTGGCGAGCATGGGGATCGAACGCGACTGGCGCTCGCTGATCGCGATTCAACCGAGCGGCGATAGGCCGCCGTTGTTCCTCGTGCCCGGCGGAATCGGCAATCCCCTAACTTCCACCAACTTCGCATCGAGCCTGCCGCCGACGCAGCCGGTGTATGGCCTGCAATTCGTAGGTCTGGACGGCAGCCGTCCCGCCCTGGAACGGGTCGAGGACCTCGCCGCTCATTTCGTATCGGAAATCCGAAGCTTTCAGAAAAAGGGTCCTTACCATCTCGCCGGCCACTGTCTCGGCGGCGTCATCGCATTTGAGATGGCGCAACAACTAACCGCCCAGGGACAAAAGGTCGCTGCTCTCACCATGATCGACACATTCCCTCCCAGCGCGTACCGGCCTCAGCATTCCGAGCCGATCTCGCTGGTGGAACACTCCCTGGCCGGCTTCCTGAGTATTACGCGGCGACTGAGCAGGGTGCTACAGCTCAGTATGGCCGAGAAGCTCGCATTCGTGCGCCAAAAACTCGTCGGGGCCATGCGCTTCGGATCGCGACGAAATATCCCTCGCGATTTCCAGTCAGGGGATGTCAGCAATCGGATCTGGGCGGCCAACATCCACGCGATAAAGCGATATCGACCCAAACCTTACAAGGGACAAATCGTGCTGATCGCTTGCGACGGCGGTAGCCTGGAGGACAACGACCCACGTTTGCAATGGATCGCGCTTTCGGGTCCGCATTCCGAGATTCATAGGCTGGACGTTCCCAACCACGACTGTCTGGTGGAGAAGCCTTGGTCTAGGATACTCGCCGACGAGCTGAAGAGGACGCTCGAAAGCGGATGCATCAAGGACCCGGAGATGCCTTCGGGGAAATCATAATCGCGGGTGCTTGGAGATCCCGTAAAACGGGCGTTTTCTCGAAAAGGCGTCACACGTCTACGTCCGTAGCGATTGGCTCTTGGCACATCGAGCCAATCGAACGCCCAAGAAAAATCTGTAGAATTTTGGGGACCAGCCGCGCCCGGGAGACTGCGGGTGGATCTCTGCTTTGGCCTTAAAGCTTCCGAATCCCCTCCCTCTTCCGGTGACTGTGACCTCCGGTAGAGGGAAGCAGCCAGCATTCCGAACATTGGGACTAGGGAGGAATCTTTGAGTTGAGGGAATGGTGCGGTCGAGAGGACTTGAAGCTCCACGGGATTTACTCCCGCTGCCAACTCAAACCATCGTGCTCGCCAAAACGCAACGCCCACCTCGGACAGTGTCCGCAAATGCGAAGCTAATCTATCGGCCTCGCCCGAGCTGGAGCACCTAGGAGTCTGTCGGAGATAGATTCGGCGATTGGGAGCAAGGGGGCACCCGAACCAAAACATTTCTGTTTGAAAATGTTTTGGAGTCGGTTATGCTGGTAATGTGAGCAAGCGATTCCGCACC
>Ga0116129_1000577_pt1 | contig 23181 bp, 23 predicted proteins | sample June2015DPH_17_2_FD_89732 | JGI IMG/M metagenome (GOLD analysis project Ga0116129, IMG submission 89732) | Peatland microbial communities from SPRUCE experiment site at the Marcell Experimental Forest, Minnesota, USA - June2015DPH_17_10 | ecosystem: Environmental > Terrestrial > Soil > Wetlands...
AGGCAATATCAGCACCCAAATCGATGAAGGCAATCTTCATCCCTATCCCGCCGGGAAGATGCCGTCGATTATCTTTCCCGAGCAGATCGATCTGGCCAGGATCATGGCCGCGGACAAGGGGATCGTATTCACCGAGAGCGGATATCACAACGCCGTCAACGATCATCGCGCTCAGCCGGGTATCTCCGAAGCCGCCGCTGCAAAGTACATTCCCCGGCTTTTTCTCGAAGATTTCGCGCACGGTGTCCTGCGCACCTATCTCTACGAATTCATGGATGAGGCCGCCGATCCGGGGCTCGGCGATGCGGAACTCAACTGGGGCCTGGTGCGCGCGGACGGATCAGAGAAGCCGGCGTTCCGTGCCATGAAAAACCTGATCGCGGAGTTGAACGACCGAGCCGAACCAGCGCAGCTGGGGCATTTGGACTGGACGCTCAGCCCGACCGATTCTCGCATCCATTGCCTGCTGCTTAGAAAGTCCAGTGGCGAGTTTGACCTGGTTTTCTGGCAGGAGATCTCGAGTTACGATCTTCGCCGCGGACTTGATATCGAGAACCCGAGCATACCGTCGGTGCTGACTTTTGGCCGGCATGCCGAGCGCGTCACGGTCTACGACCCAGTCAGGCAGTCTGCGCCTCTGCACAGCTTCGACCATGTCGGCAGTGTGCCGCTGGCGATTCCGGATGAGCCGCTGGTCGTAGAGGTTGCATTTTGAGAGATTGCATTTTGACGGCAGCCCGTCTCACTTGAGGATGACTTCGCCCGGTACACCCTGACTCAATTCGCCACCGAGTGGCTCGTCATAGACTGCCTTGATCTCTGACGCCATGCGCTCGACGTGAAAACTGGCGATGCCTGCTCTGGCTCTCGTTCGCCATTGGCTGCGCTGATGCTCATCGGTGAGCATCAGCGCGAGTGCCTGCGCGAGCGCGTTGACGTCGCCTGAAGGCACCAGCAGGCCGGCGCTGCCGAGGTCCAGTGCCTCGCGAACTCCATCGACGTCGGTTGCCACGATCGCGCAGCCGGCCTGGCGCGCCTCGATCAGCACCAGACCGAACGACTCGCGCCGCGAGGCCAGCACGAACACCTCAGCGCTGAGCATGTACGCCTGCGGAACAGCCTGATAACCCTCAAAGTGGATATGATCGGGCCGGCTCGAAGCACGCGCCTGACGCTCAAACTGCTCTCTGTCCGGCCCGTCGCCGACAAGATAGAGATGGGCGTCCGGCGCCTGGCTCCCGATCCGTTCAAACGCCCGAATCAACTCCCGGATGCCTTTGCGATGATTCATTCCGCAGACGGTGACGATCGACCGGCCAAGCAGTGGCCGGGGCTCAATCCCAGCAAGAGAGGGGCAGCGGGGGCTATCGAGCGTTCGATTCAACACCACGCGAATCTTGCGCTTGGGAATTCCCTGGGCCCCCATGGTGGTTGCTACGGATTGGCTGGCTGCGATCACCCGATCCGCCAGTCCCATCATCACCGACTGACGGTCATGGACGTTGTGTACATGACCGATCAGAGCAAAGCGATAGAAGTGCTTTAGGAGCCAGGCCAGCAGCATCCCCGTGCACATGTGCGCGTGGACAATATCGGGACGAAACTCCGCCAGCATGGCGCCGAGCGAGCGCATGGCGCGAAGCAGTTGCACCGGGCGCCGCGCTTGGTCAAGCGCGAAAGTGCGAACGCCCGCGCTCTCGAGCAGCGGCTGGTATCCGCCGCCCGCCGATGCGACTGCGACCTCAAGGCCCTGGCGGGCCTGTTCGAGGGCCAGGTCCACGGCGGTATTCACAATACCGTTGCCGCGATCGGTGAGGTCGTTGAGGATGTGCAGAACACGCATGGCCATCTCCTATGCCGCCGCGATGTTGACCGACGCTCGCACCTGCTCGTCGGCCTCCTCGACAGTTTGCCTGGAGCGATCCGCTGCCGCCAGACTCATTGCTGCGAAAGTCCAGACCATAAAGCCCAGGATCCCGATCATGACGCTGTTCAACAGACATTGCGCTCCAAATCCGACCAGGTTTGCCATGGCCGAAACGACAAACGAATCGCCATGGTCGGCTCGCATCAGTCGAAATGCCAGCGACCCCAGTCCCAGGGCGTATACCAGCGTGCCAATCCAGCCGAGCGAATAAAGAAATTCGAGCACCGTGCTGTCATGGGGCCCGATGATGTCGTCGTCGCCCTCGGTGTTGTGCTTGGCGTCGGTGCTGCCAATCCCTTCACCAAAGGGCTCCTGCCCGATCTGGCCGAATGCCTGTTCGTGGCCCTCGACACGCGCGGAGAAGCTTACGTCCTGGCTGGGGTCGGAGAAGGTCTGCATTCTTTGCACCAGCAGATCGTGGACGACGGGAAGCTGAGCGAGCCCCAGCAAAAAGACGCCGCAGGCAAATCCGGCAATGGCAAGCCGGACACGCTGGCGCATTCCGGCACGCATCATCAGATAGAGGGCTCCGGCCGCCAGGCTCAGCCATGAGGCCCGGCTCACGGTGAGCATCAGCGCCAGAAATCCGCCTGCGGCGGCAAGCAAGCGCAGTTTTCCGTTCAGGTTGAACAGCACCAGCAGGCCGCAGGCGGTGACCGCCGCGTAGATGGCCGGCGCATTCATGGTGCTAAAGACGCGGATCTTCATGGCTTCGACGGCGCCAAAGGAGTTCAACTGCACATTCAACATCCAAAGGCGGTCCCAGTCCGGCAGGACGAAAAACTGATAGATGCCGTAGGCTCCGGTGAACAGAACACCAAACAGAAACGACTTTTCGATGACCCTTCGGAACTGGGGATAAAGAGCGCGATTGTCGTAGAGAAACAGCCCGAAGATGACCGGTATCATCCAGTTAAGCAGCGCGCGCAGTACATCAAACAGCGGCTGGCTGACCAGTCCGAGGATGAACCCGTACAGGATGGCTACCAGGGCACAGACAAAGGGCAGCGCCCGGAAGTCTCCGAGAATGCGCAGGGATGCCAGAAGCGGAAGCCCGGCCAACCCCGCAGTGATGTAAGGCGCCAGTTCGACCGGGCTGGACGGCGTCCATCCGCCTTGAAAGTCCGCCATGCGGCTCAGAAACGGCGTCAGGAACCAGAGCCAAAAGACCAGCCCCACATAGGCGGGCTTGGAGCGCCAAAGCAGAAAGCCTCCGGCGACCAGGCTCAGAACAGGAAAGACGATGCGCAGCAGGCCCGCCTGCCCGCCGGCAATGCATAGGGCAGGAATCAGGATCATCGCCGCGAAAGCGGCGTAAATCTGCATCCTGTGCCGGCTGGGTCCGACAGAGAGCTCGGCGCATTCAATCTGGCTGGCTGCGATCATCGAGCACGCTCCCGCACCATGACGTGAACGGCACCGAAGAGCATGCGAATGTCGCTCCAGCCGGGCAGCAGACCGGGGGGAGAGATCTTCAGAAAGATCCTGAAGCCGGCCAACACAAACGCAAGACGAGCGACGGTCGATACGAGCAGGGAAACGGCGGCTCCATAGATGCCGTAGCGGGGGATGAGCCAGAGCATCATAGGGATGCTCAGCGAGAGTCCGAAGGCCTGCAGGATGGTGACAATACCGGGCCGATTGAGGGCCATGAAGGCCTGCGCGAGGACGAATACGACTCCGGAGAGAACTGCCTCAAGAACCAGAATGCGCAGGGCGCCAACTGCATCGACATACTCGGCCCCGTACAGGACGCGGAGCAGGGTAGGCCCGACCAGGCACACCAAGGCTCCAGAGATGGCGGTGACCACGCCGCTGGTTCGCACCGAGTCCCCGGTCATGGCCATGACCGTATGCACGGGTTGCCCGGCCGCCTTGGGAAACAGCACCATGACAACCGACTGCTGGAACACGTTCAGCATCCGGGAAAGACTAAGTACGACAACGTAAGAGCCCATGGCGCCGGCGCTCAAAAGGCTCACCACCAGCACCTGATCGACCTGCAGGGCCAGCGTACCCAGCACGTCAATCCCATAGGAACGAATGCCGTATTGCAGCAGCAGCTTCAGCTCTAGGAGATCAACCCGGGCGGCGCGGGCGCCTGTCCGGCGTACGCGCGAAAGCATGTAGAAAAATGCGGGGAGCGAGGCCGCAATGTAGGCCATCGCCGCGGTATAAGGGTCGATGCGACCGAAGGCGAGCAAAAGCAGCAGACCGGCCAGCGTTACAAAAGGAGTGAGGATCTGAATTGCATTGGAAGTCAGAAAGTCATGCCCTGCCTCGAGCACCGCGCGCCCGGCCAGGGTGGCTGAGCAGAGCGGAACCGTGATCAGAAACCACTGAGCCGCGCGGATCACTGGAGGAGAATATTGATGTAACCACCACGGCAAGACCCCAGCGGCCACCAGAGCCGCGGCGATTCCGAGCGAGGTCGCCATCAGGAATCCATTGGCCACCAGGCGCTCGCCTCCGGCGCCACGATTGCGCAGATGGTAGATCAGGGAGCTGGGCACGCCGAGCGTGGTCACGCTGGCCACAAACAGAGGCCACAAAATCATCGCGGCCAGTTCGCCGCGTCCGGCCGGCCCGAGCATTCTCGCCGTGACAATGCCGGTTCCGGCCTGTAAAGCAAGGATGAGTACCTTGCTCCCGATCGACTGAACGACCGCGCGAAATCCATGCCGCGGCGCGGGCCGCCCCGCGGCGATCACGCCTGCCGGCTCCATCGGCGTCGCGCTCATCCAGCCCTCCGGTGGAGCAGCCGGTATTCGCGCATGGAGGGCGCTACCTCGCAAATAAAGTCCAGGAACCGCTCCTGAAAGAGATGAATATCGTAGCGCTCAGCAATCGCTCTCATCCTGGCCGGATCCCACACCCTCTGCTCGCATTTCTCCAGTGCATCAATCAGCGAATCCGCGGTCTGCTCGCCAAACAGAATCCCGTTCACCGAATCGATCACCGTCTCCGTTGCCCCGCCCGCCCCATACGCCACAACCGGCCTGCCGGCCGCATTGATCTCAAGCGGGGCCATGCCGAAGTCCTCTTCGCCGGGGAAGATCAGCGCGCGGCAGCGGCTCGCATAGCGATTGACTTCGCGATCCGGCTGCCGGCCGAGGAAGGTCACCGTCGGCCCCGCCATGGCCTGCAGCCTTTCCCGATCCGGGCCATCGCCGATCACCATTAGCTTGCGGCCGGTGCGCGTGCATGCTTCGACGGCCAGATCGATTCTCTTATACGAAACAAGCCGGGCAAGCGTCAGGTAGTAGTCATCCACGCTTTTGCTGATCCAGAAACGGGCGGTATCGATCGGCGGCTCAATCACCGTCGCGTCCACTCCGAATTGGGACTTGAGGCGGTTGGCCACAATGTGCGAGTTGGCAATGAAGTAGTCCGGCCGGCTGGCCGCCTTGACCTCCCAGTGCTTCAGGCCGCTCACCATCATCTGCAGCGCAAGCTTGGTCGGCGTGTTGAATTTCTCTCTCGACACGTACTCCTGAAAGCGCCATACCCAACGCATCGGATTGTGGCAGTAGCAGATATGGATTGCATTCTGGCCGCGCTTGACGCCCTTGGCATAGCCGCAGCAACTGCTCAGGATAAGATCATAGCCCTCCAGATGCGCCGAGCCCACAGCGAACGGGTAAAGGAGAAAATAATGGCGATAGAGCTTTGACTTGGCGGGCAGATGCTGCATCCAAGTCGTCTTGGTTTGAAGACTGCGCAGATACGGAGACATCTTTTCCGGCACCGACAGCGTGGTGCACAGGTCCGCTTCGGGCAGCGTCTGGTGGATGGCCTCTGTGACCCGTTCTGCGCCGCCAAACTGCGCGAGATAATCCTGAAAAAGTGCGATTCTGGGCATAAGTGACTCCTTAGTTGTTGCCGCGGCGGGCAAGAGCCGGACGGGGCGGCAGATCCCACTTCGGGTCGGTACCGGGATCCAGTTCGGCGTAGAACTTCATCAAATTGTTCTGAAAGCGTTCCAGCGAAAATTTGGGGCAGGTGGTGTTAAGGGCTCGCTCTGCGACTGCGGCGAGGGCGCTCCGGTTGCGCGATAACTCGAGCAGTCTCAAGGGGAGCGCCCCTGGGTCGCCGCTTTCAATCAGCCAGCCGTTCTCCTGATCCGTGACAATCTCCGGCACTCCACCCACGCGGGTTGCCAGCACCGGAGTCCGGCTTGCCATGGCCTCAATCAACACCAGCCCGAATGGCTCATCGGATGAATTCAGCACGAGAAGATCAGCCGCCTGCAGCGCCGGCGACACATCGCCAAGTTCGCCGGTGAAATGCACGCGATGCTCAATTCCAGGCTCCCGCGCTGCGGCGCAAAGGGCGTCGAGATAGGCTTGCTCATGCCGAAAGACCACCTTGCCGACGATTGCAAGATGCATCTCGGGCCGCTGGGTGTGAATCTGCTTGAACGCATTCACTAACTCAAGCAGACCCTTTCTCCGGCAAATCTGCCCGACTGCACACACCAGGAACTGCTGATCCGAGACCCCGATACTCTCCCGAAAGGCCGACCTGCCGGGTTGCTTAGGCGGGAACCGGCACAGATCCGTGCCGTTATGGATGGTGCGCACTCTGCCTTTAAACGGCAGAGCGCCGGTGAAGCTGTTGGCTGTCGATTGCGACACGGCGATGATGCGAATCCCGCGATTCAGAAAGGCAAAGGCGCGGATTGCCTCGCTCACCGGGTGCTTGGGCAGCGTGTCATGAACATGCCAGATCACCGGCTTGCCGTTTCCGATCGCAGCCAGAGACGCGGCGATGCCGGCGCGAACCGAGTTGGCGTGGATGAGGTCGGGGTTCAGCATGCGAATCTGTTTCCGCATCGCGGACACTGTCGCGAACAGGGAGGCCATCGATTGCAGTAAGCGGTCTGGACGTCGCGCGAATCGGGCGTTCATCGCCGGCAAGGGAAACCATTCCGCGCCCTCCCGGCGAATCGCCCCAGCCAACTCTCCCTCTGCAGGGCAAAGCACCGAGGGCTCGTAGCGCGCACGGTCAAGGCCGCGCAGGATGTTGATCAGCACCTTCTCTGCGCCGCTCACCATGCCGGTGTGATTGACGCAGAGAATGCGAGTTTTCCTGGCGAGGCTCATGCAGCACCAGTTCCTTTCATCACCGCGGGCAGAGTCATGGCCAGGATTTTGAAGTCCATCTGCAGCGACCAGTGGTCGATGTAGTGCAGATCCAGCGCGATCCAGCGATCGAAGCTCACGTTGCTGCGGCCGCTGATCTGCCAGAGGCAGGTGAGTCCGGGTTTCACGCTGAATCTGCGCATCAGCCACGCTTCGGAGAATCTGCCTACATCGCGCATGTTGAGGGGCCGCGGACCAACCAGAGACATCTCGCCTTTGAGAACGTTGAACAGTTGCGGCAGCTCGTCAATCGAGCTTTTGCGCAGAAACGCGCCCACCCGGGTGACGCGCGGATCCTCGAAGATTTTGAAGACCGGCCCGCTGTTCTGATTCATGTTTTCGAGCGCGGCCTGGGCCGCCTCGGCATTCTCAACCATGGTGCGGAATTTATAGATGCGGAAGGTGCGCTTGCTTAGCCCATACCGTTCCTGGCTGAACAGCACCGGGCCCTTGCTGGTTGACCTGATGAGTATGGCAACGATCGCAAACAGCGGCATGCACACGATAAGCCCGAAGGAAGCGCCCGCGATATCCACCGCACGCTTGATGCGATGACGGTAGTCCTCGCGCACCATCTTGAGAATCACGTTGCGATTCTGCTCGGCGCGATGGCAGTGGCTGGACCAGGAGACGTCGAACAGAGCCTCGGGATACTGCACCTGCACGCCGACGCGCTCGCACACGGCGATGACCCGCTCAATGGTGGCGTAGTGCGATTTGACGGGGAGAGCGACGATGACTTCGTCCACCACCTGGCGCATCAGGATCTCTTCAAGATCGCCAATCCTCCCCAGCATCGGCTCAAATCCGCTGCCACTCTGGACTGGAACCGTATCGACGAAGCCGATAATCTTGTAGCTCCATTCTGGGTGCGTCTTCAACTCCTCGCGGATGCGCTGCGCGCCCTGCCCGGATCCGATCATCACAACACTTCTTGTCCGCCGGAAAAGCGGGCGCACATAGAGGTAAAAAAGGCCGAACGCAACGCGCGACATCAGCGCCCAGAAGGCGCCGGCGATCCATGCGTAGAGCACGATCTGGAGAAGGCGGCCGTGGTGCCATTCGACAGCAACGACCTGCCCGGCGACGCAAGCCGAGAGCCCGGTGGCAAGCCCGACGCGCCCCAGCACTCCGGGCGCAGACTGGTTGTGTTGCCATGTATACAGGCCGCAGTAGGAAAAGATGAATCGCCAGACTGCCCAACATAGGGCGAGCACTCCGAAATGCCCGATCGACATTCTCATCGAGAGCAGCTCGAGAGGGTTGGCGACCGAGCGGCCATTGACCGCCCAGAGTGCGAAGTAAATCAGAGTGATGCTTTGCAGCGCCAGATCGGCCACGCTCGAAGAGTGGCCGGTGATCCCGCGCGCCACGGACGGGCGAAGTCGAAAAACTGAGCCGGCAGGCTCGGAACGGGTCCACGAAGAGGTGATCAAGTTAAAACTGGCAGTGCCCTCGGATTCAGGGTGCAATCCAGCCCGCATAAAATCCTCCCACATTGGTTAAAAAAGGTGCGGCTTTCCGCGAGGCGTGCGCATGCGCTCGGCCGCCCCCGGCTTCTGACTCCTGGAGTTTCCGGCTTATGGAATGGCTGGGAATGGGTTGAAGTAGACTCCCAGATTGCTCGCTTTCGTGAAACGGGATAAGTGCTCCATCTTATTGCGGGTTACGAGCAACATATCTCCGGGTTCGAGTTCAGTGTCCCGTTCCAGCTGCGACTGCTTCTTGATGTCATGGAGGTTAAGCCGGTGAACCTCAGCCATATCGCTGTTGATATGGCGAAACAGGATCACCTGCGTGTCGCGGGCTGAGTCCTTGAATCCTCCGGCCAGCATGACCGCCTGAAGCGCGGTTGTCTGCTCGTGAAGTTCAATCTTTCCCGGTTTGTCGACTTCTCCGGCCACCACCACATACGGTTGCTCGAACTGCTTGAGAGTGATCGCAAGTTCGGGGTGGTTCAACTGGTTCGATGCCAGGCTGACGATCTTGCTGTGCACCTGCTCGAGGGTTAATCCGGAAACTTTGATATTTCCGACGATCTGCAGGTTCAGGCAGCCGTCGGGCTGGACCGTCACCGTTTCGTTGAACTCCGGAGTCAGTCGATAGTTGAGCGAGATCACATCGCCGACGTGGAGGGTATAGACGTCCCGCTGGCGCAACTCAACATCGCTCCATGCAGACTGCTCGAAGGCGAACAGCGATAAGATGGCGATTGTCGCGATGAATGTCCGTTTCATGAGCACCCTCCTGAATACCTAAATGCAATGCCACAAACTTCGAGGACGCGTTCCAGTCAAGTGGGAGCAGGCGCGATCGAGTTAGAGCATCCGATCCAGCCACTGGGGCAGCTCGTAAGTCCGTTTATTCAGGATGAAGCCAAGCGTCTTTCCACCGGCTGCCTGAATGCTCATTTCAGCCTCGTGGGGATCATCCCGCCGGGTGCGATTTGCCTCGATCACCAGGATCACCCCGTCGACAAAGGGCGCCACGCTCAGCAGGTCTCCTGAATCCTTCAGCGACGGGCAGTCGATGATCGTGTAGTCAAACTCTGAGCGGAGAAGGTCGATCGAGTCACGGCGATATTGCCAGTTTCCCTCCCACGGCCCGCGATGGCCTTCCAATACACGGGAGTTATGTCTGGGCGAGAGAGCGCGCAGCTCTTCGGGATTGGCATCGGAGGATCTTGAGAGAGAATGCAGAATCGCCTCCAGTGTGGGCTCATGAAGTTTGCGCAGGAAGTTGGTGCTGACTCCGGCTACGGAGTTGAACTCGTACTTGCTCAACTCGTGGATCAGCGCCCTGGCCACATAGGTGACGCCTTCTCCGGGATTGGACGAACTGATGGCAACTACAATTCCGCCCGAGCTCGGATCACGGGGCTTCTGAAGTACGGTATACAAAAGGGTATGGAAGACCGAGCTCTCTACGCCCTCACTGTGCTTGGATTGATTAAACGATCGTGTCATCAGGCCTCCGACTCCTTTCGATAGCGGATGATCGCCGGATTGAGGGGTCTCCGCTCAGCCGACGCTGCTCTGGGGGAACCCATTCCAACGAAGATCGGCGCGAATTCTGTGTGCTTGTCCAAGCGCTTTCTGCCGCCAATCAGAGGAACCTCGGCCAGTGCGGGAAGATGCAGCAGACCGGTTGCTTCGGCCGAGGAGGCGAACGTGTTGCGGCTCATCTCAGCGAAGAAGACCAGGAAGCTGGCAAAGAATACGGCAGTGAATGCGCCCAACACGGTGTCGAGCACCGGTTTGGGGCTATAGGCCATCACGCTGTAGGTCGGATTCTGCGCCACGGCGACGTTGAGCAAACGGTTGGAATTCATCGCGTCTGCCATCTTGGACTCATCTCGCTTTTGCGTATAGAGCTGATAATTGTTGTCAAGATCGGTTACTTTCTGGCGCAGGGTATTAAAGGTAACCGTCGATCCCTCGACGCCGGATAAATTGCCTTCGAGCGTGTGGATCTGCGCAGTAAGGGCGTTGTGTTTGGCCTTGAGCGCCTCACGCTGCGTCTGATTCTGAATGATCGATCCAGTGACGGTCTGCCACACCGGATTGACATCCGTGTTGTGTTCCTGCGAGGTCATCTGCTGGGCCTTCGCCAGGGCAGTTTTGGTATCCGCAATCTGCTGGTTTACTTCCTGGACGAGCCGGTCGTTCTCAGTGAATTTTGTCAGCAGTGTGGTCCGCTTGTTTTCAAGCTCCGCGATCATCGTATTCAGGCGTTCAACCGAATAGTCGTTTGGAACCGTGCGCACCTGAGTCATCTGGCGGGCTGGAATGGTTCTGAGCTGGCGGGTTTGCGAGCCGAGTTGATGTGAGAGTTCACTGATCTCGGCATCGGTCTGACGCAATTCAGTTTGAGCGTCGTCGATCTCGCGATCGAGCGACTGCTCCGTGTTCGGCAGGGAGACGATCTGCTGCTGCTGCTGGAATTCGGCAAGCCGCTGCTGTGCCTGGTCTAACTGTTGCTTGTAACTGGCGGCCTGCGCGGCGAAGAACTCCGACGTGCCCGGAGGCTGTGCCATCTCCTTCTGCTTGGTCAAAAACGCCGTCAGGAGACGGTTTAGAGTGTCGGCGGCGGTCTTCGGATCCGAATCCACATAAACCACATGGATCACATTCGATTTCCTCACCATGGTTACGGAGAGGTGTTTTTCGAATTCAGTCACTGCTTTGTCGTGCGCTTTTAACTGATCGCGGGTGAGTTCGATCTCCGAATGGCCGTTCCAGCCGGGATCGACGACTTCGTTTGCCAGGCCGCGGCTGATTAATAACTGAATCTCAGAGTTGATCTGTTCTTCGGTAACTCCGTTGACGGTGATTTCGCCACTGATGCGATTGGGAGAAATCTGTTCATCACCGCGTTTGTTCTGGACAAAGATGTCCATTTCGGAGTGGTATTTCCTTGGGGCAAGGAAAGCGTAGAGAACGGATATGGCGATGACGCTGAGCACAACCATCAGCCACATCCGGTGATAGCGGAATGCGGCCGTCATAATGGGACGAATTGAACTGCTCTCTTGTGACAGTGCCGTGTTGCCGGGAAGACTCTGCATAGGCTACGGATTGCTCCTTCGCGATGGGAAGCCTCGGGTCGGCCTTTTGAATGTCATGACCCGGTCTGAACTCGGACCGATTTGGCGCTACTTTGTTGCCGTAAACAAGCGCTCTCCTTTATGAATAACCCAGCTGAGATTCGTGCCGCATCGGATGCTCTTGCCTTTTTCTATGGCCATTTGGTGCCGGTCGAAGGGGGCGGATTTCTGCCATAAGATCGGCAGAAACATGAGGCAACCAAATTGGAGGGAGCTATCAGGAGGGGTGGTGGACAAAGGACGGCTGAACGCATTTGGCTCATTTCAAGGAGTTTTCGCTTTGGACGCCGCCCTGTGCTTGAGGTGGCCCTTTCTTAAGCGCGAGCTGCTTGGCTCGGTTCCTTTCGGCAACAAGCAGGATCGAGATTGCTTTGCTGAGGGGGAGGGGGCGCATGAGAGCAGTTCTGAGGGGATCAGCAGAGTGAACCGGCTCAGTAACCTGCTTCAAAGTGCAGTGTGATGCACTTCGAGAATGAGGCTAGTTGACCAATTGCCGCGCGGATTGCAGGAGGTGTCGGCTCCAATTCCGGATAATCGGCCAGGGCGGCCCCACAAGAGAATGATGTCGGATGTGGGGATGCCGGCGTTCTCGCTGTTTTTCATCGGGAGCGTGTCGTTTTTTAAGGTACTCAGCGGCGGTCGAAGAGTGGCCGCGATAGCGCGAGCTGTAAGTCGCTGTTTGGAATCGAGATGTTTCCCGGCGACAACCCCATTGCTCATCGGCTGGACATGGTGCCGCCCGGACTTCTGGAGCCATGCTTGGATCAGGCAACTGGAGCCGATCTGCCAGCCGGGGGCAGGAAGGACTTTGAGCGGCAAAGGGGATGGACGGGGAGCGGCGCCACCATGCTCATCTTCATGGTGAGCATGGTGGCATATAAAGGCAGGGGATCGGTTGAAGGATTCGCGCTTCGAACGAGGCTTATCTCAGGCAACGCCAGGAGGGCTTCCCGAGCTTAGCGGCGTCGATCTTTCCGCATTGAGTGTGGAAGGGCAGTGGCCGGTCTGAGGGCTTTCTACCGGATGAGACCTGCGCTTAGTTCGAAACTGGCTGATCCGGCATCGACGACGGATTAATCGATCCCAGCATGGCGACCAGCGTGACGCCATGGATCTGGGTGCCGTCTGGCAGCGAGGCGACAACATTCGGGATCCATTGAATATTGTTCGCCAGGATATGGGTTCCGGGAGCCAATATTTCGCAGCCGTATGCCTGCGGATTCGGAGTCTGCATCGGCTCACCCTCAAGATGCGAGGCGCCCTGGGTCGACTTGCCCTGGTTCTGCTCCTCCCATGCCTCTGCATAAAGGCGGGACACCATACTGACGGCATGAAGGTTGGAGCAAACGATAGTACCCGGGGCGACGCTGGAGGCAAGAGCCACCATTGGAACGCGGTCGGTGTCGGTCTCCGAAGGATGATAAATCAGATCGGCCGGGACCTGCCCTTTGCCGGTGGGATGATACGGTGACTGCGCAGGACGGGTGGCGGCTTCTACCTGCGTCGGGGGAATCTTATCGTACTTCGACGCAAGGGAAGCGAACAGGAGAAAAACCAGGCAACTCATGCAGATAGAAGAGAAAAAGAACTTCAGTGCTTTCATTTCGACCCCCGCTTATCTAAATAAAAGTTTACGAGATGCCTAACCTGGATCACCATGGCGCTTTCTGGGGATCACTACATGCCCTACGTTGCAGTTGATCGATCTGAGCCCCATTCGGCGCGCCGGCTTGGACCAGGTTGCGGATCGGATCTCGAGAGGCTTCGGAAAAGCCCTCTCCCCAGGCCGCTCGTTAGCCGGAGCCCCTTCTCGACAGAGCGGATATCCTTGTCGATGTTGCGCTCGGCATAGGAGATGGAGTCCGTCGAGATCCATTCGGGCTCCTTCGTCGTGCTTCTCTTTGCTCCCCCAGGAAAATCCCAAAGACCCTTCCTCAAACGGTTTGGGCGCGATCGAAAAGGCTAGCCCGAGCAGTAGAGAGGTCGAAAAGGCGCACTGCGCCGCGGCTGTGCTTCAATTCTTCAGCTCTTCGGTGTGGCCGCGTTGCCGAACTCAAGCGGCTCGCGCCATATACTATCGAAAAACCGCAATCGTGCTCGCCGGTTTCAACTTGTGGACAAATGCTCTCTGGGGCCCACGGACGTAACGCTTCACTCGATACCGGGAACGAGCGGTATTTCTCTTGGCTCATGGCTTCGATTTTCCTCTCGCTGCGGACAGGCAATGGCTGCGCGATAACGGGGGAGTTCTCCCCGTTCACCGTGTTCTTCGGCCGTCGCGCCATCGCACCGGTCACCGGATCGGCGGAAGGGATGAATCGCTTTAATCGGAAGAAGGCGAACCTGTATATTGTGCGGAGCGCCTAAACGAAGTGGATAATGGCTGACCAGATCATCACGATATTTTCCGATGCCTCGCTCCGCGGCCACCGTTCGGGTTGGGCGGCATGGGCAAAGTGCGACGGCCGTACGATGCGGATATCGGCGGGCATTACTTGGCCAGTGCGCAACATCGCAGAGGCTGAAACCGTAGCTCTTTCGATGGCTATTCTCAAGGCTGTCGAGGAATTCAAGCCGTCTCCAGGGGCCGTGATTGTGGCCCAGTCAGACAGTTGCGATGCTCTGGGCGCTCTTCGCTGGGCTTCTTCGAAGATCGCCGCGAGTGCCCACCCCGTCCTGGTTGCCAAAGGAACGGATGCGATCCCTGGGATGCCTAAGACGCTCACTGGGGAGCGGGCAGCATTTGCGCAACGGGCCATCAAGGCAGTTCTCGAAGCCAAAGTACTGATCTACGTGAAGCACGTGCGGGCGCACACTGGCAAAGCTGATCCACGATCGAGCGTCAACGAATGGTGCGATCGGCAAGCGAAGCTCGAAGCAGGAAGAGTGGCAGTTTATTCGAATTTGAACGCGCGCCTCCGGCAATTGTCTTAGGAGATTGGAGGTATTTTAGTGTAAGTGTTTGACTGTAAGTGATTGAAATATAAATATTTATATGGTTCGCCTGATGAGTTCCAGTATGAACCTTTGGGAGGTTATCGCGCAACAGCAGTTCGGGGCGCAAGGCGCAGATTTCATAGGGGTTATTGGCACACTGCTGTTTCGCTTCGCGCAAGAGGAGTTCGCTGGCTATTGTATTGATTTCAATGGGGATCCATACCAAGTAGGGGGATGGAGGCGCAATGGAGAGGGAGCAACTCTCGATCAACTCTCAAGCAGATGCAAGGGGCTTCACATCCCCGTCCCAGGAGCGCTCTGCTGGCAGGGACCAGCACGGCGGGAAGAGAAGGACTGGCCTCCTTTACCGGCGATTCAGGTTGTCGGCGATGGCAAGGTTGTGAAAAGACGGCTTTGCGCCATCGTGGAACAGGCTTATGCACCTGGACCGGCCGGCTGTGCAGTCGGCGACCTGCCTGTATGGAGAACCGAGCTCGTCCTTATCGAACCCGGGCATGGGGCAATTCCCGCAACGGCCTTTTCAGATTTGCCTTGATGCGAGGGGATCTGGTTTCCAGCTTTTCGGTCGACAGGAGATCCACGACTGAGCTCAAACTCGCGCGTTTGCTTTAACAGCCAGGGACTTGTCGATCCGCAAAGCGCCGGGTGGTGCGGCGGCCGTCTTCATCCATGGGGATCAATAAGCCTGCCTGTTCCAGGTGCGCCCCGCAGTGGAGGAATGGCCCGCTTCGAAGATAGGCTTTCAATCCTTTTGCCCCCCGGGGCAAATCGGCCAGATCAAGTATCTCCGCCGAAGCGGGCTAAAACAGGAACGAATACCGGCTTGCCTTTTCAGCAGGTCACTATTCGAGCCTGAGCCGCGATGGCCTTGGACGCATCACTTTGATGTTTTTTGCGAGGCCGAGCAGTGCCAGGAGGCGTATTCCCCAGTAGTTGAAGTCGACCTCCCACCAGGCCATTCCATGCGTGGCAGATCCGGGATACGCGTGGTGATTGTTGTGCCAGCCTTCGCCTCCGGTCAGCAAGGCTACCCACCAGTTGTTGGTTGAATCGTCGCGGGTGTTGAAGCGGCGCGCGCCCCATATGTGGGTCACCGAGTTAACGAGCCATGTAACATGGAAGCCGATAGCGATGCGCAGGAACACACCCCACAGCACCCACGAGATTCCGAGCGGCCAACCGCCCACCCCGGCACCGCAAACGAGCAGCGCGATGGCGGTGAGCGTCAGGGGCAGCCAGTGCCAGACTGCCAGCCACCGGTAGAAGCGATCCCGTTGCAGGTCGGGCGCATAACGGGAAAGCGTGGTGGTTTCGCTGTGCAGCGCGCCCCGCAGAATCCAGCCCATGTGCGACCACCATTTGCCATCGCGGGGAGAGTGAGGATCACCAGGCTTGTCAGTGTATTGGTGATGCTGACGATGAACCGCGACCCAGTAAATCGGACTGCCCTGCAGCGCCAGCGCGCCACAGATCGCTAAGCAATACTCTAACCACTTGGGCGTGGTGAAGCTGCGATGCGTAAGCTGGCGATGATAGCTAATGGCGATGCCGACGTTCTGGCTTAACAGCCATAGTGCGAGAAACACGGCCACGGATGACCAGCGGAACATGAACAACGCCGCCACGGCTCCCAAGTGAAATGTGGTAACTACAGCAAAGAACACCCAGTTGAATTGATCCGATTTTTCCTGCACCAAGTCGACTGATTCAGGGGCGCCATCCGATCGTGATTCAGCAACAAGAGTTGACATGGGAACTCCTTCTCGGCTATCAGATCAATGGCTGCCGCCGTCAAGCGCAGCACGCGGGGTACTATGCCGGACCGCGCACTTGCTTGATCCAGCTTTAGCAGGTCCCGAGCAGGAAAAATGAGCAACTTTGCTCACCGTGGCCATTTGGGGTTCGGAAGCCCGCCTTGCATCACACATCAAGCTTCGATTCGTTCACCAACCTACGCGATCCGATCGACGTATCCATTCGATAGAATGTACTCAGGGCGAACAGCAACCGTCGAAGATAACCTGTCTAACTCAAAATCAAACAATAACCTCTGAAACTTTGGAGGAGTGGCGATGCATCGAAAACGTCAGATCGCGTCTTTTCTCACCTCAGTCATCGCGATCTCGCTGACGGCACTTGTTCACGCGCAACCCGGCGCTCAAAATATAATGGAGCTTAAACCAACTCATTCGCAGTCCGGTTATCCAGCATCATTGTCGCCTGTGGGAGACGCGAAGATTCGAACCGAGGTGGATGAGATCATGAGGCGAGTTCTGGCAAGAGACTACAGTGTGAGGGACGGGTGGACGACGGGTCACAAGCCGGTTAAGGGCATCGGCGTAATCTCCTGGCTTCCGCCCACCGCGGAGGACAGCGAAGAAATCGCTAAGCTCGGTGTGCAAGCGATCCCAGAACTCGCCTTGTATGTATCTCCCGACGCTAAACCAGGCGGATTCGTCCAACTTCTTGCTGTCAAGTTCCTGGCAGTCATTGGAACGTTTGCCACGATCCCTTCTCTTGCTAACGCCTTGGATCCAAAGAACTGGTCACCGGCGCGTATAGCTGCTCTGGAAGCTCTGGGAGACAGACCAGAAGCTGAGGCTGTCGCTCTTATTCGCTCCGAAATGACAGATCGCGACCCAGAAATCTCTCAACGGGCGATACAACTAATGGCTGGTCGTCGCGAAGCAGGTACACCGTAATCTTTAGGCTCTGATGGCAATGGATCTCAAAAGCCTAGGTGCCTGTGGCAGCTTTCTCCTTTCGAAGAACTTCTCCATTCAATCGCTGCGCCCGAAGGACGGCAGGAACAACGTGAAGTACTGCGTCGGTTTCCTCATGGGGATATGGAATTCGTTATCCTGGCAGATTGCAACACAACAGTTGGAAGCCGCATAGGCCAATCAACCGCAGCCGGCCGAAAATTCTGATCAACCACGACGTACTCGTAGTCGATCAGCATATGGAGTCGATCCTCCTGGACGTGCTGCCCGGCACGGGGCTTCACGAAGGCTTCGTCGAAATGGCAGTCTGCTCGGATTTGCCCAAAGGACGCCTACAAATGAAGCAGGGAGTCGCGGTCCGGCAGGTGACGGACGCGCTCGTGGCCGTTAACCCCGGCTGCCAATGGGGCCAGTCTGTGCCTGTCTACACTTATCTTGAGAATCTCTCGCTTTAAGAAGCCTTGAACAAGGTCGTGGCATTCTCTCCGGACGGCGATTGGATTGATCGCGAGACCGATGGCAACGGGGATATGAGATTCGTCGTTGAGCTGGCATCAAGTTACGAATCCGGGCAGAAGATGAATCTAGCGGCGATTCAGGTCTGCGAAGGGATGGGGAGGGAACCCAGAGTTATTGGGGAGCAAGTTCGCCCACCTCGCACCGCTCTTCTGGCTTTTGGAGTCCCATTTTCCAGGCAGGCGAGATCCGGGCTGCCGTGCGGGGTGATGTGGCCTATGGAACTCGAGATAGGGATGGCCTCTTCGCGTTTTGTTCAGGCAACTGATCGAGCAGGACGACGTTAAGCAAAGATTTATGTACCTGGATGTGGCCGTTATAGCTTATGAAACCGAGCCTGCGAAAACGATTCATAAAGAAGCTGACACGAGACCGCGTTGTGCCGATCATATCCGCCAATGTCTCTTGAGTAATGGGCGGGATGGGTTTATCCGGCTCACCCGGCTTACCGAATTCCGCCATTAAGAGAAGAATGCGCGCCAGGCGCTTTTCGCTGGAGTTGAAAAGCTGGTCGACAAGATCCGCCTGGATCCGCATGTTGCGCGCCAGCAAAAATTTGAGGAATATATCGGCGAATGCGGGTTCGTCATGCATCACGCGAGTCATTTCGTCCCTGCTGATCTTGAGCGCCGTGCAAGTGTTAACCGCAGTGGCCGTAGCAATGTGCAATCCGACAATGCTAGCCAGAGATTCTTCTCCGGCAAAATCGCCGCCGGACAGAAGAGTAATTGTCGCCTCTTTGCCGCCCCGCGAAACGACCGTCAGCCTGGCGCGCCCCTTCTGGAGATAAAACACAGAATCGGCGGTGTCTCCCTGACAAAAGAACGTCTGTTTCGGCTTCAATTCGATAATAGTCCGGCCAAGTCCGGCGTTTGTAAGGAAGGCGCCAGAATCGAATGGGATGCTTTTGCTGCGCGTCAAGATACTACCTCGTTGCGGGCAACCTATTGGGGACGAACTGTTCACGCCCAGCAAGCAGATGCCCGATGTAGAGTTTCGGGGGATTGCAGCGAATCATCGAAAGTCAGCCCATCTAGCGCTTGGGACAGAAAGAACATCGTATCCTTCGCAGGCTGGCATCAGCAGCGCAATCCCAAGTTATTTTTTGGGAGCAGGCGCAATGTGGGAACAATCTGCGCGAGGATTAACCAACATTACCATCGATCTCTCGACATCGTCGCATCTATATGAAACATATGTCTGTTCATTATTGCTCATCATCCTCGAATGCCGCATAAGATGCCGGTCGCGGCCGATGCCAACGGGCGGCCATCGATTCCGGGCACAATACCAAGCATCCATGGAAGTCTTAATCCTGACGCTGGTCAGGTGGCTATGAAGAGAAAGATGCTGCCCGGCAAGAAGGCCGCGTGAAATATTAACCCCTCCACACAATCGGGTGAGCATTCTAGCCCAGCTATCTCTCGATTGCCTTCAAAGAGTGAGATTGATGCAGGCTAATCCTTCTCTTCTTCCTGATGGATCCTGCGCAGAGCGAGTCAAACGCACAGCAACTTCTCGACGATCCTTGCGGCTATCGAATCCGGGAAAGCGATTTCAGAACATGATATGCTGCTTGCCAACGCCAGCTTCCCAGTTGTCGCAGTAGAAGTTGTGCTGGGGCTGGTGACCAGATTGATTCCGGTGCAAGGGCCGATCAAATCAATCCTGAATGCGCTGGCGGTCATCGTACTGGTTTTGTGGATTGGGAATCTCTACTGGCTCGTTGACCATCTCAGGCGATTCGGTGTCGGGCATTGACCCATCGCATCGCGGTAGGCTGATCGGGCTCACCCGCAAACTGGCGATGAGATGAATTCAGAAGCTCTCGGAAAATCGTGCCGGAAATGTTCGCGATCCTTGGTGCAGCAGGGCGTTGGGGAAAAATCAGCCCTCCCGAGCGGCTTTAAAAATAGTCTGCTGCTGGCTTCGAACGATCACTCTACCGGCCGCTGGCAAAGCCGGAGAGTTGAACTGGTTGTGCCCGGCGATGCAATAGGCAGTCCAGTCAATGCGACTCTAGGAAGCTTGCTCTAGACGTAACCACATAATTGCTGCGGCCTCGAAGGGGCCGCAGCAGAGTTTGCTCGATTCCGTTCGCAGGTGTGAGTAAGTGAGGAGCGGAAGATGCTAGGAACCACACTGATCGTACTCTTAATCCTGGCGCTATTTGACGCGCTGCACACGCTGTCGACTTAGCATAAGTTGGGGATATTATCCGAGCGGAGGATCAGGGATCATCCTGCCGATCGTGATCGCACTTCTGGTTCCCGGTCGAATTTGACAAGCTTTCGCTCTCTAAGATGCTGCCGCACTTATTGGCTGGGTGTATGCTCGAGAAAGAGCAGTCTGCAATTCCCCTTCTCGCCTTCAGCTCTCCAGGTTTCGCTTCAGACGAGCACCGTTCAAGCAAGCAACAGAACGACTGGAGTCGCATTGAGCCTCATCAAGGAAATCGATGCTGAAAAGCATCTTCTGGCACGGCGGGCGGTGAGTCTTGGTAGGACGGGGCCTCGCAGCCGACCCGGCGCGCGAATTAAGCCCGCCCCCAAGGGGACCAACGCTCCAGTATTTATCGAGGATGTCATCCCAGGACACTCTTCTCTGGGCGCGTCTGTCAGCTCGATTCCGATTGCCGCCGACTCAGACGGACCCCGCGGGTTCACAGTGCCGCGAAGCCGGCAACTGTGAAGATAAACACGGTCTTTCTGCGCAACGGATGTATGTTGCCGAGTGGAGTCGATCTGCGCCAGGAGCCATTTTCGAATGGCTGGGCAGAGGCGATGGGGGTCCTCGCGTCAGAATTGGACGCCAGTATCCGCAACCGAGGCTGGCACTTCATGTGGATGACGGATTCTTATTCGGCCCGGGGCCTCGGCAGAACACCAGAGACTGCCATCCAGCGGGCATTGGTCCGTGCCCTCAGGGAAGTAGATTGGCGATTCAACGGAGCTGAACTAGATTCGTTCCAGATCACGAATTGTCTGGGTTTTCAGATAGCAAAAGTAACGTTCCACGCTCGACACATACAGAAGCAAAATTCGCTTGATAGTGCTGAAGAGAGGCGCCTTCAAGAGGTTCTAGTACTTTAGGTCGCCGCCTTTCTCGGCACCAAGCAGACTGCAAACCGTGAGCAGGAAAAGACCGAAGCGTGCCTGGAATGTCCGCTGCTCTGCCGCTTTTCTGGCAATCCGATCCTCAGCCGTGAGAACTGGCCCTTTCCAATGAACAGTGTCTTCGACGCAGGGGTAGTGAAGCTGCGGGAGGGAGATGATTCTGCTTGCTTTGCAAAGTGGAAGACCCCCGAGGCCTATCCTACCGGTGCGCCGCGCGCTCCGCGAACAGAGTCGACCACTGGCGTATCGACCCGCAACGGTACTCACGCGTCGTTGTCAGTCGTGGAGGACCAAGTTGAGGAGCGACTTATGGACCCGGATGCGGCCGTTGTACTCGATAAAGCCCATTTTGCGAAAGCGGTTCATGAAAAAATTGACCCGGGAACGCGTGGTGCCGATCATCTCCGCGAGAGTCTCCTGGGATACTTTGGGAATTATCGTTTCCGGCTCACCCGACTTGCCAAACTCCGCCATCAACAGAAGAATGCGCGCCAGACGCTTTTCGCTGGAGTTGAAGAGCTGATCGACCAGATCGGCCTGGATGCGCATGCTGCGGGCTAGCAGGAACTTCAAAAACAGGTCGGAGAAGGCATGCTCTTTATGAATCACGCGGATCATTTCATTCCGCGCTATCTTCAGTGCAATACAAGCGGAAAGAGCAGTGGCCGTGGCCAAACGCAAACCGGCGGGGGCTGCAAGCGACTCTTCTCCGACAAAATCGCCTGCGGAGAGAAGAGCGATCGTTGCCTCCTTGCCGGTCTTCGAAACGACCGTGATCTTGGCGCGACCGCTCTGAAGATAGAAGATGGAATCCGCCGGGTCTCCTTGTGAAAAAAAGGGCTGCCGGGGCGTCAATTGGACGATTCTTCTTCCGAGGCCGGCGCTGGCAAGAAAGGTGGCTGCGTCGAACACGGGTTTCTCACGGGCAACCACGGATAAGGCCTCTTTTCGGCGCAACTGTAACGGGGAACTTCGCGAGAACAACCAATCTCGTCGTGCTCAAGTCTTGATTGCAATTGCCTCGGCCAGATCAACAACGGCAACCAGTAGAGGAACGCGCTGAGTTCGCAAACTGCTCAACCAATCTCTAAGTTGATGATTCTGCGCCACTTGCTGCGTAGCGTAAGCCAGATTTTTCAGGAAACCTCGCTGCTTGCGGCGAGGTCGTTCTAGCAGCGTTCCCCCTGAAGCTACACTCCGGCCGGCACTCTAGCATAAGTTCTCACATAGAAGCCCCGGATACTGTTCTATATTGCGCACTTTTCTTGAAAATCACAGTTTAGCGGTCAGATTTTGACCGGCTTTGCTGAACTCTTATTATGGAGATCACAGTCCATCTTCCTGATGACGTTGCGGCTCACGCGAATCCTGGGCGCGAAGCCCTTGAGGCGCTTGTCATCGAAGGGTATCGATCCGGTACGCTTTCGCACTCCCAGGCGAGTCAACTGGTGGGCCTCGAACGGTTCGAGTTCGATGGCTTTCTCAAGGAACGGCACATCTACGACCACGCTTACGATGTCGAAGACCTCGAACGCGACCACGAAACCCTCTGCCAGCTTCGGGCCAAAGGGCTTCTCCCGGCGGCATGATCGTTGTCGCTGAAACTTCGCCGCTCAACTACCCGATTCAAATTGACCACTTTGGAGGCCAAAGATAATTGTGTCTTTGCTGTGCTGCGGCAGAAGATAGGCATAGGGACAAAGGGGGAGGGAGGCCGAAATGCCTCTCTCTGCCGATGCCGCGTAACGGTAGGTCTTGATTCGATTGCGCCGAACAGGCTCCGGCCAGCGGCAGTGTGGTAAGGAGCGGGATTGATCTGAAGGGCTGGCTCTAATACAAACCTTTCGGGATTTTGCAGCCATCCTTCGTCGTATCGGAACGTCGCACTCTCGACTCTCTTGCGGACACGCAACTATAGGCGCCCGACCAGATGAGGCGTGTTGTTGAGATCGGCATAGACATAGACTTCCTGATCCATTTATTTTTCCTGATTCACTCTGCCAAGTCGACGTGGCCGGATCTCAATGCGATTTGGTAAGCGTTCCTCTTCGCGAGCAAGGCCAACTGGATCGGCCTGTGCGCTCGCTAGATCGCGCAGTTTGTCAATCATTCCGAGCACTGTTATCGATCATCTAAAAACGTATTTTTTGAGAAGCCGCCGGTATGGAACTGCTTGAAATCATCTGCGCCG
>Ga0116129_1000579_pt1 | contig 23127 bp, 22 predicted proteins | sample June2015DPH_17_2_FD_89732 | JGI IMG/M metagenome (GOLD analysis project Ga0116129, IMG submission 89732) | Peatland microbial communities from SPRUCE experiment site at the Marcell Experimental Forest, Minnesota, USA - June2015DPH_17_10 | ecosystem: Environmental > Terrestrial > Soil > Wetlands...
AAATCATCCCGAAGACCAATCGCTGCGCTCATTTCCACCCTCCCGAATCAAATCGTACAGGTGCAAATGAATCACACTGCGGGCCAAAACCAGAGAGTCACTCATTCCGAAGGCTGGTATAACAGCCAATATTTATGGCTCTCCTGCTCAGCCTCCAACTTCCGACACCTTAAACCACAACCCGAGGATCGTTCTTGAGCTGCGTTCTTAAAGCCATCTTTGATCCCGCCGGTAAGCGGCGGGTCTTGATTGTTCAACGGCCCGACGGATTGTTCAGCTACGAGGAAGAAGAACTTATTTCGGTCTATGATGCCGAATTGGCCGAGCGATTGCAGGATTACCAAACGGTCTGGTGCCCGGTTGGACACGGCTTGACGCTCTGCGAGTCGCAGGAAGTGGCCGAGCGAGAGGCGCGCGGCGCGGTGGCATGGCTTGCAGACATCTGATCGGCCTCGCACGGCTTGGCACTTAGTGGGCGCGGCGGGCGGTTCGCTGTAGAATCCTGTGGCCGTGACATAATGCAATAGTCGTTGGTTTCGCCCCTCGTACAACAGCGCTATTTGGGGGTGAGATTTTTCTTCTGGTCCCAAGCAGGATTCGGCTGCCCACTCGTTCCGGCTCGTCTGCTACCCTGTAGAGAACGCCACCATCGTCCGAACTTACTTTCTTCACGGATAATGGCGGTGCATAGCGCAACGCACTCGTCGCAGATAAACACCGCTGGTCCGGCAATTAGCTTGTGTACATCATGCTCACTCTTGCCGCAGAACGAACAATGTGGCGGATTCGGCATGTGCTCTCTCCAAGGCGCTGTAATCGGCATAAACGCCGCACGGAAGGGCGTTGGCGCGCCCTCCTGCTACACCCATAATGTAGTGTCAGGATCGCGATTCCGCTGGCTCGATCCGAGGCGATGGTTACCCGGTTCGACCCCGCCAGTGGCACACAAACGTCACTCAAAAAACGTCCGCGGAATCCGGATAGCATAGATGATTCAAAGGTTCGCGGGCGTCGTTCAATGGCAGGCTGATTGGTCTGAGCCGTGTCGAAGCCGAACACCTTGTCGGTCACGAGCCTGATAGTGTTCGTCGCAACAGCGCGGTTCATCGCGTCGAATATTTGCGTCGACTCTCGGCTGGAAATTGTTCGACGTCCAGTTCGAGAGTAGTTATTAATCGCGGCTGACTCCGAGTGATCTACAGCGGTCCGTCGCCAAAATCAGCCCGGCGGCTGCCGATGTACAGCGCCTAACCGACAGCAACATCGTGGGTGGTGTCATGTCAAACACGTCAAGCATCAGGCTGCATCTAACTCGCTTTGCATACTTTACTCTCGCTGCTGGAATACTCATCGCGGGCGGCGAAAGGGCTTTGGCTCAAAGCGACGCGGGGGCTGGCGCAAGCATCTTCCAGTCACAGTGTTCGGTGTGCCATTCCGACAAGCCCGGTGTGAACGGGTTCGGTCCCACGCTCGCCGGCGTCGTTGGGCGCAACGCTGCGGCGATCCCGGGCTTTTCCTATACCAGCGCCCTGAAGAGTTCCGGCTTGGTCTGGGATGATTCAAACCTCGATCAGTTCCTGACCGATTCAGCCAAGAAGGTCGTCGGAACCGCCATGGCGGTCAGCATTCCTTCCGCTACGGTCCGCGCCAATCTCATCGCCTATCTGACGACACTTGTGTCTGCGGCTCCGGCTGCTGCGCCCGCGCTGACAGTAGCGGCGACCCCAAGGATCATGGGGCCTACTCGGGCAGACCTCGAAGCCGCAACGCCCCAAAACTGGCTTTATGCCTCGCACGATTATGCAGGCACGCGGTTCGTCGATCTGAAGCAGATCACCCCGGCCAATGCACGAACGCTACGCGCCGTTTGTCTGTACCGTTCCGAAATGGCGGGACCAACCCAGACCAACCCGATCGTTTACGACGGAGTGATGTATCTCACATTTTCGCGCTCCACCGTCGCCATCGATGCGACCACGTGCCGCGTACGCTGGACCCATGATTGGCAACCCAAAGGGCACGAAATCTCCCCGACCAACCGCGGGGTAGCCATCAAGGACGGAAAGCTCGTCCGCGGTACCGCCGACGGCTATTTGATCGCGCTCGACATGGCGAACGGCGATCTCATTTGGAGTCGGCAGATCGCCAGCGCAGACGACAGCCAATATCTCAGCATGCCGCCGCTGATCTGGGGCGATATGATCATCTATGGGCCGGCCGGCGCCGACTTCGGTCCGAAGAATTGGATCGGCGCTTTCAACCTCGCTGACGGCGCATCAATATGGCGCTTCAACCTGGTCCCGGATCCGGGCGAGCCCGGCGCCGAGACGTGGAAAGATCTGGACGCGTTGAAGCACGACGGCGGAAGTCTTTGGACACCTCTCTCACTCGATGTGAAAGCCGGCGTCCTCTACGTTCCGGTCGGCAATCCAGCTCCCGATTTCTATGGTGCGGTGAGGCCCGGCGACGATCTCTACACAAACTCCCTCGTCGCCCTCGACCTGCGCAGCGAAAAACTTTTGTGGTATCGTCAGTTTGTCAGCCACGACGTGCACGACAGCGACCTGAGCCAAGTGAGTCCGCTGTTTAGCACGAAGATCGGCAATGTGAGACGAGACGTGATCGCCGCGAGCGGCAAGGACGGGCTGCTCCGGTTGATCGATCGAACCACGCATCAACAATATTACGAAGTGCCGATAACGACGCGCGAGAATGTCGATGCCGAGCCGACAGTCGACGGCGCACATCGCTGTCCGGGCCTGCTTGGCGGCATGGAATGGTCCGGCCTATGACCCGACGACCAACATGTTGTTCGTGGCTGCCGTAGACTGGTGTGGCTCATTCAAGAAATTCGATGCTCCGCCAAAGTTCGCACAGGAATCCCACTACTACGGCGGCGCCGTCACGCCGGACGCGCGTGAAAAGGCCAAAGGATGGTTGACCGCATTCAACGCCGCTACCGGCAAGGAAGTGTGGAATATGCTTCGCCGACGCCATTGGTGGCAGCGGTGACCGCGACTTCAGGCGGTGTCCTGTTCACCGGCGACCTGAACAATGATTTCCTTGTTTTGAACGCGAGGACGGGCGAGGTGCTGTATCGCTTCAATACCGGAGGCAGCATCGGCGGCGGCACGGTCAGCTACGAACGCAACGGCAAGCAATACGTCGCGATCGCGTCAGGCACTGTGTCGGCGTTCTTCGGCGGCTCCGGTCTGCCGGTTATCGCCATCTTCGCGTTGCCCTGAAGGATCGCGGAGGTTGGGATTTTAGATCGGAGATGTTATCCGGCAGCGCCTTCCCAACACAAGGTTACTTCACAACCGATGCCGCCGCGACCTTCGTCCGGCGGGAATTGGGCGAGCATATTTCCGCTTGGATCGGTTGCAAAGCCGTCTAAAATGACCAAGCTGCATGCCGTGAGGCATCAAATCATGTTCAGTGCCTCGAATGTGCCAACACGGCGGTCCGCCCCGCGGCGCAACCAAAAGAGTACCTGCCGAGACATAAGTCATTGAAGTGCGGGCGTAGTTCAGTGGTAGAACGACAGCTTCCCAAGCTGTATGTCGCGGGTTCGATTCCCGCCGCCCGCTCCAAATTCGCGAAAACCCTCGATCAATTGCCCGCCTGCCGTAGAACGCGGGGGCCCCACATTTCCGGTCGCATTCCCTCTCGCTTGTTCGCGCGTTGTTTCGGTGCGCTTGCCATCCTTTGGCGACGTTGGGCATCAACGCTCCGGAGGTCTTCGCGGTCTTTGCAACTTGATAATAAATTTCTCGTTCCAACAAAATTAAAAGCCGATATTTTGTTTATTACAAATTAATTAAACTACACGTTGCATAGTTTACTGTGGTCGTTTTGAAGACCCGACGGCTCAAGTTTGCGGGATTAATATCTGTTTATTAAATTCATATTGCCCGGAAACTTGAAAGAACATAGCCTGCTTATCGTCAAGCAACGCAACCAGACGAAAAAGTTGCGCCAACAAACTTGGAAGGAGGCTTCTCATGCGTGGAATTACTCTGTCTGCCGCCGCTCTTGCCCTCGCGGCGATGTTCGCATCGGCTCCCGCCAATGCGGAATACATGTACGGGCCGGTCAAGAACGGCAACCAGTGTTGGATTGCCGCACAGTCCGCTTGGGGGACTTTTGGCGGCGGTACGTTTGGATATTGGGGTCCGTGCGCCCAGCCGGCTGCCGTCGCGGCCGCGCCGCGTCACCATCGTCACGCCCACTCCTGACCTTGCGCTTCGCGGCTGACTAGGCGTTGCGCGGCAACTCGCTTGAGGATGCCAAACCGCAGGGCCGAAAAGCCGGAACGCCAAACGGTTCGACGGTCTATTCCGGCGCGCCGGGTCCCGGGCAACACCCGGGCACGGATTTTCCATCTCAAGCCCCGCACCAATGCGGGGCTTTTTTCAAGCCGCATCCGCTCATGCCGTGCCTTTCAAGCCGGCCAATGTCCCGGCGGTACCCGCCGGCGGCGAACCGACCGGTTGGGCTTCCGCCGATCATGTATGATACCCGACGCCATATCGTCCCGATGGCGTGTCCGGGTGGAAAGCAGATCGAAAATGGGCAAGGGCCGGCTTGAGGCTTTCACCGATGGTGTGATGGCCATCATCATCACCATCATGATGCTGGAGTTGAAGGTGCCGCACGGCGCCGACTTCGCAGCCTTGTGGTCCAGCGTGCCGGTGTTCCTGGCTTACGTGCTCAGCTACATCAATGTCGGCATTTTCTGGAACAACCATCACCACATGCTGCACGCCACCGAACATATCGATGGCCGGGTGCTGTGGGCCAACCTGTTCCTGCTGTTCTGGATGTCGCTGGTGCCGTTCGTCATCCGGTGGATCGACGAGGCCGGATTTGCGTCGCTGCCGACCGCGGCCTATGGGGTCGTGCTCGCGATGGCGGCGGTCGGTTATACGGTGTTGCAGCAGGCCATCATCGCCTGCAACGGCAGCAGTTCCAAGCTCGCCGCGGCGGTCGGCAGCGACCTCAAGGGAAAGGCCTCCCTGGCGATCTATGTGGTGGCCGTTCCACTCGCCTTCGTCAGCCCGTGGATATCGATCGCGCTCTATGTGCTGAGCGCGGCGATGTGGCTCGTGCCCGACCGGCGCATCGAAGCCATCGCGAAAAGATAAGGCCGCAAGCCGAAAGTTGCCGCGGCTCGAATGCTCGCGCGCTATCCGGGCTTTGTCCCATCGAGCAGCCATCCGAACCGCTCGCGGGCCTGGCGGATCACCTCGGGGCTCGGCGCGTTGCTGGGCGGGAACTTGTCGCGCCAATGATAGGGCTTGCAGGCATTGATCAGCGCCACCGAATGGGTCTGGTCGCCGGAGGCCTTGCGCTCCGGCGGCAACGCCGGATCGGCATTGGAATCCCATGAGCCCGCGATGAACTGGATCGACTCCTTGGGGTCGGTGCGGGTCAGCATCGCCCATAGCAGGTGATTGAGGTCGGTGACGTCGACATCCTCATCGACCACGATGACGTATTTCGACGCATAGGCAGAGGCGCCGCACTGGGCGCCGACCCGTACCGCCTGCACGGCATGGCCGGGATACTGCTGCTTGATCGAAATGCCGTGCAGCATGCGGGCGCCGCCGACCTCGTGACACCACACCTGCTGCACCTCCGGCACGCCCGCATTGGTCATGTTCTGCCTGATGGTGGCCGAGCGCATCACGGCGCGGTAGCGCGCCATCTCGTCGGGCCCGCCACCCATGGGCGGAACGCCGAGGATGATCGGATCGTTGCGATGGTAGATCGCCTTGATCTCAAGCACCGGAATCTGCCGCACCCCGCCCGCATAATGTCCGGTCCATTCGCCGAACGGCCCTTCGGGGCGGAGCTTGTCGGGCGGCACGAAGCCCTCGAGAACAACCTCCGCATTGGCGGGAAACGGCAGGCCGGTGAACTTGCCGCGCACCATCTTGACGGGCCGGCCCCGCATGCCGCCGATGATGTCGATTTCGAACACGCCGTACGGCGCCTCCAGGCCGCCATAGAAGAATGCGAGCGGATCGCCGCCCAGCACCATGACGACCGGCAGGGCCTCGCCGCGCTTCCAATATTTCTCGCGATGTTGGGTGCCGTGATGGCCTTTCGCCATCACGCAGCCGACGGTGTTGCGATCGTGCACCTGGGCCCGGTAGGCGCCGGCGTTGTACCATTTGTCTTCGGGATCGAAGGTTATCGAATAGGTGCCGGTGCCGATGAAGCGACCCCCGTCCTTCTCGTGCCATACCGGCGAGGGAAATTTGGTCACGTCGATAGCGTCACCAGTCAGGACGTTCTCCAGCACCGGGCCGTGTTCGACGATCTCGTGCGCCATGATCTTCATGTCGCGCAGATAGGCGTCCTGGTAGGCGTTGCTCAGTTCCCACTTGTTGAGGTGGTCGGGAAACCCGAGCGTCATGTTGCGGCGGCGGCCGGCGAACATGTTGAGCAACAGACGGAAGCCCTTGGGACAGCCCGCAACCTCGTCGAACAACACGCAAGGCCCGTTTTCGGCGCGCAGAATAGCCTCGGCCGCGAGCCCGATATCCTCCTGCCAGCTGGCGCCGCGCACGTGGCGGAGTTCGCCCAGCCGCTCGGTCTCCGCAATCCATTCGCGCAGATCGTCGTAAACGATATTGGCGGCAATATTCGTGTTCTCGCTCATCGCTGCTGATCCCTATCGACGAGCGCCCCCGACGTCATACCGGCTCGCGGCTACTGGGAGGACGCCGCGTAGACCGTGAGCTCGTTGCGTATGACCTTTCCGCCCTTCATCACGAATTTGATGCGTTGAAGTTCGGTAATGTCGCGCACCGGATCGCCCGACACGGCGACGAGATCGGCGAATTTGCCCTTCTCGATCGACCCGACCTGGTCCTGCCAACCCAGCACCTCGGCGTTGACGATGGTGCCGGATTGGATCGCCCGTACGGAGGTCATTCCGGCTTGCTTGACCAACGCGTCGAATTCAAGGGCCTGTGTCCCATGCGGGAAGGTCGCGCCGTCGACGCCGCTGCCCACCATTATCTTAAGCCCCTTGGTGGTGCCCGCCATCGTGACGGCCCTCTCGAAGATCGGAATCATCCGATACTTGCCGCCGGTGGCCCGGTTGTCGTTGTCGTCCATATAGGGCTCGGTATAGCGCGCCAAGGTCGGGTCGTAGGCGAGCCCTTTTGCCACCATCATGTCGGCCTGCTCCTGGTCGAGGCCGAATGCGTGCTCGATGGTGTCGCAGCCCGCCACGATGGCGTTCTTCTGCCCCTCGCCGCCATAGACGTGGCAGGCGGCCTTGTGGCCGAGCCGATGGGTTTCGTCGACCAGCGCCTGCAACACCGGCATCGGATAGGTCAGCACGTATTTGGCCTCGCCACTCGGCGTGAACGCGTAGGCCCCGGTCGGGAACAGCTTGATCCAATCGACGCCGTGCTCGATATGCTCGCGCACCGCGGCGTGCGCCTCCTCGACCGAGTGCACTACGTAGCTCGTCAACGGGTTCGTCGGGCCGGTCGGCGGAGCCGCGCCCCATACGATGCCGCGGCCCGACACCTGATACCTGGGGCCGTCGATGCGACCCTCGTTGATGGCGTTGCGGATGTCGACGTCGCCGTATCCGTTGCCATGCGAGCTCATGTCGCGCGCCGTGGTGAAGCCCGCCCGCAGGTTGGCCTGCAGATTCTGGATGGCGATGAGCGTCGACGTCTCCCGCGACATGCCGGGTTTCGGGGGATTGAACATATGGGTGTGCGCATCGATCAGCCCCGGCAGGATCGTCGCCTGGCTAAGATCGATCACCGGGGCGCCGGACGGAATCTTGATCTGGCCTTCGGGTCCGACGTCAATGATGCGCTCGCCCTGAACGAGCACCACCTGTCTCGCCAGCATCCGGCCGGACTTGCTGTCGAATAATTGGCCGGCGCGGACCGCCACCACGACGGCAGGCGGCGGGCACGCAAGGCTGCCGCCGTCGGACCCGAAGCACGCCGGCGCGCCCGCCCCGCGCCACGGAATTCCCGGCCCGACAACTACTTGCGCGAAGAGCGTCGTCGTGAGTGCCGATACCCCGAAAATCCCAAGACAGACTCGACGTACCGCCATTTTCAATGCGGATTTGCATCTCATCACGTGTCCCTCCGCCAGAATCTCTGAAGCTACACCCGAACTTCCAGTTTGGCCGCCGGGGTGCGTATCATTGTGTCGCGACTATATATCGAAGGCTGCCGCAAGCGGCGACATTTTTTCGGTGCAGATTGATCCCGGACCGGCTCATCTCACTCGTCGATGATCTGCCCGCCGTCATAGCCGCAGGCGATGCGGCCGAGGGAAGCGCGAAACGCCTCGGTGTCGATGGCGGCGGAAAAATCCGGCGCGGAACGCCGCGAGGAGCCACGGGCGCGGCTCAGGATCGCCGCGACGAGGTCGCGGTCGAGATAGGGCAGGCTCGCCCAGAACCCGCGGGCCAATTCCTGCGCCAGCCAGTGATCGGGATGACTTGCGTTCTCAGGCGCCCGGCCGATCTCGTACATATGCCGGACCTTATCCCATGGAGCCCGCTCGCCCGGCAGGCGGGCCCGTATCTCAGGGCACTCCTGCGCGACGTAGAAGCGATTGAGCGTATCGAATAGCGCAAAGCCGTAACCCTGAGCGAGCAGGAACGGCTCCCATTCGCCCCACGCGGACTCGCCCGAACCCGGCATTACGGCTTCGATGACCACGACCTTGGGCCGATAGCGCCGCCAGTCGCCGCCGTGCAACACGTCGGCTTCCCCGCCTTCCACATCGATCTTGAGGAAGTCGATTTCCCCCAACCGGTGCTGCTCGCACAGATGTGCGAGGGTCACGGCCGGCATCCGCACGGTGCGATAGTCGACGCCGAACTTCCTTGCGCTTTGGGCGATGTGCTCGACGGTCGTCGAAAAGCCATGCAAGCGGTCGACGGCATGGAAATCGACTTCGCCGGATGTGCGTCCGACGAGGCCGCGCACCACGACGTCGCGCGGCCGCAATCGCGGGTACAAGGCTGTGAGCTCATCCTGCGGTTCGACCACGACGCCCTGCCACCCGCGCTCATAGAACCAGAACGATACGTTGTCGGCGATGGGATGCCCGGCGCCGACGTCGATGTAGGTGCCGCTCGTCTGCCCCGCGAAGGCCAGCGAGAGATGATAGTCCTCGAGGTTCTGGGTGTAGGACAAGTCCATGTCGCATCGTCCCGTGCTTGATCCCGATCTTGCCGCCGCTATGCGGTAGACATAGCACGGCGCTGGTGCACCCGAGTACCGCGCCCATCGGCCCCGCTTGTCGGATCACGCGGCCGATTGGCCGATCGCGGCCGGGATCTCGGATTTTGCGCGCGAGGACTGCGGCCTGAATACCAGGACGGCAAAAAACACTACGAACAACAGCGCGTCGCTCACCAGCAGCCGGTGCTCCTTCGCCCAAAACGTTATCGCCGCGCCGACCAGATCCTTGGACGTGGCGTTCGTCAGCACGACATTGGCGATCAGCAAAAATCCCGCCACACTGCGCATGGTCGGATCGCCCTTTTGCCATATCGCCACGACCGCGAAGATCGCCGGGATCACGGCGACGTAATGCGACTGGCTCGACATCGGCGACAGCAACAACATGCTGATCAGCAACAGCGCGCCATCGATGATGACGGCCGGCCTGCCATCGCGCGTGCGCAGGATCAGAAACGCCACGATCGCGCAATAGATCGCATAGACCGTGTACATGACGATTTTGAACTGAGACGGAGCGCGGTGGTCATCAACGAAAATCCCAACCAGGCCGCGCAGCGAATTGTTGTTTGGGTTGGTGGCAAACCAGAAGGTATGCGGATTGCCGTCCAGTTTCTCGGTCAGTGCCGGCTGGACGACCTGATGCAGCCAAGCCAGCAAATAGCTGCCGTCGCCCGCTTTACGCCCGACCGTGAACACGAGGTCCGGCAGGATGGACAGAACGACGAGCACGATCGCCATCACGGCAGCGGCGCGATAGTGACGCTTGAACACCAGGTAGGGCAGGAACAGCAGCGGCGTGGCCTTGAGGGCGGCCGCGCAGGCAAAGCTGACGCCCGCCCAATCGGGCGCCCCGGTGGGGCGATCCTGCGCGAGGTTCGCAAGTCCGATCAGGACGAGCAGCACGACGAACGAATCGTAGCTCTGATTACCGATCGCCGCGAAAGCAAATTTCAAGCCCAGCAGAATACCAATTCCGTAGAGCCAAGCGAGATCGCGCTCCGACCAATCGCCCGGGACGAGACGCCGCACGAGTCGCGCGCTCAAGGTGAAGCACCCATAGAGCGAGCCGATCGTCAGCACGTACCAGGCGAGATTCTGCAGCACCAACGGCAGCGGAACCAGCGGGATCGTCATGAAGGCGAAGATCGGCGGGTATGTATAGGCCGGATCGCAGCTTTGCAGCGGCAGGCCATCCAGCATGCAGCGCGCCGCCTCGACATAGAGCGTCATGCCCAGCGCGATGTCCCAATAATGGCGGCAATACAGGATCGCGCCGAGCGCGACCACAAGCCAAATCAGTTTTTTCCACCGTGTCCGATGCGCCGACAGATCAATCATCAACTTGCGATCGCAAGACGCGCCCCAATCCCTGCTCCGCTGAGCATCGATCTCCGGAACCCCCGAGCCGACCCCACCATAGCGATTTACGATGCCGCCCGGAAGCGCGGCGTTGTGTCACCCGCACCGGTCGCAGGGCAGCGATCACATTTCGCAATGGTGCTGGAGGCGACTGGACGGCGTTCGCGCCGGCTTTCGCGCGTACCCGCGTCATGCACCTGTGTCACATACCTGCGTCAGGAGGCGACGGCCGGCGTTTTGGCGTGAAGGAGCGCGGTGACGAGGTTCGTGATCGTCGACACCGAACGGAAATTCGCAGGCGTGATCTCCCGTTCGGGGATCATGAGATCGAATTCGGCCTCGACGGCAAGCACGAGGCTCGCCATGTCGAGCGACGTCAGCCCGACCTCGCGCAGATCGTCCTCCACATAGAAGGTCCGATCGATCGAATGGTCCAGTAGCAGTTTGTGGACCACCTTGGCGATCTTGCCTTCGGACGAGTTCACGGAGAGATCCAATACGGCGTTTGCCAACATCGTGCTTGCCAATCCCGAGTTTGCCAAGGTTAAGGTTGCGGTGAACGTTTCGGATGGGACCGCGTAGGTTAAAGTCCGTGAAGGCTGCCGTGCCATTCGGCGCGTCGGCGCGGCCTGGGTTAGCGAAAAAACTCAAATGGCTCAACCCGTCTACGCGCATTGGGTTAATATTGTAACGGTTACCGGCATGGTTTGGTTGACTTCACGGAGTCCGTCTGATCCCATCAGATAAAATTTGAATATATTTCAGTTAATTTCGCTTTCGAAATATTAATCATAATGGCCCACGGTCGTAAGCATTAATGACTATTATGTTCGCGTCCTTACCCGCTATTTACATAAAATGCCGCAAACGTCTCGTAACAAGACGTGTAAAGCGCTAGCCGATTCATTCGGCTTTCGCAATTCTCTGGCAAAAGCGCCATACCATGATCGAACGGGTCGCACCATGACGGCACACATTTCGCCTCCACGGATTTCGCCGGCCATCGGTGACCTGACGCGCCGTGCCGAAGTCGCGACCGGTGCGGCGGCTGCCGCCGCCGACGAGGTGGATCGCCAGGCGAGATTCCCAGCCGAAGCTTTCGCCGCGCTACGGGCCGAACGATTGATGAGCATCATGGTCCCGGCCGATCTCGGCGGCGAAGGCGCCAGCGTCTCCGATGTGGTGGACATCTGCTATATGCTCGGCCGCGCCTGCGCGTCGACCGCCATGATCTTTGCCATGCATCAGATCATGGTGGCTATCCTGGTGCGGCACGCTCGCGGCGCCGCATGGCACGAGCGGCTTCTGCGCCGGCTTTGCGCCGAGCAGCTGTTGATTGCTTCATCGACCACGGACGGCATCGGGGGAGGCGACCTGCGCGCCAGTTCCTGCGCGGTCGAGCGTAACGGCGCCCGCATCACGCTCACAAAGAACGCCACCGTGATGTCGTACGGAGCGGAAGCCGATGCTGTTCTCACCACGGCGCGCCGTTCCGCGGACGCAGCCGCGTCGGATCAGGTCCTGGTCGCCTTCGCCAAGGGCGACTATGGGGTGGAACGTACCGTCGCGTGGGACACGCTCGGCATGCGCGGCACTTGCAGCGCCGGCTTCCGGCTCACCGGCACCGGTGATGCTGAACAGGTGCTGGCAGTGCCCTATCAGAAGATCCAGCCGCAATCGATGATGCCGATCGCGCATCTGACATGGAGCGGCGTGTGGTCGGGCGTCGCGGCGGCCGCGGTCGAACGCGCGCGCTCCTTCCTGCGATCCGCCGCCCGCCGATCGGGCGGCCAATTGCCGCCGGGCGCCGCGCATCTCACGCGCGCCACCGGATCGCTCCGGACGCTGCGCGGAATGGTCGCCTCCGAGCTGCACCGTTTCGAGTCCGTCGCGGCCAGCGAAGCAGACCTCGAAAAACTGGATTTCCAGGCAGCGATGAACCTGCTCAAGGTCAACGCTTCCGAGCTCGCCACCGCGACCGTGATGGGCGCCCTGCAGGCGTGCGGGCTTGCCGGCTATCGCAACGCTGGCGAGTTCAGCGTCACCCGTCACCTGCGCGACATCCTGTCGGCACCCATCATGATCAACAATGATCGCATCCTGGCCAACGCGGCGAACGCGTTGATGCTGGTCGAAGTTCCAACCCGATTGAGGGACTAAAGTCATGGCAGTGAAGTTCGAAGGCGGTACCGTGGCGGCATTGCGGAGCGGCGGCGGGGCCGGCAAGGAAGCCGACCGCCAAAGCCCGGCCGATCCGCTGGATCCCCTCGGCCGTTCCGTGCTGCACACGACCGCGAGCGGCGGCGTCTACGCCAGCACGGCGCCGTTCGAGGAGGTCATCGAGGGGCTGTCGGGACTGATCACCCGGCATCGCGAACCCGGCACCGAGGTGCTGCGGTTCCCGCCCATCATGAATCGCCGTCAGGTGGAAAAATCGGGTTACCTGCACAGCTTTCCGCATCTCTTGGGCTGCGTCTGCGGCCTTCACGGCGATGAGGCCGAAATCCATGCCGCGGTCGGGCGCTATAACGCCGGCAAGGAATGGGTGGATGCCGTCAAGGCGACCGATCTGGTTCTCACCCCAGCCGCCTGCTATCCGCTCTACCCGATGGCGGCGGCGCGCGGTCCGCTACCGGCGGACGGCCTCAAGTTCGACGTCGCGTCCTATTGCTTCCGGCGCGAGACCAGCTTCGAAGTCGATCGGCTGCAGGCGTTTCGGATGCGCGAATACGTTTACATGGGCTCGCCCACGGAGGCGGTCGCGTTTCGTGCCCGTTGGCTCGAGCTTGCAAAGGAACTTGCCGGCCTGCTTGCCCTGCCGTATCGCCTGGCGCCGGCGAGCGACCCGTTCTTTGGCCGTGCGGCGCGGATCATCGCGGCGAGCCAGGTCGAGCAGATGTTGAAATTCGAGCTGCTCATTCCGTTGCGCTCGCAGGAGCAGCCGACGGCCTGCATGAGCTTCAACATCCACCGCGACCACTTCGGTCATGCCTGGAATCTGCGCACCGAAAGCGGCGACGTTGCCCACACGGCGTGCGTGGCCTTCGGGATGGACCGGCTTGCCCTCGCGCTGTTCGCGATCCACGGCATCGACATTCTCGAATGGCCGCAGTCGGTGCGCGAAAACCTCCGCATATAGCGCGTCCGACCTCAGCTCGCGATGCTGCCCCAGTTTTTCGCGAGTTGCTCGGCGCCGCGCAGCGACAATGCGTGGAGCGTAAAGGTCGGGTTGGCGGCGCTCTCGGTGGGGAAAATACCGCAGCCGGCGACATAGAGATTTCCGATCTCGTGGCTCTGGCCGAAGCTGTTGACGACGGAATCGCCCGCACCCTTGCCCATGATGGTGCCGCCGAGGAGGTGCTGTGTTCCGATCGCCGCAGCGGGCCACACTTCCTTGGCGCCGGCCGCTTTGGCGATGGCCGAGCCTTCCTCGATGGCGGCGCTCCACAATCCCATCACGTCCTTGCCGAAGGTGTGGACGGAGCGGATGAGCGGGAAGCCGAATTCGTCCTTCTCGTCGGCGGGCTCGACGCGGTTTTCGAGATCGGGCATTTCTTCAATGATGGCGGTGATGCGGGTAAGTCCGCGCGCCTTCACTTTCATGAAGGTGTCGAGCTCGGCGCCAAAAAGGTCGGGCCGCACCGCCGCCATGCCGCGGACGTCGTTCGGCTTGAAGGGCGCCGTGGTGCTCCAGAAGGTCGACCCGAACGCATCCCGGCGGATGGTTTTGGGGTGACGGTCATAGGTCACGTAATTGTAGCCGTTCGAACCGCGGTAATTCTCGACATCGCCCGCGAAGATCGCCGTCACGGTCGCGCTGCCGTGGCCCATCAGGTATTTCCCTAGCAGGCCGCTCCTGTTGGCAAGCCCGTTGGGGTGCTTTTCGGTTCTTGAATTGAACATGATGCGCGGGTTCTGCGACGCGAACGCGGTGAGGATCACGACGCTCGCCTCCTGGACCTGGCGCTCTTTCTTGTCGTCGTAATATTCGACCCCGGTCACGTGATCGCCAGACGCATTGGTCAACACCCGCGTCACGTAGCTGAACGGCCGCACTTCGGCGCCCTTGTTGCGCGCCTCGCCCAGATAGGTCGCTTGCGGATTGGCGAGCGCGCCGGTCGGGCAACCGGCATTGCACCAGCCATCATAGATGCAGGCCGGGCGTCCCTTGTATTCGGTGCTGTTGATGCCGACTGCGCCCGGAATCATCGTCAGGCCGGCGGCCGTAAAGCCCGGCAGCCACGCGTCGCTATAGCGAAACGATTTGAGCGGCGGCATCGGATAGGGCGCGCCAGGCGGCCGCCAACGCTCTTCGGCCTTGGCGTCGCCCGACACGCCGATGTCGGCGGCGACGCGGTCGTAGAACGGCGCCACCTCCGCGTAAGAGATCGGCCAGTCGAGGGCGCGGCCATGATCGGACCTGACGGTGAAATCATCGGGCAGCAGGCGGGGAAAATTGGCGGAATAATGCAACGCCGCGCCGCCGGTGCCCCAGCCCATGTCGCCGGTGCGGCCGACCGCGTTCTTGCCCTCGTAGAGAATGGCCGGACCGCTACCCTTCAGGCGCCGGCTCCAGATGTCGGAACTGATGAGATCCGAGAGTTTCCAGTCCGGTCCCTGTTCGAGCAGCACGACCTTCTTGCCGGCGCGCGCCAGCACGGCCGCGAAGACGCCTCCGGATGCCCCGGCCCCGACGATGACGGCATCGACCTTCTCGTGCGTCGCCATGTCACCACTTCCTTTCGGGCAGGATATGCGGCAGGTACGGCACGCCCAGGCGCTCGAACCCCTCCACGGTGCCGTAGACCACGTCGACGGCATCATTGCGCAGCGCCGAATAGACCAACGCCTGCGACGGCCGCCCGCGCCAGCTTTCGATGTCATGGTGGCTCAGGCGCGCGACGAATTCGAGCTTTTCGGCCGCCGTGAAGGCGCCGAACTTGCGGCCGCGGGCCGCCGTCGCCGAAGTTTCGATCGCGGCCAGCGCATCGCGATAAAAATCCACATAGGGCGGCCGGACTTCCGACACGCGCAGGCTCAGCAGTGCGAAGCCCGGCGGCACCGTGAGTTGCTGGTCTACGAAATGCGCGATGCCGGCATCGCGCGCCCCGATCGCAAGCACATCCCCGATGGCCTCGAGCGTCTCCGCTTCGCCGGGCGTGAGCACGCGTAGCGGCACGCCCTGGGCGCGCGCCTGCCGTGCCGTCAGCATGACCTCGACCCCGCCCACCGTGAAGGCAAGCGCGCCGATCGAGGCGCCTTTGATGAAGCTCCGCCGTGCGATGTCGTCCATGGGCGCTCCCCGCAGTTGTTTCGTGACCACCGCGTTATATTCCGCAGCTTCGACAGCCCGATATCGAGGGCACGACTTTAGCGTATTTCGCCGCGATAAGGATATGGACTTCGCTACGATGAGGCGGGTTGGGGACGTGCCGTCATTCCGGCTCGATGCCGGCGTCCTTGACCATACGGGCCGTCTTGACGAGCTGGGCCTTGACGAATTCACCAAGCTCCTCCGGCGTACTGGCGAAGACCTCGAAGCCGATCTGGGCGATCTGCGCCTTGATCTGCGGGGTCTCGATGATCTTGCGGGTTTCGGCATTGAGCCGGTTGACGATGTCGGCGGGCGTACCGGCGGGCGCGAACAGGCCGGCCCAGGATTCGACCTCGAAATCCTTGAGCCCGGATTCGGCGAAGGTCGGCAGGTCGGGCAGCAATATGCTGCGCCGCAGCCGCGTGATCGCGATCGCCCGCAGGGTGCCGGAATTGACGTGCGGCAGGCCGGGCGTGAGATCGGTAAATGTCATCGACACTCGCCCGGCGATGACGTCGTTGAGGGCCGGCGGCACGCTCTTGTAGGGAACCTGAAGGATGTCGATGCCGGCCTCGTGCTTGAGGGTCTCGCCGGCCAAAATGCCCGAGGTGTTGCCGCTGCCATAGGTCAGCTTTCCCGGATTGGCCTTGGCATAGGCGATCAGTTGCGGGATCGTTGCGACCGGCAAGGCCGGATAGATGACCAGCATCTGGGTGAAGCTGCCGATCCGCGTGATGGGGACGAAATCCTTCACCGGGTCGTAGGCAATGGTCTTCAACAGGAACGGATTCGATGAATGCGGACTGTTGGTACTCATCAATAGCGTGTAGCCGTCGGGCGCCGCCTTCGCCACATAGGCGGCCGCTATGCTGCCATTGGCGCCCTGGCGGTTGTCGACCACGATGTTCTGATTGAGCGCGATCCCGAGCGGCTGAGCGATGATGCGCGCCACGATGTCGGTGCCGCTGCCGGCGCCGAACGGCACGATGATGGTGATGGGCCGGCTCGGATAGTGTTCCGCGCCCATGGCGGCGAACGGGAATACCGCTCCGCCCGCAACGACGACGCTACACAAAGCCGCGAAAATTGGAGCCATGAAGTCGCGTCGTCGCATCGGGCCTCCCGCGGGTCGAACGTTGTTTTTCCGATGTTCGTCAGCCCACCCAAGACGATACCATCGCATCAGAATTCGCTCCACGAATGGTGTCAACCGTCGCCATCCGTTTTCCGCGTGATTGCAAAGCGCCGGCGATGCTTTATTCTCAGCCGCGGTGGCGACCGACAGCACGACACGTGCGTCGGGCATCGCCACGAGAGCACGACCCGCCGGAATGGTGCCGACAAGCGCGATGTTATCCTTGCCGACCAAAGTCTTTCGCATCAAGGCCGCCGTGGCGCTCGCGGCGCTCTATGCGTTCTGCCTGGTGGCGCCGACGCTCGCGTTTGCGTTTTCCAATGATGCGGCCGTTCCGTTTTGCCTGACCGAAAATCATGTCAGCACCCACCATGATGCCGGCGCCATGCACATTCACGGCGATGGCGGCAGCCACCATCACATGGAAGATGTGCACGTGGACGGTCTGTCGCATGATCAATCGCCCCCGCACGACCGTTCCGGCAATCCCCATGGCGGGCCGGCGGACTGCTGCGGATTGTTCCCCATGGCGGGGCTGTCCGGCGAGCCTCGCATTGCCTTCGGCCCCTCCAATCCGGCCTCCGTGCTGCTCCCTCCGCTGACGGACGCTTTGCACGGCCGCGGCCCCGACCGCATCAACAGACCTCCCATCGTCTGACGGCCGCATTTTGGCCGGCGCGCGCGGCATCTGCCGCTCGCGCATCCGTCAGCTATGGGAGATTTCATGTTCGCACATGTCTGGCGCCGGCGCGCTGCCGCGATCGCGGCGACCGCACTCGCCGCCATGCTGGCTGCCTGTTCGCAGGCTCCACAGCGCTTCTTGGCGCCCGATCCATCCGATCCGCGGGCACCCGCGGCACCTGCCGCCTACCGGCCGGTGCTGGGGGCCTATGAGAGCCAGCGTCCGGTCGAGCCGCAATCATGGCGCGACCAGAACGATCGCATCGCACCAAAGCCGTGAGGTGGACCATGCGGGTTTTCAACGCGAAACGACGGTCGCCGCGCGCGTGTCGCGGGCGATGTGCATCGATGGCCGTGACGAACGCTGCCGTGACGTTGCGCATCGCCGCCATCGGCTTGGCCGCACTCCTTACCGGCTGTGCGACCTTCTCGCCGGACGACGGCATGAGCACCGTCCAGGATGTCGCCGGGGCGGTGTTGGACAAACGCGTGGTCGCGCTGCGCAGCCAGGTCGACGTCGATGCCGCGCGCGACGCCATGCGGCGCCGGCTCAAGCGGCCGCTCACGGCCGACGCGGCGGTCGAGCTTGCGCTGCTCGGCAATCGTGACCTTCAAGCCTCCTACAATGCACTCGGCATGTCGGAAGCCGTCATGGTGACGGCTTCGCTGCCACCCAATCCGGGGGTTTCGATCTCCGGTATCGCGGGCGGCGGCGGCCTGGAGATCGAGCGCCAGATCGTCGCCAACGTGCTCGCGCTCGCGACGCTGCCGGCGCGCGCCGAAATCGCCGCCGACCGCTTCCGCCAGGCCCAGCTGCGGGCCGCCCTCGATACGTTGCGCATCGCCGCCGAGGCGCGGCGCGCCTATTATCGGGCGGTCGCGGCCGGCGCGCTGGCGAAATATCTGGGCGAAGCGCAATCGACCGCTGCCAGCGCCGCGCAAGTGTCGCGGCGTCTCGGCGAGAGCGGCGCACTCAACAAGCTCGATCAGGCACGCCACCAGGTTTTTTATGCCGACCTCACCGCCGAGCTTGCGGGCGCCCGCCGCCGCGCCACCGGCGAGCGCGAACGCCTGATCCGCGCGATCGGGTTGTGGGGAGGCGATCTTGACTTCCAGCTGCCGGATGCGTTGCCACCGCTGCCGGCGACGCCGCGCGTCGCGTCGTCCGTGGAGATCGAGGCGGTGCGCCGGCGCGTCGAATTGCAGATCGGCCGCATCGAAGTCGAGGCGCTTGCCAAGTCCTACGGGTTGACGAACGCGACGCGCTTCATCGATCTCCTGGAGGTCTCGGGCATTGCCAAGACCGCGCGGGACCCCGGCGGCCCCCGATTTAACGAATATGGCGCCGGAGTTGACCTGCAGGTGCCGCTGTTCGATTTCGGCGAAGTGCGGGTGCGGCAAGCCGAGGAGACCTATATGCGCGCCATCAACCGGCTCACCGCCGCGGCCGTGAACGCGCGATCGGAAGCGCGCGAGGCCTATCAGGCCTATCGCGCCACCTACGACATTGCACGGCATTACCGGCGCGAGGTGTTGCCGCTGCGCAAGATCGTCTCGGACGAGACGCAGCTTCGCTACAACGTCATGCAGATCGACGTATTCGCGCTGCTGGCGGAAGCGCGCCAAAGCATCGCCGCGACGCAAGCCGCGATCCGGGCCGAAGAGGATTTCTGGCTCGCCGATGCCGATCTCGTCGCCGCGATCTTCGGCGGCGGCTCGAACGGCGCAACCGTGAACCCACCCATGACGGCCACGGCGGATGCCGCCGCCGGCCGCGAATGAGCGAGGACAGAACGATGACGATTTCGCGACGCCGATTCGTGGAAGCATCAGCCGCGACCTTCGCCGGCGCGGTCAGCGGACGCGTGGCGGCGGCCGGCATCCCGGAGGCCGCCACCAGCACCTCGGCCGCCATGCAACCGCCGCTGTTTCCGTCGAGCGGGCCGCACTACCGGCCGGTGGTCACGCTCAACGGCTGGACGCTGCCGTGGCGCCAGAACGGCGACTGGAAGGAATTCCACCTCGTCGCCGAGCCTGTCGCACGCGAGATCGCACCCGGCATGACGGCGCATCTGTGGGGCTATAACGGCCAGTCGCCGGGCCCCACCATCGAGTGCGTGGAGGGCGACAAGGTCCGCATCTTCGTCACCAACAGGTTGCCCGAGCACACCACGGTGCATTGGCACGGGCTCGTGGTGCCCAACGGCATGGATGGCGTCGGCGGCCTGACCCAGCCCCACATCAAGCCCGGCAAGACCTTCGTATACGAGTTCATGGTCAAGAGCAGCGGCACCTTCATGTACCACCCCCATTCCGACGAGATGGTGCAGATGGCGATGGGGATGATGGGTTCATTCGTGGTTCATCCGCGCGATGAAGGTTTCGCTCCGGTCGACCGCGACTTCGTTTTCATCATCGCAAGCTACGACATCGATCCCGGAAGCTACGTGCCGAAGGTCACCACCATGACGGATTTCAACCTCTGGACCTGGAATACCCGCGTGTTTCCGGGCATCGAGCCGCTGGCGGTGGGGCGTGGCGACCGCGTCCGGGTGCGGATCGGCAACCTGTCCATGACCAACCACCCGATCCACAAGCACGGTGACGTCTTCACGGTGACCTGCACCGACGGCGGCTGGGTGCCGGCGAGCGCGCGGCGACCGGAGGTCACCACCGACGTGCCGGTGGGCGCGATGCGGGTCTTCGAATTCGATGCCACGCAGCCGGGCGACTGGGCGATCCATTGCCATAAGGCGCACCACACCATGAACGCCATGAGGCACGGCCTGAACACCTTCATCGGGGTGCAGAAGCGCGATCTCGCGCGAACGATCAAGAAACTCGTTCCCGACTATATGCCGATGGGCTCGGCCGGCATGGCGGAAATGGGCGCGATGCAAATGCCGATGCCGGACAATACGCTGCCGATGATGACGGGCTTCGGCCCGTTCGGGCCGCTGGAAATGGGCGGGATGTTCTCGGTGGTGAAGGTACGCGACGGCCTTGCGGCCGGCGATTACCGGGATCCCGGCCCCTACCAGCACCCTGTCGGAACGGTCGCCTACGAATATGCGGGCGAACCCGGCGCGGCACCCCGCCCGCCCGAAACTCCCGCGGCAGAAAAATCTTCGAGCCGCGCGCCTGCATTGGACATCAAGGTGATCAAGCCGGGCACGCGGCACCCCCCTGAATCATCGCACTGAACAGGAGAAAGCCAGATGAAAAAAATACGCACACTCGTTTTCACGCTCGGATTTGCCGCGGCATTGCACCCCGCAGCCGCCCAATCGCTCCTGATCGACGGCCAAGTCACGAAGATCGATCAGGCCGACAGCAAGATCACGCTCCGGCATGGGCCGATCAAGAAACTCGGCATGGACGAGGGCATGACCATGGTGTTTCGCGCCCAGGATCCGGCCATGCTGCGGAGCCTTAAGGCCGGCGACCGGGTGAGGTTCGATGCCGACGAGGTGAATGGTCAGCTCGTCGTCACCAAGATCGAAAGGGCCAAGTAGGAGGACCAGAAGACCAAGCGAGCTGGCTTAAGGTGCTTCGTTCCGCCATCCGACGCGCTATAATGCCCCACCAACAAGGGCAGCCGCCGCGCCTGACCGACAGTCGGGGCGGCGGGCCCGTCAAGGAGGCCTGTTCGCATGTTGACGTTGTTTTACGCGCCCGGCGCATGTTCGATGGCGGCTCATATCGTGCTCGAGGAGAGCGGCGAGGCTTACACGCCGCAGCCGGTCGACCTCGCCAATGGCGAGCAGCGCACCGACGCCTACCTCAAGATCAACCCGCAGGGACGGGTGCCGGTGCTGGGGCTCGATGACGGCACTCCGCTCGCCGAGAACACCGCGATCCTGCCTTATCTCGGCAAGCGGTTCGGCCTGTGGCCCACCGAGCCCACCGCGGAGGCGAAGGCGCTCTCGCTGATCGGCTTCTTTGCCGCCAGCGTGCACCCGGCCCACGCCCATCTCGGCCGACCCGAGCGCTACGCGGCCGACAGCGCGGCCTTCCCGACCATCAAGGAAACCGGCCGCAAGACCTTCCACAATTACCTGAAGCAGATCGACGGCATGCTGGCCGGGCGGGAATGGCTGTCCGACCGCTACACGGCGCTCGATCCTTACGGCTTGGTGTTCTATTCCTGGGGCGTGCGTCGCGAACTGCCCATGGCGGAGCTTGCGAACTACACCGCCTTCAAGGATCGGATGCTCAAGCGTCCCGCGGTCGTGCGCACCCTGGAGAACGAAAAGATCAAGCTTTAACCCAACACGGTCATTGGCGTCCAAAGCAGCGAACCGAAACGCGGCGACGCCTTATCGGGAGGAGACGAATGTTCTACCGGAATTCGATTTCCGTGGCTGCGATCGCGGGCACACTTGTGGCAGCCTGCGTAAGCGCGCGGGCGTTCGACGAATCCAAATATCCCGCCATCGAGGGAATCTGGAAGCGGGTGGTGATCCCGGGCCAACCGGCATTCGATCCCAGCAAACCGCGGGGCCGGGGGCAGCAAGCGCCGCTGACCCCGGAATACCAGGCCAAATTCGAGGCGAACCTCAAGGATCTCGAGCTCGGCGGCGAGGGTAGCTGGCCCGGCTATAACTGCATTCCGCCCGGCATGCCGGCGATGATGAACGCCTACGAGCCGATGGACATCATCGTGCAGCCGGAAATCACCTATGTGCTGATCGATCACATCCACGATTCGCACCGGCGCATCTTCACCGATGGCCGCGCCTGGCCCGAGGACGTCGAGGCGACCTTCACGGGCTATTCCATCGGCCGCTGGATCGACGAAAACCGCGACGGCATCTACGACGTACTCGAAGTCGAGACGCGCTACATGAAGGGGCCACGGGCCTATGACGCCAGCGGCCTGCCGCTGCACGAAGACAACGAGACGGTGGTGAAAGAAAAACTCTATCTCGATCCGGCCGATCCAAACATCCTGCACGACCAGATGACCGTGGTGGATCACGCCCTGACAAGGCCGTGGACGGTGATCAAGGACTATTTCCGCGACCAGAGCAAATACCCGACCATCGGCGAATATATCTGCGCGGAAGACAACTCCCATGTCCACATCGGCAAGGAGAACTACTTCCTGAGCGCCGACGGCGCGCTGATGCCTGCGAAGAAAAACCAGGCGCCGCCCGATCTGCGTTATTTCAGACCGCCGAAGAAATAGTCCGGAGGCCGGACCACGCGACCGCAATCGATGGGGACTGCGCCATGAAGACAGCGCCGTTGAGTTTCGTGGTCGCGGCGGGGCTTGCCGTCATGACACTTGCGGTGCCACCGGCGCGGGCCGAGTCCTGGCCGGACCGACCGATCAAGATGCTGATGCCGCTCGCTTCCGGCAGCGCGGTCGACGTTGCGGCGCGGAT